>Ga0070730_10001441_pt1 | contig 22990 bp, 23 predicted proteins | sample Coa_R1_3_FD_66447 | JGI IMG/M metagenome (GOLD analysis project Ga0070730, IMG submission 66447) | Surface soil microbial communities from Centralia Pennsylvania, which are recovering from an underground coalmine fire - Coalmine... | ecosystem: Environmental > Terrestrial > Soil > Unclassified ... | reverse complement strand
CATGGCGCCGGCCCGGCGCAAATCAAGGTCGACCATCCCGCGTTTGGTTTGCTCGATCGCGCATTCAAGGAAGTCACGGGGCGGGGCACGGTATCGGCGCGTGCGGGCGGCTCGATTCCCGTGGTGCCCGCACTCGCGTCGGGAGGAGCGCCGGTGATTCTCACGGGGATCGGTTTACCGGACGACCGCTTACACGCGCCCAACGAAAAGCTCGAGCTGAAGCAGTTGTGGGACGGGATCGGCGTGTTCCGGCGGTTTTACGAGCTGCTTGGCGCGGGAGCGCATGATCAATAATCAATGATCATTGATCATTGATCAATGATTACTGATTCCGATTCTTCAGCGGGTTCTTGCTCGCGTTACGAAATCGGTTGATCTCGTGTTGCGTGAGCCCTCGCCCGCCGTATCGCTCTTCCGTCCAGGGGTCGCCGCGCATGTGGTAGCCGTTCTGCTCCCAAAAGCCCGGCAGATCTTCCTCTAATAGCTCAAAGCCGCGTACCCACTTCGCACTCTTCCAGAAATAGAGGTGTGGGACGAGCAGCCGCGCGGGCCAGCCGTGCTCGGGCGTCAGCGGCTCGCCCCCCCAATTCAACGCGATGAGGTTCTCCGGTCGATCCAGATCTGACAGCGGCAGATTCGTCGTGAAGCCCTGCTCGGCCACGACCAGGCAGTACTTGGCCGTCGGTTTCACCTGCGCTCGCCGCAGCAAATCCTGGACAGAAACTCCCTCGAAGTCATTATCCAGCCTGCTCCATGTGGTCACACAGTGGATATCGCAGTGGACCGTTTTGCGCGGCAACGCGATGAATGCATTCCAGGTGAGCGAAAACGGCCGTTCGACCAGACCGGAAACCGTGAACATCCATTTCGTGGTATCGACGGTGGGCACATCGCCGTAATGCAGGACCGGCCATTTGGTGGTGACCGCCTGACCAGGTGGCACTCTCGGGTTACGCACCGCTTAAGCGTGGGCTCGCAGTGTCTCACTGGGCCCATTCCTCAGAATGGGATCAATTCCAAACGCGCTCGCGAATCCGGTTACTACCGCCTCAACGCTCTCCTCCCGCAACCGCTCCCTTCTCCCTTCTCCCTTCTCCCTTTCCACCGACGTCATCTCCACGCCCTGAATCCCGCACGGCACGATCCGATCGAACGCGGCGAGATCGGTCGTCACGTTCAGCGCGAAGCCGTGCCAGGTCACCCATTGCTTCACGTGAATGCCGATGCTGGCGATCTTCCTGCCGCGCGTCCACACCCCGGTGAACCCGGGATTCCGCTCGGCGGGAATGTCGAGCAGCGTCAATCCTTCAATCAACGCCTGCTCGAGCGTGCGCAGATACCAATGCAGATCCAGCCTGTACCCGTTGAGATCGAGTATCGGATAGCCGACGAGTTGGCCGGGTCCATGAAACGTGACATCGCCGCCGCGTTCGACCTCGAAAACATCGATGCCCTGCGGGCGTAGCAGATTGCCGGCATCAGAGTTTCTGCCGAGCGTGACGACCGGAGGATGCTCGAGCAGCAGCAGGACATCATGATCCAACCGGCCGGCGATGCGATCTTCCGCGAGCTCCCGCTGCCATTCGAGAGCCTCGCGGTAGGGGATCATCCCCACCTCGCGAACCTCAATCACGGCCCTTCAACTCCTTTGCCGCTCCTCGCCCACCGCGTGGCCACGACGCCGATGATGATGTTGATCCCCAACCAGATGGCGATGCCGATGACGCCGAGAAAGCGGTCGAGGGGCGCGGCGAGGAAACCGATCAGGATGGCGCCGATGGCGGCCAGGACCGCAATGACGCCACGCTGCCAGACATTCTCGAGCGAGGCGCTGCGGGCCCATCCGACGGCGCCACCGACACCGACGGCGGCAATGAGGCCGGCGAGCAGCGGATCGGGCACGGCATCGCGGTAGACGGTCGGATCGAGGTCCCCGCGCAGGACCGACGCTACGATTTGTGAGGTCGTGAGGCACGCGCCGCCGAATCCCACGCCGGCGGCGAGTGAGCCGAGGCCGAGAGCGAGCGGGTCCTTGACCGTTTGGTCCGTCACACGTGGATCACGCGCCCGAGCGAATCGAGCGCGGCCTCGGCCACCGCTTCGGACATGGTGGGATGCGCGTGGATCGCGAGCTCGACCTCTTCGACCGTGTACTCGTTCTCGCGCGCGACGGTGAGCTCGTGAATGATCTCGGACGCCTGGGAGCCCACGATGTGTGCGCCGAGAATCTCACCGTACTTCTTGTCCTTCAGGATTTTGACGAATCCCTCGGTCTCTCCCGTCCCACGGGCGCGGCCGCTTGCGGAGAACGGAAACTTGCCCGCGACGTAGTCGAGCTTCTTCTCTTTGCACTGATCTTCCGTCAGCCCGATGCTCGCGACCTCAGGATGGCAATACGTGACGCTCGGCACATTGTCGTATTTGATCGGATGCGGCTTCTGGCCCGCGATGAGCTCCGCCACGATGATCCCCTCGCGACTGCCCTTGTGCGCGAGCATGGGCGGTCCGGCAACGTCGCCGATCGCGTAATAGCCCGGCGTCGTGGTTTGCAGGTTCTTGTCGACCTTGATGAAACCGCGGTCGGTGAGCTGAATGCCGCACTCCTTGAGCCCGATGTTCTCGGTGTTCACTGCTCGTCCCGCCGCCATCAGCACGGCCGCGGCCGTGATCTGCTTCTTCTCGCCGCCGGCCTCGACGTCCAGCGTGACTTTGTCCTTGGCGACGGCGGCCTTGGTGACCTTGGCGCCGGCGATCACCTCGATCCCGCGCTTTCGGTAACTCTTGCTCAATACGTCGGAAGACTCGGCGTCCTCCAGCGGGAGAATACGGGGCAGCGCCTCGATGAGCGTTACCTTGACGCCGAACGCATTGAAGATGTCGGCGAATTCCATTCCGACGGCCCCGGCGCCGATGATCGCCAGCGAGGCGGGCACCTTCTCCATCACCAGCGCCTCGTCGGAGGAAATCACGGTCGTCTTGTTGATGTCGAGACCGATCTGCGGGATGCCTTTGACGCGCGAGCCGGTCGCGATCACGACCGCCTTTTTCGCCTCATAGACGTCGCTCCCCACTCTCACTTTCTTGCCGGGCTGCAGCACGCCGGTGCCTTTCACGACGGTGATCTTGTGCTTCTTCATCAGGAACTCGACACCTTTGGAGTTCTGATCACTCACCCGGCGCGAGCGCTTCATGGCGACACCGTAATCGGTGGTCACGTTGCTCGCCTCGACCCCGAAATCCTTCGAGTCCTTCAGCAGCTTCGCGATGTATGCGGAATGGAGCAACGCCTTCGTAGGAATGCAGCCGATGTTGACACAGACGCCGCCCAGCTTCTCCTGCTCGATGACCGCCGTCGCGAGTCCGAGCTGTGCGGCGCGAATGGCGCAGACGTAGCCTGCCGGACCACCGCCCAGAATGATCGCGTCAAATGGATTCGCCACGAAGGGTTCCCATGGTTGGTGTTACTGCAACGGGCCTTCCTACAACAACATGGCCAACGGGTTTTCCAGCATCTGTTTCAACGTCTTCAAAAACGCGGCCCCCGTCGCGCCATCGATCACGCGATGGTCGCAGCTCATCGTGAGCCGCGTACGCCGGCGCGCGACGATCCGATCGCCTTCAGGCACGGCCTTCGGCGCGATCGATCCGACGGCGATGATCCCCGCTTCGGGCGGATTGATGACCGCTGTGAACTGGTCGATGTCGAACATTCCGAGATTCGATAGGCTGAACGTCGAGCCGGTATACTCTTCCGGTTTCAGGCGGCGATTCCGCGCTTTCCCCGCGAGATCGCGCGATTCGGCGCCGATCTGGCGCAGGCTCTTGAGATCGGCGTTGCGGATCACCGGGGTGATCAAACCATCCTCGATCGCCACGGCCATCCCGATGTGCACCTCGTTCCAGTAACGGATATGATCCTCCTGGAACCAGGCGTTGCACGCGCGATGCTGCGCCAGCGCCAGCGCGACGGCTTTGATGATGATGTCGTTGAACGAGATCTTCCCGCCTTCTTCGCCGAGCTGCTTGTTGAGCGCGTCGCGCGCTTCGGCCGCGCGCTCCATGTCGATTTCGGTCGTGAGGAAGAAATGCGGGATCGGGCCGATCGAGGCGACGAGCCGCTTGGCGATCGTTTTGCGGATCTGGGTCAGCGGGACGTCTTCGTACGGAACACCGGGAGCCGGGAGCCGGGAGCCGGGAGCCGGGGCTGCGGCTCGGGTTTGCGTGGCTCCTCCCTCGACATCGCGTTTGATAACACGACCACCCGGTCCTGAACCCTGCACGAGCTTCAGATCGACGCCGGCATCCTTGGCGATGCGCCGGGCCAACGGAGAGGCCTTCACGCGGGTCGCGTCGGCTGGAGCAGCAACCGGGGCAGGTGCGGGTGCAGGTGATGCGGCAGCCGGAGCCGGCTTCGCCGGAGCAGCAGCAGGAGCAGGCTTTGCAGCCCCGCTTCCCGGCTCCTGACTCCCGGCCCCATCGACTTTCTCTCCAGGCTTCCCGATCCACGCGACGACATTGCCGACAGGTACCGTCGCCCCTTCGGGCGCCATCACTTTGAGCAGCTGTCCATCGGCACGCGCCACCAGCTCCATCACGGCCTTGTCGGTCTCGACCTCGGCGATCGTCTCGCCCGACTTTACCGCATCGCCCTCGTGCTTGGTCCACTTCACGAGACGCCCTTCTTCCATCGTGGGCGAGAGCGCCTCCATGTGAACTTTGGTGGCCATCGGCGGGCTACTCGAGGTAGAGCACGCGCCGCGCCGCCGCGACGACTTTCTCGGGCGACGCTTTGGCGGCGCGCTCGAGGTGCTTGTTGTAGGGCATCGGCACGTCCGCTTGCGTGATTCGCTGGACCGGCGCGTCGAGATCGTCGAACGCATCGCGCTGAATGAGATCGACGATCTGGGCGCCGATCCCGGCGTGCGGCCAGCCTTCCTCCACGACCACGGCGCGATTCGTCTTCCGGACTGAATCGAGAATCGCCGCCTCATCGAGCGGGCGCAGCGATCGCAAATCGAGCACCTCGGCGGACAGGTCCTGCTCGGCGAGCATCTCCGCCGCCTTGGTGGCGACGGCAAGGGTCTTGGAGTGACAGACGAGCGTCACGTCCCTGCCTTCACGCTTGATCTCGGCTTTTCCGATCGGTACGAGATGCTCACCGTCGGGCACGTCGCCCTTGAGGTTGTACAGCATCTCGCCTTCGAGCACGATGACGGGATTGTTGTCGCGGATGGCCGACTTCAACAGCCCTTTCGCGTCGGCCGGCGTCGCCGGCGCGACGACCTTGAGGCCGGGGATGTGCGAGACCCAGCTCTCCCAGGCCTGCGAGTGCTGCGACGCGAGCTGGAGGGCTGCGCCGTTGGGCCCGCGAAAGACGATCGGCAGGTTAATCTGGCCGCCCGACATGTACAGCATCTTGGCCGCCGAGTTCACGATCTGATCCATTGCGAGCACGGCGAAGTTCCAGGTCATGAATTCGATGACCGGCCGGAGCCCTCCCATCGCCGCACCCACACCGATCCCGGCAAACCCCAGCTCGGCGATCGGCGTGTCGACGATGCGCTTGGGACCGAACTCCTCCAGGAGTCCGCGGCTCACCTTGTAGGCACCCTGATACACGCCCACCTCTTCGCCCATCAGAAAGACGTTCTGGTCGCGCTGCATCTCTTCGCGCAGCGCCTGATTCAACGCATCACGGTAGGTGAGTGTGGCCATCAGTCGACCATCACGTCGGTGTAGAGCTCGCCCGGCTCTGGATCGGGACTCTCGTCGGCGAACTTCACCGCCTGCTCGACTTCCGTGTGGATCTCGGCGTCGAGGGCATCGAGGCCCGCCTGATCGATGATCCCGTCATCCTTCAGCTTGTCGGCAAGATGGGTGATGGGATCGCGCGCCTTCTGCTCTTCGACCTCGTCTTTCGTCCGGTACACCCCGTGCAACGGATCAGACATCGAGTGACCCATGTAACGATACGTCCGTACCTCGAGCAGCGTGGGATTGCTCTGGTTGCGCGCGCGCTCGACCGCGCGCCGCGTCGCGTCGTACACCGTCAACACGTTCATGCCGTCGACGAGCTCCGCCGCCATGTCGTAGCTGCAGGCGTGCTCCACGATGTCGGTCACGGCGGCCACGCGCTCGAATGCAGTCCCCATGCCGTAGCGATTGTTTTCGCAAAGAAAGATGACGGGCAGCTTCCACACCGACGCCATGTTCAGCGTCTCGTGGAACGATCCGATGTTGACGGCGGCCTCGCCGAAGAAGCAGACGCAGACCTTGTCGTTACCCTGATACTTGCTCGCGAACGCCAGGCCCGCAGCGAGCGGGATGTGGCCGCCGACGATGCCGTGGCCACCCATGAAGCCGCGTTTGGCGTCGAACAGGTGCATCGAGCCGCCCTTGCCCTTGGAGCATCCGGTTGCCTTGCCGAACAACTCGGCCATTACCGCGTTGGGCGAGATGCCCTTGACCAGGGCCTGACCATGCTCGCGGTAAGAGCAGATGACGTAGTCGTCGTCACGCAGCGCCGCGAGCGCGCCGACCGCGACCGCTTCCTGGCCGATGTACAGGTGGCAGAAGCCGCCGATCTTGCCGAGCGCGTAGGCTTCGGCCGCCTTCTCTTCGAAGCGGCGGATGAGGAGCATTTCCCGCAGCATCTTGAGGTGCAATTCCTTCTCCTTGGGAGAAGACGCGTTCTGTTTCGCGGATCTCGCGGTTGCGGTCATGCCTTGGCAGCCTCCACTTGCTCCCACGCGTGATAGCTCGAGCGCACCAGCGGCCCCGATTCTACGTGCCGGAACCCGAGCGACATGCCGTAGCGCTTCAGCTCGGCGAACTCGTCGGGTGTGTACCACCGCGCAATCGGTAGATGCTGATCGGAGGGCCGCAGATACTGCCCGATCGTGAGAATGTCGACCCGCGCGGCCCGGAGATCGCGCAGCGCGGCGAGCAGCTCGTCCCAGTCCTCGCCCAGCCCGACGATGAGCCCCGACTTCGTGAGTCGCTCAGGGTTCAAATCCTTGGCGCGATCGAGCAGCTCCAGCGCCCGCGCGTACCGGCCCCCCGGCCGGGCAATGCGATACAGTCGAGCGATGGTTTCGAGATTGTGATTGAGAATGTCGGGTTGGGCGTCAACGACGATCTGCAGTGCCGCGGGATTGCCTTTGAAGTCGGGAATCAGAACCTCGATCGACGTCTCCGGCATCCGTCGCCTGATTTCCGCGATACAGGCGGCAAAGATCTCGGCTCCCCCGTTCGGCAAATCGTCGCGATCGACGCTCGTGATGACGACGTGCGCGAGCCCCATCTGGGCCACAGCATCGGCCAGGCGCTGCGGCTCCGCGGTGTCGAGGGGCGCCGGCGTGCCATGCGCGACCGCGCAGTAGGCGCAGTTACGCGTGCACACATCCCCCAGAATCATGAAGGTCGCCGCCTTGTGCTCCCAGCATTCCCCGATATTCGGGCAATGGGCTTCCTCGCAGACGGTGTGCAGCTTGAGGTCCCGCATCATGTGCTTGAGCGAGACGTAGTTGGGGCCACCGGGCGCTTTCACCTTGAGCCAAGAGGGTTTACGTGCTGGCTCAGCTTGGGGCCTAACGGATGGCTGGATCTGCACTAACGGGGCGGCCATGGACCCCGAAGATAGCGAGTGTGAGGGGGGGCGGGTAGGCTGTTTTTCAACCAGACGGTTGATCACCGTCCGGCTGTTTGAGACGCCGCAGCTCCTCCTCGACTTGGCTCGACGTGCCAAGGGTGCCGTCCGCGATATCGGCGATCTCTTCCGCCTCTCGCCACTGCCGCTCGAGCTCTTCGACCTCGGCCCGCTCGTCGACGGCCATTTCCAGCGCCAATCCCCGTTCCGGACGCAGTGATCGCAGCGTGAGCTCGCGACGCGCTATGTCGCGCACCAGGCGGTCGGCCCCGCCGGCCGAGTCCACCTCGCGAGCCGCATCCTCGGCCCTGCGGCGACCGCCGCGTACGAGATTCAGGTAGGTCAGGCCCTGACGCAGCGCCAGGGTTGCCTCGCTCCCCGTCAGGTGCGCGCCCTCTTGCTGGCAGTTCGGGCAGCTCAATACCACCGCCATGTCCGCCTGGCGATCGGGGACAATGCGCGCATGCTGGATGTGTTTGGCGCGCAGCTGCATGAGGCTGCCGCAGTGGGCACAAATCGGCGGCTCGGTCAAGGTCACTTTGCGGCGCCCCATCAGCCCCACGTACACCGAATCGACGACGCGGTGCAGGTTCCAGATCATGACCCCGAAGCCGCCGCCGGCCGCGACGTTGGCCGCGACGCCGAGGCCGATCGCCGCGACGGTCAGTGGCACGACGACCTTCATGCGCTCGCGCTGCCGGTTCCGCAGCCGCTCGCCGTAGCGCCACGTGGCGAGCTCGATGCGCGGCGGCTTGCCGACGCGCACGAAGTCGTAGCGCTGCCAACGAATCAGCGCGACTTGATCGGTAGAAGCCGCAACCCGTCCCTGGCTCGCGGCGCGCGCCACAGCCTCGATGCGTTCCAGGCGATCGTCAAACGGGGTGAGATTCCAACGGCTGCAGCGTGGGCAGACGACCCAGAGCCGGCCTTTCCACTCGTCGAATGCGATGCGCCGACCAATGCCGAGGCCCGAGGGGCCACCATCCCCATCAAACGCGGCGTTGCAGAATCCACAACGGCTGAACATCCTAAGAAGTAAATCGCTCCGGGGCGAGAGAGGCAATCTCCACCTCGGTGTTACCCGTGGCCACCAGGTCACCGATGATCTCACCCGTCAGCCCCGCCAGCAGGACACCGTTACGGCCGTGGCCCGTTGCGTACCACAATCGCCTAATGTCCGGGTCGGCGCCGACGATCGGACGCCCGTCGGGGGTGATCGGCCGCAGGCCGGCCCACGTTCGCGTGGGCGCCAGCGGAAGCTGAGGCAGGAGTCGCCGCGCCGCCGCCACGATCTCGCGCACACCCGATTCGGTGACGCTTCCGTCAAAACCGGCGTGCTCCATGGTGCTGCCGAAGATCGCTTCACCGCTGCGCGCGAGGACGTAGGCGTGATCGTAGTACAGCACCGTGCGCGGCATATTGGACGGCCACCGCGCGGCCGCCATTTGACCACGGATGGGCTCGACGGGCAAGCGCCGGGGGAGATGATTGATCTGCGTCGACCAGGCGCCCGCGGCGATGACAACGTGCTCCGCTTTGATTTTGCCGGCGGGAATTTCCACGCCTGTCACACGACCGAGAATCGTGTTGATGCGGTTCACGCGTGTCGTGAACGTCCGCGCACCCAGGCGTTTGGCATCCTCTCGCAGCGCCCGGGTCAACGCGGGGGCATCTACCGCGCCATCTTCCGGCGCAAAGAGTGCGCCGCGACAGGGCGCGGCCGCGGGAAAACGCTCTGCAACGTCGGCGGCCTCGAGCCAGTCGCATCGCAGGCCGGCCTGGCGCTGGTGCGCCACCGCCTCGCGCAGCTGTTCGGCCTCGGCTTCCTCGAAGGCGATCGAGGCGATGCCTTCGCGCCACAACCCAATGTCGATGCCGGTGCTGTCGGCAAGTGCAACGGCCAGTGAGTCGTAGAGATCGCGCGCCCGCAGGCCCAATGCCCGCAGTGACTCATCAGCGCGCTCGATTTGCGGGCCGAGAATCCCCGCCGACGCAGCGGACGCCGCGGCCGGGTCGGGCCCGGGATCACAGATTGCCACCTGCAGTCCGCGCAGTGCGAGGGCGCGGGCGCAGGCGGCGCCGATGATCCCGCCGCCCGCGACTAAGACTTCACAGGACGAAACTTTGTGCGACATTTAGGCGTACGCTGCAAACGCACCGGACACCACGGAGGATATCATGTTCCGGAGCATTATCGGGTTCGCAGTTCTCGCAATCGTCGCGTGGCTCGCGCTGAAATTGATCTTCGGCATCGTCGGCAGCCTGTTCGGCATCGCGACTACGGTCCTCACGCTAGCGGTCGTCGGCTTTTTCTTCTATATGGTGTTGCGCATACTCAGCCCGTCAACGGCCGATCGCGTCCGCGATATGATCAAAGGACGTCCGTCCGAATCGTAAACAGATAACACATTCATGACGGTGTGGGTGCGCAGCGTGCTGCGCCCCTATCGTTTTTCCAGCCGCGAGAGCACCGCCCAGGCCAGTAAAGGAAACAGAATTTCGTGGTGTCCGGTGAGCTGAATGCCCCGGCCACCGGCGAGCGTCGGCCGTTCCACGACATTGACCCGCGGACGATAGTGTCGTTGCATGTCGCAATCGCAGGCCGTGAAGTTTTTCGGTTTCCCACCATGCAGGTTTCGCGCAATCGTCAGTGCCTTCAGAAAGACTTCCGGCATCACGACTGCGCTGCCGAGATTGAGTACGACCCCGCCGTCGTCGAGATCGGGTAACATGCCGGCGAGGCGCTTGAAGTCGCGATGACTCGTCGCGCCGATCGCGACGCCATCAGCGCTCGGATGTTGGTGGATAATTTCCGCGCCGATCGCCGCATGGACGGTGACCGGCACGTTCAGCTCGCCGCACGCCACCAGCACAGATACGTCGCGGCCGATGAGATCTTTGCGCGCGCGCAGAGACTCCACGAGCGCTTCACCGGCGCCCTGTCCGGCCTTGAACCCGTGGCTCAGCGCGGCATTCATCTCGCGCCCGGTCTCCTCGGCCATGCCGAACGTGCCGTCGCCGAGACCTGCGGCCACGTCTTCGCTGGTGCCGCCGTATGCGGCGAGCTCGAAATCGTGGATCGCGGCGCTGCCGTTCAGCGCGATCGCGGTAATCGCGCGTTTGCGCAGCAGCGCGATCAGCAAGGGCGCAAGCCCCACCTTGATCACGTGACCGCCAAGCATCGCGACCACGCCACGACGCCCGGCCGCGCTGACGATCTGGTCTACCACGTAACGGAGATCGTGCGCGGCCAGGATGGACGGCAGCGAATCCAGGAAAGCGGTGAACGACATGTCGGAGGGTTGGGGCGGATGCGCGAGGAGTGAGGCGTCGACTTTGTTGGGGCGTTTGGCTATCGGAACGGTCTTGAGGCGGGAGAAATCGGCTTCACGATAGTCCGTCACTGGTGGACTCCTGGAACCGCGTAGTCCTTGAGCTTCAGCGTCACCTGGCCGAACGAGAAGTTGGACTGAATCGCGAGCACCAGACGCTGCGGATCGTCCGAGAGCCAGATGCGTGTCTCGGATTTCTCCGCGAAGATACCGCGCCCCTGCGGAATCGTGGGCCGCACGACCAGTGCCCGCCACTTCTTGCCGGCCACGCTGACCTTGTCGTATCCGAGCACTTCGATGATGACCGGATTTCGGTCGGGCCGGAAGTACCGCGCGAACTCGTACTTCTTGCCCACCTCCAGCGGTACGGTGCGTATCCAGTACAGAAAGGACGCGTCATCGAGCGGCTCGAGTACCGTCGCGAACGTCGTGTCGCGCCCTTCTTCTCTATAGAAGCCGGAGTCCGGAAAAATTTCGTAGCGACCTTCGCGGTGGCGGTCCCTCTCGTCCTGGATGGACCAGAAGCGGCGCGAGCGGAAGTCGTAGAGTCCGACCCACGACTCGATCGTCTGATTGAGGTGATACCACAGCGCGCCGCCGGAGATTTGGAACCGGATGTGAACCGCGGGCACGTGGTGGACCGTGTCGATGCCTACGACCTCCATCGTCGCGTTTCCGACGTTGAAGATCCCATACCGCGCGCCGAACGACAGGCGCTCACCGACCGGAAACGGAACGGCGGGTGCCGGCTGGACCGGCTTAGACACTGGAAGAGCCGGAGACGCTGCGGTGACCGACGCTGGTGTCGAGCCCACGATGACTCCGGTGCAAACGGTGTCCTGAGCGCGGAGCCCGCCGCGGCCGGCGGCGAGGAGCGCGAGCACGATAATACTTTTGCGCGCGGCGCTGATGACGCGGCGCGATCGCCACGCCGCCAAAATCTGCTGCCACGGTTTCGAGCGCGAGGGACGCTGCTTCAGGTCGTAGCGCGCCGTACTGGAGACCGCTTCAATCCGGCGCGCGTGCGTCGAAAGCCGCGCGAGCAGCTCGGCGTTCGCGGCCCAACCGTCCGACGTGAGCAGCTGCGCTTCGCCGCCCCGCGTTGCCTGCCGCAGCACGATGAGGCGCAGCGCCAGGAAACCGGAGACCGTGTCTTTGACGGCGCCGCCGACGCGCAGCAGCCGCGGTGCCCAGCGGCGCACCCAACGCTCGGCCCAGGTTCGCGCGCCGTGCTCGCGGTATTGCTCGGCGACCACGAGGTCGGCGCCCGACTCCAGGCGCTTGACCATCTCTTCCATCGTTTCCGGCGCGTGCACGAAATCGGCGTGGAGCGTGATCGCGCAATCGCGTTTGGGCCGGTCGGTACGCTGCAGCGCGAGCCGGAGCAGCTCCTCCAGACTCTTCGCGTATCCCAGTCGCGCGGGGTGTTTGATGACCGTCAGCGGCAGGACACGCGCATACGACGCCAGCACGTCGGCCGAGCCGTCGGTCGAGGCGTCATCGCAAGTGATGATCTGATATTCCCGCTCGAACGCGGTGAATACCTGGCGCACCTTCCAGAGCACGAGGCCCACGGTGCGCGCCTCGTTGTGAACCGGAACGCAGACGTAAATCATGGCCCTGCAATCTAGGGAAGGCCCCCATAGACATCCAAGACTCCGCGCGCCATCGCGCTCGCGGTGAAGCCCTCCGGAAGCGAAACGGACGTCGCACGGTCCAGTGTCGCGACCACCTTGTCGGCCAGGGGCTGTGCCGCCTCGATGGGCACGAGCGCCTCCGGTGGGAGGATTTCGGGAATGCCGCCGGCCGCTGTGGCAACAACGGGCCGTCCCAGGGCCAGCGCGTTCAGCAGGACGCTGCCCAGGCCTTCGCTCTTGGACGACAGCACGAACACGCTCGCCTCGGCAATCAACGCATCGATACGATCGACGTAACCGACCAGATGCACGCGATCGCGCAGCCCGAGGCGGGCGATTTCGGCGGTCAGGTCCTCGCGAAGTTTTCCCTCGCCGGCGATCACCCAGTAGAGATCGGGCCGTTTGGCGCGCGCGTAGTGCGCCGCGAGGATCAGCGTCCGGTGATCCTTCTCTGCGGTCAACGCGGCCGCGTTGATGGCGAGCGGTGCCGTGGCCGGGATGGTGAGCTGCCGGCGGATCGCGAGCGGCGGCTCTGCCGCCCGCCGGATCTCCGCAACGTCGACGCCATCATGAACGACGACGACGGCGTCGCTCGCGATGCCGTCGCGGATCAGGGAGCGCTTCACGGCTTCGGAAATCGCGATGATGCGGTCCGGGCGGCGCCAGGAGCCGAAGCGGCCGATCCGAAACTCCACGCGCCGGGTCGCGACGATCGTGCGACCCATGGCGACGGTTGCAGCGAGCGTGAGCGCGTGACTGTCGTGCACGTGAATGATGTCTGGTTGAAAGGTCGCGATCGTGCGGCGCAAATGCCACCACGCGCGGGGGTCGAGGCCGATGTCCCACGTGGTCCCATGTACGCTGATGCCGCCGCTCGCCGCGCGCTGCGCGAGCTCGCTGCCCTGCTTGGTAACCAGTGCCTGTTCGATGCCGCGTTCGCGGGCGAGCTCGCGACACAGCAGCCATACCTGATGCTGTCCGCCGCGCCAATGTCGGCCCGAGTCGACCTGGAGCACCCGCATGCGGGGGATCTCCGCGCGATTATGCCGGGACTTTCACGACTCCGGCGAGTACGCGGCGCAGTGCGTCGAGCTTGAAGGGCTTTTGCAGGAAGGGTCGGCCCAGCTCCTCGAGGAATTGCAGCGTGTCGCCGCGGACCGTGTCGCCCGTGGCAAAGATGATGCGTTCGGCGACCGTCGGATGCATGCGCGAGAGCGTGTGGAACATCTCGCGGCCGCCGAGGCGCGGCATGCGCAGATCGCAGATGATGAGATCGAACGGTTGCATGAGTGCCCGCTTCAACGCCTGGCTGCCGTCACGCGCCAGGACCACCTCATGTCCCCAGCTCTCCAGCGTCGCCTGCATATAGTGGAGAATGTGCGGCTCGTCATCCACGACGAGTACCCGCAAATGCTCGTGCCGTTCGGCGGGCGAGGGCTCATCGCTCGCTCCGCGCGCCAGGGGGCTTAGCTCCGCGTGAAGGCCAGTCGGCAGCTCGACGGTGAACGTCGCGCCGCGCCCGCTGCCCGCGCCGCCGGGCACGACCGTGATGTTGCCGCCGTGCTCTTTGACGATGCCCAGGCAGATCGAGAGACCCAAGCCCGTCCCCTCGCCTTCGGACTTGGTGCTGAAAAACGGCTCGAAGATGCGCTGTAGCACGCCTTCCGGGACACCGGGGCCGTTGTCGCTGATGTTCACCGACAGGCCGTCCGGCTCGCATTTCGTGAGGATGTCGATGCGGCCGCCACCGGCCTTCAAACGCGAGCCGGCAATCGCCTGCGCGGCGTTGTTGATGATGTTGACGAACACCTGCTTGATCTGGTTCGCGTGCACGTCGACTTCCGGGAGACCGGGCTCAAAGGAGAGGGTCAGCTCGATGCGCGCGGCCAGCAGCTGATTCTTGAGCAGTTGATGCGTCGACTCGAGAATCGGCCGGATGGATTGCAGCTGGCGCTCGCCTTCCTGGCGCCGCGCGAACGACAGCAGGTTGCGAACGATCGCCGACGCGCGCTCCGCCTCCTGGCGAATGACCGCGAGCGGCTCGGCGAGACGCGGCGGGACGTCCGCCGCTTCGCTGAGCAGATCGCTGAAGCCGACTACGGACGCGAGCGGATTGTTGAGATCGTGAGCCACGCCGGCGATCAGCTGACCGATCGCCGACATCTTCTCGGACTGCAGGAGCTGGTCCTGCAGCCGGCGTTTCTCGGTTTGATCCTCGAACATGAGGATGGCGGCGCCCGGCTCGCCGGTCGGAATGGCGGTCACGGCAAGGGTACGATCACCGGCGCGCACTTCCACCGGTGTCGTCGAGCCCTCCGGGGTGAGCAAACGCGCGATGGATTCGACCCAGACCGGGGGCAGCAGCGTGAGCCAGGGGCGTCCGGGCAGGGCGGTCACCGGCAGCTTGATGAGGTCGGCAAAGACCCGGTTGGCGCGCCGCACCTGGCCCTGCGAGTCGACATAGCAGATCGCGTGAGTGAACGCGTCGACCGTCTGCTCCCATTCGCGCTTGCCGCTCGAGAGGAGCTCCACCAAACGCGCGTTCTCGAGCGCGATGCCGGCCTGCGCCAACACCGCGCGCGTGAACATGAGCGCCCCGTCGTCGAGCGCGTTCTTGCGATCGCTCTCCATCGAGACGGCGCCGATCGGGCGGGTGACGGCCACGATGGGCGCGCCCAGCCAGCTCTGCGGTGTCGGCCCGTCGACCTCCACGTCGAGCGCCGCCGCGCGCGTGGTGACGTTGTCGGGAAAGACGAGCGGGCCGCGCCGCAGCGCGAGCTGGAGCAGCGGGTCGTCCGTGGTCGCCGGACGCGGCCCGTTGTGGTAGCTCACGACCAGCTGATTGGTGTCGGTGTCGAGCAGCATGACCGAGAGGCGGCCGGGCGCGAGCTGCTCGGTGAGCGCGCGCGCCACGATCTCGACGATGGTCGTCGGGCGAAACGCGCCCGCCAGCTCCTGCGAGAGTGTGGTGAGCCGCGTCAGGATGTCGGCGACCGATCCGTTCACGCCCCGCCGCCATCGTCGAGGAATCGCGTCGGCACGCGGGTGGCCGCATCGACCAGCGCTTCCGCTGACTTGATGAAGCGCACCACGATCGGCAGTGATCCTTGCAGCGCTACTTTGCGCTGCATGATGCCGGCGATCGGGCCGAGCTCCTTCTTGATGATCTGCTTCCAGAAACGGTATTCGGCGGTGAGGACGAACGGCGCCCCCTGCGCCTCGGACTTGGGGACGAGCTTCGCCTCGCGGCACACGCCGCGATCGAGATCGAGCCAGATCCCGACGTCGTCCGGCACGCCGATAGCCGGCTGCGCGGGCATGACGAGCGCGACCGATCCATGGGTCCACTCGGTGGACGCGCTGCGGTAATCGTCACTCGCGTTGATCGCCGCTTCATACGCGGCAACCCACTCCGGCGATGGGAACGGATGCAGCGTCGCGGCGGACGTCATGCCACCACTCCGGCGCCGGCGGGCTCGAACGCCGCAACCGCCCGCGCGAATCCATCGAACAGGGCGCGCTCCGTGAGATCCTCGGGATGCCATTGCACGGCCAGCATCCAGGAAGCATCGGAGGCCGCCGGTTCCGCGCCCTCGATGACGCCATCGTCCGCCCAGGCCACCGCCTTGAGCCCGGGCGCGAGATCGCGAATCGCCTGATGGTGGCGGCTGTTGACGGTTGCGGCGCGCACTCCCAACGTGCGTGCGAGCAGGGAGTCGGTTGCCATACGAATGGCATGGGAACGCGACTCATCGCTGTGCGCGACGGCGCCGGGCCCTCCCCGTTCGCTTTCCAGGTCCTGATACAGCGTGCCTCCGAGGGCAACGTTCAGAATCTGAATGCCACGGCAGATCGCGAGAATGGGCAGGCGGCGCGTGCGGGCCGCCTCGATCAGAGCGATCTCGGCCGCGTCGCGGACGGGATCGACGTCGCCGAGTCGCGGATGGGGCGTCGCGCCATAGCGCTCGGGCGCTACGTCTTCACCACCGGTGAGCACGAGCCCGCGCGCCGCGGTCAATGCGGCCGCGGCCTGCTCGGCGGCGAGCATGGTGGGAACGGCGAGTGGGACGAGACCGGCCCGTTCGAGCGCGCGGACGTACGCCGTGTTCAGGGTGACGCGTTCACGACCGTCTACCATGCGTCGCGGCGCAGTCACGGCGACCGGCAGGGCCTGCGTCACGACGTCGTCGTGGACGCAGACCCGCCGAACAATGGACAACGAGGATTGCTGACGCTCGCCCAGTCGACGCGCACACCATACAAGTTGACGACGGTGCTGCCGCCGATCACGGTGCCGATCGCGGGGTGATTGGCCGGCTCCTCCTGATCGAGCATCAGCACGCCCATCGCGCGTCCCGAGGTGTCGTCCACCACCAGCAAGCCATAGCCGCGCGCCGGGAAGCCGGTCCCGCGATACAGCATGGAGATTCTGCCCTCGGTGTCGTGGCTAACGATCAGGGCGCCGGCGCCGCCGCTGCCCGCTTTTTGCTCGATGACGCGCGCCGGCAGCGAATCGGGAATGCCCCGGGGGGGATCGGTCAGTACCGCGCGCGCGTTGGCGAGCTGGGATGTGATGATCGATGGACCCGCCAGCAGCGCGAGCCCGCACGTCGGCGAGCCGTTGCTTCGGCCACATGCTCCAAGGAGGAAGACCACCGGAAGGTGCAGGAGCAAGGCGGGGGCCGAGCGTTTCATGGGCTGGAATGTAACGCTAATGAGACCAGACGGCCGTCAACGTGATCGTCCGCACAGGCGCGAGGGTTTCGGGCACCAGGTTGTAGATGTAATTGAGGACGTTCGTAGCGAGTAGCCGCAGCTCGACCGGTCCCTGTTTCCAACCCGCCCGCAGATCCAGCACCTTCACCGGCACGCGGCGCGGATCGACGAATCCTTCGAGCTCGATCCGCTCGGGCTCGCTCGCGTACCGGAAGTCCGCGCCCAGATCGACCGGGCCGAGGAAATAATCCGTGCCCAGCGTCAGCAGGTTTCGCGGCCGAAATGCGAGCGGGCCCCCCCCTTGCGTGCTGTCGCCCGCCAGTTGGCGACGGGTGTCGAGAAAGGTGTATCCGAGCGTCGCGACGAGCCGACCGCGTATGGGCGCCGCGACGACGTTCGCGTCCAGTCCGCGGAGCCGCGCGCGCACGACGTTCTCGAGCTGCACGGTATCGCCGTGGGCGAGAATCGGCTCGATGAGATCGCGTGCCTCGGTCCAAAACAACGCGGCGTCGAGCCGCACGAAGCCGAAGAGCGGAGCGGTGGTGTGTCCAATTTCAAATGACCACCCCGTTTCGGGGCGGAGCGTGGGATTGGGGACCACTTCCAATCCGAGCGCGGTCGTGTGGACGAATCGCTCGGCCGTGGTCGGCGCGCGAAACCCGCGTCCGATCGATGCGCGGAGCACACCGGGGTCGCGCGCGCGACCGTCGGTGGGCACTGTCAGCCCGAGTCGCGGGCTGACGACGGCGGTGAGCGAGCCGCCATCCACGGCCAGGAAGTCCAACCGAGCCCCACCGCTGATGCGCACCACGCCGACGCGCTGATCGCTCTGGCCGTACGCCGCGAACTCTTCTTGAGAATGAATGCCGAAGATGTCGCTCATCGCGTCGGAATAAGTCGCCTCGGCGCCGACGACGACGGTGCGCAGGGAATCGGGATGCGCTTCGATTCTCCCCTCCCCGCCGATCCGGTCGCTGACGCCGAATTCGGAAGTCGGCCGCCGCACGTCGAGGAAATGGGTGCGCAGCCACGAGCCTCGCGCGACCCAGGCGATACGGGGCGAAACCGTGGTCCGCACTTGCGCGGCGAGATAGCCTTTCCGCGAGTCCGTCCGGGCGCCGAGGTTGCTGGTATCCACCATGAACGGCTGGAAGACCTGGCCGCGATCGTCGCACGTGCCGCGCGTGCACCAGCTCAGCGGTACGTCGTAGCGGTTCACGGCCCACGCGCCGGAGAGATCGACTCGGGTGTTCGTCGACGGCTCCCAGTGCGCCTTGCCGGCGAAGTGCAAATGATCGTCCTGATCCTGCTGGCGATAGCCGTCGGAATGCCGGTCGCCGGCGGAAATCCTGGCGCCCAATCGGTCGGTGCCATACGACGTAGCGACATCGAGGCTGCCGAGCGTCCCGGGGTTGCCGCGAAACTTCCAGATCGCGTACGGCGGATCGCCGTACAATCCGCCGGTCAGCCGCACTCGGGCATGCAGGCCGGTCGGGACGTCGCGCGTGGTCACGTTGACGACGCCGCCGAACGCGGCGGATCCGTAGATCGACGACCCTGCGCCCTTGAGAATCTCGACGCTTTCGATCTCGTCCACCGGCAGCAGGTCCCAGTCGATGCCGCCGCGGTCTCCTTCATTCATCGGGATGCCGTCGACGGTGAGCAGCACGCGCGAGTTCAGTCCCTGCACGTAGCCCGTCGAGCCGCGCAGGTTGATTTGGCCGTTGACGAACTGCACGCCGGGCGCGTGATCGATGGCCTCGTCCACCGTGCCGACGGCCCGGCGATCGAGGTCCTGCTGCGTCACCTCCGTGACGCTCGTGGGCGGCCGGTCGCCGAAATGCGGCACCTTGTCGCTGATCACGTCGACCGGCGGCAGGGCGAGCGGCGCGAGCGCGAGCGCGAAGTCGATCGTCGTCGAATCACCACCCGTGAGCGCGACGGTCGTGTCGACCAATGCGTAGCCGATCGCCGCGACGTGGACGCGAACTCGACCGGCCGGCACCGCGAGAATGCGAAATCTCCCCTGAGCATCGGTGCGCGCGCCGACTGTCGTGCCGGGCACGACAACGGCAGCGCCGTGCACGGGCGCGCCGGCGGAGTCGCGGACCGAGCCGCGCAGGATTCCCTGTGCAGCCGCAGGCACGGGCGCGACCAGTGTCAGGAGCAGTGCTATTGCGCGGTGCATGTCACGTAGTCGGTGGCGGGTTTCAGGCTGTCGAAATTGACCACGAAGTTGACGTCGCCCGCGGCGGCGCCGTTGGGGACGACGACGATGCCGGGTTGCGTGGAATCCGTCGGATTGCGATAGTAGCCCGCGACGCGCAGGTATTGCGTGTCCGCCGGCGTGAGTGTCAGCGCGCCAGGTGATTTCCAGACTGCAAGCACCCAGTGATACGAACCCGGCGACAATGCGATGCTGTAGTCAGCGATCGAGTCGGTAAATGGGACCGAGCCCGGAATGATGGGTTGGCGATTGTCGATGAGATCGGTACAGGTCTGCGGAAAGTTGAGATACGCGGCGACGAACACGTTTTCGGTGTTGGCGGGGACTGCTCCCTGGAATCGTAGCCTCCCGCAGAGCCCGACCAGGCTCGGCGCGCAGATCGGCTCGGGCTCGAGCCCGCCGTTGCACGCCGTCACGATGGCGGCGCAGGCGAACAGCGAGAAAATCCTGTGCATGCCAGCAATTTGCGCCCGACCGGGTGAGCGTCAACTTGACCGAGGTTTTGCGCGGGAATAACGTTTCGACATGCCACTCTACGAGTACCGCTGCACGGCCTGTCAGTACCGGTTCGCGCGGACCGAGTCGATGACGCAGCACACCCCGCGATCGCGCCCGGTATGCCCCAAGTGCAAGTCACGCGCGGTCGAGCCTGTCTTTTCCGACTTCTTCGCGAAGACCGTCCGCAAGAGCTGAGTCCCCTGTTCGAGCGCCTGCGGGACGCCTTTCGCGCCGCCCTCGCTGCGGCGTCCACGCCCGATCTGCGATCGCTCGCGCGCCAGATGCGTGAGGCGGTCGTCGACGCCAAGGTTGCCGTAGCCGAAATCCGGGAAGCGATTGCGCGCACCGAACGCGAGCTGGGGCTCGAGCGCCAGCGGCTCGCAGACGCGGAACGGCGCGGCCGGCTCGCCGGTGAGATCCGGGACCAGGAGACCGTGTCGGTCGCGGATCGCTTTGCCGCGAAGCATCGTGAGCGCGCCGGCGTGCTGGAGCGCAAGCTCGCGGCACAACGCGAGGAATTGGGACTGGGGGAGCGCGAGCTGGATGACATGCAGGCGCAGCTCAAGTCGGCCGCGGCGGCGCAACCCAGCACGGAGCAGGCCTGGCGCGACATCGAGGAAGCCGGCGGCGCGCGTGAAGGAACGGATCTGCGCGACGAGCTGCTGAAATCGGACATGGATCGGGCGGCGCGCGAAGCCGCCGCGACCCGGCAGCTCGAAGAGCTCAAAAAGAAAATGCGAAAGGACTGACCACCGTGCTCCTGCTCGCGCTGCTGCAAGCCCTCCACCAACCTCCGCAACCTCCTCCATCCGATTTTCTCAAACGCGCCCACACCTACAGCATCGTCGCCTACGATTCGGTGACCGGCGACCTCGGCATCGCGGTCCAGTCGAAGTTTCCGAATGTGGGCGGGCTCGTGCCGTGGGCGAAGGCGGGCGTCGGGGCGGTCGCGACGCAGGCCCTCAGCAATACCGACTATGGCGAGAAGGGTCTCGAGCTGCTCGCGCGCGGCGCCACCGCGCCAGAGGCCATGCGGATCATCATGCGCGGCGATCCACAGCCGTCCCAGCGGCAGGTCGGCATGGTGGACGCCCACGGCAACTCGGCGAGCTGGACGGGAGATTCGACCTTCGACTGGGCCGGTGGAAGGGCGGGCGGAGGGCAGGTCGGCGGCAAAGGCCAGCTGATCACGGGGCACGGCTATGCCGCGCAAGCAAACATCATGGTCTCGGATGCGACCGTGCGAAACATGGCGGAGACATTCGAGCGGACGCGCGGCACGCTCGCCGATCGTCTGATCGCCGCGCTCGTTGCCGGACAGGCGGGCGGCGGTGACAAGCGGGGCATGCAGTCGGCCGCGCTGCTCGTCGTTCGCGCGAAGGGCGGATACCTCGGCGGCACCGATCGCTACATCGACATCCGCGTGTACGATGCGCCGGATCCGATCAAAGAGCTGCAGCGTCTCTATGCGCTCCACAAGCTGTATTTCTTCACCAGTGATTCAGCCGACCTGATTCCCATCACGCCCGCGTTGCAGAAAGAGCTGGAAGCGATTCTGTTGACGGAGCCCGCCAATCAATCGCAGAAATGGCTCGACGCACCACAGCCCGGTCTCAATCAGAAGTTTCTCACCGCGCTCGCGAATTTCATGTATTGGGAGAACTACGACGTGCGCGTCCGGATGGACGGCAAGATCGATCGGGTGGTGTTGGAAGACATTCGGAAGAACCGACGAAATGTGAGGCGCTGATGGACGTCAAACCAGGCCGGATGGTCTTTCTTGGATATGGAAAGTACTGGCGGTCGGATCGCATCCTCGGCCTGATGCCAATTGAGCAGGGGCGCGGGCCGGGGCAGCGCACGAACGTGTTCATCGAGGGGCAAAGCGACCCGATCGTGGCGTCGCGGACCGAGCAGGCGATCCTCGAGGACATGGGCGCGAGCGACGACAGCTTCCAGCAGGAAGCGCTGCGGCAAGCGACGCGCGAGCTGCTCGAGGCGTTCCACGAGTTCTCTCCCGTGCTGCGGCGCGCGCTGCAGAACGAGCATCACTTCGACGTCGAAAAGTGGGAGCAGCGGCTCGGCAACCTGCTGCGCCCGGCCGCGCATCCTGAGAGCGCCGACCAAGACGACCTCTTCGATCGATGAACGACGCCACTGAAAACCAGTTCTTCGGCCATCCGCGCGGCCTCTCGACGCTCTTTTTCACGGAGATGTGGGAGCGCTTCAGCTACTACGGGATGCGCGCCTTCCTCATCCTCTACATGGTCCACGCGCTGGGATTCGACGACCGCCACGCCGGCCGCGTGTACGGCAATTACACCGCCGGCGTCTGGGCGGCGGCGATCGTCGGGGGCATCATCGCCGACTGGTGGCTGGGACAGTACCGCAGCGTGCTCATCGGCGGCATCATCATCGCTTTGGGCCACTTCACGTTGGCGTTTCACCCGCTGCCATTCTTCTACACCGGCCTGTCGCTGATCGTGGTCGGCACCGGTCTGCTCAAACCCAACGTGTCGGGCATCGTCGGCGCGCTGTACGAGCCGGGGGACGCGCGGCGCGACGCGGGCTTCTCGATTTTCTACATGGGCATCAACCTCGGCGCATTCATCGGGCCCCTCATTGCCGGGTGGCTGGCGCAGAAAGTGGATTGGCATTACGGCTTCGCCTGCGCCGGTGTGGGCATGACGCTGGGACTGGTGCAGTACGTGCTCGGGCGGCGGACCCTGCAACCGGCCATCGAACGCCTGGCTCGCCGGCCGAAGCCCGTTGCGAGCGCGCCGGTGGCCGCGGGCCCCGCGGGCGGATTCCTGGGATTCACCGCCACGGAATGGAAGCGCATCGGCGCGATGGGCGTGTTCTTCGTGTTCGCCGCGATCTTTTGGGGCGCATACGAGCAGGCGGGATCGAGCCTCAATCTGTTCGGCGACCG
>Ga0070730_10001440_pt1 | contig 22995 bp, 23 predicted proteins | sample Coa_R1_3_FD_66447 | JGI IMG/M metagenome (GOLD analysis project Ga0070730, IMG submission 66447) | Surface soil microbial communities from Centralia Pennsylvania, which are recovering from an underground coalmine fire - Coalmine... | ecosystem: Environmental > Terrestrial > Soil > Unclassified ... | reverse complement strand
TGAGAAAAACTTTCAACCAATCACCTCCACGAGAGAGAGGAGAGTGCATCTAGCTCGGATGAAAATGTCGACAATCCTGCCCAAGAATTACTACAGTTTTACTACAGTCGGCATTTTTCAGCAGGAGATCGACACCACTGCAAAGCCTTCACAGGAGCCGTACAGCACTCAAAACACAAAGGAAATCTTGGTGCCGGGAGGGGGAATCGAACCCCCACAGGGCGGTTAGCCCCTGCGGATTTTAAGTTCCACAGTGGGTTCTGAACCGTTAGGAAAATTCTTTACTCTACTTGATTCGTCAACGCCTTACAGGAACTTCGATTCTCACAATTATGATCCGTTTTGCTACGTTCTGAACATGGAACTACTACAGTCTTACTACAGTCCGAGGGCGAGCCGAGTGCAACTTAAAAGCCGCGGGCGGTGTTCCGATGTCACATCCAACAGCCTTTGCATTCGTCCCCATTTTGCTTGTTGAGGTTATCCTTCAGACGTTTTCATCGCGTAGAAGACTCTGGCCATTGAGAAAATTCTGGAAAAATCTACTCTGAGTCCCTTACTAGTTGGGTCGTTTCTTAGAGGTGTATCATTCACTTCTGCGCTCTGAGCCCCTAAAAGGGCGAAGTTTTCTCAGATTCATGGAACTGTAGCAGTGCGTTCCAGCGAGATGACCGGCAACCGCATCAGCTTGGAGGCACGCGCCAGGTTGTTCCGCTGTCATGCGCAAAGGCTGCAGCAAGCCCGGGTAACCAGCGCCTTGCCGTTCAGAATCCACCGTTGGGGCCGGCGATTCGATAAGCCAAGATGCGATTCTCCATACTTCACATTTCGGACCTGCATCGCGATCTCAAGGATGAACTGACCAACGGCCCGCTGTTGGAGTCACTCATCCGAGACATGGAACGATACAAGGATCAAGTCCCATCCATTTTGCCTCCATCGCTCTGCGTTGTGAGCGGTGACCTCATCTATGGAGTCAGTCCCAGGCACCCAGATCCTGGTGTCGAACTTGAGCGCCAATACGATCAAGCGGTCGAATTTCTAATCTCCTTGGCCGATGCGTTCTTCCATGGAAACCGTGAGCGGGTTGTCCTCATTCCCGGGAACCACGATGTGTCGTATCCAGCGGTCATCGCGAGCGCGACCCCTATCGACATTCCGGCAAATCCGCCGGATAAAAAAGCATTGACGAAGGATCGAAGCCAAGTGTTTTGTGCCCACAACAGCGAACAAGTGGGTACCATCGAAGCGGTGGTTCCTGACGTCGTCGAGTCAGCTGTTGTCGAAGGAGGAAAGGAAAGCGAGGAGTACGAAGCAGGCCCTCCCATCCTCCGCGAAGACATATCTTCAGACATGAAGATCTTGACAACCGATGAGAACTATCCCCAGCTCAATGGATTCGGAACGTTCCTTGGACTGTCAGATCGGCTTATGCAAACTGAGTCGCCATTCTTCAAGACGCCTCACACAACACGCATCATTTGGGCCGGCCACCGCGTCATATATATCTTCACAAATGCCACCGGCGAGCTCAGCTTGTACTATGACATCGAACTACGGGACCCACTCGGACAGAAGAGCGCAGGAGGAGGCACCTTCGCAACAACCACGCTAATTACAAAAAAGAGAATTTTCATTCCGGTGCCTTCCGTCCTCGCGGATGAATTCAGGGTAGAGACTGGATCTCGAGAGTTTTTCGTGCGCTTCGATCTGCTCGGCAACGATGCAGATTTTCGTACAGCCTAGCAAAGCGATTTCTTCAAACGGGACCCCAACGCGTCGCTGTGTTCGCCAAACACATTCCTAGCGCAAATACGCACGATCCAGCGATCCAGCTAATCAATGTTCATCCCGGTTCAAACATTAGATTTTGGAGGGGAAAGGTCGGATCCCAATGAATCGACCGACCACTAAGTAGGCAGATAACTGCAATTATATCAATAACTTAGTCAAATGCACGACTACGCATCTTTCCCCATTTATCCACTTAACCCTACCAAAGCCATACGCCTTACCCTCGGAATGCGTGTGGTGGCAAGGAAACCTTTTGCATTCTGTGTGCTGGCATCTTACGCAGGTCACAACGGCCTTGTCTTTCTCGCAGAGCAGGCCGATAATGATTTTGAGGTCGGCATTGCGGCTCACTCCGCGTGTTGATTAGCCCCGTCATTGGTTGACGCCGATGTCGGGGCGGTGTTTGTGGTGTGGGTGCGGCAGGGTTTGAACCTGCAACCTACGGATTCAAAGTCCGTTGCTCTCGCCCAATTTGAGCTACGCACCCACAAGGGGGGCATCCACAAGTTGACGCTTGTGAATGCCCTCGGCTTAATTCCCTACTGGTGGCGGTCGGATTGCCATAGCATTTCTCCTTTCGCGTGGATTGAACCCCTAAAGTCATTTCTTCGGCTTTTCATTTCCCCGAATGCCGGACTCGAATGCAGCATCAGGCTTAGGATCAACCCCGATCTTCTTTTCAGGCGTGCTCAAGCCGTCCAGTTTGGCGAGTTCTTCGAGCATAGTTCTCAGAGACCCACGCTTAAGGATAGGGGCCTTCCACTGATAGGCCTTTCGGCCATCGGAAAGTTTGGTTTCTTCAACTTCGTTCTGACTGTGCAGCCGCTTCAGGGTGTTGTGAGTGTGTATCAACACGATCCTCGGGTCGGCGTCGGGCATTTGCTTCATCAACACGTCACGAATTTCCACGGCGACAAGCCGCTTGATCGAGTTGGATTTGAGAATTTCCCGAATACGGTCAGTAAAACCCCTCTCTTCATCGGAAGACATAGCGGGAGGCTCAACCAGCGATTCCTGCTCCTCAAGGGCAAGCGTTTGGAGACTTTCGATAAGTTGTTGAAGTTGTGCCATGCGTGTTTCGGTATCGTGCTGAAGGATCGCCAATCGATTGAAGTCCTCCAATACTTCGTCGAGCATGGCTTGGTAATTAGGCATGCAAAGGAGGTTAATACAAGTGAAACAGCCAGTCAAGGATAAAGTGTTAAGAAGTTTGGCTGGGTTAATACAGGATGCGGACCGTCAGATTTCAGTAGCCAAGGAGCGAATCCGAACCCTAAAGAGGACCAAAAACTCGTCTCCTTCCAGCCAAATGATACGGAGCTTTGGAACACTTTCAACATAATGTATAAGCGCATCTCCTGGATTCCGTCGAAGTTTATAAACACGGGCGGATTTTGAGTTCACAATTGGGGAGAATACGTTCCGACTCATTCGGGAAACTCTTATAACGACGGGACTTTATGGTCGAGAGTAGTAGTGTTTATGCGGATGTCGGGAGCGACGGGAACGGCAAGCTCAGGTTGCGGATTTTTGTTCAGGCGTTAGACTTGCTTTCCGGAGGTCGAAGGCCGCACATGTTTCGATGGATAATCGCAGGCAAGTTGGCAGGTGGTCACAGACCGAGAGCGACACGGCAAAGGCTAGGCCAAGTGTCAAAGGCTTCGGTTGACGCCTGGCTCAAAAAAGCCCAGGTAGACTTTAGTATCAGGTCGATTATCTGTTTAATGGATGGCGAGGAGCTACTGCGCTACCAGGCCCTGTCCGAAGATTTGCTTTCCTACTATCGGAAGCACGGATTCAGTGTCGCGCACATTCCAGCCGCGAATCACTTGCGACCGAGAATTTCGAAATCCAATCTCAAGAAGGTGTGGAAAGCGTACAAGCGTCTGTCCAAGCCTGTGTTGGTCCATTGCAGCATTGCAGCGCCGGTATCAGCCGCACTGGAGCCGCAGTGAGGTACATTAAGCAGCGCGAGCTTCCCTGATCTGCCCCCGACGCCTGCGAATAACCCAGGAACTAGCCTGCGTCTATATAGGTGCTTGTATATCCTGGGTTTGCGCAGAATTTAGCATTAGTTGCGATTTCCCAGGGTTTTGAGTGCGAGCCGACCTGAACCCCGAAGTACGCCATCGGCACCCCTCCTAGACGCCGGCATTAGGGAATAGGGGCATCCTACAGGTCCAGCCAACCACGGTTCCAGGCTCGCTCACGAAGCCTTAAGGCACGATACGTGACCTTGCCGACTCTTGACCAACGCCAGTCGTTACTTTGAGCGCCGCAGACCCTCAACGAGCCTGAGAACATCCGACGGCAACATATCGCAGCCTTTTGCGAGAACAAATAAGGCATTCAACGAAGGGCTTTTCTCTCCGCGTTCCAATTGGCCGATGTAGTTGCGATGGTAGCCGGTGTGGTGGGCGAAGGAGTCTTGAGAATACCCGTGTTTCGTCCGCAGTTGCCGGAGAACCACACCGAAGGCGCGCTTGGGGTCCAGTTCCCTCTTGGCTCTTCGTGGATTGCGAGGCACACCCTCACTTTCAGACGATGCCTACAATTGTGCGACCCACCTATAGTGTGTACAATCCGCACGCAACGAATGGAGGTAACCCGAAAGTGGAAATACTCGGAATCGCGCTCCTGTGGGCTGTGCTCTGCATTCTGGGATTTGGCTTCTACTTCCTGCCATCGTTTATTGGATGGAAAAAGCGCAGTAGCGGAGCAATCGTCGCACTGAATTTGCTACTTGGCTGGACCTTCATCGGCTGGGTTTTAGCGCTGATATGGTCGTTGACGGCTGAGCAGCCTTCCACGGTCATCTTACAGTCGCCCTCTCAGCAACTGATGCCGCCAGAGGCGCCGATGTTTTGCTCGGCATGCGGAAAATATGCGCCTGCCGCGTCGCGCTTCTGTCAAAGCTGCGGTCGGGCGCTGCAGGAAGGAGCCTAACAATAAGGGGCAACGCGGATTCCCCATCCCCCTCCAGATAAGGGGGCTTCCGCATTCCAGCGAATATCACTGACATCAGGATCGAGTCGTAGTAGAAATGAGGTGCGGCCAGGAGTCTCCACAGATGGCGAGTAAGAACGCGTAGGAGTTCCGAAATAAGCACGGAAAGCTTGTGAAAGGCTGGAAAAACATCCTGGAAGACGAGCGGCGTCTTGCTTCTAAACGCGATCTCCGCAACAAGGCAATGAGCGAGTTTAAACTCAAAAGGGTGCCAACGCTTGAAGAAGCGAAGACTCTGTTGCGTTTGGGCCGTAGGCTGTCAGAGATGGGAAAAAATGGCATCAAGGTGACACCCCCACGCCGGTCATTACCTGAAATCAAACCTGTTGAAGCTAGGTTTGTGCCTGGAGGTTTGCCGTCACTAGGGAAACAGAGATAGCTATGGGCTCTTCACGTGCTCTTCAGGACGATGATTGTTGCATTGTTGCGGAATTCGCGTTAGTTCGTAATTCCTTCCGGCGCCGACCCTAAATACTATTGCCACGAATTAACACTAGTAGCCTGTCCGATGAGTGCCGTCTCCGGGTAGTGGAGTGACGGTTAGGTCTTCTCGGTTTTGCACTTTTGCAAGTTCGAGCTGACCTTTGTGTAAATGTGTCCGGCCATGGCTTCGCATCGTTATCGCCCTCAGCCCCATCTACTCGATCGTCGCCTGTGTAGTGACCTGCTAGGGCCTGTAGCATCGATGTCTTTAGAGCTTGTAGCGATCACCAGAACTAGTTCCATCCCTACTTTTCTTGCTTTCCCGGCACGAGTAGAATGGCGGACCGTCGAGGAATGTATGAATGCCGAAGAGCTCATTCTGTCGGCGTAAGGGCTACAAAGGGAAAGTTCCCGTGGCCAAGGGCGCTGACGCTGAGTTCATTGCAGCAGGGTGAATGGGTCTGCGTCGAATGCGGCTAGCCAGTCAGTCCGCGCGGTGTAGCTCACGATGGTTCCCGTAAAGCCTACATCCGCCACAACCGACGGAACAAGAAGTGCTCGCTTAGCAATCATCGTACTGACTACCATGGCCAGAGACATAAAAACGCAGAGCCCGCGCAAGAAGAAGCTTGTCGATACCAGTTCGCTACCTGACGAAGTCCGGCAAGACATTGAACGTTGGCAAGAAGAATCCGGTATTGAAGTGTTAAAAAACCGCGAAGGGGAGTCTACTCTGTCATTGCTGTACTTGAAAGGATGTGATCCAGTTCGTCTGCTCAGTCTTCTCAACTCATATCGTCAACCATTGCTTGATCCTGACGGGAACGATCACCCCAACGATCTCGATAAACAAGTGCTTTCCTTGAGTAAGCGTCTGGCGAAGGATGCCAAAGGAATAAGGGCTGTGCGCGTCCGCTTTCATGCACTCCGGCTCGCAAAGGTCGAGGACGAGATGGAAGAAGCATCGCGGCAACTGCGAGTGCTGTACGAAAGCTCGGTCGAGCCGGACATGAGTCGTGGAAGTAACGTTGCTTTTCTCACTGCCGCGGTAAAGATGGTGAAGCTTGCTACAGGAAGACCTCATTATGCGGAACTCGGAGCCCTTGTCTCCATTTTGGCTGAAAAGTCGGTCGACGCTGCAATGGTTAGGATAAACGTTGCGAACTTCAAAGACCGCGGTGAGATCCCCTTTTTGACCGATGCAGAAATAAGGCGTGAAGTCCGATGGGGTAAATCTAAATGGAAAAAACGTCGAGCAACTAGTTAGACCTTGGTCTCTCGAAATCACTGCTCTTTTCGCGAAGACGCGAAAACAAATTCCCTAAGAATATAAACATTTCGCTTACTCGTCTTCACGGCGACGACGGACTAGTGTGGGCTCGTAAGGAGGTCACGATCATGAATCTCGAACATGCATTGAAGTTCATCAGCAGTAGCGTGTCTGGTCCAATGATCGCGCCAGTGCCGTGAGCGTGGGCATAACCGTGCGGCTTGATCGGCTCAGATTCGTCTCTTGGGCACCACGCAATGGGTGGAGGCTGCCGAAGATGAGAGCTTTCAAGACCCTTTACGACATTCGCCCGACACCCAAGGACACTCCCTTGATCTACGGACGAGTCCGGAGATTGAAGAGTCTGACGTCAGACATGGAGATCGAGTGGCAATACCAACGGAGAGTCCGTTGGGTAAAGCCCTGGCGAATTACGCTCGTTGCTGACGATCAGGCAGGGATCGCGCCCGAGGAGGTTGCGAGGATTCTTGGTCGCTGTCGGCACTACCGATTTGTGTTGGTGGAACTGGCGATTGATTTTGAGTGTGGGTTAAAGGTGAATCGTGAGTTTGTGAAACGGCATGGCGTCTTCGGAAAGAGCCGACGGCGCACAGATCGCGGAGGGAAGAATCAGCTCCGGTACGGAGCTCGCAAGTCAGGCAAGCTGGTGCGGTGCTACTGGAAGGAGAAGATCAAAGCATTTCGAGTCGAGGTCGAATTGCATTCTCAGTTATTGAAAAAGCATCAAGTCAAAGACGTGGACTACCTGTCTTATGTGGCGCAGATCGTCCATCCCAGACATTTTCGGTTTGTCAACATCCGCTGGAAGGCCCTGCACCGCTACCTGAGGCGCCGCGGGGACGTTGATGCAGACACGATCATCCAAGGTGCGCATGAGCGGGCAGAAGTGTCCTTGAACAATGCGCTCAAGTACTTGCGCAGAAATGGCGTCATCAACACACACCGGTTCCTGCAACAGTTGCGGCTTAATGATTCTATAGACACGGCTCTCACGACATGGAGCTTGGATTTTAACGAGGGACTAAATGTCTAGGACTAAGAAGAAAACAGCACTGCAGAAAAGCAAACGCACGGAAGTCAGAGACCAGGCACTCAAGCTGTTGTCGGACCCGGATTTTTTCGGGAAGTACCTCGATATTCTTGAGCGAGGCGGCCTAGCCGGAGAACAGCGAAATGCGTGTGTGCTTTTGGTTGCTGGGATTTCCCGACTCCTACCGCGTCCAGTGAACACGCTGATCAAGGGGAATAGTTCGAGCGGCAAGAATTTTCTCGTGAACAAGGTATTGGAGTTGTTCCCCAAGGATGCTGTTCGGGAGATCACTAGCAGTTCCGACCACGCATTGAATTACGCCTCGGACGACTTCAGGCACAAGATTGTGTATCTGCAAGAGCGGAACGAGTCCTCCGGACCCGTCCACGCTCCACGGCTTCTGATCAGCGAAAACAAAATAACGCGCAAGGTAACTGTGCGTGAAGGCCAGACTTGGACCACGAAGACCTTCATCACGCGAGGGCCTGTCGCAGCAATCTCAACGACCACTAAGAATCAGCTGCAAATCGATGACGAGACTCGTCACATTTCGCTGTGGGTAGACGAGTCGCCGAGTCAGACCCGGCGCATCCTAGTGAGCCAATCCGAGCAGCGAAATCGTCCCTCAGGAGCCGAGCGCAAGATTTGGGAGGAAGTTCATCGGCTCCTGGAAGAAAGATCACGGTTTCCAATTGTCGTACCCGAGTGGTCGCAACAGCTAGCGGATATGGTGAATGTCGAGAACATCCGCTCGCGGCGGTACTTCCCGATCTTCATCTCTGCCTGGATGGCAATTGCTCTCCTGAGATCGTTTCTGCCCGGACGCTTCGGCAAGTCCAAGATCGGGGCAGGACTCGATGATTTTGCCATTGCATGGATTCTATTCGAGCCGGTATTCGAGGACAGCATAAACAGAGGGGATGATGCAAATCGCGCATTGCGCGACCGCCTTCAACGAATGATGCAGAAAAACGAGAATAAGCCGATTAGCGCGGAGATCTTGGCGAACGACATGAAGATCTCAAGGGGAAAGGCGCACAGGTTGCTGAAGAAGGCATCCGATGCGGGAGTAATTGAGCGCGCCAACAAGCCGGAGCGTGGCAACAGAAAGCTGTATCGTCCTGCGCCCTACTCAGCGTTCCTCCCGTCTCCGGATCAGATTTTTCAGCGGATTCCTGAGATCGGAAATCAGCTCCGCTTCTTGAATCCTCTGACGGGGGAGTGGGTCCCCGATGGTCTCGAAGCAGGCTGAGGAAGTGACAGAACTCTCTGAGTTTTGCAGTTTTGCAGGTTTTGGAGAAGACATGCCAGAAAAGGATCAAGGCATTTCGACCAATGTTGTTCTCATGGGTAGATCCGATGTTGCGGATGGGCGATTCGGGGACCGGTTGCTGCGCATCCCCGAGGTCGCTGAGTTGATGGGTTTGGCCACAGGGAGCGTTTACCACCTCGTGAGCCAGAAGAGAATCCCAGTGGTCCGTCTGTCTGCTCGATGCGTGCGGGTCCGTCTCTCGGCTCTTTTGAGCTTGTGGGAGGAACTGACGGACCAGAAGAATGAGCCGCGATTAGAACGTCAATAAACAAAAAGGAGACTCTTAGAATGTCACTCAAGATCACTCGTGATAGGAAAACTCTTAAGATTGAACTGCCTCTTGAGACGCCTTGGCTCTCAAAGTCCGCCAAAACACTTCTTGTCGCCAGCACACACGGCCCTAGGATGACGGAAGCCATCCATAAGGGCCGGAACATCTCGCTCCTGCTTAACGCATACATCCGCCCGACCGAGAAGGAGCTGAAACGGCTTCAGGAAAGACCTCGCCGAAAGCCGCGCAAATCGAGGAATAAGCCCCCGCAATCGCGCAGATAGCTAAGCCGCTTGGTTGACATTAACCAACTGGTAAACATTAAATGCTCCTATCTCTTACGGAGGTAGGAGCGATGAAGAAAAAAAGAGCCGCCATCTACACGCGGGTGAGCACGACTGATCAGCATCCCGAAATGCAAGAACGGGAATTGCTGCAGTACGTCGCGCAGCGCAACTGGTCGGTATGCAAGGTCCATTGTGACCGCGGTGTTTCAGGAGCAAAGGAAAGGAGGCCGGCACTCGACGAACTGCTCCAGGATTGCAAACGGGGCAGAGTGGATGTCGTTGTCGTATGGAAATTCGATCGGTTTGCGCGATCACTGAAGCATCTCCTGAACTCGCTGGAGCTTTTCAGGGCACTCGGGATTGCGTTCGTATCCTGCACCGAGGCAATCGACACTTCACTCCCCCACGGCGAAATGCTCTTCCAGATCATCGGGGCCATCGCCCAGTGGGAGCGGTCCCTAATTGCTGAGCGGGTTAAGGCAGGACTGCAACACGCTAAAAACCAGGGCAGAAGATTGGGACGCCCGCCGCTGCGCCTCTTGAGACCCAAGGATGTGGCAGACCTGCGGGAGGAACGAGCTCGAACAAGAGCACCATTCAGGATGCTTGCTACGAAATACGGCGTATCGGTTTGGACAGCGCACAGGCTGTGCGGCAAGAAACGTACCTCAAACTCGGAGAATTGATTCGTGGGTGTCTACCGCAGACGCGACGGCAGGTCCAATCACAGGGTGTGGTGGATCAGCTACATGAAGGATGGGCGACAGCGTCGCGAGAGTTCTCGCTCAACAAACAAGAAACTGGCTGAAAAACTGCTCGCCTTGCGCACAGCACAGGTCTTTGAAGGACGCTGGAGCCTACCGAGGTCAAAGTCTCCTCACCTCGGATCTTGGGTCGAAGAATTCCTTAGGTCTATATCGCACGAAAGGACGCGATCCCGATACCGGTCGAGTATCAACAATATCTTGATGCACTTCGGGAGCAGCGTTCGTCTGTCAGAAATCACTCCCGAATCGGTCTTCCAGTTCCAGCAAAGGCGGTTGGAACAGGGAACCGGAAAAGCAACGGTCAACCGTGATGTGGCCACTCTCTCTTCCTGTCTCTCGCGAGCAAAGAAGATGCGCTTCATTTCGCAAAATCCCTGCACCGATGTGGGAAGACTCAACGAGAGGCGTGATCGGCGTCAGGCTATCGTCCTAACATATGACGAAGAGGATCGCATTAAGGGATTCTCCCCGCCCTTACTCCGAACGCTGATTACGGTGTTGGCCGATACCGGGATACGGGTGAAGAAAGAAGCCCTGCGCTTGAGATGGTCCGACGTATCACTCGACTCGGAGCCAGCGTGCGTTCGGATTGTTGATTCGAAAAGTGCCGCTGGTGTTCGCCCCGTGTGGCTGACAAATCATTGCCGCGATGTATTGAAACGCTGGCGCGAACTCTTTGGTCCTGAGTTCTCGCCCTTCGTTTTTCCGAGCCCCCGCAACCCTGCAGCTCACTATGTGGACTACAAGACTGCTTGGCGGACGGCTGCTAGGAAAGCCGGGTTAGCAGATCGACGCATCTATGACCTAAGAGCGACATTCGCGAGCCGAGCAAATGTATGTCATGCCACAGGGTTAACGGTTGCCCATCTGCTTGGCCATGCGAACACCCAAATCCTGCCTACGTATGTCCGCCCTATGGACGAGAACACCAGAGCGTTGATTGAGGCCATGGACAATGCCCGCAGGAACCAGCGGGGTGCGTCAGGCTCCGTCAACTGACTTGTTAACCTGCCAGAACCTCGCCAAAAGTCTTGAAAAGGGTAAGCAAAGTGTGAGATTGCCGGGAATTTGTATCACGTTTCTATCACAGCAAGCCGATTTTGACCCGAAGTCTCAGTGTGAGACGCAATGACAATCCGCATAACTCGTTGCAAATAAATGGCGGAAGCGAATGGGAGTCGAACCCATCAATGACAGGATTGCCTGCCATCCGCCGGTTTTGAAGATCACACAGTGTGTTCTAATCCGATTCGAAAATTTTCTATTCTAATTGATTCGTCAACCACTTCCCAGATTTGCGTTTTGACCAGTGCTGCGGCGTTTTGACGCTTTCTGAGCATAGAACTATCACGTTTTTATCACGGCACTGAGGACAATTCCTAAGGGGTACGCAGGTCCACTTTCCGGTTTTGACACCTACGCGACTCCAACTTCCGTATTGCCGACAATCCGGGAGTGATTGCCCGCGCCTCCTTGAACTGTGAATCCAACTGTGGGCCGGGATGGGTTTGTAGTACAGTCGGATAGTTTTCGCGAACTTCAGTGCTTGAACGTGCGCTTGGGTTTGCACAAGGAACCTTGAGAAGAAAACGAGCAGGGAATATGTCCCCGCTCGATTCGGGAGCGGCCCCTTCTTTCTGGAAGCCGTAATCCTTAGTCTTGGGGAGAGCTGACGCGCTCTCCTTCGGCCGTGGTTGCGAGCCCCGGATCGGTCACCACTTGGTGGATCTTATTGCCTGATTGCGCAACGATAATCTGCAGGTGCAGATCGGGCATGCCTGAGACCACAACGGTCTGGGCTCCGGTGCAGTCCGGGTTGATGGAGTAGTTGCCCGTGCCTGGGCGCCAACCGGGCGTAAGGACGCCGTTTGTGGCGACCGCATCAACTTGCGTCAGATTCCCTTTACCGTCAAACGTTTGCTTGGCGATGCCATCAATGAGTAGGGTAGACCCGTCCCCCAGGAAGATTGTTCCGTGAATGGTGAAAGCATAGCTGCCCTGGATGGTGGAATTGCTGCAAGCGCTGGCATGGGCCGTCAAGGTTGACGACGCGGCCAGGGCAAGAGCCAGTAGAAAGAGCGAAATGCGAGATTTCATAGTGCCTCCAGAATTTTTACCAGCGAGCTCAAGTCTTGAATGCTCTCGATGGAGGTTTGATCCCCCGTCTCGCTGAAGGGTCGCATCGCTTGCAGTTGTGCGCAATGCACCGAGGGTGACTTGAGGGGTGAACTGATGGTGAACTGCGGAACTGCGGGTAACACAGCAGTTAGGCCTGCCAGTGAAACCTCGAATCCGCCCGCACCATGGGATTTGAGGTACACTTCCATCACTTAGTTGAGGCTTGCGTTGGCTACATACGGTTCTCTCCGTCGGGCTGGTGGACGCTTTGATTCTTTCCATGTTGATCTGAGCAGCGGTGAATTGTTCCGCTCCGGTGTGCGTGTGCCGATTCAGGACCAACCACTCCAGGTGCTCCGGCTGCTTTTGGAGGCGGAAGGGAAGGTAGTCACCCGCGAGCAACTGCGTGCGGCCCTCTGGCCGGAAAACACGTTTGTTGACTTCGAACACGGGGTCAACACCGCCGTGAAGAAGTTGCGGCAGGCCCTTGAAGATTCGCCTGAAAGTCCCAAGTTCGTCGAAACTTTACCCAAGGTTGGCTATCGCTTCCTCGTCCCCGTGGAATGGGTGGCCGATACTAGCGGCAAGAGTGCGCTGCCACGAGTTGTGCCGATTGCGCCGCCGAGGCCGACGGCGGTTCCTTCATTCGCAGCCAGCGAGAAGGTTCATCGGTCCGCACCCTGGCGATTTCGCTTCGCACTCCTCATAGTCGGACTGGTAATAACGGCGGCGATTGGCGGCTACTTGCTGAGACCCCGACCACAGATGCAGCCCGACAAGCTGACTGTCGTTCCCTTTACAACCTTTCCCGGATTTGAAATCGGGCCCAGCTTCTCTCCGGATGGGAACCAGATTGTTTTCGCTTGGTTTGGTTATGAAAAGGAGTACCAATTCGATCTTTATATAAAGCAGGTTGGGCAAGAGCGGGTCATGCAGCTTACCCACCATCCCGCCACATTTCTCGGCTCTGCCTGGTCTCCCGACGGCCGATTCATCGCCTTCATGCGCCAAGTCGATGGCGACCCTGACGCAAGCGGAATCTACCTCATCTCCACGCTGGGAGGTTCGGAGCGTAAGCTGGCTAGCATTACTACTTATGGAAGTTATGAGCCGATTGCTGTGAACTGGTCGGCGGACGGCAAGTGGTTGGCATTCGCCAAGGGAAGTTTGCCCGCAACCAAAGCGTCGGCGTTATCAGATCGAGCACCGAGCAAATCGCCCCCCGAGCATTACAACACCCCCGTGCATTTCAGCACTCACCTGCTCAATGTGGAAACCACCGAGGAGCGGGCCCTGCCTGATCCTTCCCCTGACTGCGTGAATACGTTCGGACCCACTTTCTCACCCGACGGCAAGTATCTGGCGTCGGTTTGTGTGCTCACCGAGGGTGTGGCTAAGATCTACGTGCAAACGCCCGATGGGCAACAAGCGCGCGAAGTGGCGAGGGCATGGGCCTCCGATTTTACGGGTGTCGCCTGGGCAGCGGACAGCCAGTCACTCCTCTACAGCACGGACCATCATCTCTGGCGCGTATCGCTCGCCGGCGGAAGACCGGAGAAGCTTCTCTTCGCCCAGGATGTGGAATCGGTTGCGGTTTCGCGCACCGGGAATAGACTTGCCTACGCCCAGGTGCGCCATATCAACAACATCTGGCGACTCGAATTGGCCAGCGAAGCAAAACCTGCCGGTCCAGCCACCAAGTTCATCTCTTCCAGCCGCGGCGACGGAGGTTCGCGGATTTCGCCGGACGGCAGGTACATCGCTTTCCAATCCTGGCGCTCAGGAAACCTGGAGGACTGGATGTGCGACCGCGATGGCTCAAATCCCCTGCAATTGACTTTCTTCGGAGGACCTCAGATTGGAACGCCAAGCTGGTCGCCGGACAGCCGCCGGATCGTCTTCGACCTGCGCGCATCCGGCAATACCGAGCTCTACATAGTGAACGTTGATGGAGGGCCTCCGAAGCGATTTCCCACGGGAACTGCAAACGCTTCAAATCCGTTCTGGTCAGCGGATGGCCATTGGATCTACTTCAACACGGATGGCCCAGAGGCCATTTGGAAGGTGCCGGTGGAAGGCGGGACGGCGGTTCGTTTGACCGGAGAGGGAGAAGGCCACTCGCCGCAGGAATCGGCAGATGGGACGCGTGTGTTTTTTTACAGAGATGAGGGCAGCCATGGAGAGGTCTGGTCTGCGTCCGTGCATGGCGGCGACGAACGCACCGTCCCGGGAATGCCTGCCGACCTAGACTGGGTGCCAGCGCGAAACGGCATTTACTTCATCAATGGTTCCCCGCGGCACTATTCCCTCAACTACCTGGACTTTGTCAATCAGCATGTGCACAAGATTGCCAATCTGCCCAACTTGTTTGTCATCTGGGGGCCCACCCTCTCGCCTGACGGCCATACTTTTCTCTTCTCTGGAATCGAGCACTCCGAGGGGAACCTGTTCCTGGTGGAGGGGTTCCGGTAGTCGAAGGACCTTGAGTTCATCCCGCTCTGCCGGGCCCAGAGATGTGGTTCGCCATATCTTCCACGATGGCCATCGCCAGTCCCTTGGCCGGTCGCTCACAGTGGCGGGTCTGGCGCAGTATGCCAGCGGGCGGATCACGGGCAATCGGAAACCAGCGGCCTAAAAAGCGGCATCGGGAGATCTCGCTGAAGTCAGAAATCTCCCGTAGTGATGTTCTTACTTCATGCGTACAGCGCCAGGCTGCTGCTGTTTGCGTGTTCCTGTGCTTCTGCCGACTCAGCATCGTTGCCTCTTAGTCAGGCGAGCGTCACGTCGAGTGATACATGACCCGAGGCGGACGCGGATCGTTCTCATTGACCAACGCCAACTACCGGTTGGCCGACAATCCGGGAGCTATTGGATGCCGAGCAGATCGTGATGCGGAGCAAACCCTTATTAGAAGTTCACTTGCGACAGGAGTTCTCGGAAGCGCGGGTATGCATACAGCCTCTCGCCGTAGATGAAGTACCTGGAGAAATAAACTTCGCAAGCGGGGTCGTGGAGTTCCAAAGCTTCCCGCGCGTGGCCAATCGCGTTATCCTCTTCTCCCGCCGCCGAAGCTGCAACCGCCAGTAGTGCGGGTGACACATATTGAGTACAAGCCCGCGCCAGCATTTCCTTGTAGAGGGCGTCCGCCAGCGCGGGTTTGTTCCAGTCAGCGAAGGTTATGGCTTGGACCGCCATAGACCAGAAATGCCGGCCGGACATCGCCAAAGCCAACCCGCCGACACTAATCGCTTCCTCGAATTTTCCGCCGATATGCAGTACACCATGAAAAATCATGTGCGCCAGATAAGACTCAGGATCGAGTACGACGGCCCGTCGGGAGGCTTGGATGGCTTCCGCGTGCTCGCCCGCGACGGCACAGGTCAGGCTGTATATGGCATGTACATAGCTCGACAGGGGATCGTTGACCAAGAGCAGCCTCGCTTGCTCGACTCCTTCCGCAAGCCGCCCTTGGGAGAACTGGAGATAGAACAACGCGTACCAAGCCCTCGCCTGGATGTACTGAGGATTCAACCGCAAGGCAAGAAGGAACTCGCTCTCGGCCAGAGCTTCGTCCCAGGTGCCCATTAGAGATGCCATTGCTAAGGCACAGTGCGCTTCTGCAAGTGATGGATTTAGCGCTACCGCGCGCTTGGCGGCTTCCATCCCTCTGGGCATGGTGGCCTCGGGGCGTGCAAAACCGTAGTATCCGATCGTGGTGTATGCGTCCGCGATTCCAGCCCACGCCACCGCGAAGTCAGGATCAAGTTTAACCGCCCGATCGAAGCACTCCGCTGCCTGCCAAGTTCCCCTTCCACGGCGATAAAGGAGTGCGCGGCCTTTAAGGTAGAGCTGATACGCCTCCAAGTTCTTTGTCCCAGCCTTTACCAGCTGTTCCACCTGGTTGCACTCCAGCGTCAGCTTTAAGCGCTCCGCAATTGAACGGGCGATTTCGTCCTGAATTGTGAAAACGTCTTTCAGCTCTCGGTCGTACCGCTCTGACCAGAGGTGGTATCCGTCAGCAACATTGACCAGCTGAGCTGTAATGCGCAGACGATCTCCGATTTTCCGAACACTGCCCTCCAAGACCGTTCGTACATTCAACTGTTCCCCGATCTGGCGCATGTCCGCGTGTTTCCCCTTAAAGTAGAACGAGGAGGTACGAGCCGCCACGCGGAGGTCTTCGATCTGCGTTAACACATTGATAATTTCTTCTGTAATGCCATCTGCGAAGAATTCATTCTCCGCGTCGGCGCTCATGTTGATGAACGGAAGTACGGCAATTGAGGCCTGCGTAGCACGCGTGCCAACATCACCGTTTTTCGTCACTTCTGCGACAAAACGGTATCCACGCTTTGAGAGAGTTTCTATGAAGCGGGGACTCTCTGCTGAATCGTCCAGAGATTCGCGGAGCTTCTTGATCGCGTTGTAGAGGCCGCGATCAAAGTCCACAAACGTATCCGATGGCCAGATGCGTCGCTGCAGTTCCTCGCGCGTCACAACCCTGCCAGGCTGCTCCAACAAAACCTGGAGGATCTGAAAAGGCTGTTCCTGAAGGCGGATTTTGATTCCGCCTTTGAGCAGTTCTCTTGCGTTCGTGTCGAGCTCGAAGCTACCGAAGCGAATGAGCGCGTGGGATGGAGGGACATCGTTCACGCGAAACCGACACTCCCGACTGGCTGGAAAGTGTATCACGAAAAGCGTCGTAAAGCCGCTAAGTTGTGTTCGGCCAGCCCCTTACACGGAATAAATAAAGAATCAAAACGGAATCAACGCAGACCATTGATGTTTAGCCCGCACAAGCGCAAAAAGGGCGAGATCAAAGCCTGCTTGGGAAATGAAAAGCGGCCGCGATGGGTTAACGAGAAGTAGCGGAGGATTCTCATGAGATCTACGAATCGCCTTTCCCACATCGGAGTGTTTGGCTTCGTGATCCCAGGCTTCGTTCTGCTGCTGATGGCCCCACTTTCGTCAGCGCAAGTGGGCAGCGCAGCGGCTCAGTACGTTGTTCTAAAGCTGGATTCGTTAGGAGGGACTGCCGGCAGATCCAACGGCGTCAACGACCGCGGCTGGGTGAGCGGCTGGTGGAATCTATCAGGTGACGCCAATCATCACGCGGTGCTCTGGATTGAGGGGCGGCCCAACGATCTCGGCACCCTCGGTGGCCCGAATAGCGAGATCGAATTCATTGCGACGAACGATCTTGGCATGCTCGCAGGTGGATCTGACACTTCAAACGTTGATCCCTATGGCGAAAACTTCTGCTTCTTCACACCCACTGACAATTTGCTGTGCTCAGCCTTCCAGTGGCAGAACGGCGTGATGTCTGCGCTCCCCGGATTGGGTGGCAATAACAGCTACGCCAGCAGCAGCAACAAGTCCGGACATATCGTCGGCTGGGCGGAGACCGTGGTTGACCCAAACTGCCTCGTGCCACAAGTGTTTGATTTCCATGGTGTCCTCTGGAGGGACGGAAAGAGCCAGGATCTCCTGCCCTTGTCAGGCGACGCCGTGTCGGCCGCGTTTGGGACTAATGACCGAGATGTCGCAGCCGGTGGATCGGGATTTTGTGGGTCCACAAGTGTCTTGGGATTTGCTCTGTCTTCGCATGCCGTGATCTGGCGAAATGGTTCGCCGACCGACCTCGGCAGCCTCGGAGGGCAGTTTAACAACGTGGCGACCGCGATCAACAACCGGGGACAGGTGGTAGGCATGTCCGACGTTCCGAGCGATATCGCCACTCACGCGTTCCTGTGGCAGAACGGGTCGATGAAGGATCTCGGAACGCTCCCTGGGGACGTCTTCAGTATGGCGTGGGCAATCAGCGAGCGCGGTCAGATCTTGGGCCAATCGTGTGACGCCAACGGAAACTGCCGTGGCTTTCTCTGGCGAAACGGCATGATGACCGACGTCAATACGCTCATCCCGGCTGAGTCACCCTTAGTCATCATCGACGCAAACGACATCAACGCTACGGGTAAAATTACGGGGCAGGCATTCGATCCGCTCACGAGCGGGATGCCTGCGATTGAGCTGATTCCCTGCGCTCAGACAGAGGACCCAACATGCAAGTCCGAGGCGCGGAGAAGTCTGGCAGTTTCTCTTCCTCAGAACGTGCGCGACGCACTTCGAATGAAACGTCTCGGTTTCAGAAAGTAATCCTAGTCAGACAGGAGCCTGGTCATGAGTTCAGATAATCGCATTCCATATCTCGGAACGCTCCGCAGCGAGAAGACTAAAGGCTTCGCCTTGCTCGCCGGATTGCTCGCGCTCCTTGTCTCCGCGGGATGCGGCGGCGGAAGCACCAGCGTTAAAGAGGGTCCGGTGGCCGCTTCTCTGGGCGGTACAATCACGGCAGGAACAGCGCCCAGCGCAATCGCCGTCGACTCGACTAACAACAAAATCTATGTGGCAGATTTTGGCTCGCCCCAACCGTCTGGAATCCATCTCTGCTTGGCGAGTGGTGCGGACATCAAGGTTATCGACGGGGCAACGCAATCGCCCACTTCGGTCGCCTTCCAATTTTTTGACGGCGCTCTAAATCCATACGCCATGACGGTGAGTCCGACGAACCACACCTTTTACGTAGTCGCGGAGCAATTCGAAGCGTTCACAAGTAGTTGTGACTTTTATGAAGATGGCATCTTTGTGTTCGATACCGCATCGCTTACCCACACCAAGACCCTCGGCACGCTGTTTGGGCGCGGCGGAGGCTATAGCAGAATTGGGACGAACCCAAAGACCGACAGCATCTATGTTGCGGGCGACGGCGCCGTCGACGTCTGGGACAGCAACGGGAATCTCGTAGCCACGATCCCGGTGGGGTCTGCTCCGGTCGGTGTGGCAGTGAACGCAACATCAAACAAAATTTATGTCGCCAACAGTTTTAGTAACAATATCAGCGTCATCGACGGAGCCAGTAACACGGTGGTGGCGACCGTTACAGACCCCAATGCAGTGGCGCCCGTTGCGGTCGCTATAAATCCCACGACCAACACCATCTACGTGGCGAATTCGCAAAGCAACAACCTTACCGTAATTGACGGCGCTACCAATACGGTGATGGCTACATTCCCGGTTGGGACCTCGCCTTCCGATCTAGATGTTGACTCCCAGACAAACTTCATCTACGTCGCGAATGCAGGCAATTCGCAGAGCGGCGATCCGGGCAACATTACCGTGATTAACGGGGTCACGAACGCCACGCAAACCCTAACTGTCCCGAAGGCGCAGAACCCCGTTGCGGTCGCGGTGAACTCAGCTACGAACAAGATTTACGTGGCGAATTCCGTCAGCAACAACGTCACCGTTATTAACGGCGCCCACGACTAACATCAGAATGTCGTCTCGCCACATTCCTTTCAGCAGACGCGGCCATTGGACGGATTACGGGCAAACTCTTCCCTAATCCGGTAAGGTAAGGTTGGCCGACCATCCTTGAATAGCGTTATCTCAAACTCGATATAGCTCAGGAGTTTTCGGACCAAATTGTGTAGGTGCTACACTGTGCCGACCTTCGTAGGGGGTGCGGCATGCCCTTCATCCGCGCAATTGGCCGCTGGTCGATGATCGGCCTGATAGTGGGCAACACCATCGGAGCCGGCATTTTCGGTGTAACGGGCGAACTAACGCGGCTGCTTGGCCGACCCAGTCCTCTTGCCATGGTGCTCGCAGCACTCGGTATGGGGGTCATCATGGCATCGATCGCTGAAGTGGCTTCCCAATTCTCGGAAGCGGGCGGTGCTTACCTTTACGTTAGAACTAGCTTCGGGCGCTTTGCAGGTGTCCTGGTCGGTTGGTTCTGGCTACTTTCCCTTATTGGAGCCGTGGCCGCGTGCGCGAATCTCTTCGTGGGCTATTTTGCACAATTTGCACCTCCTGTTGGGCATGGTTCGGCCCGCATCCTCGCCATCACACTCGTAATTGCTGTGCCCGCTACCGCAAACTACATCGGCGTTCGCAGCGGAGCGAACTTTTGCAACTTGTTTACCATTTCGAAGCTTTTGCCGCTGACCTTGCTTATCACGCTTGGACTGGTTCGCTTCGGGCACGATTTCGAGATGGTTCCCCTCTCGGAGATCACTCACCCTGGGCCGGGCGGTTGGTTGAGCGCATTTCTGCTCCTTCTTTTCGCGTATTGCGGATGCGAAGATACGCTCGCCCCAATGGGTGAGGTGAAAGATCCCAGGCGCACGGTGCCTTTCGCATTGACGGCCGGGCTGTTGGTGATTGCAAGTGTTTATTTCCTGCTGCAGTTTGTGACCGTTTCAACGATAGGCACGATGGCGACCGATCGTCCCCTGGTAGAGGTGGCGACCGCGCTCACAGGACGCAGCGGAGCAGTGTTCGTTGCTGTCGCTGTGATGATTTCGACCTATGGAACGATCGCCGCCGGTATTTTGTTTGCTCCTAGAGTGGCCTACGCCTTTGCAGCGCACGGGGATCTTCCGCATTTTCTGGGCCGGTTACATCCGCGGTATCACACCCCTGTTCTGGCAATTGCGATCTACGCTCTTGTGTGTTGGATTCTGGCCTCGAGTGGGACGTTCCTTCTGCTGGCCGCCGTTACGGCAGGTGCTACCGCGATTGAATACATCGGTATTTGCGCAGCGCTGATCAAACTACGGAAGCTGCAGCCCAGCGCCCCCGCGTTGCGTCTGCCCGGGGGACCAATCGTAGCCGCCACTGGGATCGCGATTTGCTTGATGTTGCTCACTAGATTGAAGGTTCGTGAATTGCTGCTGATGGGCGTCACTGCTGCATTCGCAATTGCCAACTGGTGGTGGGCGAAGCAGCACGCCCCAAGCAAGTCAGAAGTAAAGATTGTCCCACCCTCCCCCTCGGGCTAGCTTGGTATCGTTTCCCCCCGAGTGACGGGCAATCCGGAGATTGAGATCCCCTTGATTGCCTAGCCCTCAGTTTCTGGATCGCCTACGAGGACTAAGCCGCTGGCGCGGCGGACGCTACCGCGTGGTGAACCCGGACATTTCCGGCACGGCTGACGTAGTTTGGGTCACGGAGAAAGGAGATTCCCGTGACCCGTTTACGAAAAATCATGCTGGAAGAACTCCAGCGCCGCAACTACTCTGCAATATGAGCGTCAACACTGCGAGCGTGAATAGCAACGGTTTTCTCATCGTAGTCCTCCCATAATCTCTGCCTGCTCCAAAGGCAGGGAAACCCTGTCGCTAGTTTCTTCATCTGCTATCAGGTGCGCGCCCTTGGCCTGTAACGTTCATCAAAGGGTCAGAGGTCAGAGTAAGGGGGAGATCCAATCCTTCTTCCTTTTGCCGAGCCGAATCTGCGATAAATCAGATGTGCCGACCACCATTTATGAGATGAGTTGTACAACCTATCTCATAAATCTTCTTCGACCCTAACTCGCGAATTCTCGAATTCTGAACCTCTATTGCGGGGAAAACCGGACTTAGAAGCTGTAGCGCAGTCCGAACTCCATGATGCGTGGCTTGTTCAGGGTTTGGTTGTATTTTCCGAAAGCTCCGGCTATGTCCAGGAAGCCGACTGCACCAGTTGGGCCAACAGATGCCGCCTCAAACCCAAACCGGGGTGTATTCGTCACGTTGTAGATTTCCCAGTTAAACTTGAGGGCTTGTGATTCGCTGAGCTTCCATGTCTTTGTCAATCCCGTATCGATTCCAAAGAAGCCTTGGCCACGCAGATTGTTGCGAATACCCGATTCTCCAGGATGAGGGAAGCGGAATGCCTGTAGAGCTTCGGCATTGTTCTGAAAGATATTGGGGTCACCACCCGAATCGGTGAACCTTCCGGTTTCCGGCAATTTTCCCGAGGTCATCGCAAATCCGGAATTCACCCAGTTCGTCGCAAGCGCTAGTCCATTGTGCACGCCATAAGGAAATCCTGTGGTCCAGCGGAGCAGACCAGATAGCTTCCAGCCGCCAAGCGCAGTATTGGCAAAACGACCCATTCCTGAGCCAAAACGTTGACCCCGACCCACAGGAATGTTCCATACCCAGTCAGAGTTGATCTGATGGGTAACATCGAAGTCCGAGGGACCGCGGAGTTGATTGGGAGACCAAGAGTTGATGATCTGATCCCAAAACCCGGGTCCAGTTGAGTCGATACGTTCAGCATTGGACCCGATATCGATGGATTTCGAGTAGGTGTAATTAAAATCCCAAAGGAGGTCATCCGACCGATGCCGTAACGTAAGTTCGGCAGCATGATAAGATGAATTCCCAATCGAGCGCCATGCGTACAGCCCAGTCCACTGGCCGTCTAAGAACTGATAAGGTTGCGTGACGCCATTCAAAGTGGCACATGCCGGAGTACAAAAAACGTCCGCTTGCGATAACGCGGCGGTCTCATTGTGCAGATTGCAAGCGTAAAGGTCATACATCGCTTGAGTCGCAGTCAAAGTTGTAATGGCACCCTCACCCGGAAAGCTGCAACCTCCGTTGGGTAGCGGTGCTCCGGCGGCTCCGGGGAAAACGTCCTCCCAATAGGCGACACGCCCGACCTTGTTGATCGGTGTCCGCGCTTCTGCCATCTCCGCAAACTGCGTGGCCGCGGTGAAGTAATCCACGCCCGATTTGGGATCACGGATATCCAGAGGCATGGCGAAATCCTCTTCCTGTAACAGGCGATGTCCGAACCGCCCAACGTAAGCCGCATCAATTACGAAGTTGCGAGGCAGTTCGTGGGTTATGGAGAAATCGAT
>Ga0070730_10001438_pt1 | contig 23031 bp, 13 predicted proteins | sample Coa_R1_3_FD_66447 | JGI IMG/M metagenome (GOLD analysis project Ga0070730, IMG submission 66447) | Surface soil microbial communities from Centralia Pennsylvania, which are recovering from an underground coalmine fire - Coalmine... | ecosystem: Environmental > Terrestrial > Soil > Unclassified ... | reverse complement strand
GCCTGCGCTCCCGAAGCCGCCATCAGCGTCTCGTGATAGTCCAGTGAGATCACATCGAGAATCAGGTGCGCGACATCCGGCGCCGATGTCCGCAGCAGCGTCTCCGTGCACCCCGTGCAGTCCTGCAAGTGCAACCAGATGACCGAAGGCCGCCGCGCCTTGCCTACAAGTTTCGCCACCTGCGCCGCCGTCGCCTTATGCGTCAACGCCAGGCCGACGGGCGCAGCGACGATCACTTTCGAACAGAGCTGTAGAAAACTCCGGCGGGATACACCACTCTTCTTCAGATGTGTAGCAATAGTTTCGCCTGTCGGCATAGACAGTCTCCTGCCTGCGGGGCTTTTAGGATTTTCGGATTCGACAGTCAGCAGGTGTCGGCGAGACCGATGGGGATGGTTCTAGAAGTTTATGAAAACGTATAAGTGTGTTACGGAGCCGCGTGCGTTATCCCGAACGTCGATGCCCGACACCTCCATCCGGACTCTTCAGTCCCAAATTGAGTCGAATGGAGTGTTTATCCTCTTTTCGGAGGGACCGCTCAGTGATGCAAATCACATCAGCGCGTGATAAAAATCATCACGCATCAAAACACATACGGTTTCGCTTGTTTAGGATGCCCACAGCATCTCTCGCGGGACCATCCTTTTCCGAAGGTCCAAAAGTCATCGCCAACGATCAGACGCAGCACTGGTCATTTCCACGAATGTGCCGCGCTTCTGCGCCCACCAGGTTGAAACCAGCCTTGTAGTCGAAACTAACAGGGATGCGGGAAGCCCCAGCCTATCGGCTGTTCATGTCCCCGAGGTGGGTGAAGCTGGAAAGTGCCAGCGGGCCATCGCCGACTATGTAGAAGCCAAATTTGCCCTGGGTGAGATTCGCGCCGGGCTGCGTCCAATGATCCACGACCATCCAACCGTCCTCGTGCCGAATCTGGTGCACGAGTTCCGTGGGGCTTACCCGGATCATCACAGTTCTGGGACTCTTCTTGTTGCGTTTATCGGAAATTTTGACCTCATCCCTTTTCTCTCCATTCCGAATTACCGTGCGGTAGAAGTTATCGTCATCGATCTGGAAGAGAACGTAGTTCATGGGGTCCGTATAGTTGAGCACCCATTGCAATGGCCGCCCCTTGGTGGGCATCGCAGAAAAAACAAAGGTGCCCGCCGCAGGAACGGCTTTGTATAGGACGAAGTTTCCCCCGTTGCCACCGAAAGAATCTCTCTCTCGCTTCCAGTTGCTGGGGTCATCCCACTTCGACACGCCGCTTGTGGGAAATGACAAATCCAAAGCCTTGGGTTGACCGGCGATAAGTTCAAGCGTGGACGAGAACGTGAAGCCTTCGCTGGTTCGCGCCGAAAGAGTATAGCTGCCGGCGGCAACGGTCAGCGGGACCCCGCTGCTTACGTTGGTGGAAAGGCCATCTTTCACGATGGAAACTTTGGCGCTGACCGGCGTGAAGGTTACTTTCAGTTCGGCGGGAGACGCTTCCAAAGTAGCATCCGTTGCAGCCAGAGATATGGTTCCCCCTGCGACGAAGTGCTCCTTGAGTTGCCGCGGCCGGAATCCCTCTTTGCGCAGTTCGACGATATGGTCCCCAGCATTGACGCTGGCCACCGCGAGCGTTCCATCAGGCTGAACGGTGCCGACAGGAGTTTGATCAACCAAAACTGTCGTTCCGGGCGCGCCGCCCAGAATAGTGAGCGCTGCCGGGCCCGGCTGTGGTTCGAGGTTGAAAATGAGCCGGGCCTCTTCCTGCCCGTGAATGCGGACCTGTTGCTGAGGAGGATCCTGAAATCCGCTCTTCGTGACTTGTACAACGTAGTCCTTCGGCTCGAGATTCGCTAAACGCAGCTGGCCGGATCGCGTGAGTTGCCGTTGCAGTTTTCCGTTGAGAGTAACTTTTGCATTGTCTTGACCGGCTACAACAACGAGCGTGCCCGAGTTTTGACCGGACTCGGTGCGCCCACCTTGCGCTTCGGCGGGCGCCGGATCCGCCACCGTAGCTTTTCCTTCGCCGTTGGAAGAGGGGCTCGAAGCAGGCGGAGCTGGTTCGGGAGCGGTTGTCGCGGGAGCGGAGACAATCCGGTCAGAGACCGCTGGCGCCGGAACGCTGGGCGTGGCTTCGGCACTCTTCGCGACTGGTGCAACGTAACGTTTTCCCCAAAAGAACAACGTCGCTGCGAACAGGAGGATCGCGGCTGCCGTCGAGACGACGATCAGCCGGTTGGAGTTCGACCTGCTGGGCTGTTTTGGCCGGGTTGATGACGAAGTGACTTTTACTGCGGTGACGAAATGATCGCCCGCAACAGAAGCGGCGGCTGGTAGCGGAGTAACCTCCGTCTCTGCAGGAGTGGTCTGAACCTTGCTCAGCGGTGGCGTCCTGAGCGGAACGTTGCCCGAAGAACTTTCGTTCGGCAATGCAGCGTCACTTGGAACATTTGCTGCCGTAACCGCGCTCGTCGCTGCTGGGCTCCTTGAAACCGCGCCGGTGTCGGCGGCTGCGGGCTTCGGAGCGCTTGGTCGCGGAACGTGAAAAATAACGGCCGCACCTTTTCCGCGCGGGGACGCGCTTGAACCCTCCCCAGGAACCAGTCTCAAGCGCAGCAGCAGGGCGTTGGCGATGGACAATATTTCTCCATCGGTCCAATGCTTGGCGGCCAGCGCTTGTATGCGTTCCGCTAATGCTTGTTTTGCCGTAACCTCCGTGGCCCCACCGATTTCGCGCTGCAGCCGCCGCAATTCGTCCAAATCACCACGGCGGGCCTGGCGTCGCCGAGCCTCCTGGTCCCGTTGGATCGTGTCCTCAATCAGGAGCAACTTGGGATCGTCGGGATGAACCGCCAATCCCTCCGCAACCCAAGCCAGGGCTGCGAACAGATCGCCGGAAGACTGCAGCTTGCGCGCTTGCGAAACCCAGTCCTCCACAGAGCTCCTCTTCTTTTTGTCTACGATCAGGCTGAGGATCGTCTTGGCCGTGGGATGCGCCGGATTCAAAGCGAGCGCCTGATGGGTGAGCGTTTCAGCGCCCAGCCAATCGGTTTCTACGATGGAACGCGCGTGCTCGACCAGTGCGTTGGCCAGAATGGTGCGGGCGAGAGAATTGGTTTTGTCGATCTCATAGGCCTTGCGCAGCAACTCAATCGCTTCGGCGGACTTCTGTTGTGCGAACAGTTCCCCGCTTTCGCTAATTAGACGTTGTGCCTCGGCCTTGCGCTTGATGCCATCGAGGGCCAGCTTTTCCAGCTTCGACAGCTCCGGATCGTTGGCGAATTCGGCACCGTTGCCGCGCAACAGGTCAACGGCGCGAGTGTAGTCCCCCGAACGCAGGCAGGCCTGCACCTGCGCAATCAGCCGCGCTATCGTTTCGGTGCGAGTTGGCTGGTCGGGTTTTATCTCCAAGCACTCTCACCTCAACGGTGCGGGGCTTTTGCAGATGGCGCGCAGGATCTCGCCAGTCGTTTAAGACAAGTTTTCATAATTCACCCGGCATTTGCGGGAGCATCAAAAATCTCGCTCGATGGGGAGGAAAAGACTACTGTCGTGGTAGTGGCATCGCCCCCCTGATCCCACAGATGATCTAAGAAGCAGCCGCCCCAAAATCAGAGTCTACGATTGGATCGGCGCTGACCTAAAGTGACCAACGTAATGAGTCCCGCCGCGACAGTGTCAAGGGGCAAGAACCGTTGTTCTAATTAATAGGTACAGGTGAACGGCGGGTGACCCATCCCCTCCGCTCGATGTCTGTGTCCAGTTTCGATAGAGTGGGTGCCCCGTCCTTCGCGGGGTCTGCGAAGGGCGGGTGCCGACTTGCCAACAGCAAATGGTTTCGACCTGCAGGTTATACATACATCCGTGGACAGCAGAAAACTGATAACGTACCGCGCGTGTGCGCCGCAGTCACAAACAGACTCGGCATCACAAAACTATCGCATCGGCAGCATTTTTCCCGCCCTTGCACAAAACGCAAGGACGGGGCATCTGCCCGCTGTGGCGAGTATCAGCGAGAACGAAAGGATGGACCTCCCGTCTCTCACACTTCACGGTGGTGTGATTTCGAAAACGATGCCGTTGTCGTAAATACCGCCGCTTGAAGTTGTCCCGAAAATGTGGCCGTGGTTGACGATCACGCCGGCGTAAGGATGCTGGCCATCTACTCTAAGTTGAAGATTCCAAGAGATCGGGGGGAGGGGTAGGGGTTACCAACCAGTAATATTTCCCAAAACAGGAAATTTGCTTTAGGTCGATACATTCCCACCACACAAAGCTTCACTGCTGCAGTGTTTGACCGGCTTGTGGATGCACCTGCTCGTCCTTGATCTGGCTCGCATCCCAGCCTCCGCCGAGAGCCTTCACCAGATACACCGAACTCACCATCTGCTGGCCGAGTAGTTGCGTCTCCAGACGCTCGTTGCTCAGCAGAGTGGTCTGCGCCGTGATGACATCGAGATAGTTCGTGACTCCCCCAACGTAGCGGTTGTTCGCGATCTCCAGAGCCTTCCGCGCGTCCTCCACCGCAGCCGATTGCGTGGCGAGAGCTTGTGATTGCGTACTCAAGTTGCTGATCCCGTCTTCGACTTCCTGGAATGCCGTCAGCACCGACTGGCGATAGTTCGCGACCGACTGCTCGTAAGCAGCGCGCGCCGCAGCCAGATTCGCGCGGTTCCGTCCGCCTTGCAATAGAGGCTCAAGCGCATCCGCGCCCAGAGACCAGAAAAGGCTCGGCGCGCTCAGCAGTGATGCGATATCAGTGCTTTGCCATCCTCCTGCGCCACTCAATGTAATGTGCGGATAAAACGCCGTGCGCGCAATGCCAACCTGCGCGTTCTCAAAAGCCATCTGCCGTTCCATCGTCGCAATATCCGGACGACGCTCCAGCACGTCGGACGGAACTCCCAAAGGCACTGGCGGAGGCGTCGCCTTCAACGGCGCGACCGGCACATTGAAACCCGGTGCAGGCAGCCCCACGAGAACCGCGATCGCATGATCGTATTGCGCCCGCGACTGCTGCACCAGGGAAGCCTGCGAGATGGTCGAGTCCAGCAATGTCGCCTGCTGCGCAACCTCCAGTCCGCTGGCGATCCCGCCTTCATGGCGCGCGTTCAGCAGGTCGAGAGCCTTGCGCTGCAGGCCCACCGATTCCTCGACCACCTGATACTCCGCATCCAGCTCGCGCAAACTGAAGTAGTCAGCGGCAAGTTCCGCGGTCAGCACAAGTTGAACGTTCCCCAAGTCCGCCGCGCTGGATTGCAGCGAAGCGTTGGCAGCTTCCACATTGCGCCGAACCCGCCCGAACAAGTCGGCTTCGTAGCTCAGCGAAAACGGAATCGAGTAGACGTTTTGCGTGTACGGCCGAGTGGGCCGCACAACGCCGTTCACTGCGATCGGCGTTGCCCCATTCAGCGGACGGTTCCCCGATCCACGCTCGCGCACAGCAGTCGGATCCATCGAAACCTGCGGGAAATAATCCGCCGTGGCAATCCGCGCCAGTGAGCGCGCCTGGCTCAACCGGCTGCGCGCTGCCTCCAGCGACTGATTCGCCTTCAGCAGTTGCTGTTCGTAGTCATTCAATGTGGCATCGTGGAAGATTTCCCACCACGCGCCCTTCGGAATGGCATCCTTCGGCGCGGCCTGCTCCCACGGAGGTTGCGTTTTCCACGCATCAGGCGCGGGCGCTGAAGCCGAAGGACGAGCGTACCGCGGCCCTACCGTGCAGCCGGCAGTAAACACCAGACTTAAAAAGAGAACAGCCTGCCTCACTGCCCGCTCCTCTTCTGTCCGGCCGGCAAGCTACGTTGCTGTTTCTCCGGAGCGTTTTCTTCCTCCCGCGTATTCTGTGGCGTGTTCGGCGCTTGCAACGTGTCCTGCCCTGGCTGTCCCGACGCGATGTTGACCTTCTGGCCTTCTTCCAGTGAATCGGATGGATTGATGATGATCTGATCGCCAACCGACACGCCGCCGAGAATCTCGAGGGTGGTCCCGTAGTCTCGTCCGATACTGATGGCACGCAGCTGTACTTTGTTGTCTGCTCCTACTAAAGCTACGCGCGGTCCTTCCGCGCGAAACAACATGGCATTCACGGGAACGGTCACTTTATCGACATTGGATCCGACTGCAAAATGGACTTCGCCGAACGAACCTGGCAGAAGCCGTCCCTCTCGATTCGGTACATCGACCTCGGCCAACAGAGTTCGCGTGCCGGGATCAATCGCTTCCGCCGTGCGCGCGATTTTCGCTGTAAACTTCTGTCCCGGAAACTCCTGCAAGGTGACGATCGTCTTCGCGCCAACCTTGATGAATGGCGCGTAGGCCTGCGGCACGCTGGTGTAAACACGCAGTGGATCGACGCGGGCGATGTCGAACAGTTCCCTTCCCGCGACTCCGGCTCCGGCATTAATCAAAGCTCCCGGGTCGACGTTGCGCTTCGTGAGCACGCCAGAAAAGGGAGCATAAACTTTCTTAAAGCCTTCCAACTGCTCCAGGCGCCGTACGTTCGCATCGGACGCAGCCAGGTTGGCCTGCGCTTGCTTATACCCGCTCGTCTGCGAATCCGCTTCTTGCGCAGAGACGGAATCGCTCTTGCGTAAGTTCTCCCAGCGTTCTGCGCTGATCTTCGCCAGTTCCAACTGCGCCACGATCTGCTGGCGCGCCGCCCGCGCCTGGTTTAATTCCTGATCGATCTCGGGAGTGTCGATCGTCGCCAGCAACTCGCCCTCCTGCACGCGGCTCCCGATATCCTTGTACCAGCGCACCAGGTACCCGTTGGTGCGCGCATAAATCGGAGACTCTTCGTACGCCAGCAGCGAACCCGGCAACACCAACTCCTCCTCCGGCTTTTCCGCCACAGGATGAACCACCGCCACGGTTGGAACCGTCTCGCGCTCCGTCTCCTTTGCCAGGGCGCGCTCGTGGCTCTCATGACTGATGAGCGTAATTGCGCCGGCAACCACCAAGATCAGGACCGCAACTCCAACCATCATCAAAGCCTTACGTGGCGGCGCCGGAGGCGTGTCTGGCGGGGGCTGAATCGTCGGAGGCTGATGCCGCGAGTGCTGTTGCATCTCGGCGATCTCCCGATCCCGCTGCGCCGGGGTCGCCGGATGCAGCCAGTCGTCGAGATTCTCCTCGCCCGCGGCTCCGTGTTTTCTCGTATCCTCTGCGCTCATGCTAGCTCCGATTATTGCGAAAAATCGTTGACCGATCTATACCCGCTTCCCGTTACGAGGATTTGCGCGCGCGCCTTGCCTCCAGCCGGCTATGAAAAATTGCAAACACGCTGGGCACAAAAAATAACGTCGCGACCGTGGCGAATAGCAAACCGCCAATCACGGCGCGCCCCAAAGGAGCGTTCTGCTCGCCGCCTTCTCCCAGTCCCACCGCCATCGGCACCATGCCGATGATCATGGCCAATGCCGTCATCAGCACCGGCCGTATGCGTGTATATCCTGCGGCCACTGCCGCCTTCACCGCCGGAACACCCTCATCCATCTGCTCGCGCGCGAAGCTCACCATTAGAATCGAGTTCGCAGTCGCGACTCCCATGCACATGACCGCTCCCGTCAGCGAAGGAACATTTAAGGTCGTGTGAGTCAGCAACAGGAACCAGCAGATCCCCGCGAGCGCGCCCGGCAGGGCCATAATGATGATGAAGGGATCGAGCCACGACTGAAAGTTGACGACGATCAGCAGATAGACCAGCAAGATCGCGCCCGCCAGCCCCATTCCCAGCCCAATAAAGGACGATCGCATGGTCGCCACCTGCCCGCGCACCACGATGTGCGTTCCTCTGGGCAACTGATTTTCGAAACTCTTCACTACTTCATCGGTGTCAGCGGCCACTGCGCCGAGGTCCCGATCTTGCGTGCTGGCATAGACGTCGACCACGGGCTGCACGTCATAATGGTTCACCGTGGCCGCCCGCACCGCAGGAGTAAGTTGCACCAGATTTCCCATCAATTGCGGCCCTTGTTGCGAAATCACGGGGATGTTCAGCAGGTCCTGCAAATTGGTCATGCGGTACTGCGGCGACTGCACCGCCATCTGGTAGGTCACTTCGTTCTTCGGATTGAGCCAGAAATTCGGCGCAGTCTGAAAACTTCCGCTGAGCGAAATCAGCGCACTCTGCGCAACTTCGCGAGCCGTGAGTCCCACTTGCGTTACCCGCGTCCGTTCGATGTCCATGTGCAACGTGGGGAGTGAGAGCAACTGCTGCACGTGGACATCAGCCGCTCCCGGGATATGCCGCATCTTGTTCGCGATCTGCTGGGCAATCACGTAACTCTGCTGCATGTCCGTGCCCACGACCTGCACATCAATCGGCGCCGGCAACCCGAAGTTCAGAATCTGAGTGACGATGTCGGCGGGCTGAAAGAAGAACTCCACTCCCGGAAAATGCTCCGGCAGGTATCCGCGCAGGTGGCGCATCAGATCCGCCGTCGGAGGATGACGCTCCGGATCGAGCGCAATCAGAATTTCTGCATCGCTGCTCCCGATGGTTCCATTCGAACTGTAGGACTGATTGATGCCGGAGTTGGGCAGGCCGATGTTGTCCAGAACCGTCTTCAGCTGGCCTGGAGGAATCTGGCCGCGTAGAGCATCTTCAATTTGATTGCACAGCCGCGCAGTTTCTTCCACCCGCAGTCCAGGACGGGCGCGGACATGCAGCCGGAGCAGCCCGGCATCCACCTGCGGAAAGAAATCTTCTCCCAGGAATTTGTACAGCCCGACCGAGAGCACGCAAAAGAGCAGAAAGCACACCACGAACAATCCCCGGTGCTCCAGCGTAGTCTCCAACAAGCCTTCGTAGCCGCGGCGAAAATCTTCGAACTTGCGCTCGAAACCTCTCTGGAAACGGCCCAAATAAGACGTCGGCGCCTCGGCCCGGTGTTCGTGCCCACGCATGATGTACATGACCAGCGTCGGGATCAGCGTGCGCGACAACAGGTAGCTCGCCAGCATGGCGAAACTGACCGCCTCGGCCAGCGGCACGAACAGGAACTTGGCGACACCAGTCAGAAAGAACATCGGCACGAAGACGATGCAGATACTCAGCGTCGATACGAAAGCAGGGACAGCAATCTGCTGCGCTCCATCCAGGATGGCCTGTCTCATCTCTTTGCCCATGGCCAGATTACGTTCGATGTTCTCGATCTCCACCGTGGCATCGTCCACAAGAATGCCGACGGCCAGGGCCAAGCCCCCCAGCGTCATGATGTTGATCGTCTGGCCGATCGCGCCCAGCAGAATTATGGAGACAAAGATCGACAATGGAATCGAAATCGAAATGACAATGGTCGGCCGCCAATCGCCCAGGAAGATGAGGATCATGCACGCCGTCAAAGCTGCCGCAATCAATCCCTCCCGCAGCACTCCCTGGATGGATGCGCGCACAAACAGCGATTGGTCGAACAGTGCGCTGATCTTTAACTCGGGAGGCAGCGACTGCGATGCCTGCGCCACAATATTCTTGGTCCCGGCGACAATTTCCAGCGTGGATGCCTTGCCATTCTTGTAAATCGACATCAACGCCCCACGGTTTCCGTCCTGCCGCACAATGTTGGTCTGGGGCGCAAAACCGTCGCGGATGTGCGCGACATCCCGCATATACAGCGTCGAACCGTTCGTCGTTTTGACCGGAAGATCATTCAACTCCGCGATGGTCTGCGGCGTTCCATTCATTTCCACGTCATATTCAACTTGTCCTAACTTGATCGTTCCGGTGGGCAGGATGATGTTCTGCGCATTCACCGCGTTCACGATATCGGCCGGCGAAAGCCCATACGCCTGCAGCTTCGGCAAATCCAAATCCACTTGAATCTGACGCAATTTTCCGCCGTAGGGATAGGGCGTCGCCGCTCCTGGCACCGTAGCCAGGTAAGTCCTCAGAAAATTCTGGCCGAGATCGAATAATTGCTGCTCGGGCAGGGTCTTGCTGCTCAGACCAAGCTGAATGACTGGCGTTGTCGATGCGCTATAAGAAATGATGAGAGGCGGCGTGGTTCCGGGCGGCAAAAACCGGACCCCCGTCTGGCTGATGGCCGTGATCTGTGCGATGGCTCCCTGAACGTTGGTGCCCGGACGAAAGAATACCTTGATGATTCCCAGCCCATACACCGACTGGGATTCCATGTGTTCGATGTCGTTGACCGTTGTAGTAATACCGCGCTCGGAATTGGCAACGATTCGGTCCGCCATATCCTGCGGCGACATGCCTGAATAGAACCAGACTACCGATACGACCGGAATATCGATTTCAGGGAAGATGTCGGTGGGCGTGCGCAGGATGGTGATGGGCGTCAGAATAATAATGACCAGCGCCATCACAACAAACGTATAGGGACGTCTGAGGGCTAACGCAACGATCCACATTGGCTACTAGCGCTCCACTCTCCGCAAAGCTGCAACCGGCTGCCCCAAGCCTGCTCCTGCCATTAGGAGCTTAGATTCGATACTCTGCGTATCGGATTCCAAAGAACTTGCTCCGATTATATGGTAGGTTAGGGCCATGCGCCACAAGTCCCCGATGGCCGCATACAGTCAAAACAACGACGGCAAGCGTCCCCCGGGCCGGCCGCGCAGCGAACAGGCCCGCATCGCCATTCTGCGCAGCACGCTGAAGACTCTCGCAAAGACGGGATTCGCCAATTTCACCATTGAAGATGTAGCCGGTCGAGCCGCGGTCGGCAAGGCCACCGTGTACCGCTGGTGGCCAAATAAGGGCGCGCTGATCGCCGATGCATTTGCCAGCAGCACCACGAGCCGGCTTCGCTTCCCCGATACCGGCTCTGTTTATACCGACATGAGCCAGCAGATGCGCCAACTCATCAAAGTCTTCCAGAGTCCTCGCGGACGCATCGTCTCGGCCATCCTCGCTGCCGGCCAGAGCGACAAAGACCTGATTGCTGCTTTTCGCGACCGCTTCTTGTGGCCACGCCGTCGCGAAGCGTACGCGACCCTTCATCGCGCCATTCGCCGCGGCGAACTTCGCAAAGACGCCGACCTCGACCTGATCCTTGATTCTCTGTACGGCCCCATCTACATGCGTTTCCTGATCCAGCACGATCGACTCAGTCCGGGATTCGTCGACCACCTTTGCGCTCTCGTGCTGGCGGGAGCCCGCCCTCGCCGCAAGCTTGGTCGGCCGAAATCGACTCGCTTGTAGTCCAGGCTTCCGCATGGCTGTCGCTTGCTGGCTCCCCGTCGAACAACTCCGGAGTTCCCCTGCAAAAGCGTCTCTCTCCACACGGCGCAGATGTTGACGAGCGCTTGCGCCCCCGTGGAAGAGCGGCGCTGGAGCGCCGCGATAAGCGGTCCCAAGTAAATGGGCTTTGGCCCCCGTGGCCGTTACTCCGGCGCTGCGCAGCCCAGGCAAAAAAACGACACAAATCGCAATTCGGGTAAACTTCATGCCGAATAGAAAAATTCAAGCCGTGAAATTTTCCGGCACTGCGAGGGATATCAGCCGATCTCCCGCATGTTTCGAAACGCCCTTGCAGCAGGTGAACCTTGAGAGTCGTCTATTACTCGCTGGCCGACGTTCCGGGCGATAACCGCGAGCGCCAGTGGTTTCAGAGCATCCGCAGTCTGCGCCGCTACAACCGGTCGGTTCCGGTGTGGCTGTTTCTGTTCAACGCCGCCAGCGACGAACTCCTGCGCGAAGCGGAACTGCACGGCGTTCAAGTGCAATTTCTAGGAGACTATGAGGAATTCTTGCGGCGTGCCCACCCGCGCGGCTCCATCCTGGCTCTCTACCCAACGTTTCACAAGTTCCTGGTTCTGCCCCATCTGCCGCTCGAAGGGATGACTCAACTTCTCTATCTGGATTGCGACACTTTCTTTTTCGACGACGTCCGTCTTCTTTTCGAATCCTCAATGAAGCATGATTTGTACGCCCGCGAAGAACCGCGATCCCTTCGCAGCCCTCATCGGCATAACCCCAAGCACATTGACGAGCTGTTGCTGAAATACATCGCGGAAAAGGAAGGTGTGCGTTACGTGCTGCCGTTCAACTCAGGCGTCTGCGTGTTGAATCACGGGATCTGGGACAGCCTGATCGGCCTTCGCGATACCTACCTGACACTGGCATGGCGTCTGCTCTGCGGACGAGAACTGAGCGGCCATGACTTCGAATTCGCCGATCCGCGGATCCGTCCCGCTGTCATCGATGTCCTCACCGATGAAGACCGCTCGAAGGCGCTGCCCTATCCTTCCGCCAATGACTGGATCATCGAGCAAATCGCGGTTTGGCTCACGCTTGGGAATCTTCCGCACTTCTCTCTCGGCACTCTTTCTTCAACGCAGGTGGCGCAAGGCGGCGAGTTCGAGACGATGCTCGCATCAAATCGACGGTGCGTGCTCGCCCACTACTTCAGTGGTGGCGAAGAAGATTTCTTCGCGTCAGTGGAACCGCTAACCGCGTTGCGAAGTCTTGAGAGATAAGAAGTCCGTTCTGGGAAGGGGAGGGTGATTAATTGGTCGGGGCGCGCGGATTTGAACCGCGGACCCCCTGCGCCCAAGGCAGGTGCGCTACCAGGCTGCGCTACGCCCCGACTCCCTCGATTATAAATGAGCGAGTGCTTCGCGCCCGTCCGGGTCGCTAGTGGTCCAATTTAACTTTCGATCAGCCCCGTCCGGTTCCTGCGGTTAAGAGCCGTTGACGCGGTATAATCTTCGCTCAGGTATGCAGAAGAGGCGTTACGCGTTGGTCGCCTATGTGAGGAGCCCAGCAGGGGAGTTCGTAGAAAACCTGCGGCGGGAACTGCATCCGGACCTTCCTCATCTTGCGGCGCATTTGACGATTTTGCCTCCCCGGTCTTTGCAAGGCAGCGAGAGTTCGGCGCTGCAGGTGCTGGAGCGCATCTGCGGAAAAGAAGAGCCCTTCGAAGTGGCTCTGGGCGCTGTCGAAACCTTCATTCCCGTCACACCCACAGTCTTTATCCGCGTCGAACCCGCGTCTTCTTCGCGAATGTGCGAACTGCACCGCAAACTGAACACCGAGGTCCTGCAGTTCGAGGAGGAGTGGCCCTACATTCCTCATATGACGATTGCCAAGATGGGCGACGCGCAACACGCCCAATCCGCTCTCGGCGTCTCGCGCGAACGCTGGAACGATTACCCGGGCAGCCGCCGAATCCTGCTGGAACGGCTGACTTTCGTGCGGGAGGAATCGCAGAATTGCTGGGTTGACCTGGCACCTGTAATGCTGGGGCGGACGCTGGTATCTCGATAACCCACGTAATCGCCGGGCGCGTTACCTTTCTCAGTTACTCCAGTCGCACGGAAATGGCCCTAGGTACATCTCCCTCCCGTGCATTGAAAAGCTCTCACCATCCCTGTAGATAAGGAGTAGAGGGTTATGCGGCGATCCCCGTCGAACGCCACGTCAGACGCGGGTTTCCAGCACGAGCGGAGCGAACCAGAATGCAGATCGGCGTCTACGGGTCGGGATACCTGGGCACGGTGATTTCGGCCTGTCTGGCGGATTTTGGCACTCCGGTTTCCTGCTGCCATCCTGACCGCACGCGCATGGTCGAGATGGCCCAAGGCAATATCCCGTTCTTCGAGAAGAATCTTAAAGAAATTATCCGCCGCAACGTGCGCGCGGGGCGGTTGGCTTATTCCACCGATATTGAATCGTTCGCGCGCCGGACCAGCGTGATCTTTCTCGCCGAAGATAAGGCCGACAATCTGGCGGACATTGCCCTACGCATTACCCGGCTCTCCCCGAAGCCCCCAATTCTGACGATCGTCACGCCTGTGTCGGTGGGTACGGCTGCGGGATTGGAAACTACCATCAAGAATGCCGGGCTGCAGGCCACGATCGTTTCGCAGCCGATGTTCTTCACCGATGGGTGCGCCGTCGAAGACTTTAACTGGCCCGACCGGTTGATTCTGGGATCGACGTCCAGTGAAGCGGTGCAGATGCTGAAGCAGATCTTCCATCCGCTGGTGATGCGGGGCGTGCCGGTGATCGTGACGAATCAGTCGACCGCCGAACTGGTGCGCGAGGCCGCGACTGCCTTTGTGGCTACGAAGATTTCATTCATCAACGAAGTTGCCGCGCTGTGCGAACGCGTCAATGCCGATGCGGTCAACCTGGCACTCGCCCTCGGCCTGGACAAGAAAATCGCTCCGCGCTGCTTGCAGCCGGGAGCAGGCATGGGAGGCGTCTTTGCCGAGTCCGACATGGACTCGCTCTCTCAGCTGGCGCAGTCGCATGGCGTGTCGTTGAAGGTTCTGGGCGCTGCTCGCGACGTGAATCTCGACCTCACGAACCGCCTTGTCGAAAAGATCGCCGGCGCGCTGCACTCCGTTGAGAACAAAGAAGTCGGGATCCTGGGACTGGCGTTCAAGCCTAATACCAATTCCGTTGCCGGCTCTTCATCTTTGCGCCTGGCCGAAACGCTAGTATCGAAAGGCGCGCATGTCCGGGCCTACGATCCGGTAGCGATCCCCGAGGCCAAGATAAAGCTCAATGGAACGGTCCGCTATTGCGACTCTGCCTACGCGGCGGCCGAAGGATCGGATGCACTCGTTGTGGGCACGGGATGGCCCGAGTTCCGCGCGCTCGACTTCGACCGCATCAAGCAACTGCTGAAAACTCCTGTCATCGTCGACACCAAGAACCTGCTCGACTCCACGCGCCTCCGCGCGTTGGGTTTCGAATACGTCGGCATCGGTCGTGGCTAAAGCCCGCCGGCACTCCGCCTCCCCAACGCTCCGGAAATAAATCAGCAGAAAGAGTGCGACTTCAAGTCGCACCGCCCTGGACATCCAACTCAGCCGGGTGCCCCGTTCGAAACGTCGCGTCCTTTGCGACAGAGCGGGATGTTGCCGGGTGCCCCACTTCTCCCCGCCTTTGGGAGAAGTGGGGATTTTGCCCGGTTCACGGGATAGAACACCCCGCGCAAAATTCAAGGTTCGATCCGCCGGGTGCCCCACTTCTCCCTGCCTTTGGGAGAAGTGGGGATTTTTCCCGGTTTACGGGATAGAACACCCCGCGCAAAATTCAAGGTTCGTGTAGGAGCATCGCCGGGTGCCCCACTTCTCCCTGCCTTTGGGAGAAGTGGGGATTTGCCCAGTTTACGGGATGGAGCAGCCTGCGGGAAATTCAAGATTCGTAGCAGGGCAGCGAGATTCGCTCAGGGCATCGGAGATTCGTTCAGGGCGTCCAGAGGATCGTATCAGGGCATCGCTTTAAGCGATGCCGCCAGCCACTCCTCATCGACACCCCTTTAGGCTGAGGGGCAACTCAGTTGCGACATGGCTTAAAGTGCGCCCTCCCGACTTTCAACCATGTCCCAGACAGCGCCGCAGAGACGGAAGGAACCGGGAAGGGTGCGACTTCAAGTCGCACCGCACCACGTCCAACTAAACTCCGGCTTCAGCCGCTGAGGCCCACCGACGCTTCGCAAAAGAAGCATGTAAGGACAGCCGCCCTCGACTGTCCAGTGTTCAGCCGCCCGGGTTGGTCGGGCCGCCGCCTCCATGTAGCGCGGACGCCCCGTCCGCTGCCGTTGACTTTGATCTCGCCGTTCCTAGGCCGGAGGTACGGGGTCGATGTCGTAGCTCTTGCGTGCTCCGTCCCCACCACCCTCGCGCCCTTTGCATTCCCCGGCCCTCAGGCGTACAAAGGACGCGTCAGGACGGGGGTTCCACGGCTAAGCCGTGGGACCCTTTTCGCATTCACGACAACGATCTCCAGATATAACTTCCCAAAAGGGAACTCCGTGAGCCACGATTTCCGCGACCTGCAAAGATTGGGTAGTCTCACGGATCGTATTAGGTTAGGCTGGTTTTGAGAAACGCAGGTTTCGAAGCGAGTGAAACGCAAGAAGTCCAAATCAACTCCCACACGTAAACGCTCGGAGCCAAAGCCATGGACGCGCCAGTCTCAAGGGGACGGCATTGTTACCTTCCGTTTAGCGTCGTGGTCCCATTTCTTTGACTTTCTAGAAGCAGAGGTTTTTCATCCCTCTTCGTCATCGATGCAATCATTTATCTGGCGCGGTCAGCGCCGCGCGGACTGGAGCCTTAGTTCATCACTTGACCGCCTATTCGATCAACTAGGACTTGCGGCAAGCCCCTCTGAGCTAGAAAAACGACTCGCCGCGCATCTCGACATCTTCAAACACGCAGCCCGTGGCAGACGCGGACCGAACCCAGCCTCCCTTCCGGAAGAAAAGGACTGGTGGGCGCTCGGCCAGCACTTTGGCCTCGCCACGCCCCTGCTGGACTGGACGCGGTCCCCTTTCGCCGCAGCATATTTCGCTTTCGAGGAACTTGCATCAGATCCAACCGATTACCGGGTCGTACACGGATTGTCGCGAAACGCCGTCAAGAAAAAGAATGAGGAAATATCAATCGCTTGGAATGCTGAGAAAGTAAGAACTCTGGTGCGTGAACGGATTACCGAAAAACTTGTGCGAGCGGCGACTGACGACGAAGAAAAGAGCAACATCCGAAAAGTCGAGAAAGAGGGCGTACATACTCTCGAGAAAGAACGCATTCCGACAATCGACTTCATCGATCCCATGTCAGACGAGAATCAGAGGCTCGTGAGTCAGGGTGGCCTCTTTACTCGAGCTCCGATCCGTTGGCCAATTGAACAGTGGGTTTCAGAAGCGTTTAGGGGTTCCGAGTCGGCGGTTCTGCTAAGAATCGAAATTCCGGATTCTGACCGTCACGAGTGTCTTCGTGCTCTGGACCGTATGAACATTAATCACTTGTCACTATTCCCGGATTTGAGTGGTGCATCGCGTTGGACTAATCTGACATTGGAACTGGAATCCTAGGAAAGCAGAGGACTATGGCTGCACAGCCAGCATACGTACCGGTGTTGAAGGGCAAAGAGGGAGAATTTGCCGCACTCGAGGAATTGAAATCCGACGTCCGACGTAGGTTGACGCCGCTGATCGAGATTCCGGGCATTCCCTATGACTATGCAAACGAGCGCCCGGCAAGAACGCTGGACGAACATGTCTCCGGAATTGCCGAGCGGCTGAAAAAATGCTGGCCCGATCACCCCCTGTACTTGGACCTGCCGTGGTTTGAAAAGGAAGAATGCCTGCAGGATGGTCGCGTTGCTCTGGAAGCCGTGCTGGCCGACTGCAGGTCGAACGGCGTGCAGGTGGCGCCGGTTGTCTCGCGAAAGAATTCGTCGAAATATCTCGCAGCCGCTGGGCGTCACGCCACAAGAACAAACTTCGGTGCCTCACTCCGCCTGACCGTTCAGGACTTCGAAGAGGATGTGGATCTGATCGCAGAAGTCGAGCAGCTATTGCAAAAGCTCGGCTCAGTTGCCCTGTCAACCATCGATCTCATCCTCGATCTGGAAGATCTCGGACCGGATGATGGCAAAGCTGTGCTCATAGCTCGTTCCGTGTTCTCAATGATTCCGAACAGGGACGAATGGAGACGTATTATTTTGGTTGGCGCATCCTTCCCCGAGGATCTAAGCGACGTTGACGCGGCCAACATCACCCTGTTGCCACGCCGTGAATGGGTCCTCTGGAAGACGTTACAGAAACGTCCCAGCGCCCTTCCGCGTCGGGACATGATCTTCGGAGACTATTCAATCGCTCATCCGGTCCCTAAGGAGTTGGATCCGCGTGTCATGCTGATGAGCGCCAACATTAGGTACACCACGCCGCAGAACTGGCTGATCGTAAAAGGCAGGAACGTCCGCCAATACGGATTTGAGCAATACTTTGATCTCTGTAAGGAATTGGTCGAGCGGCCGGAATACTGCGACCGCGACTTTAGCTGGGGTGACCGCTACATCTCCGATTGCGCGACTGGGATGACAGGTCCCGGAAATGCAACAACGTGGCGCAAAGTTGGGACGAACCACCACATCACACTTGTTGCGAAACAACTCGCCAATCCGCCCCACGACTCTTGATGCACTCGCGAACAGTATTTCCAAGTTCATCGAGCGTTAGTTCCGACGCTAGGCGCTCCCATATCTCCCTCCGAGACTTGCTTCGAATGCCTGCCGCTAGTCCGCGATCAATGAGCGCCTGAAGCGCCTCGTCACGCCACAATAATTGAGCCAACGCAAATGGATTAACTCCCGGGTTCTGCACTGAATTCCGCAACGCTTCTAACCGAATTCCGCCCTCATTCTCCGCCGCGGCCCAGATTCCCCACCACTCGGGGACTACCTTTCGAACGTTATCGGCGTGTGCCGGCGCAGTCACGATTGTGACGTAATCCAGAACGCGGCTGTAGATCTCAGATTGACCAGGAAGTCGAGCCAGAGTGTCCCTGTCACTTTTTATTTCGTATCCGTGAATCGTCCCGTTGACCACGGCGAGGTCGACGCGAGACACTCCTTGGCACAAGCCGAGCTCCTCAACTATCCGAGTGTCAGGCTCACTCGGATGAAGGCGCTCATCCATCCGCAATCTCCGACGGATATCGATGTCACGCATGGCTGTCTCCGAGTCTGTAAGTATTTATACTCCCGGAGATTAGAACTCGTAAGTATCCCGATAGCTCCATCGTTTTCCACAGCCCACCCCGGAAAAATGCCTGTTTCATGTGACGGATGACCTTTACTCAGAACGTCCCGCCATGCCAAGGTGGGACCAGGCAAAGCGGACTTGGCCGCCCAATAGCTCCCTAAGTCCTTTAAGCGGAAGATTTTGCCCGTAAGTGATTGTGGCCCTTAGATCTTTTGCCGATTTCTCGCTAAAGCGCTGATTCCAATAGATCGGGGGGGGAGGGGGTGGGGTTATCAAACGGTAAACTTTCCCGAAATGGTTCGACTTGCTGTCGGCGAAAGCCTGCCGAGCTTCGCTCGGCGGACGGGCGATTGCGCCCGTCCCCACACAGGCTCCCTATCTACACACAGTGCCCGTTCCTACACGGGCGAGCCCAACCCAAAACACAAGGTCCCTCGACTTCGCTCGGGAGGACAAAGGTTCGCTTCGTGATGACAATGTTCGCTCGGGATGACGCTGAAGGACAGTAATATGCGCCAATCACCCAATTCCGCAATTACTCAATTCCCCAATTACTCAATTTCCTAGTGCCCTAGATGGGTTTGCCTTTGAAGAAGTAGATCAGCTCGATGACCAGGATGACGACAACCATCAGCTCAAGTACGAAGGCGCGGCTCTGGTTGAATTGCTCGACCATGAAGCGATAGAGGTCTTCGGCCGTCTGCAGCTTTTCTTTGACCAGGTCTTTGTAGTCCGGGACTCCTACTTTTTGCGCGCAAAGCTTATAGAGGCGGGCCGAGAACATGTCGCTGAGGAACTTGATGGCGTTGTCGGCTCGCTCGGTGAGTTCGTTGACATCGAGCAGGACGGTGTGCAGCTTGGAGGCGGCGCGGGCGGTGCGCCAGCGCGACCACCATCCCGTAGCGCCTTTTTCCAGGAAGTCGTAGACGTTTTCCAGTTCTTTGGTCAGCAGTTCGTCGTAGTGGCGGAACTCGAGCAGCTGGGAATTGGCATATTGCAGCAACTGGATGGCGGTCTCGGCGCCGGCGGCGGTGTCGTAGATGAAGGCGGCGTTCCATCCGATGACGGCGAGATCGCTCGGATAGTACGAGATGCGCGACTGCAGGATTTCGGCGCGCTCGCTTTCGGAGAGCGTGGCTGTTTCTCCGCGGACCACCTGGGCGATGTCGTTGCGGTGGGAGGCGAGCAGGTCATCGGCGGTGGGAGCTCCATCGATCTCGCGCACGTGGAATATGAAGTAATCCTCTTGCAGCCAGTTCTCGTCCTTGTAGGGCTTGACCAGGGCGGGGGCGGCACGGTCGAGTTTCTGGCGGACCACCCTCGAAGCCAGTTTCTCAAAGTTGGTGTCGGAGGCCCAGCGGGAAGAAACATCGATCAGGGTATCCCATTGACCGGCAAAGGGCAGTTCAAAGACGAGGCTGACGACGCCGTAGTCGTAGTACTTAATCTCTCCGGAAAGGCGCTCGCCGGACTCCAGAACCAGCGGTTCGATACTCTCCGCTACGGGGGTGCGTTGGTACCTAACGTAGCCAGGGGCCTGGCTCTTGAAGGTGGCTTCGGCGGTACGGGCCCCGAAAATGTTGCGAAGAGCATCGAGGCGAATTTCCTCGCATACGTCGTACTGGATCATGACCAGGACGGAGCCGCGCAGGGGGGTGGCCGGGGCGGGCCGGGTGGTTTCGTAGACTGTGGTCGTCAGCTCGCGAGCTACATCGGTGCTGACCATGGTGGTTACGTCGCGGTCCATGGAAGGCGTCCTAGGTTGAATTTTTCTCGCGTCGAGCTTCGATCAGTGAGGTCGCGTTCGGAGCGGGAAAGGCAGCTTACCTACCCATATATTGTTGCAGAAAAGGGTGGGGGCGGCTATGGGAGGAATGGCCCTATCGTAAGTCGTTGATATAGATAGCCTTATAAGAGTGCTACCTTTATGACTGTCGTTTTTCTTTGGCTCCTTGGGCTGGAAGTTCCTCGATTCGGTCACCCACCGCTTGCGCCATGGGCTGCTTTCTGTCGCCGCTTCCCGGCTGGAAGTACTCACGAGGCAGCTGGAATTCCCAGGTCTCGCAAAGTCGGCGAGACCTGGGGCACCCCACTTCGGGCACCCCCTTCGGGATGAGGGTTAGGAAAGAAATTCGAGATCAGCGGCTGCGGTTGATGGCCCAGAGAAGGAGACTTCCGGCGGCCACGGCACCCACCCCTAAGGCGGCGCGGTCCATGGAGGATCGGATTTCGGCCTCACGTTGACGGATTTGACGGGACTCGGGATACGGATCGTCCCTGTCCAAGGCGGAGGGCTCCAGGGCCATCTGAAGGACCTCGGCAAGGTGGAGGGCGTGACGGCCGGTCATTTGGGCGATCTGCTCGCGGCAACTGAATCCGTCGGCGATGATGAGCCAGTCAGCGTGGGCCTGGCGGACGGCTGGCAGGAGCTCGAGTTCGCCGATTGCGGCAGAAATCTCGTATTTGTCGTGCTCGAAACCGAAGGACCCGGCCATGCCGCAGCATCCGGGGGCTGGGGACTGGAAGTCGATGCCGAGACGGCGGAGGAGCGATTCCTCGGCCGTCATCTTCATGATCGACTTGTGATGACAATGCCCATGGAGCAGGGCTCGGCGCTGGAGTTGCGGCAGCGCAGCCCCGGGAGCGAGTCTTTGTTCGAGGAATTCGCTCAGCAGGAAGGTTTGTCGGCTCAGGGCCTGGGCTCGCTCGTCATGGGGAAACAGGTTCGTAAGTTCGTCGCGGAAGACAGCGACGCAGGACGGCTCGAGCCCCACAACCGGGATTCCGGCTTCGATCTCTGGCTCGAGAGTATCGAGGATTTCGAGCAGCAGGCGCTCGGCGCGGTCGAGCATGCCGAAGTCGTAGAGAGGGCGTCCGCAGCAGAGATTGGCGCGGGGAACGAGGACGCGGAATCCGGCGGTTTCGAGGACGTCGACGGCGGCGCGGGCGGTTGAGGGGAGGAAGTAGTTGTTGAAGGTGTCGGCCCAGAGGAGGACGTCGGGGGCTGAAACCCCGGATTCTGAGGGAACTCCAATCGAAGGGGTGGAAGGGCTCTGCCATCGGATGGCGGGGGCTGAAGCCCGTTCTTTCTCTCGCGCTTGACGCGGCCCTGAAGGGCCGCTCTTCCACGGTATGGGGGTGGTGCGGAAGAACCATTGCTTGAAGGTTTCCGGGGCGAAGGCTGGAATGCTTCGCTGGCGAGGGATTCCGGCCACGAGTTTGGCGATGTCGCGGAGGAATGGGAGCTGCGTCGTGAGATTCACCATACCAGGCGCGTTCGAGGCCAGGCGCGCCCAGAGGTCGATGTTGCCGAAGGCATAGGCGTTCAGCGGGCGGCGGCGGCCTTCGTAATAGTGCGAGAGGAATTCGGCTTTGTAGGTGGCGACGTCTACGCCGACGGGGCAGTCGCTCTTGCATCCCTTGCAGGCGAGGCAGAGATCAAGCGATTGCTTCACTTCTTCGCTGCGCCAGCCGTCACCGATCACCTCGCCCTGAGTCATCTCCCAGAGGAGATGGGCGCGGCCACGCGTGGAGTGTTCTTCTTCGTGGGTGGCGCGCCAGCTGGGGCACATCACGCCGCCTTCTTCGCGGCGGCACTTGCCGACTCCGACGCAGCGCAGGGTCGCGTGCGGCAGGCTTCCATGGTCGAGCGGGAACTGGAAGTGCGTCACCGGATTCCACGGGGCATAGTCCGCACCGAGGCGCAGATCCTGATCCAGCTTTCGTGGTTCGATCAGCTTGCCGGGATTCATCTTCCAGCCGGGATCCCATGCAGATTTGAACTTGCGGAAGGCTTCCATCAGCTCGGGGCCGAACATTTTAGGAAGCAACTCGGCGCGTGCCTGTCCGTCACCATGCTCGCCGGAAAGAGATCCCCCGTAGCTGACAACAAGGTCGGCGGCCTCTTCGACGAACTTCCGGTACTTTGCAATGCCCTCCTTCGACTGCAGATCGAAGTTGAGGCGGGTATGAACGCAGGCATGGCCAAAGTGGCCGTAGAGCGAGCCCTTGTAGCCGAACTCGGCCATCATGCGGCGCAGGTCGCGGAGATATCCACCGAGTTTGTCGGGAGCGACCGCGGCGTCTTCCCAGCCCTCCCAGTTGAAGGGCTCTCCGGGAACGTGGGAAGTTGCGCCGAGGCTGGCTTCGCGCACGTCCCATACGCGCTTGGCCTGCGCGCCAGAGTACAGTCGCACATGCGGGGGGTTGGGACTACGATTCAGAGCGTCGATCAGGCGCTGCGCCTGCATCTCGGCTCCCGGGAGCGAGTCGGCGCCGAACTCGACCATCAGCCAGCCTCCGCCCTCGGGGAGCAGGGCGAGACCCTCGGGATTGAGTCCCTTGACGCGCTCGTAATAGACAAGGAGATCGTCGAAACCTTCGAGGCCGATGGGCTTGTGCTCCATGATTTCCGGGATGTGATCGGCACACTCATAAATGTCCGGATAGCCGAGCACCAGCAGCACCCGCTTGGGAGGACTCTCGATCAGGCGACATGTGGCTTCGAGTACGGTGACGCAGGTTCCCTCGGAGCCGACCAGGGCGCGGGCGATGTGGAAGCCGTTTT
>Ga0070730_10001436_pt1 | contig 23055 bp, 18 predicted proteins | sample Coa_R1_3_FD_66447 | JGI IMG/M metagenome (GOLD analysis project Ga0070730, IMG submission 66447) | Surface soil microbial communities from Centralia Pennsylvania, which are recovering from an underground coalmine fire - Coalmine... | ecosystem: Environmental > Terrestrial > Soil > Unclassified ... | reverse complement strand
GAAGATTCTGGGCCAAGGCCAACTGCGCAACCGCCAGGACGAGGCGATCAAGTCCGCGCTGTCGCTAGGCCTGCTCGATGCCTTCACCATCGGTGCGGAGAACAAGCAGGAACAGGAAGACCTGATCCGCAGAATTGCTGCCGCGTAACTGAGAATGAGTATTTGTCGCCGCTGCGCGGCTGGACAGCCGAGGCGGCTGTCCCTACAGCGCGCCCCTAGCGTTTTTCTGCTGAGGCCTTCTGCGCCAGTAATTTCTGCCTCGCGCGCTGAAGTTCCGGCCGCTCCTCGCCGACTGCAACCTCGGTCAGCTTCCGGAAGTACAAGTTTGCTGCGTCGGCATAGCCGGCCGCTTCCGCCGCGCTGGCGGCCCCATAGAGCGCGTTGAACCGGTTGGGCGCGATCTTCAGCACGCTTTGATATTCCATCAGCGATTCTTTCGCCTGATGATGCCGCCACAACAACTCCGCCAGCATTTCGCGCGCGGGCGTCACGGCTCCCGGAGTCACGGCGTGCTTATCCATGCTCTCTTCGAGTTCGGCGGCGGAACGAGCCTGTCTTACGGCGTCATCGGGAGCGCCGCTCTGTTCCGCGATCCAGGCTGCCACTTCCCGCCGCTGCACTTCCACCTGGTTCGACCAATAGGTGTTGCCCTGTTTCGCAATGTCCTCACGCAGGGTTGCGAGCCTCTGCTCTGCCTGGCGGGCGCGATCCAGATCTTTTGAGCGCGCGCTCCCCACGCCAACAGCAGTCCAGGTGATGGCCTGCGCCCACGGAACACTCGGCTCGACCACCTGAAGATGGCTCGCTTCCTCCCAGTGTCCGAGCTCGATGGCAAACCTGGCGGGAATCGCGGACTGCGCGTAATTTCCGGTGAGTGTCAGGCCCGCAACCGGCGGCAGGGCATTCATCTGTTCGAGCACCGTCTTCGCTTTCTCCACGCGCCCGCTTTGCAGGTATGCGTACTCCAGGTAGTCCATGGCGTGCAGGCGCTGATCGCGAGCCTCGCCGTTTTTCGATCCAGGCTCGGCTGCCGCCGCAATGTCTTCGGACCGGATATTGGAGCTGATGGATTCATCCCAAGACCCCACGCGCGTGAATATGTGCGACGGCATGTGGTTGGCGTGGGCCGAGGCGGGTGCAATCTTGGCGTACATGCGCGCCGCGCCCAGTCCTTGTTCCGCGAGCAACGGATTGTCGTAGCAATGAATGATGTAATGCGCAATGCCGGGATGATGCGGCTGACGCGCGAAAATCGGCTCCAGAATCTCGCCGCACTTTCTTTGGTTCGCGAATGTCTTGTCGGTTTTGGGAGCGGTTATGGCGAGTGTCAATGCGTGAAAGATCGCGGCCTCGTCATCGTCGGGATAAGCCGCCTGCAGCGCGCCCAGCTTCTGTTCGAATGCCTGACCGTGCGCGTGCGCATCCTTGCCGTCTTCGCGATAGATTTCCGAAAGCGCGGCAATGTAGGCGGACTCGCGCGCCGTAGTTTTTGCGTTGCTCGAAGCGATCTGCTGCGCCTTCTGAATGGCCGCGCGTCCGGCGGCAGTGTCCCCGTTCTCCCATAGTCCGTGGTAGTGCGACATGGCCACGCCCCACTGCGCCATCGCGCATTGCGGATCGCGGCTTGAAATCTCCATGAAAGCCGCGCGCGCGTCCTCATACTGGAAAGAGTGCAGCAGCGCTACCGCGCGATTGAAGCTCGGGGCGAGATCGGGGCGGCAGGAATTCGAGAAATGTACCGATCCGACTTCTTCTTCGCTCAACGCATGATGATGTTCTTCTTGTGCAGCGGCTACTGTGGTGAAAAGCAGGCAGGCTAGTAGTGCTGTCGCGGAGCGCATACGGACCTCCATCCCAGCGGGCAATTTTACATCAGGCAATGTAGGAACAGCCGCCCTCGGCTGGGCGGCGAGAGGGAAGCTCGCGTGTTACGCCCCCACTGCCTCGGCGCCACCCAGGGGCAGGAAATATTGCGTGCCCTTGATGGGCTCGGTGACTTTCCGCAGCAGTTCCTGCAGGTCCTCGTTGCGGTCGACGAAGTCGATGTCGGAGGTGTTCACAATCAACAGGTCAGAAGACGTGTAGTGAAAGAAGAAGTGCTCGTAGGCTTTGACCACTTCCTGCAGATACTCTTCGCTGACCGCGTTCTCGCCTGCGGCATTTTTCTTCTTGAGACGTTTCTTCAAAACCTCGGGCGTCGCCTGCAGATAGATCACCAGGTCGGGCGTCGGAAGTTGTTCGCGGAAGTGGTTGTAGTAGCGGTTATAGGTATCAAGCTCCTGGTCGGTGAGATTGAGGCAGGCAAAGATCTTGTCTTTCTCGAAGATGAAATCCGCGACCACCGTCCGCTGCGACCGGGCGCCCAAATCGAGCGCCTGCAGCTGCTCAAACCGCTTTACCAGAAACGTGAATTGGGCCTGAAAGGCCGCTCCTCGCTCTCCGTCGTAAAAAGCGCCAAGAAAGGGATTGGTCTCGGGCTCCATCACGCGCTGCGCATTAAGGCGCTCGGCGAGAATGCGCGCCAGCGTGCTCTTGCCGACTCGTATGGGACCTTCCACAGCAATGTACCGGGGCAGTTCGAAAAGATTGGCCATGAGCGGGATCTATGGTGGTTCGGAATTGGCAGGATATCTCGGAAGCGCCTCCGTGACAATTGCAGGAAGAGTTAACAGGAGAATTTGTAAGTAGGTAATTTTGTATTCGGGTAATTTGTTTCGCTAACCTGTCATCCAGAGCGAAGCGAAGGACCTTATGCATCCTGGCACTCTGAAGAGCCGGCTTTTCATTCAACCATCAAAAATCAACAGTCAACCATTAGAATCCCTGCATGCTCATTGCCGCACTTGTGGGAGCGTCAGCGGCTACAGGCGCCATCGTTGCCGGATATCAGACCATGTCGCCCACCGGCCAATGGTACGGGCGGACGTTTACCTGCCTCGCGCCCGGCACGAAGCAAATCGCTCTCACCTACGACGACGGCCCGAATGACCCGCACACTTCGGCCCTGCTCGACGTGCTGGCCAAGCACGGTGTGCACGCCACATTTTTCCTAATCGGACGCTACGTGCGTCAGCGACCTGACGTCGCGCGTGCCGTCGCCCAGGCTGGACACGTCATCGGCAACCACACGGTCACGCATCCATCCTTAATTTTCAAAAGTGCCTCCGAGACACGGAAAGAGTTGTCCGACTGCCGCGCGATCCTGCAGGATGCGATCGGCGAACATTCGAATCTCTTCCGTCCACCGTTCGGCGGACGCCGCCCCTCTACGCTGCGCATCGCCCGTGAATTGGGACTGGAACCGGTGATGTGGAACGTGACCAGCTACGACTGGAATGCCCCGCCCGCCGCGGTAATTGAGAGAAAAGTTTCCAGCCAAATCAAAGGCGGCGACGTGATCCTGCTGCACGACGGCGGCCACAAGCAGATCGGCGCAGATCGCTCCCAAACCGTCCTGGCCACCAATCACCTGATCGCGAAGTACAAGTCGGAAGGATATGAATTCGTGACAATTTCAGAGATGATGAAAAAAGAGAGAAGCGGTTCTGCACCAAAAACCATAGCAGCGCGGTGAACCCCTGTGCCCTCTGTGGTGAATCCCTAAGTCTTCATAGCCGCAAACGCCAACTTCGCCACCCCTACAGTCTTCTGCACATCCTCGTCGGTATGCGCGGCTCCCAGGAACGCCGCCTCATACTGCGAAGGCGGCAAATACACTCCCCGATCCAGCATCTCGCGGAAGAATTTGCCGAAGGCTTCCGTATTCGACTTCGACGCTGAGTCCCAATCCGTCACCGGTCCTTGCTGGAAGAACCAGGTAAACATCGATCCCACTCGGTTCGCGCAGACCGCGACGCCCGCATCACGGGCCGCTGCCGAGACGCCCTCGACCAGCTGCCCGCTCAATTTCTCCAGCCGCGGATAAATCTCGCCCTTCCGCTCCCGCAACTGCTTCAACATGGCGCATCCCGCGGCCATCGCCAGCGGATTCCCTGACAAAGTCCCCGCCTGATACATCGGCCCCAGCGGCGCAACCAGGTCCATAATTTCCTTCGGCCCGCCGTAAGCCCCGACCGGCAATCCTCCGCCGATAATCTTTCCCATCGTGGTCAGATCAGGCTTGATGTTGTACAGCTCCTGCGCCCCGCCGAACGCCACGCGGAACCCGGTCATGACTTCATCAAAAATCAGTATCGACCGTTCGCGTTCGGTGAGCATTCGCAGCGCGACCAGATAATCGTCCGCCGCCGGAACGCATCCCATATTCCCTACCACCGGCTCGACGATCACGCACGCAATCTGATGCTTGTACTTGTTAAACGCGTGCTCGACGATCGAGAGATTGTTGAAGGGCAGCGCCAGCGTGAACATCGTGAATTCTTCCGGAACGCCCGCGGACCCCGGAATGCCGAGCGTCGCCACGCCTGATCCGGCCTTCACCAGCAGCGCGTCGGCATGCCCGTGATAGCAGCCTTCAAACTTGATGATGTATTTCCGCTTCGTGTAAGCCCGCGCCAGGCGGATCGCCGACATGGTCGCTTCCGTCCCCGAGCTGACGAAGCGCACCTTCTGCATGGTGGGAAAAGCGCTGAGCACCAACTCGGCCAGATCCGCTTCCGACGGTGTTGATGCCCCGAAGCTGGTTCCGTTGCACGCCGCGCCCACAATGGCGTCGAGCACATTCGGATCCGCGTGCCCAAGAATCAGCGGCCCCCATGATCCGATGTAGTCGATGTATTCGTTCTCGTCCGCGTCCCACACGTGCGACCCCTTGCCGCGCACAATGAACGGGGGATCGCCGCCCACGGAGCGAAAAGCCCGCACCGGCGAGTTCACGCCTCCGGGAATCATGGATTCGGCGCGCTGTTGCAAACGCCGCGACTGTTCGGTCTTACGCGAGGTGGTGGTAGGCATCAATTCCTCTCGACAAGGAGAAAACGGATGTCACGGAATATCGTTTATCGTCGCGAATCTGGGACAACCGTTAACTATAGCAGCCCGCGCGAATTCATCAGATATTCATCAATCTGCAATCGCGTTGCAACACCCCACCAGTATTCTCAGCTCATCCAAGTGGCCCTTCTAACCGGGAGGGTTTGATGGAGGGCAGTCTCGGGGGCTCCGGGCTGTCCTTTTTGTTTTTCCCCACAAAACATTTGTCATTCCAACAAGAAGGCATGCGTGCTGCCAGGCTCGCCGTTCAAGCGTTTATAATCGTTGGTTTAGCTAACTACCTCAATTCCTACTGTAAGGACTGACTTTGCTCGACTTTTTAGGAGACTTACGACGTACTCACATGTGCGGGATGCTTCGCGCCAGCGACGCCGGCAAGAAAGCCGTGCTCATGGGCTGGGTGAACAAGCGACGCGACCACGGCAGCCTGCTTTTTGTCGACCTGCGCGACCGCAGCGGCATCACGCAGGTCGTCTTCAACGCGGACCGGAGCGCGACGATTCATGAGAAAGCCGGAGAGCTGCGCAATGAGTATGTCATCGCGGTGATTGGCACAGTGAAATTGCGCGACGCGAATACCATCAACCCGAACATGCCTACCGGCGAGATCGAGCTCGCGGTGGACGAACTTCGCATCCTGAACGAGTCGAAGCTGCCGCCTTTTTTGCCTTCCGACACCGCCCTCACCAACGAGGAGACGCGCCTGAAATATCGGTATCTCGATCTCCGCCGCGATGCGATGCAGTTCAACATCGAGACGCGGCATAAAGTGGCGAAGGCAATCCGGGATTTTCTTTCCGAGCAGGGATTCTTTGAGATCGAAACGCCCTTCATGACCCGCTCCACTCCGGAAGGTGCTCGCGATTACCTCGTGCCCAGCCGCGTGCAGCCGGGGACGTTCTACGCGCTGCCGCAATCGCCGCAGCTGTTCAAACAGATCCTGATGATCTCGGGATTCGACAAGTATTTCCAGATCGTGCGCTGCTTCCGCGACGAAGACCTGCGCGCCGACCGTCAGCCGGAGTTCACCCAGATCGATTTGGAAATGACATATCCGCAGGCGGAGCGCGTGTGGGAAGTGGTCGAAGGATTTCTTGCGGCGGCCTTTAAAGCGGCCGGTACAGAGATTCAGACGAATTTCGCGCGCATGGATTACGACGAGGCGATCCGGCTCTACGGCATCGACAAACCAGACCTTCGCCTGCCGCCCTTTACCGACGTTCGCGACTGCTTCTCAGAGCAGAATCTGCAGGAGTTGGCGATCAATGCGAACCTGCCGGTGATCGCGATCCGGACGCCCAAAGTCGGCGAACTCTCGCGCAAGGAGCGCGACGATATCAAGCCCATGTTCCACTCCAAGGGCGGAGCGCGCGTGTACGAAGATTTCAAGCGCATTGGCAACAAGTATCCCGATGCGGCGGCGGCCATTTCGAAAAAGACCGGAGCGGACGAGGGTGATCTGATCGTGCTGGTCGCGGGATCGGCTCAGACCGGGCCGCAGACCGCGATGCCCGCGCATCGAAAAGTCACACCAGCAGAGCTTGCGATCTACGCTTCTGCGGGACTCCTGCGGTTGGCCCTGGCGCAGAAATATGCCGAGCGCCACGGCATCTTCAAGAAAACCGGCGATGCCGGCAAAGACTACCGCTTCCTCTGGGTCACGAATTTCCCCATGTTCGAGTGGGACGAAAGCGAGAAGCAGTGGATGGCGGCGCACCATCCGTTTACATCGCCGCATGAAGAAGACATGAAGCTGCTGGAGGAGGGAGTGGATTCGGTGAACGATCCACAATCGACGCTGAGCGCGGTGCGCGCGCTGGCCTACGACGTGGTGCTGAACGGCACGGAACTGGGCTCGGGCTCGATTCGTATTCACCGGCAGGATATTCAGAAGAAGATCTTCAAAGCGCTCGGCATGAGCGACGAAGAAGCCAAATCGCGCTTCGGATTCTTCCTCGAAGCGCTGGAGTACGGCACGCCTCCCCATGGGGGCATCGCGCTCGGCCTCGACCGCATCGTGATGATCCTTGCTGGCGCCGACAGTCTGCGCGAGGTGATCCCGTTCCCCAAAACCGCCCGCGCTGTCGATTTGATGTGCGACGCCCCGACGCCGGTGAGCGAGAGGCAGTTGAAAGAGTTGGGGATTGCGTTCAGGAAGTAAGCAGCCATCGGGGATTTGAAGTGCAATGGCGAGGTTACGACAATCGTCTAAACGCTGCACTTCCAGAGAGGCAAATCGCGGCGTGTCTCCTCGGTGCGGCTCAGTCCCAGCCGAATCGCAACGCGCTGCGAAGGGTAGTTGTCCTGGGGAACGGTCGCACTGATGGAGGTTACTCCAGAATGATTGGCAACCCAGTGAATCACTGCCGCCGATGCCTCAGTCGCGTATCCTTTCCCGCGAGCGTCCATGTTCAACCCCCATCCAATTTCTACGTCGCCGTTGATGGGTGGGCCTTTTAGGTTAATCGACCCGATAACGGTGTTCGATGATCGCTCAACGATCACGCGGACGCGCCAGGCAATCTGGTTGCAATCAGCCTTCAGTGCCCTAAGATGCCAACTCCAATCAATACCCAGGCTAGGATCAGGTGCGCTGAAAGAGACACCCGTTAGCAGAGAGGCACGCTCGGAGTCACTGGCGACGAGGCACTCAAGTTCCTCGGGCAGTAGGCACACCAGCACCAAACGTTCGGTTTCGATGTTTGCCGGCCGCTCCATGAGTGATGTGATGCCGCACGGGCTATTTTGAGTGTAAAGGGGATTTTTCAACAGTGGTCACGATTGTTTGAAGGACCTAACAGTAGCCGCGATGGCAAGAAATACGCTCAAAAGGGCACCGATGCACAGCAGCGCGACGAGTAAATACTGTAAGACTGCTCCACTCTTCAGCACACCATCATGAATGTCCTGTTTCAAAGGATCAAGGGCCATCCCAGTCGATACGAAGCATGTGAACAGAGCGATCAACGCTCCGACGACGGGGCTTACGAAGCTGCGCTTGCGCTCGCGACCATCCCATCCGATCCGCCCTACCAAGTACCACCACGGGGTTCCCAGCAATAGGAAAGCGCTCACCATCACAAGGTCGTTATCGACTACCATTCCAAGACTGGCGACTGGGGGGCAAAGACTCAAAATGCGGTAATAAGCTCCGCCCGGCGTGCGAACTGAGAGAGCCATCGTCAGAAAAACAGCGATGACGTAAACGCCCGGAAGAACGAGGTACTGATTTCTAAAAAAGCCCTTATCAATCGCTGGGTTCACGTCCATGATTCTAATCGCGTTCCGATAATGCGGTCGGATCGGACCTGGGAGATCGCAACAGCTGGTATTGCGTGCTGGATGAAGCCGGTCAGATACAACGGGAACAGCGAGTCCGGACGACGGCGAAAGCGCTGCAGGAAGTATTCGGCGCGATGCCGCGCAGTCGGATCGCGCTGGAGATTGGGACGCATTCGCCCTGGATCAGCCGTCGGTTGAGCGAGTTGGGGCACGAAGTGATCGTGGCCAATGCCCGCAAGGTGCGGCTGATCGGGGCGAGCCCAGGAAAGACGATCGGCTGGATGCGCAGACCTTGGCGCGACTGGCCCGGATCGATCCCGAGTTGCTGTATCCGGTGAAGTATCGCAGTGCGGAGGCGCAAGCGGATCTAACGGTGATTCGAGCGGGGGCCGCACTAGTGCGGGCGCGCACGGGGCTGGTGAACAGTGCCCGCAGCCTGGCCAAGAGCTACGGCGAGCGCTTGCGCGGCTGCAACGTGCGCGACATGGACCCGGAGAAAGCCGAAGGGCTCAGTCCGCAACTGCAAAGGGCAGTGGAGCCGTTGCTAGCGACGATCGAACCACTGAGCGAGCAGATCGTTGAGTACAACGACCAGATCGAAGCGTTGGCACAAACGAGGTATCCGCAAGTGGAGTTGCTCAAGCAGATCAAAGGCGTGGGTACGCTGATCGCGCTGACCTTCCTGGCGACAGCGGCAACTCGGCAGGGAAAAAACTTTGTCCCAGAAAGAACTTACTTGACTCCGACCGGCCTTCTCATGGAAGGCCATTTCACTCATCATCCATTTGTCGTCTGGGAGCAGGTGGCGCACCCTCTCTGACGCCAGCACCTACGCATGTATGGTCGCCGCCACAACCAAAAGCACGGGCCATCCGCCGGGTGTACGTTTCAGAGAGAGAACTTACCTCTTCAACTCCCCTTGCCGTTGCACTTCATTCACCAGTTTATTGATGAGCTCGTCCCGATCCTTGGAGTTCAGTTCTTTCTTGAGTTCTTCGAGCGCGAGTGAAACGATGTGATAATGGTGTGTGCCTGCTAATTTGGGATCACAAGTAATTTCAAGCCAAATATTGTGCAGCAGTTCTAGATCTTCGGGTCGAAGGCGTGGAGTATGAGGGCCAAGTTGATATTGGTGAACCCAAGCATCGGGACCATAAATCTCCAACGTTACTCGCGGGCGGGGTTCCGGAAGCTTTTCCCACGCGTCTCCAGTGAGCTTGGCTTGCTCATCCATCGATAACTTGTTTGAGGTTCCACAGACTATGCGGCTCGAGTCCAGACGCTGCGCTGTGAGCACGATTGCTTCAAATACGTCTGAAGCCGGAACGACCAACAGAGAAACAGGCTTGCCCTCTTTTTCCGCTACCGCAACGACGCTTGTGAACAAATTTTGCTCGTAATGATCGAAGACATCTTCGGTATTCATGACGCGGCTGCCGCCGAAGGTGTGCTCCCGATGATAAAGGCGAGCGCTCATAACGACGACGTCCTGTTTGGTCGTATCGGTATGCTGAAGGACCTGGCGGAGATAATACAGATTTCGAGGATCACGCACGGCGACCAGGACGTTGCCTGGTCGAACCCCCATCGCACCGCTGCCCAACTCTTGGTGTCCGTAAACCCGAAATTGGTCCAGTTGCTCGGGAGTGCCGTGGCGCTCGCGCCGCACCCGGTGCTCGGAATACGTGAAGATAGCGAAGAATGCAGCGCTGAATGCGACGCCGGCGATGGTTGCTTCATACTTGGTAAAAAGGTTAACGACGGCAGTCGTGAAAAGAACGATGGAAATGATGGCCAGCCCGACTGGGATCTCTTTCCCGGCAATGTGAAAATTTCCTGGAACTTTCCACTCTCGATTGCCTGGTTCGGTGTAGCGCAGCACCAGCACGGCGAGCGATTTCATGGCGAAGCTCCAGATCACGCCAAAGGCATAAAGAGCCGCTAAGATGTAAACATTCCCGCGACTCAAGATGATCGTCGCCAGCTGAAGCCCAACAATCAAGTTGATGATTCGGTAGCTAGTACCAAAGTGCCTGTGTGGTTTTTGAAACCAGGAAGTTAGAACACCGTCTTCAGCCACTCGATTAAGAACGCCGTTGGCACCCACAATCGAAGTGTTTTGGGCGCCTGCCAGGATGAGCACGCCGACCAAAACAACAAAACCGTGGAACAGCAACTTCGCCCAGATCGGTCCAGCCAAATACATTGCAATTCCGCCAATCAGATTGGCAAAAAACTGTGGCCGCACGTCGTCCGGGATCATCATCACGGCGAAGAATGAAACCAGCGATGTGAATAAGAGACTGTAGACAAAAATTACCAGCCCGGTTCTTTCCAGATTCTTCAGCTTGGGATGCTCGATTTCGCGGTTCACCTGCGCAAGTGTCTCTTCGCCGCTCATCGCGAGCACCGAGTGCCCAAACCCGACGAACACAATCACAAACATCAGATGGCTGAGCCAAGTCCCATGCAACCACCCCAAAGATTCTTTATTCAGAGGAATCACGCCGGGATGCAAGGGATTGGGAGGGAAAGAAACCACGGGAGTTCTTAGGATGGTATACAGAGACCAGAATATGAGGATCACCACCATAACGCTGGTGACCACCATGATCTGTACGGCTTTCTGACTCGACTCGTGAATTCCTTGCAGGTTCTTGCGCCAGAAGTAGAGCACCACAATGGCGGCGACGGCTGCAGCGAAGGTATCCTCTGGAAAGTGACTGAACGGATGACCCGCGTAACGCGCAATGTCTTCGATAAAGCCCGCTAAATATTGTCCCGCGGAGACTGCACTGATGGGACCCGTTAGAACGTAGTCAAACAGAAGCGCCGATACGGAAAACTTCGCGAGACCACCGCCCATCGCCTCCTTGACGACTTTGTAGACGCCCCCACGCACGAACATACTGCTCGACTCGATATACAAAGCTCGAACCGCATAGCTGAACAGCATCACCGCGAGAATGAACCACGGTGCGCTTTTGCCGATGACCTTCTCCGCATCACCTCCAGCGTAGTACGCAGATGAGGCCAGATCGGAAAGGACGATCGCTGCGGCGCGCCAGAAGGAGATGAACGACAGCATAACTGTCGTGGCGACGAAAACGCGTACTGCAGGACGCCTGGTTTCGATCGAGGTGCTCATTTCAAGGCAGGATGGCCGATACCATCAAGTGATTGACGATAGCACAGCAATTCCATGGCGAGTACCGATCGCGGTTTGTCTTTATGAACTCTTTATAAACTTTTTATAAATTCTTTATGAATCACTTATCCCGTTCTTACGTCAGACCTGATCCAATAAGCGCCGGTACACGCTCGTGCAGAGATGACATGGATCATCCTCATCATCGCGGCCGCGATAATCGGGTTCTATCTGCGCTTCTTATGGGCGATAAGTAAGGAGGTAATGCACCTTCGAAGAGAAGGCGCAGCCTACCGCAGGTCGCCTGCGGTTGCCCGTCATAAGCTCTACAGAGTTGATCCGGCCGATCTCCGGCGGGAACATCGGATCGCGACTCGCCGTGGGATCAAAGATAATTTCTGAGTGGGCGAGTGGCCCCACCCTTTCTGATACCAGCACGATTGTGGGTTCACGACTTAATCCCGTAGTGTCCACACTTGAACGGTCGCTGACGCGACCAAAGGCACGGGTCGCCCCCCCCGTCGTTTTCAGTGTTATGGGATTCTTCGACAGTATTCGAAAAAAAACAGGATTGTCTCTACGAGAGTTACTTATCGCAAGGTCGTATTACCTTCCGCAATGCACTGCCACTTGCCGCCAGGCATTTTGCGCCAAGTATCTACGTAGCGCTCGTGATCCTGCAGAGGCTTTCCGTCGTTGCCGAAATGCTTCGCGTCGAACGTGCCCACGACGATGGCGATGTCACCGAAGCTGATGATCTTAAGATCGCTCAGTTCGATCGTCTCGTATTTGCTCTTCTTGGCATCGTCGAGGACCTGGGATTTGTTCATTAGGCTTCCGTCCGGCAGGACCTCTATGTAGTTGTCCGCGAGGAGGGTAGCAATCGTCGACGGATCGTTCGCCTTCTGCGCAGCGGCCCAAGACTGTTCGAGCGCGGCGATCTCGGACTCGACAGTAACACTCTTCATCTCCCCCGACTGAGCAGAGGCCGAGAGACACCAGAACGCTGTGACGAGACAAGCGAGAAACTTGGTCATAAAGATTCGTCTCCTTTGAGTGGTCATGCGATAGGCGGTCGATCTACCACCCCGAACTCGTTCCGCGCGGGATTCGGATTGGTGACAAGCGACTCCATGTTTTGATCCGCTTGCCGGGATGATGAGTGTAACGAGACGTTACGCCAGTCAGCCGTCTAGGCCTTCTGCGCGGCCAGCCGCAAGCCTAATCCTACAAAGAGTGCTCCCATCCCGCGACGCAGCCATTTCGAGATCGACCGTTTTGCCGTAACGTCTCAGTCAGCTTCGCGCTGCTAGAACTCCGGCGCGTCGCCCTTGAGCTACTTGTTCGCCAAATACATCTCGGCAACATGTTGTGTGATCTCGCCCGGCTTCGCTCCCGATAAATTCGTCAGCGCAATGACCGTCAACTGATCATCGACATAGCGATCGATGGCAGTCTCGAAGCCCTGCCACGATCCATCGTGGTGAATGCAGCGATGCCCCTTCCGCTCCTCGATGAACCATCCGAACCCGTAGTTCCCCTTATCCGGTTGGCCGTTCTTCAACTTCGCAATCGTCCACATCTGATCGAGGCTCGACTTCTTCAGCAACTTCTCTGTATACAATGCCGCGTCCCACTTGGCGAGATCGAGCGTCGTAAAGTACAGGCTCCCGTCAGCCGTCGTGTTGACCTTGGGCGCGACCCATTCCTGATTTTTCAGCTCTCCCTTGACCAGTCGGTATCCGGCAGCGCGGTTGGGCACGATGTCCGCCTCGCTGATGATGCGTGTGGAACTCATGTCCAGCGGATGGAAGATACGCTGCTGCAAAAAATCCCCGTAGAATTCTCCGGTCACGTGGTGGATGAGGATGCCGAGCGTGAGGAATCCAAAGTTGCTGTACTTCCATTTCGTGCCCGGCTCGTACTCAAGGGGAATGCTTTCGACGAGTTTCACTAATTGGTCTTCGGTCCAGTCTTTGCGGAAGTCAAACGTTTTTGGATAGTCCCCGAACCCGCCCGTGTGGCTGAGCAGTTCCCGCACAGTCACGTTGTTCCAAGTGGCAGGTGCCCCCTTGAAATACTTCGTCAGTGGATCGTCGAGGCCAACTTTGCCCTCTTCGACCAGCATCATGACGGCCGTCGCTGTGAACTGTTTGCCGACCGATCCAGATTGGAAAACCGTCTCCGGCTTTACCGGAACCTGCAGTTCGACATTCGCAAGGCCGTACCCTTGCGCCAAAACGACTTGCCCCTTCCTGGCAACCAGCAAAGACAATCCCGGAATATGCTGATGCTGCATCTCCGCCTTCACATAATCGCCCACTGCGCCAGTCATGTCGGTTGTCTGCGCACAGGCGGCGTCATGACAGCACGATGCAGCGAACGCGATTAAAACAATTGAGGCAATCCTGCGGAGTTGGATTTTCAAGTAGGTATCCCGAGTAGGAATGGAAACGCCCCGTGAGTGTACAAGCACAAACCGCCAACAGCAAGGCGCTCATCAATTGGGATACTGGTGCACTCCTCCCGGGACTGGTATCAGGGGCTGCCTTCGAGGAGCACAAGACTTCCTTCGCGCGCTCAGCGATGAAAAGCTCTTAAGCGCTGAGTACACGAAGCGTTCGCTGCGTCTACGGAGAACACCTTTGCTACGCCGACATCTTAGAGCGGCGGACTGCGAACAGGACGGTCCCGCCAATCAGTCCGGCGGCCCAAAAGCCCACGAAGAGCACGACGATCGGCGACAGTAACGTGAGATGCATGGGATGGATCGGAGCGACCGGCTCGCTTACTTGCGGCAGGGAGTTGGCAATATCCTCTCCTTTCTTGATCGCCACCACCACACCCGCCAGAATGAGCGTCATCAAAACTGCGGTCGCCTTCGGAAAACGAAACCCGTTGTGCATGGTAAACCTCCATGGGGAAAGCGAGACCTCGCCCTCAGCGCCTGCAACATCGCGAAGATGCTCGCGAAACGCGCCCTTCAACAAACCAGTGAACTCGCGGATCGAAGTCATGGTCTGGCTGATGAAACTCTTCTTCTCCGCCCAGACGTCCTGAAACACCGCGAACATTTCTTCTCCGAACTGTCGCCGGTGCTGCGTTGGATACAGATACAGGAGTGTGCGATAGACGGCGAGCATGGTCAGCTCTCCTTCACCGCGCGCAGGCTTGCCAGACGCGTGAGCTGCCGCATGCGGTTAACCTCGAGTTGCAGGTTCCGGCGTCCTTGTGGCGTCAGGCGGTAAGCCTGGCGTCCCCGCGACGTTTCGCGCTCTTCGAATCGCTCGATCCATTCGTCGTCAAGCAGTCGCCGTAGCGCGCCGTACAGCGTCCCGGTGCTGAGCACAACGCGGCCGTCGCTCATGCGCTCGACGTCCTTCAGAATCGAATAACCGTGACGAGGTTGCCCGGCGAGGCTCAGCAGGATCAGCAGGACCGGTTCGGTGAGAGGAAGTTGTTCCATCATGGCCTGAGATGACATGTCGCTAAACGACATATTGAACCTGGACGCGAAAAAAGTCAAGGCGAGAAAAAAGCTCTGCGACCACCGTGCCAGCACCGTGCCGGCACCTGGAAAACACCGTGGAAGAGCGGCGCTTTAGCGACGCGTTCAGGTTCTCTGATTGAAACAAGATCGCCGTTGGCAGCGCCGTGGAGGAGCGGACCTTCCAGGCCCGCGTCAAGCGCTCCTCAAGAGAACAGGGCTTTAGCCCGAGGTTTTGCGCTCGCCATTCAGCCACAGGCCCTGAAGGGCACGTCGCGAATGAAACACTACCTTACCGTGACCTGCCTTCCCGAATACTGCACCACCTTGTCAGCCTGATCTTCCGCATTCACGCCGACGCCATGGTTATCGGCCACGAAGACGACCCGGAACGTACGATTCTCAAGCATTCCGGGGAACTGTCCCTTGCGGTCGCCGATCGTCAAGGTGTGCGCGGCATCGTCCCAGTGCAGCGGGATTGTGGCGTAGGCGCCCTTTTCATAGTTGTAACTGTCGTTTTCGTCTTCGTACAGGGTGAAGTCACCGTCAGCGCCTGCGTAAATTCGCAACTCGATCGGATCCGCTGGCTTTTCCGTAGACCACTCTTCGTCTGGTCCCAAAGGAAGAATCGATCCCGCCCGTACATACAGCGGCAGCCGATCCAGCGGAGTGATTGCGTTGATCATCCGCCCGCCGTTCGTCGCAACCCCCGTCCAGAAGTCGTACCACCGTGCTTCCGGAAGATAGACCAGTCGCGACGTCGCAGTCGGTTCGGTCACGGGATTGACCAGGAACGCCGGTCCGAACATGAACTGGTCTCCAACATTTTCCGCGCGCTCGTCCCTGCGGAAATCCATGACCATCGGACGCATCGGCGTGTAGGCCTCGCTCGTTGTCTTCCACGCAAGCGAATAGATGTACGGCAACATGCGGTAGCGCAGGCGATCGAAGCTGACGAGAATCTGTTGCGCATCCGGCCCGTACGACCACAATTCGTTTTCATCCGGCTTGCGCGTGCCGTGAACGCGCAGGATGGGATTGAACGTCGCGTACTGGAACCAGCGGACGAAAAGCTCGCGGAAAGCGGGATCGGTCGGGCTGCCGAATACAAATCCCCCGATGTCCGTGGTCCAGTAAGGAACGCCGGAGAGAGAGAAATTCAATCCCGCTGGAATCTGGCGACGGAAGCTGAACCAATCGGAGTTAATGTCGCCGGACCAGGCGGTGACCGCATTGCGCTGTGATCCCGCAAACGCCGAGCGCGACAGAATGAATACGCGCTTCTTATCGGACGCACTGCGCTGGCCTTGATATACCGCCTCCGTATCGAGCAGGGGGAACACATTGACATACCGGTCACCGCTGCCGGCCGCCAGTTTGTGGCTCAAGAGAATGTTTTCCTCCTGGCCCTCAGTCTCCGGCTCCGTCGTGTCCATCCACCAGGCATCGGCCCCGATACTGAACAGGCCCTTGTTGACCTCGTCCCAGTAATACTTGCGTGCCTCGGGGCTGGTCGCGTCGTACACCGCCATGGCATCCGTGTGATACGGCGGCTTTGCGTACTTGAACTTGTCGACGAACCAGCCCTTCTTGTCCATGTAGTCGTAGTTGGTCGAGCCCGGTTCAAAAAACGGCCAGATCGAAATCATCAGGTGGAAACTTTCGCTGTGCAGTTGATCGATCATCCCCTTGGGATCGGGATAGTTCTTGTTGAAAACGAACTCGCCCTTGCGATTCCACCAGAACCAGTCCTGCACGATGTTATCGACCGGAATGTGGAGGGCGCGATACTTCTTCGCCACGCCGAGAATCTCTTCCTGCGACTTGTAACGGTTCTTGCACTGCCAGAATCCGTAAGCCCACTTGCCGAAAAGCGGAGCCCGCCCAGTAAGGTCGCGATAGCTGGAGATGATCTTGTCGAACTCCGGCCCGTACAGAAAGTAGTAATCAATAACGTCTGCCACTTCCGAACTGACGTAGAGATAGTTGGCAAAGCGGTTGTTGAATCGGCTGCGCGAAGTGTTGTTCCAGAAAATTCCATAGCCTTTGCTCGAGAGCATCATCGGCACGGCAATGTTGCTGTTGTCCTGCGAGATGTCCACGGACTCGCCGCGATAGTTCCACACCCCCGCCTGATGCTGGCCCAATCCATAGAGGCCCTCGTGCGACCCGTAGATATTGACGAACGATTCGGCGCGGTACGTGTCTTCGCCGTTCACCTTGGCAGGCTTCATGCTGCGAGCCTGCTCTGTTACCAGCGGCTCGCCTTTGGCATCGGCGTAGGCGATCGCTCCATCCTTGCGCGTGACGGTGAGCTTGAGCAGGGAAGTACTGACCGTGACCGCCTCGTCACTGGACTGCATGGTCCATTTCGTGGCAGGCCAGCTTTCCTTGAGGACGACGAATTCTTTTTGCTTCGGAAATGCTGCTGTTGGCGAGTACAGCACGTGAATCACCGAATCGGAGCACACCTGAACCTTCAATGTGCCCTTCCCCATGGTGAAAATCACGCCGTCCGTCTGCTGCTGGACTTTCTGCACCGGGTTCATCGGAGTCCACTGAGCTTGTGCGGCGAGCGCGAGCAACAGCAGAGAAATTCCAACTGGAATGGAAACTTTATTCATAGGATGTCCGTTATTGATTACTTACCTCGAGCGGAACGCTGGTGGTTTCGGCCGAACTGGGGCCGACCATCAGATCGAAAATTCCGGCCTCCACCACTCGGTTCATGTTGACGTCGATCAGCGACAGATCCTCGGGCGTGACTGTGAAATCCACCGTGATCTTCTGGCCCGGTTCAAGGCTCACGCGCCGAAAGCCGCGCAGTTGCTTGACAGGACGCGTGCGCGAACCGACTCGCTGATGGACATAAAGTTGAGCGACTTCATCTCCGGCGCGGCTCCCGGCGTTGGTGATATCGACCGACACCTTCGCCCTGCCACCGGGAAGAATCGTCTTCGGCTCGACGAGCACGTTGTCGAAGCGAAACTGCGTGTAGCTCAGTCCGAATCCAAAGGGAAAGATCGGCTCGCGCCCATTGAACAGGTAGGTGCGATTGCGCGACGGCTTGTGGTCGTAGTAGTCGGGAAGCTGTCCGACCGAGCGCGGGAAGCTGATCGGAAGCTTGCCTCCGGGATTCACATCCCCGAACAACACGCTCGCGGCAGCGGTTCCCCCCTGCTCGCCGAGATACCAGCCTTCCAGGATCGCGGGCACGTGCTCTTTGATGTAGTTGATCGAGAGGGGCCGTCCATTGATCAGCAGTACGACAGTAGGCGTACCGGTTTCGACCACAGCGCGAACCAGCGCTTCCTGCGATCCCAGTAATTCCAGCGAGTCGCGGTCGCCCAGGTGCTGTTCCGACCAGGCCTCCCGATTCGTAGCTTCATTTTCTCCAACCACAACGATTGCGACGTTGGACTTGCGGGCCGTCTCCGCAGCGGCCCGAATGCTTTCAACCTCCGACTTTGGATCGGGTTGCTCGACCTTATTTTCGTACCACGCAGCCCATCCTTGCTTGCCGAGCGTGATTTTGCAGCCTTCCGCGTAAAGGACTTTCACCGTCGGCGGAACGCGTTTACGAATGCCATCAAGAATGCTGATCTGGTTCCCCGCCCCGGGATCGCGGCTGTAACCGCCAAGATGCACGTCGGCGGCATTCGGCCCGATCACCGCAATCGTCTTCAGCTTTTGCAAATCAAGCGGCAGCAGGTTCTTATCATTCTTCAGCAGGACGATCGATTTCTGCGCGACCTTCAACGATAGTTGCTGATGTTCGGGGCTGTTCGTTGTGTTCTGCGCGTAATCGGGATCGACAAATGGATTCTCGAACAGACCCAACCGGAACTTCACCTCAAGCACGTGCTGCACCGCTGAATCTAATTCCGCTTCGGGAAGCGCCCCGGAGCGCACCTGATCCGCAAGCGTGGCAAACACCGATCCATCCGACAGATCGTATTCCACCCCCGCGGCCAGAGCTTTGCGCGCGGCGTCGGCTTTGTCCGCCGCCACGTGATGCGTGTTCACGAGCATCTGCAGGCCATCGCCGTCGGAAGTCACGTACCCTCGAAAGCCCCATTCCTGTCGGAGGACTTTGTCGAGCAGCCACGGGTTCACGTGCGCAGGGATGCCGTCAATCTCGTTGTATGAAGCCATCACGCTGCCCACGTGTGCTTCTTTCACTGCGGCTTCAAAGGGAACAAGAAACGTTTCGCGCAGCTCGCGCTCCGAAAAATTTGCCGGGGCAGTGTTCGTGCCGCTTTCCGGCTGGCCATGCGCCGCAAAGTGCTTCATCGTTGCCACCACATGATGGCGATCGATGTTCCAGTTGAGGCCCTGCAGCCCCGTGATCGCGGCCACTCCCATTCGCGCCACAAGATAAGGATCTTCGCCGTACGTTTCTTCGGTTCGCCCCCAGCGCGGATCGCGCGCCAGATCCAGCACCGGCGTGAACGCCTGATTCACGCCCGACGCCGACATCTCGTCCGCGGCAACCGTAAAGGCTTGCCGGACCAACTCGGGATCCCACGTGCTGGCGAGTCCGAGTACCTGCGGGAAGCTCGTGCTCCCGTGGGCCATGAAGCCGTGCAAAGCCTCGCCTTGAAAGATCGCCGGAATTCCCAGCCGCGTCTTCTCGACCAGGAAGTGCTGAGCGCGGTTCCGCAACTCGGCGGCTTCATGCGGGCTGACCTGCGAGTCCTCGCGGTACAGTCTCCCAAGATCCTCGAAGATCTGTTTCTCTTCCGCGCTGGAATCGTGCGCGCGGCGGCGCGCTGCTCCCAGTTGCTCCACTTTCTCTTCCAGCGTCATGCGTTGCACGAGGTCGGCAGCTCGCTGCTCGGCAGGCAGGTTCGGGTCTCGATAAGCGGGTTTGGCATCCTGAGAAAACGCACTGAAAACGAGCGCACAAGCGACGGCAAAAACAAAAACAGCATCATGAAAACGCATCCGGACCTCCGGCTGTCCACGGCGCCGTAAACGATTACGAAATTAATAACCGCGAAGCATAGCATGAAGCAGGAAACCCAGGATGTGACGGTCTTCTGACGCCTGCCCCCTGACGCCTGCCCCCTGACGCCTGCCCCTGCCCCCTGACCCCTAACGCCTCCCGCTCACCAAACGAACCAAAGAGTGTCCAAGCTAAATACGCGGAGGAAACCAATGCTGGGAGACTTGCGTGACGCTGTGCGGCAACTGCGAAAGGCCCCTGGGTTTACGGCTACAGCTTTGATCACGCTCGCCCTCGGGATCGGCGCGACCTCGGCAATCTTCACCCTGGTTCACCAGGTCATGTTGAAGTCGCTGCCAGTGACCAAGCCCGCCGAACTCTTGCGGATCGGAGATAAAGACCGCTGCTGCAACTGGGGCGGATATACCCAGGGATCCGACGGGGATTTTGCCTTGTTTTCTTGGGAAGCCTACAAGCATTTCCGCGCGCACACACCGGAATTCGCCGATCTGGCAGCCCTGCAGGCCGGCAACACAGCCCTGGGCGTGCGCAGGGCCGGATCGCAGGCGCCCGCCGACACGCGCAACGGGGAGTATGTGTCCGGAAACTTCTTTCGGACCCTTGGCATTCAGCCGTGGATTGGCCGCCTTATGACCGACGAGGACGACCAGGAAGGTGCCACGCCAGTCGCGGTGATGAGCTATCACATCTGGCACGACAAATATGGATCGGATCCCTCGGTCGTCGGCACCGGCTACCAGATCAATGGGCATGCTTTCACAGTGATCGGCGTCGCTCCCCCGGGATTTTTCGGTGCCAAACTCGCCGGCTGGGGCATGCCCGACTTCTGGTTGCCGGTCACCACCTCACCCCTGATCGACGGTTCGACAGACCGGCTCAAAAGAGCGCAGTGGAACTTCCTGGACCTGATCGGAAGGGTGCGTCCGGGAACGAATCCCAAGTCGCTCGAAGCGGAATTGCGCGTCGAGTTCTATAACTGGCTGGCCAGTCACGTTCCAGACATGGAGCCGAGCGAGAAGCAACTCTGGCAGCAGCAGACGCTCCACCTCAGTCCCGGCGACGCCGGAGTGACCGCCATGCGAAGCGAGTATGAAGAAGGACTCAAGCTTCTTCTCGTGGCGGCCGCATGCGTACTGCTGGTGGCATGCGGCAATCTGGCAAATCTGATGCTGGCACGCGGCTTGAAAGATCGTGCGCAAACCTCGGTACGCGTGGCCCTGGGCGCGTCGCGGATGCGCCTGGTTCGCAAGTCCCTGGTCGAATCCATCATGCTGGCAGCAATCGGTGGAGCATTGGGCATCGCCGTCGCCTATGCGGGAACAAGGTTGATCTTGCATCTTGCCTTTCAAATCGGCGGCCCCAATAACTATGTGCCGATCAGCGCCACTCCCTCCCTGCCCGTGCTGCTCTTCACCCTCGGCATTTCAGTTCTGACGGGAATCATTTTCGGAATCGCGCCCGCGTGGATGACGTCGCATGCCGATCCAGTCGAAGCGCTTCGCGGGGCCAACCGCTCCGTAGGCAGCGGCCACTCTTGGGCGCAGAAGTCCCTGATCATCGCCCAAGGTGCCATGTCTCTGGTGCTGCTCTCCACGGCGGCTCTGCTCGGCCAGAGCCTGCGAAACCTCCAGCATCAGAATTTCGGATTCGCCACTGAGAGCCGCTACATCGCCTGGATCAACCCCAATCTCGGCAACTACAAGCCGGAACAAGTGCTGCCGCTGTTTCGCCAAATCGATGATTCTCTGCTCCAGATCCCCGGTGTGCGCATGGTGGCGCCCGCCCTCTATGCCCCGATGAGCGGGGATAGCTGGAACAATGGCGTTCGCATTGAGGGCCGCCCTGAGCCTCCGGCAAAAGAAAATAATTCATCGGGATTTACCCGCGTCATGCCGGGATTCTTCGAGACCGTCGGCGCAAAAATGGTTCTTGGCCGTTCCTTTACGGATGAGGATACTGAGGCCACACGAAGAGTGGCGGTAGTGAACGAGGCGTTTGCGAAGAAGTTCTTCAAGGACCAGAACCCCATCGGCCAGCATTTCGGCCCCGATAAGATCAAATTTTCAACCATGTTCGAGATCGTCGGGGTCGTGAAAGACCTCCGCTACATGACTGGCGACTATAAGGAGCCGATTGGTCCGATGTACTGGGTACCGGAAACACAGACGGTGCAGTATGACGATGCAGACCCGGGTTACAAGAATGGCGAAATCGCGTCGCACTTGTTGAACAACGTCGTCATTTGGGCTCCAGGAAATCCGCCCGGCATGGAAGACCGTGTCCGCAAGGCACTCGCCAGCATCGACCCGAATTTTGTTCTTTACGGCGTTGACCCCTACGACAAAGTTGTCGCTGGTGATTTCCAGCAGGAAAACATGATCGCAACTCTCACCTCGCTGTTCGGGATCCTTGGGCTGATCTTGGCGGCAGTGGGACTCTACGGCGTGATGGCGTACACCGTGGAACAGCGCACCAGCGAGATAGGCGTTCGAATGGCGATGGGTGCCGACAGACGACACGTCATGAGAATGGTGTTGCGCAATGCCTTCTCGCAAATCGGCATCGGCCTGGCGATTGGAATTCCAGCGGCCATTGGAGCCGGCAAGCTGATGACCAACCAACTGTTCGGCGTCAGACCGTGGGACCCAATCGTTCTCGCCATCGCCGCGCTGATGCTTGGTTTGGCTGCGCTTCTCGCATCGGCCATCCCGGCGCGGCGTGCCGCTGGCGTTGAGCCCATGGTCGCGTTGCGGAATGGATGATCCCTTCGGCGGCGACTCAGATACGGTCAATACCGGAATTACGGTAGTCGACCGCCGCAAACCTCCCGGTCCTCCTGCGAATCGAACATTACGGGAGGGAACGATGAAAACCAACAACAAGTTCGTACTCTCAATAGCCATAATCTGTCTTGCCTCGTTTGCCTGGGCCCAAGACTCAACCTCGGACAAAAACGCCAAAGCCGACAGCGAGTTGGCACGCGCAACCGAGACCGTGCAGAACATCACCACGGCAGCGCCCGATAAAGGCGTTCCCAAAGACGTTCTTGAGAAAGCCAAGTGCATTGCCGTAATTCCGAAGCTCGTCAAGGGAGCCTTCGTAGTCGGCGCTGAGCACGGCAAAGGCGTAGCGACCTGCAAGAGCGAAGAGAGCAAATCCTGGAGCGGTCCGGCTCCATTCGAAGTATCTGGAATCAGTTGGGGGCCGCAGATCGGC
>Ga0070730_10001435_pt1 | contig 23073 bp, 11 predicted proteins | sample Coa_R1_3_FD_66447 | JGI IMG/M metagenome (GOLD analysis project Ga0070730, IMG submission 66447) | Surface soil microbial communities from Centralia Pennsylvania, which are recovering from an underground coalmine fire - Coalmine... | ecosystem: Environmental > Terrestrial > Soil > Unclassified ... | reverse complement strand
CGCGGTCTCCTATGGCCAGGGCTTTGGCAGCATCGTCGGCACAGTAACCGACAGTACAGGATCGGTCATCGTTTCCGCAACCGTCAAAGCTACCGAGGTAGGCACCGGTCTTTCGCGCAATGTTACTACGGATGCTCAGGGCTATTTCGTTATTCCCACCCTGCGTCCGGCGCAATATAACCTGGGCGTCGCAGCCACCGGCTTTCGTCCATTCAGCCAGAAAGACGTCACCCTGCTCGCCGATCAAACCCTTACGGTCAATGTGGAAATGAAGGCGGGGGGCAACAACGAGGTCGTCGAGGTTATTGGGCAGCCGGTGCAAGTCAACGTTGCCGACGGAACCGCGAGCCAGGTCATTGACCGGTCGCGCATCTCCAACCTGCCTCTGAACGGCCGCAACGCGGCGCAGCTTACCCTGTTGGTGGCCGGAGCAGTCAGCATTCCGGGCGTGGTCAATCCGACTTCAGCATCGGGCGGCGGCGCCATCCAGGGGCAGACCAAAACATATCCCGGCGCCATAACGGTTTCTACCAACGGCTCCCGGCAAAACTGGTTGAGCTACCAGCTTGATGGTGGAAATAACATTGATGAATACACCAATGTAAACCAGCCTTTCCCCTTCCCGGATGCGCTGCAGGAATTCAGCGTTCAAACCAGCAACTATAGCGCGCAATACGGCCAGAGCGCCGGCGGAGTCGTGAATATTGTTACCCGCTCCGGAGGCAACCAATTCCACGGCGATGCCTTTGAGTTTGTGCGCAACCCGGTCTTCAACGCGCAGAACTTCTTTGCCACGCCGACGGCACAAGACGCCTTTAAACGCAACCAGTTCGGCGGCACCATCGGTGGGCCAATCTTTCACGACAAGACTTTCTTCTTTTTTGGCTATCAAGGAACTCGCATTCGGAACGTCTCAATTTTTTCGGCCACTGTGCCCACCCAGGCGCAACTGAACGGGGATTTTTCGTCGCTATTGACGCTTCCGAAGCCGATCCATCTCAAGTGTCCTGCTGGACTCAGTTGTCCAAATATTGCGAATAACCAAATTCCGGTCAGCGGCTTCGATCCCGCATCGCTGGCTCTGGTCAAATTTCTGCCGATCGGCTTAGCGAACCCCGTCAGTGGCGCAGTGACAGTGGCGCGTCCGTTGAATCAGAACTTCAACGAATATGTGACGCGTTTGGACCACTCCTTCTCACCCAAGGATCAGTTTACGTTTCGGCATTATTATGCGCAGTTTAACGCGCCGGCAGTTTTCAATAGTGCAGATATCCTGTCGTACATTGATCAGGCAAGCATTCTTTCCCAGAACTTCCTGGTCAACGAAACTCATATTTTCACGACTAACGTTCTCAATGAGTTTCACTTCAGCTACTCGCGCGAGGCAGCTTCACGCGGTCCCTCATCCAGTGCCATTAATGTGGATGACTTAGGCTCAAATCTCACTTTCCAACCTACTCCCAAAGCCATTCAATCCATCAACGTGAGTGGGTTCTTCAGCTTTGGAGACAACCCCACGGGTAAATTTGTCCGCAACAACTATGCCTGGAATGACAACGTAAGCTGGATTCTCGGAAAGCACACCTTCCACTTCGGCGGCGTCCTTGAACTCAGCCGTGTTGATATCAGGAACCTGTTCAATCAACCCGGACTGTTCACCTTCGACAATAACGGAAGTAACAGCGGATTTGCCATGTCTGATTTCCTGCTGGGTTGGATAAGGCAATTCCAGCAGGGAGCGGGGGAATTCAAGCAGAACTACAACACTTTCCCCGGAGTTTATATTCAGGATGATTACAAGATATCCCGCCGTTTGACCCTGAACCTCGGCCTGCGCTGGGAGGCGCTGCTGCCCTGGAAGGAAAAGCAGAACCGTGTAGAACTCTTTAACCCCGCCGATGTAGCATCCGCGGCGAACGTAAAGTCCACAGTATTCCCCCTTGCTCCTGCGGGATTGTTCTTCGTGGGTGATCCTGGGGTCATCGCACATACCGGCACCAGCGGCAGCTATAACAATCTTGCTCCTCGCGTCGGTTTCGCCTATGACGTCACCGGCGATGGAAAAACCAGTATTCGCGGCGGCGCCGGCATCTTCTATGGTACCCGCCAGGAAGGCATCATCAATAACCGGTTTGTGGACGTAACACCCTTCAGTCCGCAAACCATCCTTAACACAGCCAAAGGAGGCATCAAGCCTGGTTCCTTCAGTGACCCATACTGTGTCGTGGGTACGACACAGACTACCTACGGTTGCGGCCCACAGGGCGTACAATTCCCCGCTGTTTTCCCGCCGCCTTCGACAACGCCCTTCCTGATAAACGGTGCGCCATTGTCGCTGGTGGTCTCCTGGGACCCCAACCATCCAATCAAGGCTCCGACCGTGTACAACTGGAACCTGGCGATCGAGCACCAGATGCCCTGGGGAGTGCTCGCGCGTGCGGCGTATGTCGGTTCGCATACCAGCCATATCCGCGAATCGGCCCAGCTTAACCCGAACATCCCCGGGGGTACCACTACCTTTACGCAATACAACGTGGACCAGGTGTGGATGGCTGATTTCGATGTCAACTCTTCCTACAACTCGCTGCAGTTGACGGCAGAAAAACGGGCGTCGAAGAGTCTCACCTTCCTGGCTAACTACACCTATTCCAAGAGCATTGACGATCTGCCTGTAGGGGCTGGAGTTGCCGATATCGGCTCCGACTCGCCTTCGGCTCTGCCCTTTGGCAATCCGCTTCGCCATGCCTTCGACCGTGGACCGTCAGACTTTGATCACACTCATCGTATTGTAACGTCCACGTTATGGCAGCTTCCTGGACTGGAAGGCCGCAATGGGTTTATGCGAACCATCCTGGGCGGCTGGCAAATGAATAGCGTGTTGTCGTACCAAACCGGACGTCCGTTCACCGTTCTTGCTGGAAAGAATATCTCTCAGACCAGCTTGAACCAGGACCGTGGCATCCAGTCAGGTCCGGCATTTGGTCCGGGCGCTTGCGTAACAGATGGTTTTCAGGGACCTACTATCACGAACCCACGTGCTTGTACTGATTTACTCAATATCAGTTCCTTCAGCAATCTCAGCGCTACGCCGACTCCCGGCAACGTTGCCAAAGGACAGTTCCGCTGGCCCGGCACCTTTAACTGGGACATGGGACTGGTCAAGAACTTCCAGATCAGCGAGCGTTGGAGCATACAGTTCCGGGCAGAGTATTTCAACATCCTGAACCACCCCAACTGGTCAAGCGATGATACCAGCGTCAATTCAACCGCCACAGTCAGTTCGGCAAACTTCGGCGCCATTCGAACCGCCGACGATCCCCGCATCGGACAACTGGCAATTAAGATCATCTTCTAATGAAGACGATCTTCTGAAACGAAACATGCAGACCGGTTTTACGAAAGTAAAACCGGTCTGTTTTTTGGTAGCGCCGGCGTCTCGCCGGCTGTCCTGTGGGCATCTTGCCCGCACGTCTATATGAAAATCAGTTCTAGTAAAATCATCGAGTACTATCACGTCAAAAAGTAGCTAAGAAAAACCCCTAACGGGTTAATGATTCCTGTCGCGAAAGGATTCTGAGGAATGAATAAGAAGTTTGTAGATTTCTGCCTGGCAATACTGATTACATTGTCCTTTGCATTTTTTAACTCTAAGACCTGGGCTGCAACGGAAACCCTGGAATCCCCTGCCCTGCGGATTGAATTGAATACCAGCCCTTATTCCTTTCGTATTCTTGAAAAATCCACCGGAGACGTGTTGCTCTCGCACAGTAGCACCGCTTTTACTTCAGACCGCCACGTTGTAACCGAAGCAACCGATGTCACAAAACAACCGCAAAGCCTGCAGGCCACGCTGGCGCTGGCGGGAACTGACAAGAAAGCGCATGTGACGTTCACGTTTACCAAGCCAGAAGTGGTTCAAGTCAAGCTGGCATACGACGACACTTCCGGCGAGACCTACGACGAGTTCAACGACCAGAACGAGCACTACTACGGCATCTGGGAATACCCTTTTGCCGGTGGCATTGATAACCGCGGTACCGACCAGGATTTTCTCGGCTTCCGCCATGGGCCTGACGTCAACTACGACAGTGCGCGGGCGCCTTTTTACATGACATCGAAGAAATATGCGCTCTACGTCGAATCCACCGCCCAGGGACACTACACAATTGCCAAAGACGGCAAGACCGGCTTTTCTTTCCTTGAGCCGCAACTCACTTACGATGTTATCTACGGACCTTCTTATGCAGACATGCTGCATCGATATGTAGACCTGGCCGGTTCCGCATTCATGCCTCCGACTTGGGCCTTCGGGACCATCTGGTGGCGCGACGACAATCACGAAGATTTGCGCAGTGTCAAAAATGCGCAGGAACTGGTCATAGACGACGCCGACCACCTCCGCAGTCTGCATATTCCCGCGAGCGCGATCTGGCTCGACCGTCCTTTTGGGACCGGGCAGATGGGCTGGGGCAATATGGATTTCGATCCATCGTTTCCCGATCCTCCCAAGATGGTTAGCGACCTGAAAGATCGCGGCATGAACCTGCTGATATGGATCGCCAACCGTAGTTGGAACCAGCTTTATAAAGAGGGCACGGAAAAGGGCTATCTCTTCCCGGGAGTCACAGAAAAAGTAGGACCGGCTGCCGATGAGCGCCGCCCCGAGGTCAACCAATGGTTGAAAGACAAGCTGAACGCCTATGTTCGCCTGGGCATTAAGGGTTACAAGATTGATCGTGGCGAAGAAGAGGAGCTGCCGCACTCGTTTGAAAATCTGAACGCCATCCTGTATCCAAAGCTGGCGGCTGAAGGATTGGCAGACGCTTACGGCAAGGACTACTTCATATTCACCCGAAACGTCAATGACACGGCCCGAAAGTACACTGCGGTTTGGAACGGCGATACCCGCGCCACCTTTGCAGGCCTGGCTGTTTCCGTCAAGACCGGGCTGCGTAGCGGCGCCATCAATTTCCCCATGTGGGGCTCCGACACCGGCGGTTATATCAACCGCCCCACGGCGCCGGATAAGGAACTCTTTTCCCGCTGGCTGGAATTCAGCGCCTACAGCTCCATGATGGAAGTGATGATTGGTCCCAAGCGGACCATCTGGTATGACTACGATCCCGAGCTGGTAGACATCGCCAAAAAATACGCTACAGCACATCACGATCTTATTCCCTACACGCGGTCGTATATGTATCAGGCAACGCAGACTGGCATGCCCATCATGCGCTCGCTCATCTTTGCTTATCCCTCAGATCCAAAACTGTCCGACACCTGGGATGAATATCTTTATGGGGCCGATCTGCTGGTAGCTCCGGTGACCACGCAGGGCGCCGTCAGCCGCAATGTCTACCTTCCCGCCGGCATATGGATGGATTACAACGATAAGACCACGCTTTACAAAGGAGCTTCAGCGATCACAGCGAAAGCCCCTCTGGGCACGATTCCCGTTTTTGTCCGTGAAGGCGCGATCATTCCGCGAGGCAACATCCTGAAAGCCAACAATAATTGGGATGCGAACTGGAGTCCGAAGCTGCGTATCGAGATTTTCCCCTCCAATACCTCAGCCAGCCAATTTGATTACTTTACCGGGGATGCCGCCAAGACAATCTCTGTCGCTCCCGATCCGAAGATCAAAGGCATACAAATCATCTTTCCCGATTTGGGAGTTAACGGCGACCTGGAAGTCTATTGCAGCAGCGTCAAAGGCGTAATACGCAACGGCGTCACACTGCATGCGGGCACAGGCTACAAATATGACGCGCACGCCCAGAAACTAACCATCCCGTTCAAGGGCGCCACCAAACTCGAGATCCAGGGTGCCCTGGGACTATTTATTGCGAGCAACTGCCAGTCAACCGGAGATACTTGCTCGATTTATTAACCAGATCGATTTGAACTTAAGGTTCAACTTCGAGCGTAAGAAAAGTTGGTTTTGTTGACATCTTTGCAGAATAGTTACATTTAAGAAGTGTCATCCTGAGCGAGGGCGAATGCCCGAGCCGAAGGATCCCGAGAATGCCTCGGTTGCCCATGTTGCATCAAGGCATTTTCTGAAGAGTCTTTCTGGAGAGGTCGCAATTCTAAGGGATGTCAACAAATCCGCAAGAGTCAATGATTCAATGACCCGATGACCCAATGGTTCAATTCTTCTCCGTGTCTCCGTGCCTCCGTGGTGAGCTACTATTCTCCGGCTTTTTCTGCTCCGCCGCGCGCTCTTCGATTTGCTCCCGTAACGAATGGCCTGCAGTATCACCTGCAGGCCGGCCTTGTTTCAAACGCTCAATCTGTTGCCGCAATTGCTGCGCTCTTTTGATCTGTTCTTTTTTAGAACGCGATGGTGTGTCTGCCATACCTGCCTCCTGGCGACATGGGCTGCTTCTATTTATTTTAGCTTCTTAATGTAGTCTCGCAGCCTTTTTGCGCGCCCCGCGCTGGTATCGGCAAATGGAGAGATGGCCGTTGCCGTCAGTGTACTGGGCTTGGCAGGCTTGGTACGGTAGTGCTCCGCTTTGCGTGCCTCGCGCACCGCCGCGTCCACCAACTCTCTCAGGCTCTTGCCATTGTTGGCCTGAATCACGCCTAAGTCACGGACCTCCGCTTTACCGTTGATCACAACAATCTGGTACCAATGATTGTCCACCGGATTGCCAAAACTCACGTAGCCGCCATCGAGCACTTCGTGCGGCTTGGTGATATTTCCTCCAAAGCTGTAGCGAACGCCCGTGGCTGCTTTCGGGTCGTAGTAGTTTGGCGTGATGAAGTCCGAGACTGTCACTCCATTCACCGAATAGGCGAGCTGGTCCGCCTCGCAGGGATCGCAGACCTCCACCAGGTAACTAACGCGATGCAGTCTCGGCAACCCCTTGGGCGCCGGATGCGGAAGCGCGCCGGCAATGGTCCGGTTGCCAAATGGATCGGCCAGCATCTCCAGGGTCTCGTGGCTGGCCGTCAGCGGCCAGTTGCTATCTACCTGGACCAGCGAGAATGGTTGTCCGTTATTGTCCGTGTGGTATCCCGCAGCTCCCGGCTGGTTAATATCGTCACGCAGGATCACCGGCCAGTAATCAACTGGGACCGACTCCAATTTATCGAATGCATCTACGGTCGCGTTCACGTTCCAAAGTGGACCGAAATCGCGGGTTACCTGCTTTTGCAGCGCCGCCGCTACTGGGGATACCTGCTCCAGCGGGACCGACGGGGTGTCTGAAACTAAAGCAACGTGGGATGTTAAGGCACTCATGACAGCCTCCTGTTTGAATCAAACATGTTGTAGAAATGTGTACGGCTCTAGGAGCTTGCAAAAAAACACTTCGTGTGTGAAGACGTGTATCTGGGCACGAGTTGGGTGAACGCGAAGCGAGCGCCGGATCGCGCGTGCACGGCGCGAGGGCGTAGCAGCCTTGTTTTTTGGCTGCGGAGCCCTTAGATCAAAAGTGCCGCAAGTCATCCGGAATGCAATAGGCGTTAACCCCTGAACACCAGAATTCATCACTCAGAAGGTTTTTCAACAACCTCTTGGATAGTGTAGTTTGCCCGCCGGGCGTTTCTTTTTTATCGCTGGCGGCGGGTGCCAGGGCTTACAAGCATCTGGGTATTCTCAATATCCGAGGTCCGAAGCGCAAGCAAAAAGCGGCCGTCTTTACCCTTTATTTTTTCATTTCAGGAATTATTCCTGACTTCTCCCGCTTCAGGAGGTAGCGCCGGCGTCCCGCCGGCTGTCGTGTGGGCATCCTGCCCACGCGTGCTGACTGGAAAGAGGAAGTTGTAAGATACATACCCTGTACCGGGTCTCCTTTCCTGCTGAGATTCACCTTCGTGCTAACATCTAATTGTTGAATAGATAAGCGGAAAATCTGTAGTGCAACCTGTTGCTTTTGACGTCCGATGTACTGCCGGAGCATATGTGGCATTTCCCGCCCCGGTAGCTTTAGTCCATTCTGAATTAATACAACCATGGCGCCCACACAGCCCTTATGGAAGTGCGATAGCCAGACCGCCCGGCTGGCGGAGCTGACCGCTAAAAACGCGGAGATCAAGGAAGCGCCCCTGCGCCGCGACGTCCGCTCGCTGGGCATTATTTTGGGCCGGGTGATAAAAGAGCAACGTGGGGAGCAGCAGTTCCAAACCGTGGAGCAGCTTCGCGAACTGCTCATCAAACACCGCCAGCAGCAAAAAAGCGCCGAAGCGGGGGCTTCGCTTATTCATCAAGCGCGGCAACTGATCGAAAACATGAGCCTGGCCGACGCTTACTACACCACCAAGGCGTTTTCCATCTATTTTGAACTCACCAATCTGGCGGAAACAAATCACCGCGCGCGCCGGCGCCAGGCTGGCCAGGCAGACCCGGAGAGGCCTCCCTTGCCCGGCTCTTTTACCGGCACCTTGCGGCGAATCTCTAAAACCGAAATAACTGAAGACATGGCATTGCAGTATCTGCGGCAGGTGCGGGTCATCCCGGTATTTACCGCGCACCCCACCGAAGTAGCGCGCCGCACCGTGCTCTCTGCGCGCCGTCGCATTGCGCAGCAGTTGGCCCTGCTAGACCGGCTGCCATTGAGCGATGCTGAAGCCAGCAAGCGCGAGCACATCATCACTGCTGAGATCTCCATACTCTGGCAGACGGATGAGGTCCGCCTGCGGCAACAAACCGTTGCCGACGAAATCAAGATGGGGCTTGATTATTATCTGATCTCTGTTCTCGACACCATTCCCCCTCTTTACGAAGAGATGGCCTCGGCTTTTCGTGATGCCTACAACAGCGAACTCAAGGCCGGTGACCTTCCCGACGTTGTTTCTTTCGGATCCTGGATCGGTGGCGATCGTGACGGCAATCCTTTCGTAACCCCGGCCAGCACGCGCGACAGCTTACACATGTCCAGAAATCTCATTCTGGATTACTACATCCGCCACTGTGAGCAGTTATTCGAGCACCTGAGCACTTCCACGCGCCAGGTTACGGCATCGCCTGAGCTGATGCAAAAGCTGGAGGTGTATGCCCAGCAGCTCCCGGAGATTCACGCCAATCTCTCCCGCTTTTCCGGCAATGAAGTCTACCGCCAGATGCTGGCCTACATTGTTCAGCGCCTTCGCTGCAGCCGCGACGAGGGCTGCCACGCCAACGCCTACTCCGGGCCGGAAGAATTTACGCAGGATTTGCGGCTCATCCACGAAAGTCTCGAGGCGCACACCGGCGAGCGCCTGAATGAGTTGCTGCTCGACCCGCTGCTGCGGCAGGTTTCCATTTTTGGATTTCATTTGCAGAAGCTCGATATTCGCCAGCACGCGCGCATGCACACCAAGGCGGTTGAGGAATTATCGGGCGTGCTGCCTGCGCAAGGAAAGACCGCGGCTGAAGTGGAAATTTCTTCCCAGACCCAGAACGTAATGGAAACCCTGCGCACCGTGGCCGAACTCAAGCGCCACCATCCCAGAGCCATTGAAGCGTACGTCATCAGCGGCGCCCGCAACGAAGATGACATATGGAACCTGGTTCGTCTCGCCGGATTGTCAGGAGTTCAAGTCCACGCATCTGCTGGCGGCGTTGATCCCGGCCTGATGCCGGTTCCCTTGTTCGAATCTATTGAGGACCTCCGCAATTGCGCCCAGGTATGCCGCCGCTTGTGGAGTTCGCCCGAGTATGCGCCGCTGCTCGAATCCTGGGGACGCCACCAGGAAATCATGCTGGGCTATTCCGATTCCAACAAAGATGGCGGCATGATCACCAGCACCTGGGAGCTTCACAAGACCCACCGCGAATTGCATCGCGTCGCCGCGGAATGCGGCGTCAACCTGCGCCTGTTCCACGGACGCGGCGGCACCGTAGGACGCGGAGGCGGCCCCACGCATGCCGCCATCGTCGCGCAACCGCGTGGCGCCTTCACCGGCCAGATACGCATCACCGAACAGGGCGAGGTTATGAACTGGAAGTATTCTGACCCGGTGCTCTCGGAATGGAATCTTGAGCTGATGATCGCGGCCTCGCTTGAGGCGGTGGTCTCTTCACAAAGCAAGCAACCCAACCACGAGAATGGCTGGGATTGGGCCATGGAGGCCCTCTCGCAGCAGGCCTACACGTTCTATCGAAAAAATGTCGCTGACAATCCCGACATCATGCCCTACTTCGAGCTGGCCACTCCTGTGAACGAATTGGAATTTGCCCGGATCGGCTCGCGTCCTCCGCGCCGCAGCCAAAGCCGCTCGCTCGACGATCTGCGCGCCATCCCCTGGGTCTTCGGCTGGATGCAAAGCCGCCACGGACTGCCCGCGTGGTTCGGCATCGGCCACGCCCTGGAGAATTTTGTGCGCGAAGATCCAAGCCGCGAAAAACTGCTGCAGGAGATGATGCAGAATTTTCGCCTCTTCTCGGCGCTGATACGCAACGTTGAACTTGCCATGGCCAAGGCCGATTTGAGCATCGCCCGTCTTTATTCCGAACTGGTTCCTGATGAGCAGCTTCGCCGTCGCGTGTTTGAGATGACCTGTGAAGAATTCCAGCGCAGCCTGCAGATGGTGCTGCGTGTCACCGGGCAAACGGAACTGCTGCAGGATAATCCCGTGCTGGCCCGCTCCATCCGCCTGCGTAATCCCTATGTGGACCCCATGAGCCTGATCCAGGTCGAGCTGCTGCGCCGCAAACGCGCCGGCAATAACAGCACCGAATTGAACTACGCCTTGGCCGCCACCATCAACGGAATCGCCGCCGGCTTGCACAATACCGGATAGAAGTGATTTTTCGGGAGAGCACAGCTTTAGCTGGCCAGGTAGCTTTGTATCAGGAGCGACTTAGCTGTATCGTAGAGCCTTTGTATCAGGGCCCGACTTTAGTCGTGCCGCAAAGCATAAATATTTAATTGGGCTTTTAGCCCCTGTGTGAGAACTGAATTTGTGAGACCTGATAGATGAACAACCCCGAAGGGGTGACGTATTATAGCCCAGCGCTTCAGCGCTGGGTATGCACAAAAATGATGTTAGTCCCGTAGGGACGACGCCCTTCAGGTTCTTATACAAACTCTTTGTCCCCGCGGTTTCGTCTCTATCCACCGTTCACAAAATTACCTCAACCCATGCCTCACCGCCGGCATCGGCCGTGATTTCATCCGGTCGGCCCACAAGATCCGGTTGAGCACCATCGAATCCACCGCGTCAGCATGCGAGAAATCCATAGCGGCAGATTGCTTCGCGCCCGGCGCATTCGCCGGATTCATCTCATACAGCCGCCCATTTTTCAGATTGCCGGCATCCGCATCAAACCCCGGCTGGTTCCCTGCTCCGGAAAATAAAGGAGCCATATTGGCGGCATGCGCGTCATTGTTGTTCATCGGAGGCGCCCCCAGCAGCGTCTCCATCGTGCGAATCATGTTCACCGTGGTGTAGAAGTTGTGGTCCACAAAAGGCTTGCCGCTGTCATCGGGTCGCGGAGAATATTTGCTGATCACGAAAGCGATGCTGCGGTGAGCATCAACGTGGTCGGGGCCATTCTGTGCGTCGTCTTCCAGAATGAAGATTGCCGTGTCTTCCCAATATGGGCTATGCGACACCGCCTCCACTACGCGGCCAACCGCCAAGTCGTTATCGGCAATCGAGGCCGTCGGCTTGGGATTGTCGGCTTTCGTGCCGGCAGTGTGATCGTTGGGCAAGCGCAGCAGCGTGAACTGCGGGAGCGTATCTTTCCCGGTGCGCTGCCGTTGCTGGACGAAATCCTGAAATTCATTCAGGAACTCATCGGCCCGCAATTGATCGGGAAATTTGAGGTTGAAATCGGGAAAGCGCGGATCGAAATGTCCGCGCAGCTCGGGTTTGGTAGCGACATTGCGCGCCAGAATCGGGATATCCCATGGCCATGGGCTGGGGCCGCCATGCGGGTCTCCTAAATAATCCGGCAACTTCTCGCCTTTGTGAATTACCGCCTTCGGGCAGTCCTCACCCGTTGCCAGCGGGCTGCCCTCGGTCGGCGATTGCGTTGCCGCTTTGACATTGCACCACTTGGAGGCGACGAATTCGCCGTAGTGCCGGTAGCTGATGCCGTGGCGCGCAAAGTTGCCCCACAGATAACCGGTGCCAGGCTCGTCCACATCAGAAAATCCTTCTTCCAGAGGATACCCATCGGCCACGATTCCCTCATAATCATAGGCGCGCTCGTAGCTGCGATAGCCGATCTCCCAGGTCTTTTCCGTGTAGTCGCTGGTGATGGCCGCAGTGGACCACACGTGTCCATCGCCAGAAACCTCTCCGCTGTCATAAAAATTATCGAGCACTCCGAACTGCCGCGCCAGTTTGTGCAGGTTGGGCGTAATTTCCTGCCCATACATTACCAGCGTAGGATCGGCGTCACCTGCGCCTATGTCGCCCAGAATCTGATCGAAGGTGCGGTTCTCCTTGATGATGTAGATGACGTGATGGATAGGATTTCCACCGGCGGCAAACGTAATCTTGTCGCCGTTGCCGCGCATGACATTGCTCTCCAGCACCTGCTTGGTAAGCTCCGCGAGATTCGATTGTGCTTCCGCAATGTTCACCCGCGCCAGGGAGCCATGCAACAGGCTGGCGATATAACTGTAAGTATCTTTGGGATGCAGATGCGAGGGCATGTTGTTGGGACCGATGCCCGCCCCTTTACCGCTGGTGATAAACAGCTCGCCCTGGTGTACCGCCAAAGCCGTCGGATACCATTCCGTAGGAATAAAGCCCGCTGCTTCCATATCGGACTTACCCTGTGAGAGCGTCGTCGTATCGTAGACCGCCACCGCATCCAGGCTGGCACTCGCTGCAAAGAGCAGTTTGCCGTCTTCGCTCTGCGCCAGCGCGATAGGATAACTGCCTCCATACTCCTGGCCCGGAAGTTTAGCTGAGAGATATGCTTCCACCTTTCCCGTTTTGGTATTGATGGCCGCAATCTTGTCGGCATTCGCCAGAGCGACATAAAGAACATTTTCATCCGGACTCAGCAGCAGCGCCGTAGGATGCGACCCTGCATCGGTCTTCGCATTTGGCGGCAAAAGCGGGATGAAGCGCCGCACCTTCTTCCCCGCCAGGTCGAGCTCGGCAACGCTGGAAGCGTTCCACAGGCTGACGTAGCCGGTTTTCCCATCGCGCATCGCCGTCGCCGCGTAAGGATATTCGGCAGGAATCACATCATGCCGGCTGAGATCGAAACGATGTACGACGCTGCCGCTCTCCGCATCCAGCAGCACCGCATCGTCCGAGAGGTTATCCGCCACCAGGAGCAATTCTTTTCCCTGCGACGCCACCACAGCAATCCCGCTGGGATAAGCCGGCGCGCCTCTGGCTTGGGATGCTCCGGGTCCTTCGCTGGCGGCTTCTTGTGCCCCGTGAACGGCCGCGCCGGAATCAGTATCACCCTCAGCGGAGTAATCTTGCCCTCGGCAAAGCTATAGACCGCAATCCCGTTGCCCGTGTCCCCGGTTTTCTTTCCCTCAGGATCGGTAATCGAACCCAGCGAGGCATAAAGCTTGCTGCCGTTTTTGCTGAATGCCAGTCCCTCAAAATAACTTTGGTGTGCGTGCTGCCCCAGGCGCGTATCCGGAAAATCCGCCACCTGGTTGCTCGCCAGGTTGAGGATCGCAATGGACTGCTGAAAACTCGACTCAGTCGTGCCATAGCCGGCATTCAGCGCCGCCAGAAAACGCCCGTCGGGGTTCATCGCCAACGTGACCGGAAAACTGTTGAGCTTCTGCGGCGCCCCCGGCACAGGCTCCAGCAGTTGCTTGCTCGTAGGCAACCACAGCGTGCGCAAAATCGCCGGCCCCAGGTCGCTGAAGGCCGAAAGGGCAGGAAGCAAAAGCAAAACGAACGCTATCGTCAGAAAAAGAATATGCCGTTGTCTCATGTCCCTCGCCTGTCTTCAGAAAATACCTGAAGTCTGTTTGGCTCTGTCGAACATCCTCGAAAAATTCTCGCTCTTAGAAAAATCCACCCTTTTAGAAAGTGTCATCCTGAGCCGCGTTTTATGCGGCGAAGAGCCTGTCCTGAGCTTGCCGAAGGAACCTCGGATGGCGATGGGAACCACCTACGGCTTAAATCGGACACCCTTGGATTTTTCCCTCTCCATATCGAAAGCTAGACAATGTTTATTGCCTGAGCTTTTTGGTGCCTCGATAGATTACCAGAGCGCACGCCTGGGTTCAGATGGCATATCTCAGTGCAATGTTAAAGCTGCGTGAATTTTTGGCGCACACGCAGGGAGTTCCCGGCTTTTCCACAAGATAAGCCGGTTTTTCCACAAGATAAAAAAACACCTTAGGGGCTTGAATTCTCAAGCCTTGGACTCTATATGCTTTTATAATCTTCTCCTTCGTTACGCGAAATTAATCTTATAGACCTGATAGTTTTTTTAACGAGCTATTAATGTTTGATTTGTAAGATCATGCTACCGAATGCAGTTCGCGGGCATTCCTAAAAAACTAAAAAAATAACAATGAATTTTCTGGAGGGGAGAGCTATGCAACAGCAGTTTAAGCAAGCTACTTTGAGTTGGATTGGTTTGTCCTGCACACGGATATTTTGTGCATTGGCATGCGCGTTCATGATGATCGGCATCGCCGCCGCGCAGTCCACCACAGAAGGCGCCATCGGCGGCACAGTGGTTGATAACACCGGTGCTGTGGTCGCAAAGGCGCCAGTAACAGCGCACAACAACGGCACCAACGCGGAAAAATCCACCATCACCGATAGCGCCGGCTACTACCGCATCATCCAATTAGAGCCCGGCTCTTACACGGTCACCGTGAAGCAGCAGGGATTCGCTCCGTACAAAGCCTCAGAGGTAATCGTTCAAGTAGGCACTGTGACCGAGCTTTCACCCAAGCTGGCCGTAGGTGGCACGATCGAGACCGTGGATGTTACATCCGACACCCCACAAATCAACTACAGCACCCCCGAACTCGCTCCGGTGCTGGACCAGACCGCCGTTCAAAACCTGCCGATCAACGGCGGCCGCTGGTCGAACTTCACCCTCTTGACGCCGACAGTTGTGAGCGACTCCAGCGGCTTCGGCCTGGTCAGCTTCCGCGGTATCAGCACCCTGCTCAACAACAACACGGTGGACGGTGCCGACAATAACCAGGCCTTCTTCTCCGAAGAACGCGGACGCACCCGCGCCGGCTACTCCACCCCGAAAGTCGCCATCCAGGAATTCCAGGTCAACACCTCAAACTATTCCGCCGAATACGGCCGCTCCGCCGGCGGCGTGACCAATACGGTCACGAAGAGTGGTGGTAACGAGCTGCACGGTGAAGCCTATTTTTACGATCGAGATGCAGGCTGGGGCGCAGCCAATGAGTTTACAAGAGTTACGACCCAAGACTCTCCGGGTAACTTCGTTCAGCACAATATCAAGCCCAAGGACTGGCGCAAGATCACCGGCTTTGGAGTGGGTGGTTCCATTATCAAGGACAAGCTCTTCTGGTTCCTGGCTTTTGACTATTACCTTCGTAACTTCCCTGGAACGGCTGTAACCGGCAATCCACCTGTTTTTTTTGCTCCTCCATCCTGCGCGACCGATGCTAACGGGAACAACATCATTCAATTGCCTGCTATTCCTTGCACTCAAAAGTCGACAGTCAACACATTCGCATTGCGTCTGAATAATCTTCCCTCTACAGCTTTGGCTACCCCTGCGCAGCAGCAACAGGCAGCAAATCTCTACAGCACTGATCTCGCCGCCGTGAACACCATGCTGGGACCGGTTCCGCGCACCGGTGAGCAGAACATCTTCTTTCCGAAGATAGACTGGCAGATCACCCCCAAGCATCACGCGGCATTTTCTTTTAATCGCATGCGCTGGTCCTCTCCTGCGGGTATCCAGACCCAGGCTACCAATACCTTCGGAATTGCCAGCTTTGGCAATGACTTCGTGAAAGACACCTGGGGGGTCGCTAAACTCGATAGCACGCTCACATCGAGTATCGTGAACGAACTTCGCTATCAGTATGGCCGCGACTTTGAGTTTGAATTTGCCCAGAAGCCCAGTCCTTACGAGCTGGCAAACTTGGTAAATACACCTGCCTACACCAATCCGCTGGGGCTGCCGCCACAAGTGTCGCTCTTTTCCAACGCAGGTGGTTTTACCTTCGGCGTACCCACCTTTCTGCAGCGTCCTGCCTTTCCCGATGAGACCCGCCACCAAATTGCTGACACGGTGAGTTGGACCCATGGCAACCACAACATCAAATTTGGCGTGGACTTCAGCCATGTGGATGACCTTTCCAAGAACCTGCGAACCCAGTATGGCAGTTACAACTACAACAGCTTGCTGGATTACTTCTCTGACCTCCACGCTAACTCTCAAAAAACTTGCTCTAACAAGGTTGGCGGAACCACAATTCCCACCTTCTGCTATAGCAGTTTCTCTCAGGCCTTTGGTCCCTTGGGCTTCGAATTCACTACTAACGACTATGCCTTCTTTGCCCAGGATGACTGGAAGATCCTGCCACGTCTGAGCCTCTCCTTAGGCCTGCGTTATGAGTACGAGCAGTTGCCCAGTCCCTTCAGCAACTTGGTCAATCCTCTGGCTCCCCTGACCGGCCACATGCCCAGTGACAAAAACAACATCGGCCCGCGCATTGGCTTTGCCTATGACATCTTTGGCGATGGCAAGACAGTGCTGCGTGGCGGCTACGGCATCTACTACGGCCGCATCATCAACTCCACCATCTACAACGCGCTGACGAGTACTGGCATGCCTGGTGGCCAGCCATTCTTCTCGTTGAGCACTACCTCAGCAGTTACCGGGCCCTGTACTATTCCTTTTCCCCAAATTCTGGGGGCGCAGCCGACCTGCCCCGGTGCAAAGCCGAACATCGCCTTTTTCTCCAAAAACTTTCAGAACCCCCAGATTTATCAGACCGACTTAACGTTAGAACATGATCTAGGCTGGGGCACCGTACTCTCTGTCAGCTATCTTGGCAGCACGGGACGCTATCTGCCAGGCTTTGATGACCTCAATGTCTGCACCAGTCAGGATCCTACCCTGACAACAGGTTGCACCAAACCCGTCGGAACTATTACCTACAATGTCGTGAACGGTGGCCCAATTACCACCCCTACTCTTACAGAGCCTCTGTTTACGCAGCGCCGCGATCCTAACTTTGGCACTGTAACCACCATCTTCAGCGGCATTAACAGCAGCTACAACGCCCTCGTCACCCAACTCAACCACCGCATGAATCATCACATGCAGTTTTCTGTGAATTACACCTGGGCTCACGCCATAGACTTTGGCCAGAACCAGAGCACCTTCTCCGATTCTAATGATCTGCTGGTTCCCAACAACATTGGCTTGGAAAAAGCTAATTCCATCTACGATGTACGCCACCGCTTCGTTGCCAGTGCCGTCATGACCTCGCCCTGGAAGGTGGATGGCTGTCTGGGAATCCTGGCCAATGACTGGGATTTTGATCCTCTCCTTCAGATACAAAATGGATTGCCATATACGTTGGCTACAAGCGGTTCTGCGCCGGGCGGTCTCAACAGTGGCAGTATCAACGGTTCGGGTGGCACCTCTCGCATTGACGTCATCGGGCGCGATACCTTCCGTTTCCCGATGACCTGGGTGTCCGACGTGCGCGTCGCTAAGCACTTCAAAGTTCAGGAAAAATACGGGCTGGAAGTGATGGCCGACTTCTTTAATCTGGCCAATAAACAGAACGTAACCAGTGTTATTGGTACTGGTAGTAGCAATGGCGCAGGCTATGTTATCTCTGGCAACACACTAACGTTCAACCCTGCTTTCGGAACACGAAACAATAGCAACAGCAACTTCACGTACACCCCGCGTCAGATCCAGTTGGGCCTACGCGTTCAGTTCTAATTGCCTGGACGTTCCAAGAAAGCTCGACCGAAACGCGGCGGCTTCGGCTGCCGCGTTTTCTTTTCTTACCATCTAACCTGCAGTGAATTCCTCTGCGGTCCGCTTCTGGCCTTTGCCAGGGTACAACTGGTATCAAACATGATGTTTTTTCAAAACCATACCGTATCATTGTTCCTGAGGTGTGCCCCAAGGCACAACTGCGGCTCAGGAATCTGAGAGCAGATTTTTGGTTCTTTGAAAAAGAAAAATGTAGCCGTTTGGCGCGAACAGACCCAAGGGTTTGTCACGCGAACCCCGTCCTCCGGCCCCAGCCTGCCGTGGGGCTTGCTCAGTGACCTGTCGATCAACGCAGATTGCGCGCAAGCCGTTTTCGCGAAAAACTTGAGACTCGAAACTCGAAACTTGAAACTGCTTGCAGACACTACTCCCAGCATATCCGCATATGATTGAATCTTTAGGACTTAGCCCCCATATCGACTACTCCATGTAATGGGAGGCCCTGCCAAGAGCTGAAGTAGTATCAGCCCAAGGGATATCCAAAACCTTGGAGCTTGCAGCTTTGCGAGCTTGGAGCTTGGAGCTGCGAGCTTGGAGCTGCATTATTGTTCTTCTCTGGCCGGCTCGCATCTAACCCAAGTTATAATGAGGCACCCTGAATAATCTGGTCTCTCCACTAAGGGAACGTGCAATGCGATTTGTAAACAAGAGCATTTTGGTTCTGGGGTTCCTTGCCGGTTCCTGGTTTCTCACCAGTTGCGGCGCACAGTTTACCAACACTCCGCGTTTCGCGCTGGTGCTCGACAACTCAAGCGCCGGCGCGGCCACGGGTAGTGTTTCTGTCTTCTCCGTGGTGAGGGGGACGGGCGTGCTTTCTCCCCTGGGCAAGTCTGTCCAGACTGGTGTAAATCCTGCGGCCATCGCCTCTGACCTGCATGGACGGCTGCTCTATGTGGCCAATGCCGATGATGGCACCGTCTCCGCCTATGGCATCAACCGCACCACCGGAAATATTTCTGTCTCTCCTAATTCTCCCTTCACCACCGGCAGCAATCCCATCAGCCTGGCCATTGACGGCAAGACCCAGTTTCTGTTCGTTGCCAATAACGGGTCCAGCACCATCAGCGTATTCTCCATCAACCGGGCCAACGCGTCGCTGAAGAAGGTTTCCGGCTCTCCTTTCAGCACCAACACAGCTGCCGGCCCTATGAGCCTGGCGGTAGCCGCTTCCGGAAAGTTTTTGTACGTAGCCGCGGGGACCTCCGGCACCGTGGTCTTCAGCGTCAGCTCCACCGGAGCGCTGGCTGTGGTGAGCCAGCAGCCGCTTCCTGCCGGAATCTTCAGCGCCAGCGCCCTGGCGCTCAGCCCGAATGGAAAGTTTCTCTATGTGGTCGATGGTGATAGCACGGTTTCCGCTTACGCCGTGGATTCGGCATCCGGCAAGCTCACCTTGATCGGCTCACCCGTTCTGGCCGGCAACCAGCCTGGCGCCGTTGTAGTCGATCTTCAGAATCGTTATGTGTACACCGCCAACCAGGGTTCCAGTGACATTTCGGCTTATTCCATCAATGCCGATGGTTCGCTTACGGAAATCAGTGGTTCCCCTTTTGCCACCGGGAACCAGCCGCTTGAGGTCACGGTCGATCCCTCCAGCCGCTTCGTTTACACCGCCAATTTTGGCGATCAGGATGTCTCGGTTTTTGCCATTCAGACCAGCACTGGCAGCGCGGGCACGCCGGGCGCGTTAAGCGTGGTCGGAACCGCGGCCGCTTCCACTCCGGCATCCGTGACCATAACTCGTTGATATTGCGCAGCTCTTGCCTTCTCCTTGACAGAGCGCGCATCTCGCCGTTAAAATTTGTGTTTTATTAGATTCAATACGTCATGATGACGAATCGCAACAGCGCGCTGTACAACCGCGGGATGGCCATGGCCATGTGGAAGTCCCTTTCCATTGGAAGGGGACGGCTTTGCGGTCAACACGCCTGTGCATGAAACATTACGATTGAACGCGTAATTTCGCATAGAGTTTCCGAAGCCGGCCCCGATCTTATAAATCCTGGGCCGGTTTTTTATTTCTACCGATATCGGCCGCAGGATCGCAGGGCTTTAAATTGGAGGCACACGAAATGTCCGGCAAAAAGCAGGACCTGGATTTTACAACTCAGCTTGTCCACGAAGGTGAGCGGCTGCCCACGCCCAACGGCCAGCCCGTGGCCACGCCTATTTACGCCACCGCCACGTTTACCTATCCCTCCATGGACGAAATTGACAAGGTTTTCGCCGGCGAGACGCCCGGCTACGTCTATACCCGCTATGGGAACCCCACGGTTGCGGCGCTTGAGAAATCCATTCAGAAGCTCGAAGATGGTGCATTCGCCTGTGCCTACGCTTCCGGAATGGCTGCCTTGCATGCCGCGATCTTTGCCTGCCACCTGTCTCCCGGAGCAAACGTCGTAGCCTCGCAAGATCTTTACGGAGCGACCCTCGACCTGCTGTTTGATGTGTTTGGCTCTTTCGGAATCAATACCGTAACCGCCGATTTTTCCAATCTGGAAAGACTGGCCGAAATCACCCGCAAAGCTCAGCCGCGCGTCCTGGTAGCGGAAACCATTTCCAATCCGCTGTTAAAAGTATGCGATGTCGCCGCCTGCGCCGAAATTGCCCACGCCGTCGGCGCCAAGCTGATTGTTGATAATACTTTTGCCTCCCCTTATTTGTGCCAGCCCCTCAAGCAGGGAGCGGATTTTTCCGTGCATAGCGCCACCAAGTATCTAAGCGGCCACTGCGACGTCATGGGCGGCCTGGTGGTTGCCCGCGATGAGGCCGATAAGCTTTCGCTTATCGGAATCATGAAGCTGGTCGGAGGAGTGCTCGGACCGTGGGACGCGCATGAGATCCTGCGCGGCGTGAAGACGCTCGCCGTGCGTCTTGACCGGCAATGTAACAATGCAAGCTATATCGCCGGCGAACTCAAAAATCATCCCAACATCTACAAAGTCCACTACCCCGGATTAATCGCTCACCAGGACGAAACCGTCTACCGTACACTGCGCCAGGATAATGCCGGCGCGTTGCTCTCGATTGAGCTCAATCCTAATACGCGCGAGGCCGCCTTCCAGTTTATGGATTCGCTCCAGCTCTGCGTGCGCTCCACCAGCCTGGGCGACGTCTTCACCGGCGTGCTGCATCCGGCGACCGCTTCGCACCGTGAGATGGCGCCGGCGCGGCGTCACCAGCTCGGCATTACCGATGGCCTCGTGCGCGTTGCCGTGGGCATTGAGAGCGCGCAAGACATTCTGGCAGACATTCATCAGGCGCTGGCTTCTGTGGAAAAGCACCTCGGCAGCACGACCCACGCGGTGGGAGCCAAGAGGAAATGATCCGTATGCGGGAGCGGCATATCAATCAAATTCGCGGCCTGGGCGAGGGCGAGTATCCCTACGAATGCTGCGGACTCTTGCTGGGGCATTTCGACCAGGATGGGCGCAAATCACTGGTTGAGCTCTTCCCTATTTCCAATGCCCGCGAAGAAGAGGCCCGGCGCCGGCGCTTCTTGATCGAGCCGGCGGAGCTGCTGCGCGGCGAACGCCATGCCCGGGAGCGGCAACTGGATGTGATCGGCTTCTATCATTCGCATCCGGAAGATTCCGGCGTTCCCTCGCAATACGATCTTGACCATGCCTGGCCGGTCTATTCCTATGTGATTGTTTCCGTCCATAGCGGCAAGGCAGTCAATCTTTTTTCGTGGGAGATGCAGGAAGACCGGTCGCGTTTCAACCCGGAAGAGATCGTAAAAGAAAATTAGTTATGGCAAACCAGAAGGAACAGGAGACGAGCACTTTGCTGAAACCGGCTGCGGAAGACAGCTTCACGCTGGCCCAGGGTGGGCCTTTTCCGCTGGCTTCGGGCGGCTCTTTGCGTCCGCTGACCTTGCGTTACGCGCTCTATGGGACTTTAAACCAGGCGCGCGATAACGCCATTTTGGTTTGTCATGCACTTTCCGGCTCGGCGCGGGTTGCCGACTGGTGGCCCGGAGTCGTTGGTCCCGGCTGCGCGATCGATACCGAGCGTTATTGCATCATCGGCATCAACGTCATCGGATCATGCTATGGCTCTACCGGCCCTTCCTTCCTGAATCCGGAAACGGGTAAACCTTATGGAGGCAGCTTCCCTCTGGTTACGATCCGCGATATGGTGCGGGCACAAGCCGAGTTGCTGCGCGACAAATTGGGGATTGAACATCTCCATACCGTTATCGGTGGTTCACTTGGCGGCATGCAGGCATTGCAGTGGGCGGTGGATTATCCCGACGCAGTCGAGCGTTGCATCGCCATCGGCGCCACGCCGCTTTCGGCCATGGGCCTGGCATTGAATCACCTTCAGCGCCAGGCCATCCTGTGCGATCCCGCCTGGAACGGCGGCGAATACGCGTCCGATGGAGGTCCGGCTGCGGGCTTAAGCCTGGCCCGCGGAATCGCCATGTGCTCATACAAATCAGCGGAGTTGTTTGACGAACGCTTTGCGCGCCGTCCGAATCAGCGCGGAAGCGAAGATCCTCATCGCTCCCTGGGCGAGCGCTTTGATGTCGCCGGATATCTCGATTACCAGGGAAAGATATTTGTAGACCGTTTTGATGCCAACACCTATCTGGCGCTCTCCAAGGCGATGGATACCTTCGACTTTCACATTGGGTACGGCTCCGAAGAGGCCGCATTCCAGCGCATTCGTGCCCGGGTATTGCTGTTAGGCATCTCCTCTGACTGGTTGTTTCCTCCCCACGATGTCTGCAAGCTCTCTGATCGCATGGTTTCGGCAGGGGTCAGCGCCCGCTATCTTGAGCTTCACTCCGGGCACGGCCACGACGCGTTTCTCGCCGAGCTCGATTCGGTGAGGGCGATTATCGCTCCTGAGATCGAAACCCCGATTGGGGGACGCAATGCTCCCACGCCCGAGTTCCTCCGGATGATCTCTCAGCTCAAGGGCTCCCGGGATGGAGACGGCGCCTGATTCACGAATCCGCATTGTGGTACACCCGATTTGTTGCTGACAAGTTACCCGCTTTCACGTCAAAATGGGATTGCGCCCAGGCGCGATTGCAGTTAGAGTGTCCGTTTCCGCCCTTCATGAATCATGGATAGCGAGTCTACAAAGGAAAACCCGGCGAGTCCGGCATCTGCTTCCCCCGGTAGCGAGAAGCGTGCCGATAAATACCAGCGCATCCTGGAGGCGGCGGTTGAGGT
>Ga0070730_10001434_pt1 | contig 23074 bp, 21 predicted proteins | sample Coa_R1_3_FD_66447 | JGI IMG/M metagenome (GOLD analysis project Ga0070730, IMG submission 66447) | Surface soil microbial communities from Centralia Pennsylvania, which are recovering from an underground coalmine fire - Coalmine... | ecosystem: Environmental > Terrestrial > Soil > Unclassified ... | reverse complement strand
GATGTGGAAGGAGACCGTGAAGGCGAATTGCAGACGTGACAGAATTAGTGCGGTCAAGCCCACGGCCTGGCCTCCTTCCATGTGAACCCGGGCGCCTTAGCGCGGGAGACTGTTCTGGGCGGGATCGATCAGAGGAAGTTCTGCTCGACCATTTCCCAGACGTCACCACCCTTGCCGTGCAGGACCGCCCGCGCGGAATAGAGCGCCATCCCGATCGCAGGGCCGGCCTCGACGAAGGGCGGCATGACCAGCTCCATCGGATTGACCTTCACGTGAAGTAGGGCGGGGCCGGGCTGGGCCAGCCACTCCCGAACGGCCGCTTCGACCTCGTCAGCCTTGGCGATGCTGCGGCCCCATAGGCCCATCGCTTCGGCGACAGCGCCGAAGTTCGGATTTTTCAGGTCGGTAAAGACCGGCACCAATCCCTGGGCCTTCTGTTCGATATCGACGAAGCCGAGTTTGCCATTGTCATAGACGACGATCTTGATCGGCAGGTCTTCCTGGATCGTGGTCAACAGATCGCCGAGCAGCGTGGCGAGGCCGCCATCACCGGACATCGAGATGACCTGGCGCCCGGGCTGGCATTTCTGCAGGCCCAGTGCCGAGGGCATGGCCGTTGCCATGGTGCCGTGCAGCAGGCTGCCGAAGGAACGGCGCTTGCCGTTGGCATTCACGTAGCGAAGCAGCCAGACCAGCGGAGTACCGTCATCGGCACTGAAGATGGCATCCTCGACCGAGACCAGCTCCTGGCTTCGATCGCGAAGTTTGCGATGCCTTACGAACCGGATCCAGTCCCTGCCGTCGCCGACTTCTTCGGCGGCTACGAGGAGTTGGCCAGAACGCATGCTCCGGAACTCGCCCTCAAGAGAGCGCCGAATTCCGGTGGCGCCCGCCCTAACGCATCACGAACCATTTATTTCGACACGCGGCGAAGCCTGCCTCGCTACGAATTCCTGCCAACGCTCAGGTTTTCGCACCAATGCTGGGACAGCAGCGCGCCATCACCCAGCGTCAAGGTTACGATCGAGAGAACATCGAAGCCTACACCGTGCTGGCGGAACACGCCCAGTCAGTGGGGGAGCGGGTCGCACTGCTCCGCGAGGCGGTCAGGATCGGTAACCGCCTTTGGGCACCCGTGTTGGAAGGGAGTGAGACCGTCGACTGGTGGCGGGACCTCGGGACGCGCCCCTTCATGAGAGCCATCCTCGCCTACGGGCAGGCGCTCGCCGAAATGGACATGCCCGAACACGCCGAGCAGTGCTTCAAGGCCCTGCTGGTCATGCAGCCGTCCGACTCGCTTGGAGCCGCCGCGGAGCTCTCGAAGCCTTCGGGCCCGGGCCCTCGGTAAAGGTTCGGAATTTTCCGGCGGATTCCGGCTCTCAGACCGCGATCAAGAGGCGACCACAGCTAACATGTTGAAAACAAACGATATTGACTGGGTCGCTTGCTTGAAAAAGTGTCGATATCTCTGAAGGAGTTGTGGCACATAACTGACGAAAATTCACTTTATGTGCCGACACACACTTCAAGCCGCTACACGTCCAGGTTCGACACGTTCAAAGCGTTTGACTGGATGAAATCCCGGCGCGGTTCGACGATGTCGCCCATCAGGGTCGAGAAGGTTTCCTCGGCCGAATCCTCGTGGCTGACCTTGACCTGCAGCAGCGCGCGGGCGTTCGGGTCGAGCGTCGTTTCCCAGAGCTGGTCCGGGTTCATCTCGCCCAGGCCCTTGTAGCGCTGCACTTCGACGCCCTTGCGGCCGAACTCGACCACCGTCTCCAACAGCTTGGTCGGGCCGGGGATCGTCGTTTCCGTATCCCGCGCCTGCAGCGTAGCCGGTGCGTCGAACGTGCCGCGAAGATAGGCGCGCTGATCATCGAGGCGGCGCGCTTCCTGGCTGCGCGCGGAGATCGGATCGATCACGAAACGTTGCTGCAGCCCGCGCACCATGCGCATGAAGCCGACGCCCTCGCCCTCGACCACGGCCGACTTCCACGGCTCTTCGTCGGGGCCTGACAGCCGGTCCATGCGGCGCGCGGTCTCCTCGGCCGCGGCGGCGGCCTGGGTCTCGTCGGTGAACACGCCCGGGGAGAACAGCCCGGCGATGACGGCCTGCTCGATCAGGTCCTTGTTGCCGATCTTGCGGGCCAAGGGCTCGACCCAGCCGCGGCAGGCCTGCGCCTTGTCGACCAGGTCGCGTAGATCATTGCCGCCGCGCTGCTGTCCGTCCGCCTGGATCAGCACGGCGCCGTTCAGGCCCGAGCTGATCGAATATTCATCGAGCGCCGCGTCATCCTTCAGGTAGACCGCCTGGGACGAGCCGCGCTTGGCCCGATAGAGCGGCGGCTGGGCGATGTAGAGGTAGCCCGCGTCGACCAGCGGACGCATCTGCCGGAAGAAGAAGGTCAGGAGCAGGGTGCGGATGTGACTGCCGTCGACGTCGGCGTCGGTCATGATGATGATCTTGTGGTAGCGCGTCTTGTCGACATTGAAATCGTCGGGCCCGATGCCGGTGCCGAGCGCCGTGATCAGCGTGCCGATTTCCTGGCTCGACAGCATCTTGTCGAAGCGTGCGCGCTCGACGTTCAGGATCTTGCCGCGCAACGGCAGGATCGCCTGGAACTTGCGGTTCCGGCCCTGCTTGGCCGAGCCGCCGGCGCTGTCGCCCTCGACCAGGAAGATCTCGGACAGGGTCGGGTCGCGCTCCTGGCAGTCGGCGAGCTTGCCGGGCAGGTTGGCGAAATCCAAGGCACCCTTGCGCCGCGTCAGCTCGCGCGCCTTGCGTGCCGCCTCGCGCGCGGCCGCCGCCTCGACCGCCTTGGCGATGACGCGCTTGGCGTCGGCCGGATGTTCCTCGAACCATTGCTGCAGCTTGTCGCCGACGATGGCCTCGACCACCGGGCGCACCTCGGACGACACCAGCTTGTCCTTGGTCTGGGACGAGAATTTCGGGTCCGGCACCTTGACCGACAGCACGCAGGTCAGGCCCTCGCGCGCGTCGTCGCCGGTCAGCGCCACCTTTTCCTTCTTCGCGATGCCGCTCTCGGTCGCGTAATTGTTGATGGTGCGCGTCAAGGCACCGCGGAACCCGGCCAGATGGGTGCCGCCGTCGCGCTGCGGGATGTTGTTGGTAAAGCACAGCATCGACTCGTGGTACGAGTCGGTCCATTGCATCGCGACCTCGACCGTGATGCCGTCGCGCTCGCCGGCGACGACGATCGCCGGCGCATGCAGCGGCTGCTTCGCCTTGTCGAGATAGGCCACGAACGCCTCGAGCCCGCCCTCGTAGAACATGGTGACGGACTTCGGCTCGGCCGTGCGCGCGTCGGACAGCACCAGGGTCACGCCGGAATTGAGGAAGGCGAGCTCGCGCAGGCGATGCTCGAGCGTCGCGAAATCGAACTCGACCTTGGTGAAGGTCTCGGTCGAGGGCAGGAACGTGACCTCGGTGCCGGTGCGCGACTGGCCGGCGCGCTTGCCGTCGGCCGGCATCATCGGCGCCGTGCCGACGATCTCGAGCGACGACACCGCGTCGCCATGGGCGAAGCTCATCGCATGCTCCTGGCCGCCGCGCCAGATGCGCAGGTCGAGCCGGCTCGACAGCGCGTTCACGACCGAGACGCCGACGCCATGCAGGCCGCCCGAGACCTTGTAGGAATTCTGGTCGAACTTACCGCCGGCATGGAGCTGGGTCATGATGACCTCGGCGGCGGAGACGCCCTCCTCCTTGTGCAGGTCGGTCGGAATCCCGCGGCCGTTGTCGCGCACCGTCACCGAGCCGTCGGGGTTCAACGTCACCTCGACCGTGTCGCACCAGCCGGCCAGCGCCTCGTCGATGGCGTTATCGACGACCTCGTAGACCATGTGATGCAGGCCCGAACCGTCGTCGGTGTCGCCGATATACATGCCCGGACGCTTGCGCACCGCATCGAGGCCGCGCAGCACCTTGATCTGATCGGCGCCGTAATGCTCGGCCGACGGGTCTTGATGGGGAACGGGCTCACTCATGATGGATCACTATTCTCTTCGGGCTCTCGACGCCGCCTTCCGCAGGAAGACGGGGGCATCGAACGGGACAGTCTAGAACGAAATTCGGGCAAGGTCGGGGCAAATTGGCCGCGCGCCCGGGGATGGGTGGGTCAATCACTGGGCATGGGGCACGCTGTGCAGGGCCGCGCCATCGGCCACGGTCAGGAAATCGGCGCGCCCGTCCAATTCGGCGAATAATTCCGGGTCGGTCCCGGTCAGCCAGGCCTGGCTGCCGAGCGCCACGATCTCGTCGAACAGCGCCCGCCGGCGCGTCCGGTCGAGATGGGCCGCGACCTCGTCGAGCAGCAGCACCGGCGCACTGCCCTTGGCGCCGGCCTGCAGCCGGGCATGGGCCAGCACGATCGAGATGAGGAGCGCCTTCTGCTCGCCGGTCGAACATTCGACCGCGGCTGCCCCCTTGGCGGCATGGCTGACCTTGAGGTCGCTGCGATGCGGTCCGACCGAAGCACCGCCGATCTCGGCATCGAGCCGGCGGCAGGCCGCGAATTCGGCGCGCAGCCGGTCCTCGACCGCCAACGCCGGCATCTCGTCGAGCCAGCCGTCGATCCCGCCTTCGAGCCCAAGCCGCGGTGACGGGAAGGCGCCGGCCGGGCGGGCCGCGGCCTGGTCGAGCCGCTCGGCGATCTCGCGCCGGGCCGCTGCAACGGCAACCCCCTCGCGCGCCAGGGTCTCTTCGAGCACCGACAGCCATTGCGGATCGGCCCCGCCGGCGCGCAGCAGCTTCGCCCGCTCGCGCAGCGCCTGCTCATAGGCCGCGAGCCGGGTCGCATGGGCCGGGTCATAGCCGAACACCAGCCGGTCGAGGAAACGGCGGCGCGGCGCCGCCCCTTCCTGGAACAGCCGGTCCATCTGCGGCGTCAGCCAGACGAGATTGAGATAGCCCGCGAGCGCCGCCTGGCCCTTGACCGCCTGGCCGTCGATCCGCACCAGCCGCCGATCGCCGCTTTCGCTCGTGCCGTCGCGACCGGTGCCGATCGCGACCAGCCCGTCCGGCGTCGCGAGCCGGGCGGCGACCGCCCAGGGATGGGTAGCCCCGGGAGCCTCCTCGCCGCCCATCAGCGCTGGACGCCGGTCGATTTCGGCGAGCCGCGCCCGGCGCAGGCCCCGGCCGGGCGCCAGGAACGAGACGGCCTCCAGCAGATTGGTCTTGCCGGCCCCGTTCGGCCCGGTCAGCACGACCGGCCGGGCGTCGACCTCCAGCCGCGCGGTCTCATAGGAGCGGAAGTCGGTCAGATCCAGCCGCAGCACCGCAACCGGCGCCGCGGCATGGGATGCCGGGCCGGGCGCGCGTGCGGCTCCCGCGGCCTCGAACGGAGTCGAGGACGGGCCGGCAGCACCGTCGGGCGTGAAGGAGTTATCCAATCGACTTATGGGATCACTGGGTTGCGCGGATTCGGGCGGCGGGCAATCTCGGATCAATGCTGACTCGGATCAAGGCTTGAAAGGACCCCGCGGAAATCCGTCGTTTTCTCCGACAATCGGAGCGGTTCGAAGGCCGGCAGTTTACACCGTCGATACCAGGATCAGAAGCCCAATCGCCATCCGCGCCGCATGCCAGCGACCTAACCACGGCGCGCGCATGCGCGCGCGCGACCCGAAAACGCTTCTTTGCCCCAGGAATTTCTCGGGCTTCCCCGGACTTTATCAGCCCGTCGGTGTTGGTCTTGAAGGACTGCGCTCCATCGTACCGCCGTCTGCCCGCTCTCGCGTTCCATCGGGAAGCCATAGTGACGCCAGCGCCGCCCCTCGAAACCCGCGTCGATGTCGAACTGGAACAGCGGCTCCATCAGCAGGCGCTGCTGGCAGAGCTCGGCCATATTGCGCTCGCCGACGTGACGCTCGACGCGCTGCTCACCGAGGCCTGCCGGCTGACCGCCCTCGGGCTCGGCGTCCAGCATTGCAAGCTGTTGGAATATCAGCCGGACCAGGGCCGCTTCCTGGTCCGCGCCGGCGTCGGCTGGCACGAAGGCGTGATCGGGCATGCGACCGTCGGCGCCGACCTGGCGTCCCCGGCCGGCTACGCTTTCCAGACCGGCCGGCCGGTCATTTCGAACCACCTGGCCACGGAAGAGCGATTCCGCACGCCGGACCTGCTGGCCGAGCACAATATCCAGCGCGCCATCAACGTCATTCTCGGCGGCCAGGACCCGCCGTTCGGCGTGCTGGAGGCGGACAGCCCCAGCAGTGGCACTTTCAGCGAGCGCGACCTGGCGTTTCTCGAGGCGGTTGCCAACCTGCTCGGCATGGCGGTGCAGCGCCATCGCGCCGACGCGGAGATCCGTCGGCTGAACGAGACCCTTGCCGCAGAGGTCGTCGAACGCACTCAGCAGTTGCAGGAAAGCCAGCTTCAGATCCGCCTGTTCTACGAATATTCCTCGGAATGCCACGCCCTGATGGCGGTCGGCGAGGACGGCCAGTTCTTCTATGAGGAGATCAATCCGGCGGCGCTCCGGCTCTATGGCATGCAGCGGGAGGATGTCGTCGGCCGCAGCCTGGCGGAGGTCCATACCCCGGCGCGGGCGACGGAGATCGCCCATGCGCTGAATGAGGCGCTCGCGACCGGCAAGCCGGTGCGCTATCAGCGCGCCCAGGGCCCGATCCTGGTCGAAGCGGTCGCCTCGCCGATACCGGAGCGGCCGGGCGAAACTCGGCGCATCGCCGTCAGCGCCCGCGATGTGACCGAAAGCCGGCGGCTCGAAGAACAGTTGCGCCAAGCCCAGAAGATGGAGGCAGTCGGCCAACTGACCGGCGGCGTCGCCCATGATTTCAACAATCTACTGACCGTGGTCATCGGCAATCTCGACGTCATGGAGCGCAGCCTGGTCGATGAACGGCTCCGGCGCCTGCTGGGTGCCGCCCGCCGTGGGGCGGACCGGGCCGCGACCCTGACCCATCGCCTGCTCGCCTTTTCGCGCAAGCAGCCGCTGGCGCCGCATCCGGTCGATCTCAACAAGCTCGTTTGCGGCATGTCCGAGCTGCTGCGCCGATCCTTGGGCGAGACGGTGACGATCGAGACCGTGCTCGCCCATGACCTGTGGCAGACCAGCGCCGATGCCAACCAGGTCGAGAACGCGCTCCTGAATCTGGCCCTGAACGCCCGCGATGCCATGCCGTCAGGCGGCCGCGTGGTCATCGAGACCGCGAATGCGACGCTCGACGCCACCTATGCCAGCCGCTACCCGGAGGTCGCCAGTGGTGACTATGCCCTGCTCTCGGTCACCGACAGCGGCGCCGGCATGAACGCCGACACGCTCGCCAAGGCGTTCGAGCCGTTCTTCACCACCAAGGACATCGGCAGCGGCAGCGGCCTCGGCCTCAGCATGGTCTACGGCTTCGCGCGCCAGTCGGGCGGCCATGCCGCGATCAAGAGCGCGCCCGGCCACGGCACGACGGTCGAGCTGTACCTGCCCCGCCTCACGGCGCCCGCCGCCTCGGTCGAGGCACCGTCCGCCGAGCCGATCCCCGACAGTCCGACCGGCGAGATTGTGCTGGTGGTCGAGGATGACGAGGATGTCCGCAACTACAGCGTGACCGCGCTCCAGACGCTCGGCTACGTCGTTCATGCCGCGCACAATGCGGAGGATGCGCTGCGCCGCCTCGACAAGTTGCCGCACATCGACCTGCTGTTCAGCGACATCGGCCTGCCCGGCGGCACCAACGGCCGCGAATTGGCCGAAACCATCACGGCGGCGCGGCCGGACATCCGCGTGCTGTTCACCACCGGCTACGCCAGCCGCGCCATCCTCCACGATGGCAAGATCGACCCGACCGTCGCCGTGATCGGCAAACCCTTCACCCTGAACGAGATCGCGCACAAGCTGCGCGAAGTGCTGGACGCCGCGCCCAGGGCCTGAGTCCGCGCCGCAGGCGCTGCCGGCGCAACCTGAGGGAGGACAGTCATGAGCCGCATCGTCTATGTGCTGAACGGGCCGAACCTGAACCTGCTGGGCAAGCGCCAGCCGGCGATCTACGGCTATGAGACCTTGGCCGACGTCGAGGCGCAATGCCGCCGCGCCGCAACCGAGCTCGGCCTCGAGATCCGGTTCCACCAGAGCAATGCCGAATACCAGGTCATCGACTGGATCCACGAGGCGCGCGAGACGGCGGCCGGCATCGTCATCAACCCCGCCGCCTTCACCCATACCTCGGTCGCGATCCTCGACGCGCTCAACGCCTGCGAGTTCCCGATCATCGAGGTGCATATCTCGAACGTGCACAAGCGCGAGGCCTTCCGACACCACTCCTATGTCTCGCTGGTTGCCTCGGGCGTGATCGCCGGTTTCGGGACCCAGGGCTATACGCTCGCCCTGCAGCGGCTCGCCCGCCTGCTCGACGAGGCCAAGAAGTAGAGTGTGGCACAAGAGCGCCTGCGCCGGAGCCCGCGACGACCATCGAAAGCGCGCATAGCCAAAAACGGATCGAGGGCGCCACCCGTTCGGATGGAGCCCTCGATTGCCGGTTGCGTGCTTGCCGCGGTTGCGTTCAGACGCGCATCGGCATCAGCACATAGAGCGCCGAATGGTCGCGCGCGTCGCGCAGGATGGTCGGCGAGGCGGCGTCGGCCATGACGAACTGCGCATCCTCGCCCTCGATCTGCTGGGCGATGTCCAGGAGATAGCGCGAGTTGAAGCCGATCTCGATCGGACCATGCTGGTAGCCGACCTCGATCTCCTCCGACGCGGTGCCATTTTCCGGGCTGGTCGCCGACAGCACCAGGCTGCCCTGGTCGAGCGCCAGCTTCACCGCGCGGCTCTTCTCGGTCGAGATGGTCGACACGCGGTCGACCGCCTCGGCGAACAGCTTGGTCGCGACTTCCAGGATCTTGTCGTTGCCGGCCGGGATCACCCGGTCATAGTCCGGGAACGTGCCGTCGATCAGCTTGGACGTCAGCACGCCGTCGCCGAAGTCGAAGCGGATCTTGGTCTCGCTCAATTCGATGCGCACGGCCTGGTCGGTCTCGTCCAGGAGCTTGCGCAGTTCCATCACGGTCTTGCGCGGTACGATGACGCCGGGCATGCCCTTGGCACCCTCGGGCAGCGGCACGTCGACCCGCGCCAGGCGATGACCATCGGTCGCGACCGCACGCAGCACGTCGACCTCGGCGCTCTGGGCGGCATGCAGATAGATGCCGTTCAGGTAATAGCGCGTCTCCTCGGTCGAGATCGCGAAGCGGGTCCGGTCGATCAGGCCCTTGAGGTCGTTGGCCGCGAGCAGGAACTCGTGCGCCAGCGGACCGCCCGACATGACCGGGTAGTCCTCGGCCGGCAGGCAGGCGAGCGTGAAGGTCGAGCGCCCGGAGCGCAACGTCAGCGCCCCGCGGTCGCCGCTCGCGTCCAGCTCGACCTGGGCGCCTTCCTTCAGCTTGCGCACGATGTCGTAGAGCGTATGGGCCGGGGCCGTGGTCTTGCCTTCGCGCACGACCTGGGCCGGCACGACCTCGACGACCTCGAGATCCATGTCGGTCGCCGACAGGCTCAAGCGCCCGCTTTCCGCCCGGAGCAGAACGTTCGACAGGATGGGAATGGTGTTTCTGCGCTCGACGACGCTCTGGACGTGGCCGAGGGCACGCAGCAGCGCCGCGCGTTCAATGGTGATCTTCATGGTGTCTGGAATCGTACCAAGGGGCGCCCATTTGGCAAGGTTACTACAGACGGACCAACGAGCGGACCGACCCGCCGGTACCGGCCCTTGCGGCCCTTCCCCACGGACGGATCGTATAGCACAGTTTTTACAGCACACGCACGGTTTCCCGCGACCGCGCCGCAACGCCGCGCCGAACCGAGCCATGGCCGGCGACGAGCGTCCAGATCACAGCATGGTTGCGCCCAGACGGTCTGGTCCACCGGCCCGGCACTGATAATATGGCTGTCACGACGGGTCGGCTAAGGTGCGACTCGCGGTCTATTCCAACGGTAAGCCCCGGGATCAGAGCCATGACCACGCGACCCACCGTATTCATCGACGGCGAAGCCGGCACCACGGGGCTCGAGATCCATCGCCGCCTGGCAGACCGCACCGACATCGAGATCGTCAGCCTGCCGGCCGATTCGCGCAAGGATCCCGCCGCCCGCAAGCGGGTGCTGACCGAGGTCGATCTCGCCATCCTGTGCCTGCCGGACGATGCCTCGCGCGAAGCCGCCGCCATGGCCGCCGGCGGCCGCACTCGCCTGCTCGATGCCTCGACCGCCTATCGCACCGATCCCGACTGGGTCTATGGCTTCGCCGAGCTGGCGCCCGGCCATGCCGACCGGATCGCGGCTGCCCAGCGTGTCAGCAACCCCGGCTGCTACCCGACCGGCGGCATCGCGCTGCTGCGCCCGCTGGTCGACGCCGGCGTGATCGGCGCCGACTACCCGGTTTCGGTCCATGCCACCTCGGGCTACTCGGGCGGCGGCAAGAAGCTGATCGAGAGCTACGAGAGCGATCCGCCCGGCGCCGACGCCAGCCCGCTGCGCTATTACGGACTCAATCTCGAGCATAAGCACGTGCCGGAGCTGCAGGCTCACAGCCGGCTTGCCCACCGGCCGATCTTCCTGCCGTCGGTCGGCGCCTGGCGCCAGGGCATGCTGGTCGCGGTCCCGCTGCACCTGCGCGCGCTGGCGCGGCCGGTCTCGGGCGCCGATATCCACGGCATCCTCGCCGACTATTACGAAGGCCGGAAGCTGGTGCGCGTCATGCCGCTCGAGCTGTCGAGCAAGACCAGCCTCGGCCATCTCGATCCCGAGGCCCTGAACGGCACGGACATGCTGGAGCTGTTCGTCTTCGCCCATCCGGCCCACGGCCAGGCGACGCTCGTCGCCCGCCTCGACAACCTGGGCAAGGGCGCCTCGGGTGCTGCGGTCCAGAATATGGACCTGATGCTAGGGCTGAACCGGGCCTAAGTCAGAGAAGCGCGATCATCGCGCCATATTCGGCATGACCGGCCGCCGCCGCGTGGAAGCGGCGATCGGCCGTGATCACCAGGCCTTGGCAGCGAGAGGCCGCCACGAGATAGAGGCAGTCATAGACCGGATGACCGAGGGTGCACGCCAGCTTCAGGGCATCTGAAATCAGGTCTTGGACATCGAGCGCTCTAACCGGGGCCGTGGTGAGTGCGGCAATTCGTTCGTCGGCTTCCCGCCCGGTCAATTCGCCGCGCTGAACGCGGCGCCACAGCGCATTGGCCGTCTCGACGAGCCACAAGGCCGGCGCCACGAGCGGGCGCCCGGTCAGCAGCGACGCCGCCCGATCGCTCCCCTCTTCCTCGCAAACCCATTTCAGTGCGACCGACGCATCGCCGACGATCGCCTGTCGAGAAGACGACACTGTCATCGGGCGTCGCGATCCTCGCGTACGAGATCAACCGAGTCGCCGCTTAGACGCCCCTTCGTCTCCGCCCGCAGACGAGCGGCCCGCTCGGCAAAGTCAGCTGCGGCCGGCATCAGCGCGGCCTCGAGGATCGCGCGGTGCTCCGCTTCGGTCGACCGATTATGTGCCCGTGCCCGCGCCTTCAGCGCGGCCACGAGAGCGTCCGCCACCTGCCGTACGAGGAGTTGCGCCATGCCTGCTCCGCCGCGATGCGAGTGATATCACATGATATCATTCACCTCGGCCGTCGTTCAAGCTGCGGGCAACCTTAAGTCTCGAGCATCCGCTTCAAGAGATCGATGTCCTCGCCCAGCGCCCGGTCGGACACGAGCAGTTCCTCGATCTTGCGCACGGCATGCATGACCGTGGTGTGGTCGCGGCCGCCGAACTTGCGGCCGATCTCCGGCAGCGAGCGCGGCGTCAGCTGCTTGCACAGATACATCGCGACCTGGCGCGGCCGGGCGATGGCGCGGGCGCGGCGGGCCGAATGCATGTCGGCGAGGCGGATGTTGAAATGCTCCGCCACGCGCTTCTGAATCTCTTCGATCGTGACGCGCCGGTCGTTGGCCCGCAGCAGATCGTGCAGCACGTCCTGGGCGCTCTCGAGCGTGATCGAGCGGCCGACCAGTTGCGCATGCGCGGTGATGCGGGTCAGCGCCCCTTCGAGCTCGCGGACGTTGGACGTGATCTTGTGCGCCAGGAACTCCAGCACCTTGGCCGGGACCTGGGTCTGGCGCAGCTCCGCCTTGGCCTGCAGGATGCCGAGCCTCAATTCGTAGGTCGTCGGATGGATGTCGGCGACCAGGCCCCAGCCGAGCCGCGACTTCATCCGTTCTTCCATGCCTTCGAGATCGGACGGTGACTTGTCGGCCGAGATGATCACCTGGCGGTTCTGATCGACCAGCGCGTTGAAGGTGTGGAAGAACTCCTCCTGGGTCGAGTCCTTGCCGCTGATGAACTGCACGTCGTCGATCATCAGCACGTCCACCGAGCGGAACTGCTCCTTGAACGCCATCGTGTCCTTGAAGCGGAGCGCCTTGATGAACTGGTACATGAACTTTTCGGCCGACAGGTAGATCACCTTCCGGCTGGGATCGTGCCGACGGATGTGCCAGGCGATCGCATGCATCAGATGGGTCTTGCCGAGCCCGACGCCGCCATAAAGAAACAGCGGATTGAATGGGGCGGCCCGATTGCCCGACACCGCCGATTCGGCGACCCGGCGGGCCGCCGCATGGGCGAGCTCGTTGGGCTTGCCGACGACGAAATTCTCGAAGGTGAAGCGCTGGTCGAGCGGCGCCGAAATCTCGCGATCGTCCGAGGCTTCGACGACCGGCGCCACCGTGGCGGCCGCCACGGAGCGGGCCGGGGCCTCGAGACGGCTGGACGGGCGGTCCTCCGCCTCGGCCAGCGCCGCCAGCGCGCGCTCGGCCTCCTCGCGCAGGTTCTCGATCGGCATCGGCTCGCTGCGGCGGTCGCCGACCACGATCTCGACCGCGCTCACGTCCTTGTTCTCGCCGGACCAGAGCGTGCGGATCCGGTCGGCATAATGGGCGACGACCCAGTCCCGCAGGAAGCGCGTCGGCACTTCGATCAGGATGGCACCGTCGACCATGTCGGCGAGGCTGAGCGAGGAGAGCCAGCTGCGATAGGCGGCCTCGCCGAACTCGTCGCGCAGACGGCCACGCACACGCTGCCATTGCGCGGCGAGCGGCCCGTCGATCGCCGACAGATGAGCGGTCATTGCGGGCATGTCCCGCCCCAGAGCAGCTGGTGCGCCCATGCCACAGTCCATCCCGCCAGAGTGATAATCGCGCTTCGAGCCAATGCCCGCCCAGTCCATCTCGCAAGATTGAAACTTGGCGACGCGCCGCTGACGTTCGGCTTCCCCAGGGCCGACCCAGAGGGCTCCATCGGGTACAAGGCTCCGACAGGCCCGGCGGGCCGGCGGCGAGAAGTTGCTCGTCACCATCGCGTCGCTGGTGATCAAAACCTGGGGTTCCACGGGAGGAGCCCCGGGTTTTGATCATCAGTCCGACAGATTACCGACGCGAGAGCCGCCGCCGGACCTGACCCGGGCGACAGCGTCGCGCCATGAGCCGTCCACCGCAAACACCCCAAGAACGGAGCGTTCGGCGAGCCGACCCGAAAGATACGTCATGGCGGCGATACGGGGACGCCCGGAGGACAAGCATCCGGCGCTACCGCATCTCCCGAAGAAACGTGTCCCCACCACCCCAAGTCGCCGGCCTCACGAGACCAACCACCTACGATTACAACAATTTAAGAGGTATTTACTGACTATTCGCAGTTGCGTCGCAAGACGTTACTGTAAAGCCCGGCCAACTCACAGTCCACGCCCGCGAGGTTCAGCCTTCGCGTGCATGCCCTATGGTGACATGGCAGAGGGGAAGATTACCGATGGGTGACGCCGCTGGCAACGGGATCGAATGCGGAACGCGCGAATATTTTCGCGGAGCGGATCGAAATAGGGACAGACAAGCGCCATTACTTCGATTGCGATGCAATCGAGCAGCAAACCCCATGAGACGTCCGGCCCCGGTAGCCGGGGCCGGTCCGGCCGAGATACCGAATTAGAGCGCGGCGATGCGCGCGTTCAGGCGCGACAGCTTGCGGGCAACCGTGTTCTTGTGCAGCACGCCCTTCTGGGCGCCGCGCTGCATCTCCGGCTGGGCCGCGAGAAAAGCCGCCTTGGCGTCGTCCTTGTTGCCGGACGCGATCGCCAGCTCGACCTTCTTGACGAAGGTACGGATGCGGCCGACGCGGGCACGGTTGACCTCGGTCCGCCGAAGGGTCTGGCGGAAACGCTTCTCAGCGGACTTGTGATTGGCCATGGGGAACGGGCTCTCGATGAAACGAAACTGTCAACGGGGTGGCGGGTTATAGCGGTCGCCCCGCGGCACGTCAAGCAACTGACGGCCGCCGGCGTCCGGAGACCCGTCACGGAAGGCGCGGTTTCTATCGCCGAAATCCGCGGAAGACAAGCGCCGAGACCGCGGCGGGACCCTGACCAGCACCGGCGGCATGAGCCCGGCGCATGGATCGCGCCCGTTACCATTCCATGACAGCAGGGCCGACCCGCGGGCCGCGCCACCATCGCCCCCGTCTTGCCTCGGTCGTGGCGATGCGCTTAGGTCATAGCCATCTCTCTATGATGAGGAAGCGACTGCCATGAGCGCCCTGCCCGAGACCATGACCGCGATCGAGATTTCCAGCCCCGGCGGCCCGGAGGTGCTCGTGCCGGTAGTCCGGCCGGTGCCGAAGCCGGGGCGCGGCGAGGTGGTGATCAAGGTCGCGGCCGCCGGCGTCAACCGGCCCGACGTGTTTCAGCGCCAGGGTCACTATGCGCCGCCCCCCGGCGCCTCCGATCTGCCGGGCCTCGAGGTCGCCGGCACGGTCGCGGCCGTGGGTCTCGGCGCCCAGCATATGAATGTCGGCGATCGGGTCTGCGCCCTGGTCGCCGGCGGCGGCTACGCCGAATATTGCGCGGCCCCGGCACCGCAATGCCTGCCGATCCCGGCCGGCCTGTCGTTCGAGGAGGCGGCGGCCATCCCCGAGACCTTCTTCACGGTCTGGACCAATCTCATCGACCGGGCCCATTTCGCCGCCGGCAAGACCGTGCTGATCCATGGCGGCACCAGCGGCATCGGCACGACCGCGATCCAGCTGGTCAAGGCCCTGGGCGGCCGCGCCTTCGCCACCGCCGGCAGCACCGAGAAGGCCTATGCCTGCGAGCGCCTGGGCGCCGAACGCGGCATCAACTACCGGATCGAGGATTTTATCCAGGTCACCAAGGAGCGGACCCAGGGCAAGGGCGTCGACATCATCATCGACATGGTCGGCGGCGACTATGTCCAGCGCAACATGCAGGCGGCCGCGGTCGACGGCGTGATCGTCAACATCGCGTTCCTGCACGGCGCCCGGGTCGAGCTCGACCTCAACCTGATCATGCGCAAGCGCCTGACGCTCACCGGCTCGACCTTGCGCCCGCGCTCGGTCGAGGAGAAGGGCGTCATCGCCCGGGCGCTGCGCCAGCGGGCCTGGCCGCTGATCGAGGCCGGAACGGTGAAGCCCGTGCTGTTCCGCACCTTCCCGCTGGCCCAGGCGGCAGACGCCCATCGCCTGATGGAAAGCAGCGAGCACATTGGCAAGATCGTGCTGGTCGCCTGACGGCAGCAGCGGAACGCCGGGCGGATCTGCGTCCCGGCGCTTCCATCGGGCGGGCGGCTCGACTATATAGGCAACACATCGTCATTTTTATGCACATCGTTCCGGGAACCCGCTAGCCAGCGACCGCCGGCCCTTCCCGCGTCGCCAGGAGAAGAAAAAGCATGCCGCTTCCCCTCATGCCCAAGGCCACCGCCGTGTGGCTCGTCGAGCATACCTCGCTGTCGTTCGATCAGATCGCGGCGTTCTGCGGCTTGCATGCACTCGAGGTTCAGGCGATCGCCGACGGCGAGGTCGCGACCATGATGCAGGGGTTGGACCCGATCGCGAACGGCCAGATCACCAAGGCCGAGATCACCCGCTGCGAGGCCGATCCGTCGCTGCGCCTCAAGCTCGCGGCCGGCGCCCATCCGGTGGCCGGGAGCAAGCAGAAGGGCCCGAAATACACGCCGATCTCCAAGCGCCAGGACAAGCCCGACGCCATCGCCTGGATCATCAAGAACCATCCGGAGCTGTCGGACGCCCAGATCTCGCGCCTGATCGGCACGACCAAGCCGACCATCGCCGCGATCCGCGACCGCTCGCACTGGAACTCGGCCAACATCAAGCCGCGCAACCCGGTCGCGATCGGCCTGTGCAGCCAGGCCGATTTCGAAGCCCTGCTCGCCATCGCCCGCAAGCAGAACCCCCACGCCGTGCGCGCCGAGCCGCTGCTGACCGAGATCGACGAGATCTGAGGTAGCGAAAGCCCTCTCCTGCTTCGCGGGAGAGGCATCCCCTCAGAACCCCGCCCTCTTCAAGACCGCGCCGATTTCGACGAGCGCCGCCGGGTCGTCGATCGTCGCCGGCGCGGCCACCGGCTTGCCGTCGGCCAGGCCGCGCATGGCCTGGCGCAGGATCTTGCCGGAGCGGGTCTTGGGCAGCCGATCGACGACGAGCGTGCGCTTGAAGCCGGCGATCGGCCCGATGCGCTCGCGCACCAGGGCGGCGATCTCGCGCTCGATCGCCTCGTCCGGCCGGGCGACGCCGGCCTTCAGCACGACGAAGCCGAGCGGCATCTGCCCCTTCAATTCGTCCTGAACGCCGATCACGGCGCATTCGGCGACGTCGGGATGGGCTGCCACGACCTCTTCCATCGCCCCGGTCGACAGCCGGTGGGCCGCGACATTGATGATGTCGTCGGTCCGGGTCATGACGAAGATATAGCCGTCCTCGTCGATATAGCCGGCATCGCCCGACTGGTAATAGCCGGGGAAGGCCGAGAGATATGAGGCGACATAGCGGTCGTCCGCCTGCCAGAGCGTCGGCAGCGAGCCCGGCGGCAGCGGCAGCTTGACCGCGAGATTGCCGATTTCGCCCGGCGGCACGGGCTGGCCGGCCTCGTCCAGCGCCCGCACGTCCCAGCCCGGCACCGCCTTGGTCGGCGAGCCCGGCTTGACCGGCAATCGCCCGATGCCGAGGCAATTCGCCGCGATCGGCCAGCCGGTCTCGGTCTGCCACCAATGATCGATCACCGGCAATCCGAGCTGGGCCTCGGCCCAGGCGAGCGTCGGCGGATCGCAGCGCTCGCCGGCGAGGAACAGTGCCCGGAACCCGCCGAGCGGGGCGGATTTGATGAAACTGCCCTCGGGGTCCTCGCGCCGGATCGCCCGGAAGGCGGTCGGTGCCGTGAACAGCACATGGACGCCATGGTCGCGCACGACACGCCAGAAGGCGCCGGCATCGGGCGTGCCGACCGGCTTGCCCTCGTACAGGACCGAAGTGCAGCCCCGCAGGAGCGGCGCATAGACGATATAGCTGTGGCCGACGACCCAGCCGACGTCGGATGCGGTGAACATGGTGTCGCCGGGGGCCAGGCCGAAGATATTGCCCATGCTCCAATGGAGCGCCACGGCATAGCCGCCATGGTCGCGCACCACGCCCTTCGGGATGCCGGTCGTGCCGGAGGTATAAAGAATATAGAGCGGGTCGGTGGCATCCGTGTCGGCGCAGGCGGCCGGCGCCGCCGTGGCGACGGTCTCTGCCCAGTCGAGATCGCGCCCCGGCACAAGCTCGCATGGGAGCTCGGGCCGCTGCAGGATCAGGCAATGGTCGGGCTTGGCCGCCGCCCGCTCGATCGCGGCATCGAGCAGCGGCTTGTAGGGGATGCGCTTGGCGCCCTCGATGCCGCAGGAGGCGGACAGGATCAGCCGGGGCTTGGCATCATCGATCCGGGTCGCGAGCTCGTTCGCCGCGAAGCCGCCGAACACGACGGAATGGACGGCGCCGAGTCGCGCGCAGGCGAGCATGGCCGTCGCCGCCTCCGCCACCATCGGCATGTAGATCACGACCCGGTCGCCCTTGCCGACGCCCAGCGCCGCGATGGCGCCGGCCAGGCGCGCAACCCGGTCGGTTAATTGGCGATAGGTATAGCGCCGGGTCCGGCCGGTGACCGGGCTGTCGTGGATCAGCGCCACCTGATCGCCGCGCCCGGCCGCGACGTGGCGGTCGAGCGCGTTGAAGCAGATGTTGAGGCCGCCGCCCGGGAACCAGCGATAGAACGGCGGACGGCTGGCGTCGAGCACGCGGGCATAGGGCCGGGTCCAGACGAGATCGGCGGCGGCCTCCCCCCAGAACCCCTCGGGGTCGTCGAGCGAGCGGGCATGGATCGCATCGAAGCGGGCCGCGGTATCGGTCATGGCTCGACTCTCCCTTCGGATCTTCTGATTGCCGGCCAGCCTAGCCTCTGGTGCCGGACGCGTCACGCCGCTTGCGGTCGCCGGGCGCTTCGGCGGATCATGGGTCGATCGCCCCTTCGTCGAGCCGGTGCCATGCTGCCTTCCTCCTCGCCCTACGCGCGCGACCTCGACCGCACTCCGGCCAATCACGTGCCGCTGACCCCGCTCGGGTTCCTGGAACGCGCGGCGGCGGTCCATCCGGACCGGCCGTCGATCATCCATGGTCCCCGGCGTTTCACCTGGCGCCAGACCGCGGAACGCTGCCGCCGGCTGGCCTCGGCGCTGCACCGGCGCGGTATCGGCCCGGGCGACACGGTCGCGATCATGGCGCCCAATATTCCCGAGGTCATTGAGGCACATCATGGCGTACCGATGGCGGGCGCGGTCCTGAACGCGCTCAACATCCGGCTGGACGCACCGACCATCGCCTTCATGCTCGGCCACGGCGAGGCGAAGCTGCTGCTGACCGACCGGGAATTCTCGCCGGTCATCGCCGCGGCACTGGCGCTCATGACCGGGCCGAAGCCGCTCGTCGTCGACATCGACGATCCGCTGGCCGAGACCGGCGCGCTGATCGGCGCGCTCGACTACGAGGCGCTCCTGGCCGAGGGCGATCCCGCCTATACCGGCGTCCCGGTCGCGGACGAGTGGGACGCGATCTCGCTCAACTACACCAGCGGCACGACCGGCGATCCCAAGGGCGTGGTCTATCACCATCGCGGCGCGTACCTGAACGCGATCGGCAACATCATGGTCTGGGGTCTGGCCGGGCGCCCGACCTACCTCTGGACTCTGCCGATGTTCCATTGCAACGGCTGGTGCTTTCCCTGGACGATCACGGCGCTGGCCGGGACCCATGTCTGCCTCAGGCGGGTCGACGCGCCCGGCATCCTGGCGGCCATCGAGCAGCACGGCGTCACCCACCTGTGCGGCGCGCCGATCATCATGACCATGCTGCTCAACACGCCGACACCGCCTGAGCTCGGCGGCCGCACGATCGAGATGATGACCGCCGCCGCCCCGCCGCCCGCGGCCGTGATCGAGGGCATGGAGCGCATGGGCTTCCATATTACCCATGTCTATGGCCTGACCGAGGTCTATGGCCCGGCCGTGGTCTGCGACTGGCATACGGATTGGGACGCGCTGCCGCCGGACGAGAAGGCGCAGAAGAAGGCGCGCCAGGGCGTGCGCTATCCCGTGCTCGACGGGCTGATGGTCGCCGATGCCGAGTCCCTGGAGCCGGTCCCGGCCGACGCCGCGACCATGGGCGAGGTGTTCATGCGCGGCAACATCGTCATGAAAGGCTACCTGAAGAACCCGAAAGCGACCGCGGCGGCGTTCAAGGGCGGCTGGTTCCACACCGGCGACCTGGGCGTGCTGCACCCGGACGGCTATATCGAACTGAAGGACCGGTCGAAGGACATCATCATTTCCGGGGGCGAGAACATCTCGACCATCGAGGTCGAGAGCGTGCTCTACCGCCATCCGGCCGTGCTGGAGGCCGCCGTGGTCGCGAAGCCGGACGAGACCTGGGGCGAGACCCCGTGCGCCTTCGTGACCCTGAAGGACGGGGCGAACACGACCGAGGCGGAGATCATTGCCTTCTGCCGTGAGCATCTGGCCCGCTTCAAGGCGCCGAAGACGGTCGTGTTCGGGCCGCTGCCCAAGACCTCGACCGGCAAGATCCAGAAATACGTGCTGCGTGAGCGGGCCCGCGGGCAAGCCAATGCCTGAGGCCCGCGTGTTCCTGCCCGCGACCGAGGTCGGCCCCGACGAATTCCTGGCGGCCGCGATCGCCGAAGCCGGCTTGAACGGCGCCGCCGCCGGCGTGCGCCGGTTCGAGGGCAGCGGTCGGCATTTCGTGTTCGACGTGCAACTGACCGACGGCCGGCGCGTGGTCGTGCGCCTGGGCCTGCCCGAACAGCGCGGCTTGATCCGCAGCGCCGCCCTCTGGTCCGACCGGCTGCGGCCCCTGGGCGTGCCGCTGCCGAAGATCCTGGCGCGCGACCTCGCGTCGGAGTTTCCATCCCTGATCCTGGAACGGCTCGACGGCGAGCCGCTGCTGGGCCTGGTCGACCGGCTGAAGCCGCCGCACCTGGGCCTGATCGCCGGCAGCTTGGCCGAGCTGCAGCACAAGATCGCAACGGTCAAGGGGGCCGGCCGCTATGGCTGGGCGAGCGAACCCGAGGCCGCCCCCTATGTCCGCTGGTCGGATGTGCTGGCGCAGGAACTGGCCGAGGCGCGCGGGGCGATCCAGGCCGCCGGCCTGATGGACGCGGGAATCGTCGATGCGGTCGAACGCCGCTTCGCCCGCATCGCCACCGCCCTCGACCGCATTCCGGCGCTCGCCTTCATCGCCGAGCCGCCGAGCCGCGACGCCATCGTGACCGAGGCCGGGCGCTTTTCCGGCCTGGTCGATGTCGACCGCATGGGTTGGGGCGACCCGCGCTTCGTCATCGCGCGCACGCTGTTCGACCTGCTGGATGGCGGCAAGCCCACGGGCTTCGCCGAGGCGTGGCTGGCGCTCGCCGGCGCCAGCGCCGATGCCGGCTTCTGGCTCTATGTCGCCGTCGCCGGCGTTTCGGTCATGGCCGAGTACGGCGGCCTGCGGCAGTTCCGCATCGGCGACCGCGACCGGCTCGACCATATTATGACCCGGGTGCTCGACCGGCTCGACCGGCCGCAGGGGCTGTGAGCTCACTGCAGGCGGCGCGGAATGTCCCTAAATCCATGGTTGATGATCAACGTCGACTAGCGTGGCTCCTGCCGCCCATCCGGCGAGAGGGAAAGAAGATAGAACCCGGCCCGGTTGGAACGAGCTTGTCTATGCGCCGTCCGGAACCGTCAAATAAAAAAGGCCGAACTGGCGACCCAGTTCGGCCCTTCTTCAGCTATTCCTGATCGCCGTCAGACCATTTGGTGTCGAGACAGGTCGGCAATCTGGTCCTTAATTCTTAATTTCTCGCGCTTCCATTCCGTTACCTTGGTGTCGTCAGGAAGGGAACGGGACTCCTCCTTCAGGATTGCTTTGTCGATGGTGGCGTGCTTATCCCGAAGTGCTCGGATGTGATCTTCGACAGCCATTGATGCCTCTCCTGGAAGCGTTCTCACACGAGTGCGCAACAAAACCGTAACCCCATCCGACCGAGGCTCCAAGCACTCGATTCGGATGGCTTGCGGCTTCAGTCATGCCGCTCTACTGGATTTCAGCACCCATTCGAGCTAGTTCAAGCGCTTATGGAAAAAACGTCACAGCGACTCATCATTGCCATCACCGGGGCCTCCGGCGTGCGTTACGGCGTGCGGCTCCTGGAACTGCTGCGCCCGCTCCCGATCGAGACCCATCTGGTGCTGTCGCGCTCGGCCGAGGTGACGCTCGCCTGCGAGACCGAGCTCAAGATCGCCGACGTGCAGGCGCTCGCCGATCATTGGTACCCGGCGGGCGACATGGCGGCGGCAATATCGTCGGGTTCGTTCCGCACCATGGGCATGATCATCGCCCCCTGCTCCGTCCGCTCCATGTCCGAGATCGCGACCGGCGTCACGACCAGCCTGGTGACCCGCGCGGCCGACGTGGTGCTGAAGGAGCGCCGGCGGCTGGTGCTGATGGTGCGCGAGACGCCGCTCCATACCGGGCATCTGCGCACCATGACCCAATTGTCGGAGATGGGGGCGATCATCGCCCCGCCGGTCCCGGCCTTCTATGCCAGGCCCGCGAGCCTCGAGGCCATGATCGACCATAGCCTGGGCCGTGTGCTCGACCTGTTCGACATCGACGCGGGTGGCGTCACGCGCTGGGGCGAGACCCGTCCGGCTCGAGCAAGGCGGAAAGACTGAGCGCCGCGGCCTCGCCGGCATAGCGTGCAAGGTTAGCAAGGCCGCGCTCGCGCGACGCCACGCCGCCCGCCCGCGCCGGCAGCGCCGCCAGCAGCAGCCGCTGGGCCTGTCGCTCCGCCTCCAGTTCCGCCGCTCCGATCCGGGCGCGCACCGCCTCCGCCGCAAGCTCGCCCTTGAGCGACCGGCGCAGCGCGCGCAGCGGATGAACCGCGCGCGCATTCCACGGGCCGACCGCCGCCGCCAGATCGGCCAGTTCCCAATCGTCGAGCGCCAGGCCCAGCGCCTCGCCGGCCCACAGGCACAGCAGCAGCAGGTTGACGTCGCGGCCGGCCCGGTCCTGCAGGTCGACGCACAGGTCGGCGACGCCGGGCCGGGCATAGGACGCCACCGCGAACCCCCAGAACGCGCTCGCCTGCTCTTCGAAATCACCCGCCATCGGCCCCTCCCGCGCGGCACCGCACCCTGCTATAGTCCCGGCCCCGCGATGACCGGGAATCAACCCCCGAGATTGCCGACATAGGCCTATGGACCTCGACAACGAAGCCATCAAGCAGAAGCTCGCCGGCCTGGTGAGCGAGCACCGCGATCTCGACACCCTGATCGCGCATGTCGCCGAAACGGCAGAAGATCAGCTGCAGATCCAGCGGCTGAAGAAGCGCAAGCTTGCCATCAAGGACATGATCGCCCGGCTCGAGAGCCTGCTGCTGCCCGACATCATCGCCTGATGGCGGTCCCGCATGGGCGCCAGGACAGGCCGCCCCATTAACTTTTATAAGTCATAGCGTTACACAACTCTCCGTCATGCCCGGGCTTGCCCTGGGCATCCAGGCGCCTCCGCCTGAGCCCTCTTCGGAGACGCCGTCGCCTGGCCGATCCACGTGGATCCCCGGGTCAGGCCCGGGGATGACGGAAAAGGAAGGCGCGGCCGCCTCTCT
>Ga0070730_10001433_pt1 | contig 23078 bp, 19 predicted proteins | sample Coa_R1_3_FD_66447 | JGI IMG/M metagenome (GOLD analysis project Ga0070730, IMG submission 66447) | Surface soil microbial communities from Centralia Pennsylvania, which are recovering from an underground coalmine fire - Coalmine... | ecosystem: Environmental > Terrestrial > Soil > Unclassified ... | reverse complement strand
CGAGACGCCTGCCGATGCCCTGGGAGTGCGTGCGGTTCGCTGCCCGTATCACCGCGCGCGATTTGAATTCGGCGACCTGGGCCAGTTTGCTGCGAATCACCCTGGCATCGCCCTCGTTCTCACAGCAAAAGACATTCCCGGAATCGACTGCTACGGCGTGATTCCACGCTGTGCGGATCAACCCGTATTTGCGCATCACGAAGCACGCCATCGCGGGGAGGCAGTCGCCGCTATTGCCGGAGAGCCGACTGTGCTTGAGGCTTTGGACTTGGCTGATTTCCCCATCCGCTGGGAGGAGTTGCCGCCGATCAAGACGATCGAGGAAGGCCTCGCTGAAGGCGCTCCCCGCATTCACGGTCATCGCGAACAAAATGTCCTGGTGCGCGGCCGGGTGGTTTGCGGAGACGTCGATCGCGCTCTGGACGACGCTGATGTCGTCGTGGAAGGCGAGTTCGAAACCGGGTTCGTGGAGCACGCCTACATCGAACCGGAAGCCGGGTTCGCGCGCCGTGTCGGAGACACCATCGAAGTGCAGGCGTGCACGCAGTCCCCGTACATGGATCGCGCAGACCTCGCAAAGATCCTCGGGATTGCTCCGGAACAAGTCCGCATCATCCCGACCGCAGTAGGCGGTGGATTCGGATCGAAGCTCGATCTTTCGGTTCAACCGTTTGTAGCGCTGGCGGCGTGGAAGTCAGGACGTCCGGTTCGCATGGTTTATTCGCGAACGGAATCGATCATGTCGACGACCAAGCGACATCCAGCGCGAATGAAGTTGCGGGCAGGTGCGACGCGGGCCGGCAAGATCACGGCGCTGGATTTTTCCGCCGACTTCAATACGGGCGCGTACTCTTCGTGGGGACCGACGGTTGCCGGGCGTGTTCCCGTCCATGCCTCGGGGCCGTATTGCGTTCCAAATTACCGCGCGCTGACTCGCGCTGTGCACACCAATATTGTTCCGGCCGGAGCATTTCGCGGATTCGGCGTTCCCCAGGCCGCAATCGCAGTGGAGCAGGCCTACGACGATCTCGCCGACAAAGTCGGCATGGACCGCCTTGAATTCCGCATCCTCAATGCGCTCGAAGACAACACGCCGACTGTGACCGGACAGGTTCTCGGAGCAGGTGTAGGAATCAAAGCGTGCCTCGAATCCTTGCGCCCGGGATGGCAGCGCGCTCGCACGGAGGCGAAGCAGTTCAATGCCAGCGCCACACGCCCTCTGCGGCGCGGGGTTGGAGTCGCGGGGATGTGGTATGGATGCGGAAACACATCACTGCCGAACCCATCGACCGTCCGCATTGGCTTGAAGGGCGACGGGCGCATCGCCTTGCATCAGGGTGCGGTCGATATCGGCCAGGGCTCGAACACCATCGTGACGCAGATCTGCGCCGATGCGGTCGGCGCGCCGATTACTCATTTCGATCTGGTTTCCGGCGACACGGCCATCACTCCGGATTGTGGAAAAACTTCTGCCTCCCGCCAGACCTTCGTGACGGGCAAAGCCGCGCACATGGCGGGAACGAAGCTCCGAGAAGAGATTCTGAAGCTGGCGGGCTCGTGTAAGTGCGGCGCCATTGAGTTCGGCAAAGGCAGCATCGTCGTCCACGAAAATGCCCAAAGCAAAACTCTACCGCTGACCGACCTCCCCCTCGATCCGCATGGCTACGTCATCACCTGCGAGGCGACCTTTGATCCGCCGATAACCCCATTAGACGAAAACGGCCAAGGGAGCCCCTACGCCGTATTCGGATTCGGCGCGCACTTGGCAGAGATCGAAGTCGACATCGAACTCGGTACAGTAAAAGTCTTGAAAGTGATCGCTGCCCACGACGTAGGCCGCGCGATCAATCCCACGCTCATCGAGGGACAGATCGAAGGGGGAGTTGCGCAGGGCCTCGGTATGGCGCTCATGGAAGAATTCATTCCGGGCAAGGGGGAGAACCTGCACGACTACCTGATTCCGTCTGCGGGCGATATTCCCCCAATTGAATCCATCCTCATTGAATGTCCCTCGCCCGTCGGCCCGTTCGGCGCAAAGGGAATCGGCGAGCAGGCCGTGATTCCCACCGCTCCGGCGATTCTCAATGCGATTCACGACGCGATCGGCGTGCGAATTCACAAGACTCCGGCAACGCCCGATCGCGTGCGCGCCGCGATTCTTGCGAAGGCAGGAGGCGCGCGTGGCTGACGATGCGATCCGCTGCGATGCCTGCCCCGTCCTCTGCTACATCAAGCCGGGACGCACCGGCTCTTGCGATCGCTACGGGAATCACCAAGGAAAGCTGGTGCGGCTCGATCCGCACGTGGTCCTCGATCGCGCGGTCGAGCGCGGAGACTCCGTTGTTCCTTTCCTCGAACGCAGCGTTGATTGGGACGGCACGCTGGTCAGCCACGGTGAAACCTTTGTCACGGCCATCGGCGCGGGCACGACATATCCCGATTACAAGCCTGCGCCATTCATTATTTCGTCCGAGGTCGAAGGCATCGACATGGTCACCGTGGTGACCGAGGGAATTTTCAGCTATTGCGGCGTGAAGGTGAAGATCGATACCGACCGCCACTTGGGAGATGAATGCAGCACGGTGCGCGCGCAAGGCGAAGCCGTCGGGCACGTGACCACGAGCGAGTACGGATCTCAAATGCTCTCGCTCGGCGGTGTTCGCCATCTGACCGGCGGCAGCCGGCAGGAAGGCACGGCGACTTGCGAGGCGCTGCTCCATCTCTGCAATGCCAAGCCCATCGAGCTCACGATCGACGATGGCGCCAAGGTTGTCGTGCAGGCTGGGAAGCCGCCGATCGTCGAGGGCGTGCAGGAAGAGCGAATGCGCGTGGGCTGCGGCTCGGCGACCATCGGCATGTTTGCCAAGCAATGGTTCGGCAAGGTCGACGAAGTCGTTGTCGTCGATGATCACATCACCGGCGTCCTGTCGGAGCATCAGGCGGGAAAGCTGCTGGGTGTGCCGGAAACGGGTATCAAGCTAAAGGGAAGACGATCGACCCCAGGGCGATATTTCCAGGTGGCGGAGCCAGGCACGTCCTGGGGCGGAACAGACATCGACGATCCGCTTTCGATTCTCGGCAAGTTCAATGCAAAAAAGGCCTGGCCGGGACTGCGCCTGTTGATGGTGAGCACAACCGGCGAACATTATGCGTACTTCGAATTGGGAGAAGATCTCAAGCCCTGCGAGAAAGATTTGCCTGAGAGTCTTCAACTATCGGTGGCGAGGATCAAAGAGAACTGCGAACCCGCGCTCTGCACCGTCTTATTTATGGGAGGTGCCGGGGGCTCATTGCGCGCCGGCGTAACCGAAAATCCTGTGCGCCTGACCCGCTCGGTCCGCGACGCGCTCACGCGCGTGACCTGCGGAGGCGCTCCGGTCTATGTTTGGCCAGGCGGCGGCATTACTTTCATGGCGGACGTGAGCCGCATGCCACAGAATGCCTTCGGTTACGTCCCAACCCCGGCCTTGGTGGCGCCCATTGAGTTCACGCTGAAACTGGCCGACTATGCGGAGCTGGGTGGGTACGTCGATCACGTCAAGCCCCTAAGTTCGATTGTGTCCGGGGACGGCAGAAAGAGAGTGGCAGCCCATAGCGATAATCCCTGGCCGCTCGGGTCAGAAGTGAAGAACAGGAACAAACAATGAATCCGCGCGCACAGATTCGATGGTTGCCCGATGGTCGTCGCCTTCACATGCACGACGGTCCGATCGATCTGATTGTCGAAGCCTTTGGCGAACCGCGCGAGCTCGAATTCGCGTATCAGGCCGCGTGCGCACGTTTCGAAACTGTGCTTGATGAACTCTGCAGCGAGCTCCCGCTCCTGCGGCAACAATGTAGCAGCGAGTCCGAATGGCCTCAGGGGCGGGTTGCGCGACGAATGACCGCGGCCGTCATGCCTTACGCGTCAGAGTATTTCATCACACCGATGGCTTCGGTGGCCGGCGCGGTAGCGGAAGAAATTCTGCACGCCATGACCTCTCACGCCGAACTCCCCCGTGCTTACGTAAATGATGGAGGTGACATCGCGCTGCACTTGAGCGCAGGCGAGAAATTTGTGATCGGGATGGTCGAGCGTCCGGATCGGCCGTCGCTCTTCGGGACCTCAACCTTGACATCGCATGATCCCATTCGCGGCATCGCAACGAGTGGCTGGCGCGGGCGCAGTTTCTCCCTGGGGATCGCGGACGCAGTTACGGTGCTCGCCGATCGTGCCGCTGCCGCCGACGCGGCCGCGACGATCCTTGCAAATGCGGTCGATCTCCCCGGGCATCCCGCCATTGTGCGGATTCCGGCTTGCGATCTGGCTCCCGACAGCGATCTTGGCAACCGCGTGGTCACGCAGGCGGTGCCCGACTTAACGGCTGCCGAGATTGAACTCGCCCTGGCTTCCGGAGCGCATAGCGCAGAGCGCCTGCTGAGAATCGGCTTGATCCGCGCAGCCGCGCTCCATCTCCAGGGAGAGACGCGCGTAGTCGGAGCCATCAACCATTCGATTTCGATTCCGACTTCAGTTCACGAAAGGGGCCTGGTGCATGCCTGACGTGGTCGTAAGAAAGACGATGACCTGCGTGGAAGAAATCTTCCATGAAGGCGGTCCAGCCGCGGAGAAACCTTTGCGCCGAGCGGCGGCTCTTGCGGTGATCCGGAATCCGTTTGCGGGATCGTACGTTCGGGAAATCGAAGGATTCATGAACGATTTGAAGCCCCTCGGCCTTGAAATGGCAAAGACCCTCGTCGCCGCCCTGGGAGGAGACCTGAAGGTGGTTGAAGGATATGGAAAAGGCGCCATCGTAGGCTCGGGAGGAGAGATCGAACACGGCGCGTTGTGGCACGTTCCCGGCGGCTACGCGATGCGTGAAGTGCTCGGCGGCGCCAAGGCGATCGTGGCGTCTACGAAGAAAGTGGGAGGGCCGGGAACCCGGCTCGATGTCCCGATCACGCATATCAACGCCTCGTACGTACGCAGCCATTTCGACGCGATGGAAGTCGGGCTTAACGACGCTCCTCGTGCTGATGAAATTTTGCTTGCCCTGGTTATGACCACCGGCGCTCGCGTGCACGCCCGCGTCGGCGGGCTCAAAGCATCCGAGATCGAGGGAGAAGACGGGCTGCGATAAAGGTGAAACGATGAAAGCGAAAATCCGGAAGATTGCGACGTTTGTGGAAGAGACGCAGCGCGAAATGGATCGCACGATTTCACCACCCACGCGGAAAGCCGCGGCCGTGGCCGTGATCGAGAACCCCTGCGCAGGAAAATATGTCGAAGATCTTTCCGAACTGACGGCGATCGGCGAGGAACTCGGCGAACTGCTCACCGCGCGCGCAGTTGCGGCGCTAGGAATCGAAGGCCCGTCGGCCGAAAGCTACGGCAAGGCGGCCGCCGTTGGCGAGAATGGAGAACTCGAGCACGCCGCCGCAATCCTCCATCCCAAGCTGGGAACCCCCGTCCGCCGCGTGCTCGGCAAAGGTGCTGCGCTGATCCCTTCCTCGAAGAAACGCGGTGGGCTTGGCGTCGTGCTCGACATTCCTCTGGGCCACAAAGACGCCGCCTTCGTGCGCAGCCATTTCGATGGTATGGAAGTGCGCCTCAACGACGCTCCGCGCGCGAACGAAATCATGGTAGCTGTGGCCGTGACGGACAGTGGGCGTCCGATGCCACGCGTGGGAGGTCTGACGAAAGACCAAATCAAAGGTGAAGACGGATTGCGATAGGTTTTCTCTGCGTCCTCTGCGAGCCCTCAGCGACCTCGGCCGTTAAAGTCTTTGCTCTTTCACGGAGCGCGCATCAGGAACTCGAACCCATCCACCTTATATAAAACCTTGCCGGGCGCCTCTGGAGTAGGAGCGATCTTCCCGGCGCGCACAGCAGCGAACGCTTTCACTAGGCGCGGCAGCACATCCGGCGGCGCTACAGGAATATTGTGCGCGCCCAGCACGATTTTCACTTGCGGCGCAAGCGCAGCCAACTTCCCAATCGAGACCGCATACGCATCGAGATCCGTCTCCGGCCGATACAACCAAATTGGCGCAGGATAGTACGTGTCTCCCGTAAACAGCAATCCATTGGCGCGATCGAATAGCGTGATTGCATCGGGCGTGTGGCCGGGCGTGGCGATGATTTCGATGGTGCGGCCGCCAAGATCGAACTTCTCTCCATCATGCAGGTAAGCCGTAATCTTCCACGGACGGGTGCGGTAATTCTTCGCATCGAATCCCTTCGGCAGCGTTCCGCAAAGCTGATCGGGCGTAATCTCCGCCTGCGCGTCCTCGATCGAACCCTTCGCGTCCTGGCGCGTGAAGTCGGTATTCATCCCGTACACCATGTCGAACTCCCAGTTGCCGCCAACATGATCATCGTGGGTGTGCGAATTGAGCACGATGATTGGCAGCTTGGTGAGTTCGGCCGTCACTTTCTTGACATCGCTGATGCCCATCCCCGTGTCGAACAACAAAGCGCGCTTCTGTCCGACGATCAGATAGCCGATCGTTTCCTCTGCCTGATGTGGTTCGTAAATCGCGAAGACGCCGGGCGCAGGCTTATACACTTCGAACCATGGATCGGTCACTGGTACGCGCTCAAGGGATTTGTATTCCGGCCGAGGCAGAGCTTTGCACCATTCCGGATTCGAAACCTGCGCAGCCGGCGTCCCTAGCGAAGCGAAAAGAAAAGCGGCCAAAATTCCAATTGTCTTACGCACGCACAACCTCCGGAACCCGTGTTGCCGGCGGCGTGTTGCGGCTCCGCTGAATGCTGACTGCACCGTCGGTGATCACCATGCCGACTCCGGCCAGGTCTCCTTTCTGAATGCTGTCGAGCAGATTCCGTCCGGCGGACTGTTGCGCGGTGTCGAGAAACACAAAACTGGCCTCCCGTCCGGCAGCGACCAAACCACAATTAAGATTTCGCATCTTCGCCGTGTTTCCCGTTGCCATGCATATTGCGGTCTCTCCGGGGACCTCGCCGAGGGACGACAGCATCGAGATCATTCTGAGGATGCCCAGTGGCTGTACGCCCGACCCGGCTGGCGAATCGGTCCCGAGAATAACGCGATGCAGTTGCTTCAGTTCTTTCGCCGTGCGCAACGCCAGCAGTCCGGCGCGTTCGTTTCCGTTATGAACAATCTCCAACGCACGGGCAGAACGCTCGCACAGTGCCACAATCTGATCATCCGGCAACGCAGTATGCCCTCCATTCACATGCCCGATTACATCGGCGTCGGTTTCCAGCACCATGTCCTTGTCGATCAGGCTCGATCCCGGGATCGACGGGCCCCCGGTGTGAATCGTACTCTGGATGCCGTATTTACGCGCCCACGCTACCATGCGGCGGCCGGTCGTTCCATCTTTCACGCTGCCGAGGCCAACTTCCCCGAGAAACTTGACTCCGGCTGCCGCCAGTTCCTTGAAATCGTCCTCAACCATGCCTTGTTCGAGAACCGGCGCGCCCGCATACACCTTTACTCCGCCCGGGCGAAACGCCTGGAACGCCCGCTGGGCGAAAATCGCCATGGCCTTCAGTCCGACGATGTCTTTCGGGCGTCCCGGCACGTGGACTTCGCCTGCGGAGACCATCGTCGTCACGCCACCGTGCAGGCAACTGTCGATCCAGCCAAGCTGGTTCTGGCGCGGCGTCCAGTCGCCGCAGACCGGGTGTACGTGGCTGTCGATCAGTCCGGGAGCGAGCGCGGTGCCTTTCGCGTTGATCGTGGTCGTCGCACCGCTCGCGTCGATTTCCTTTTCTTTGCCCACCGCATGAATCATGCCGTCAATGGCAACCACGGTATCGGCATCAAGAATGGGATGATCAAGGTCTCCGCTTAACAGTAGCCCAATGTTGCGGATCACAAGTTTGTTGGTGGATGCAGTTTTCGCGCTCGCGTCTTGGCTCATCAGTTCGTTTCCCGTCAGCAGTTCTGGAGCCCACAAATCATACGCGACGCTTCTTCGATGTTGAAGCAGTTTGGTACGCGATGTTCAGCAGATCGGGCAATGCATCGGGCTTTACGTGCGCCAGGCTGACCAGAATGTAGGGGTACTCGCGATAGTGATCGGTGATGAAGTAGGTCGCTGGGTCGGCAGACATCATTTCTTCACGGCGCTCGAATGGCATGGGAAGCACAACCTTGTCGCCATCCTGATGCAGCCGTACGAACAGTTTGCCCTTCACCTTTAGTGCGGGCGTGCCGTAAGACGTGCTCTCGACGACGTTCGGCAACTTCAGGCCGAGCTTCCGCACACTGTCGTAGGTGACAAGAGCATGCTTCATCGAGTGATGCAGCTAGTTTAGAACATCGAATGGTTTTCTCTGCGAACTCGACGAGCTTACTCTGCGCTCTTAGCGTTTGAAGGCTTTACAGCGGAACTCGCAAAGAAATCTCCCCCTTCAGCTCTTGATTGTCAGCCTAAGGACAATGATGGTACGCTCGCGATTCGTGGGAGAAACGCAGGAATGGTTTCCAAGGGCTACATTTTCTGGGAAGTGGACGTGCAACGCGACTTCATGCTGCCAGGCGGAAATCTCTATGTGCCGGGCGCGGAAAAACTGCTGCCGAACATCCGCCGCCTCACCGACGCGGCTCGGCAGGGAAAAGTCTTTCTGGTCTCGCATGGATGCTTTCATACTCCCAACGATCCTGAGTTCAAAACGTTTCCTCCTCATTGCGTGAAGGGAACAACCGGCTCCGAGCTGGTTCCCGAGGCATTGACCGGGAAGGTCGCGCGCGTACCGAACGAAGCCTCTGCGAAACTCCCAGCTGACCTGTCTCAATATCAGCAGATTCTGCTCGAGAAGCAGACACTGAACATCTTCGAAAGTCTCCACGCCGAGGAGCTCGTCCAAAGGCTTGGTAGCCAGCCGGAGTTTGTGGTTTTTGGCGTGGTCACCGAGTACTGCGTAGGTTTCGCGGCGAGGGGATTGCGCGAGCGGGGCCGCCGCGTGGCCGTGGTTCAGGATGCCATCGAGATGCTGAAGCCGGAGGATGGCGAGAAGACAATTGCCGAGTTCCAGAGGATAGGCATAAAGCTTACGACGACGGACGAGGCTCTCGCGGCGCTAGCCACGGAGAGCCTTCCATCCAAATATTAGTGGTCGCGATCGTGGTCGCCATGGTTATGGCGCCACGTCCAGTACTCTTTCTGTTCTTCCGGGGGCAGCCTGCGAAAATCGCGATCGCGGTTACGGTGGGTTTCATCGGCCCAGCGGCGGTAATAAACGACCTCATCGTCGTTCCACTGGTGATAGTCGGTGTAATAAGGATCGTAGACGCGATAATAATGATGATGCTCGCAGGCAAGTCCTGCCAGCGACGAAGAGAGTGTGGCGGCGAGCAAAAGCGTGTTCACAAGACCACGGCGCATGCTTCTTCTCCTTACGGACGATTTATTAGTTGCCACAAGGCCCGGGCCGGGTTTCTGGCCGAAACCGGCCATGGTAACGTTTTGTTGCGATAAACATTTCTTTTTCTTTCGAAACCTTTTCAACGAGCAACCGGTTGTAATAGACTACTGAGTCTTCGACCGAAGGAGTTTTCGTGGCCAATCCGCTCCGCATGCTACTGGACCTGCCAGAGCAGGAAAAGTCCGAACGGGGACTCGAACACACCCCGCGCGAAATCTGGCAGCAGCCCGACACGTGGGAGATGACGTACCGCTTATGCGCCGAGCGCTCCGCGGAACTGAAACATTTCCTGCAAGCATCCGGAATCGGTACAGGTAAGGCGTCTTCGCCCCTCGTGTATCTGGTCGGCGCGGGCACGTCGGACTACACCGGCCGCACGCTGGCTCCGCTGTTGCGGGCATGTTGGCGCTGTGATGTCTGGCCCGTTCCGAGCACAACGCTGCTCACCGAGTTCGAACAGTTTCACCGCGCCGGGGCAGCGTATTTCTGGATTTCATTCTCTCGTTCCGGGGATAGTCCCGAAGGCGTGGCTCTGCTCGAACGCGCTTTCGAACAGTGCCCGCAGATTCGTCATCTGGCGATCACCTGCAATCCCCAGGGAGCGATGGCCCAGCTCTGCGCGCGTCATCCGGACCGTGCGTACGCCCTGATCCTTGACGATGCGGTCAACGACCGAGGTCTGGCGATGACCAGTTCCTTCAGCAACATGCTGCTCGCGGGACAGTGCATCGCGATGCTGGACAATCTCAAGTCCTTCGGCGACGCCGTCAACCGGCTGTCGGAGGCGGGCAAGCAGTTTCTTCCTGAGGCCGCCGCCGCCGCATCGGAAGTCACGACGATGGGATGCAACCGGGCCTGCTTCGTCGGGTCGGGCGCGTTGCGAGGTGTTGCCGATGAGTGCTCGTTAAAAGTCGTTGAGCTCAGCGCCGGAAAAGTCACTACTCTGGCTGAGACGCCGCTTGGTTTACGTCATGGTCCCATGTCCAGCGTGGATGCCCAGACTGTGTTCGTGGCCTTTCTTTCCAGCCAATCGCGAAGGCGTGGATATGAACTCGATCTGCTTCGCGAGATTGATCGCAAGCGTCTGGGTAAAGTGCGGGTTGCCGTCACGGCGGGGGACGGCAGTGATGTCGGTCAGTTGGTGGAGCACTGTTTGCCGCTCTCGGTTCCCGCAGATTTCCCCGATCTTTATCGCCCGGTGCTGGACGTCATGTTGGGGCAGTCGATCGGACTTTTCGCGTCGATGCGCTGCGGCCTTAAGCCCGATCAGCCGAGTCCCGGCGGAACAATCACCCGCGTTGTGCAGCCGATCAAGCTGTACTCCTGAGCCAACTTCTCACTCGCCAGGATGCCAGACTTATGTCGCTTCGAAATTCTGCTCAGGCTGTGGCTGCTTGTACCGGCTCATAGGGGCAGAACGGATCGGTGCCCAACGCGTCTCCGGTATGAGCGAAAGCTCGCGCCCTGGAGCCACCGCAGATGTGGCTGTATTCGCAGGCGCCGCACTTGCCGTGGAACGTGTCGGGAGAGTGCAGGCCACGGAAGATCTCGGAGTTGCGGTACACATCCACCAGGGACCCGGTGCGCACGTTGCCGCAGTGCAGCGGCAGAAATCCGGAGGGATAAATCTCCCCAAGATTTGAGACGAAGACGATGCCGTGTCCGTCGCGAATCTGGAATCCCTTGTACACCGAGGTCGATTTCATTTCGGGCGTGGGCATTCCAGCTGTGCGCATCTTCTCAAGTGCGATGCGTCGATAGGATGGCGCTTCCGTCGTCTTCACCGCGAAGGGCGAGTGCTGCGAGAGATCGAACACCCAGCGCATGATGCGCTCGCCTTCCTGGGGTGAAACTTCGTTGAGTGCCTTGCCGCGCCCGACCGAGATCAGGAAGAACAGGCTCCAGCGCATCACCGGGAAGCTGGTGCGCAGCAGTTCGTAGATGGCGGGAAGATCGTCAGCCGTTTCTTCGGCAACCAGTGTGTTTACCTGGATGGGAAGTCCGAGCCGCCCGCAATGGCGCGCGGCTTCCATCGTGTGGTCGAACGTTCCCGGAATGTTGCGGATCGCGTCGTGCTTCTCGGCGCACGATCCGTCGAGGCTCAGCCCGAGACTCTGAATTCCATGCTCCTTCAGCCTGGTAATTGCGTCGTTGGTCAGTTCGGGCGTGGCGCTGGGCGTGATGGAAACTTCCAGCCCGATCGAGTTCGCATAGTCGATGAGCGGGAAAATGTCCTTGCGGCTCAGGGGATCGCCGCCGGTCAGGATCAGGTGGGGGAGGGGATCGCCGAATTCGACCAGTTGATTCAGGAATTGCTTGCTCTGCTCGGTGGTGAGTTCGAGCGGATTTGGCGTTGGCATGGCCTCGGCGCGGCAGTGCTTGCAGGCCAAACCGCAAGCCTGGGTCATCTCCCAGTACACCAGCATTGGATTTCTGGAGAAATCTTGGGCCAATCGGCCCATGTGTGGAGTAGTGCCTGCGACAACCATGACGTTTCCCCTTTCCCACGACCCCTGTGAACAGCTCCCACAAGCAAGTTCAGGGTAAGTTTTGGAGCGGGAAAAGGCTGTGATTTGGATCACAGGGTGCGGTGATGAAAGGTAGTGGTTAGGGGTTAGGGGTCAGGGGTCAGTGCTCCGGAGTGGACCGTTTTGGGAAAGTTTACTGGTTAGTACCTCCCTCCCCCTCCCCCCCGGTCTATTGGAATCTTCGACTTAGCGCCAAAACGAGAATTAATCTCTGGGCTACAATCACTTGCGGGCAAAATCTTGAGCCGCAAGGAGTTACAGTCCTCCATCAATGCTCGGTTGTCAGCGGCAGTATCGTCCCGTTGGAGCTCTTGGGTCAAGGTCAAGTGAACATCGCGCTTAATAATTCTGTGGAAATTTTCTGGCAGTTACATACGTGATGCACTTAACAGTTCCTTTTCATACTGGGGATTGCCGTGACAGGGCTAGTTTGCTCCATTCCCCACAGGGGAATCGCTATAGAAACGGATCCTATTCATTGGAATGGTGCTACCACGAATGATCGGAGCGAAGTTACCCGTATCAGATACGGCACCGATCATGTACGAATAGAAGGTTTGATGGTGTTCACCGGAGAGTTGATCGGTGTAATCAATGCAACCAGCGGCGTGGAGCAAAAGTTCGTCCTGCCGATAACCGATAAAGGTTTTCGACCGTTCCATCTCGGCGGCTGGGGCAGCTACCCCGATCCTTTGTATCCATTCCGCACCTGGAAACACAACAGCGCCCCCTTCAGCAGTTATTGGAATCCAACTCAGACAAAGTTTGTTTTGATCTGGAATGAAATCGGCAGCCTGACGATTAAACACGGCTGCCATAAGTTGAATGTTGAAAGCTGGGGAATGCCCTACATTCTTAACTCGGAGGGTGTAGTTGACTACGGCTCCATTCGGATCGGAGGTGACTACAGGTCCGGTCAAGATGAACTCGGCAGCAAGCCAAGGTCGCTCATTGGCAATCAGTTGCTTTTGCGCGATAGTGGTAGCTTCTTCGGCGGCCTGCGCCGCGATCTTAGCAGCATCGGCGGCTTGTTTGTTCGCCGACCACATTTTGATAGTGAAGATCGTATAGACGATCAACACAACCAATCCACTAATGGCCACAATTACGCTTATGCGGTCGTGAAACTTGGTTCTCTTCCACCCCTTCTTAATGTGATGCTTCCACAGCCTAGCGAGTCGTCGCCCGACTCGCATCATTCGATCTTGGAATTCATCGTAGGGGTCTTTTTCTGTTGGCTTGGCCTCGCTCTGCTGATGGTGATGTTGCTGTATGACTGCCTCAAGTGGAGACGATTCATTGCCTGTGGTTTCATGGCCAGCATTGGAATTTTCGTTATCGTGCATAGTGGCTTCGTTTAGACTTTGGGTATGAAGCAACCTGAATATACTGAGGGGCCGAAAGCACAAGAGAACTTTGAAGAAGGCATGAAAGCCCTCTTCAGTGTCCCCAAAGATCAAGTTGTACGGGCCGAGCAGAAGAAGCAGAAGGGGAAGCGGAAGGCTTCTTCTCGCGGCGAGAGTGTACTAAAACCTCGTCGTTCCGACAAGGACTAGAAGGGGAGGTTGGTGTAATCCCACAAATTCTTGTTTGTGCGTGTGATGTATATAGTGTCCGAAATTTCAGAGTTCAGTTAATTGAGAAGTTGCGGCGCGAGGGCGGGCGCAGAGCCCAGGAGGCAGCGGTGACTGCCATCATCAGTAGCAGATAAGCAATCGTTCCGGTGTCGGTCACTCCAGAAGCGAGGTTGGATGCGAGCGCGCCCGTGAGGTCGAAAACCACGCCAGCGTAGGCCCACTCCTTCAGCCGGGGAAAGCGTGGAACGATTACAGCAACCGCACCAAGCAGCTTCCAGATACCCAAGATCACGAGAAAGTATGAAGGGTAGCCTAAGCGTTCGATGATTACGTGAACCTGGGGTACTCGTAGGACGTCCCATATCCCGCCCAGCACTAATTCCGAGGCAAGCAGAGCAGTTGTGATCCAGTAGATGGCATTCCTACTCATGTCGGTGTTTCCTGGCAGTTCTGGTGCGGGAGATTGTGCTTCACAGCGCCGCCAAAAGCAATGGAACCTACACGAAGCTTGCGCGAGACTTTGGCTCAAATCCGAATGTTTATCCTCAGGCTGATTTGCGCGTACAGCTGCCCGCCGGGAAGGGGTACAATTTCGCGCACCTTGTGAAGCGTAAAGCGTTCAACAGGTTTCGGTGCAAACAACAGATGGCCAAATCCAAGTCACCCTCTTCGGCTGGTCACTACGATGCCAATTATGGAAACTTCCAGACGCGTCTCTATGAGGAAATCCGGCACGAAGCATTTGGAGAAGATATTGGACAGAACAGCTGGCTCACCGCAGACGAGCAGGACAGGTTTTTGCCGTGGCTTAAGCTTACCAGGGGGAAAGTCTTGCTCGATGTCGCCTGTGGAGCAGGAGGCCCGGCATTGCGGATCGCTGCCATCAGCGGATGTTCGGCGGTTGGCATCGATATGAACGATGATGCAATCGCGGCAGCCAAGTCGCTGTCCGACAAGTGTAGACTGTCCGACCGCGTCCAATTTCAGATTGGAGACGCCACCAGGCCTTTGCTTTTTCCCGATTGTAGTTTCGACGCCATCACCTGCATTGATGCAATCAATCATTTTCCCGAACGGCGGCGTGTCGTTGCAGATTGGGCTCGGCTCCTGAAACCGGGTGGCCGATTACTGTTCACCGATCCGATCACCGTCACCGGGCCACTTTCAAATGCCGAAACGGCGATAAGGAGTTCGGCAGGGTTCTATCTTTTTGCTCCACACGGCTACGATGAAGCCGTCATCGTACAGTGCGGATTACGTTTGCTGGCGTGTGAAGATGTGACTGGGAACGTGGCCAAGACGGCCAAGGCGAGACACGCCGCGCGAGACCTGAGGAGTGTTGATCTGCGTGAGATCGAAGGCGGCCAGGCGTATGAGCGCCAACAGGAGTTTCTCGCCGCCGCTGCCCGTCTTGCCAGCGAAGGTCGTCTGTCTCGCTTCGTGTACGTTTCCCAAAAGACTTAGCCCGAAGTCAGGAACAAGAGCAGCGAGCCGAAACAATCTGATGAACACTCCATTGGCGACGACCGTAACGAAGGCGAACGACGAGTTGAACAGCCTTGGCCAACGCACCAGGCGGAGAGTCGCCTATCGGCTGCTCCCGTTCGTTTTTCTCCTCTACATCGTGAACTACATCGACCGCGTCAACGTCTCGTTCGCTAACCTCCGGATGAGTGCGGATCTCGGATTTAGCGATCGAGTTTACGGTTTAGGTGTAGGGATGTTTTACGTAACCTACGTGTTGTTCGAGATTCCCGGAGCCATTATTGTCGAACGCTGGAGCGCGAGGAAGTGGATTGCACGAATCATGATCTCGTGGGGAATTGTGACGATTCTGACCGGCTTTGTGCACACCGCCACTCAGTTTTATGTCGCACGGTTCTTCCTGGGAGCTGCTGAGTCCAGTTTCTTCCCCGGCATGATCGTTTACTTGACGCACTGGTTTTGTTCACGTGACCGCAGTCGAGCCATCGCTTGCCTGTACGCAGCCAATCCAGCGGCTGCGCTGATCGGGTCGCCCCTGGCAGGATGGGTCCTGGGAGTGCATTGGTGGGCGGTAACAGGATGGCGTTGGCTTTTTATTCTGGAGGGAATCCCCGCCCTCCTGGTCGGGATCATTACGTTGTGGTATATGACCGACCGGCCCAAAGAGGCGGGCTGGCTTAATCCGGTCGAACAGAATTGGCTCGTCAACGAATTACAAGCCGAGCTACAAGCGAAGAAGAGCGTGCGAAACTACACCATCAGGGAAGCATTTTGCGATCGGCAAATTCTGAGATTGATTGCAGCCTATTTTTTGGCGCTCACCGGAGCCCTCGGAACGATCTATTGGATACCCACCTTCCTGAAGCGCATTTCCGGATCTTCCAACCAGACCGTGACGATGCTGCTGCTGATTCCAGCTTTAATCGGCTTCGCCGGGATGCTCGCCAATGGCTGGCACTCTGACAAAACCACCGAGCATCATTGGCACACGGCCACCCCTCTCCTCTTTGCCGCTCTGATGTTCCTCTTTCTGACTCTGGCCGGGCGCGGCGTCCCATACGCCGTATCGTTCCTGTTGCTGGGCAGTGGTGTCATGTACGCCTACTATCCGACATTCTGGGCAATCCCGACGATGATGCTGGGCGAGGCTGCGGCCGCTGCTACATTCGGACTGATCAATTCAATCGGACAACTCGGTGGCCTGGTTGGAAATTACGCCATCGGCGTTCTCAATGATCGAACCCACTCCCTTACGGCCAGCTTCGGGTTCATCGCGCTCGTTTATGTAGGGGCCGGCGCGCTGATTCTTCATCTAAGAAGACGTCCATCGCCTGATACAGGCCACGACTAGCCCTTCATGTGTTTTGAACCTCTTATGCTCTGAGCCACTTGATATTCGATGATGTGTAATCTTTCGTCCTTTCGCCGATGGCCGGATGGGCAAGCCAGAAGTGAACTTCCCAATTGCGGGCAAATGCGCGAACTACCCGTGCCCAAGGGGCAATATGGGCAGGTGGAGGATAAGCTGCAGATACGTTTCAAAGCAGACCTGTTAACGCACGGTGACGCTGACTTCCTGGGTCAGGTTGTTACCCATGCCTTGAAAGTTCCAGGGTGGATCAGTGGGCTGAACGTTCCCAGCGGAATCAGTGGCGCGGCAAGAAAGTATGTGCTCGCCGGGCGAGGCGTCCCACGCGGCGCTCCAAGGGCACCAGGAGAACGGGCCGGAGGCTTTGCCAAGTGCCGCATCGATCCAGCGGCCGTCGAGGCAGAACTCAACGCGTGAAATCGATCCCTGGCCGGACCAGGCGCGGCCGTGAACGGAGATATGTCCACGGTCAAGAATTCGCCGCCGGGTGAGGAAATCCGGAAATCCTGGCGGCACCAGCAGCGCCCGGGGCCGCATTCGCGTCACAGGTTCGCCGGGATCATCCGCATCGCGCTTGTACCAGTAGGCCACGCGCTGCTGATACCCATCGAACGGCGCACTGACCGCATCGATTCGCGACAGCCACTTCACCTGCGTCATGCCGTACCAGCCGGGGACGATCAGGCGCAGGGGAAAGCCGTGCTGCGGCTCAAGCGGACGGCCATTCATTTCGTAAACGAGCAGGACTTCAGGATGCTTTGCATCCTTCACGGAAAGGCTGCGGGCATAGTCGTGTTCGTATCCTTTCTCGACTCCGTGGTCGGCGCCGGTGAAGACCAATTCCACGACGCCGGGTGCGAGTCCAGCTTCGTCGAGCAGACTGGCGAGAGGAGTTCCGGTCCATTCGGCGGTGCTGACAGCTTCGTTCAACCAAGGCTGGCTGACGGGCCGTGGCGACAACCGGGCACGACCATTGCCGGCGCACTCGAAAGTGACGGGCAGAGTGCAGCGGGGTCGGCTGCGAAGATCCTCGAGACTGAGTGACATTTCCTTCTTCACTTTGCCGCCTAGGCGGAGGCGCCAAGCCGCAGCATCGATGAGCGGAATATCGAAGTGGACGAGCAGGTAATGGAGTCCGGGGGGAGTGATGTCATAGCGGAGCGCCTCGAGCGGCAAGCCGCGGTTGCGAGTGGCCAGCTGCAACTCTTCGAAGCTGAGCGGGCCGGTAGTCGGCTGGGGAACCGTGGCGGTGATTCTTGGAAGCGTGTCGTTCTGACGCTCCATCTCCGACGTCATTTCGCTGGAATCGTCTTTGGCCATTTCATGCTCGATTCTAATTGCGAATGCAGCGGAATGTGGTTGTTAAGGAGACGCTACTGGACATTGTCAATGATGCCGATGTTTTCCTGTAAAACCTGCTGCGACTGAAAAACGATGTAGCGGCCGTCCGGGGAAACATCGATCTGGTTGCCCACGAATGCGTGGGTGAAATTCACATTTGCCATAAGTGGCAGAGCCCCGGGAATTCTCGACAGGCCTGAGCCGTCCCACTTCACCTTCCACAGTTCTCCATTGAGGTCGGCTTTTCCTTTCAGGATAAATATGTTGTCATGCGCGTCGGTCGTGAAGAAGCACATCCAGCCGCGAAACACTTGCCGCGGCGGGGTCTTGAAGTCGGTCACCCAGACACCGTCACGAGGATCATTCTCTTGCTGGGAAACGACGCCATAGGCAACGGAATTACCATCCGACGCCCATCGCAAGAACCCCCAGTACGCCTGGAGTTTGCCTAGCGTGCCGGCTTTGCCGGCGCGCGGATCGAAGGTGAGTGCCTCTCCATTTTTCTGGTAGAGAAAGCGACCGTCGCGACTGACGTCGAGAACCCCGTTCGCATCCTGCAGCATGATCGTCTGCGGAGCCCCGCCTGAAACGGCGACGCTGCGATACTCACTGTCTTTGTCGGAGGTTGAGACATAGATAAGGTGGGTTCCGTCCGGCGACCACCGCGGAAATACGTTGATGCGGGAGTCCCGTACCAACTGCGTTGAATTACTTCCATTGGCGTCGGTGATTCCGATATTTTCCTTCTCCGCTCCCTTCAGATTCGTGAAGAAAGCAACATGAGTGCCATCGGGCGAGTAGGCGGGCCCAAACTCGTTTCGAGCGGGATCAGTGGTAAGGAGCTTGAAGTTCGAGTCCCCAGCTTTAGCCTGGGTATCGAAGCGGGAAAGCCCGATGTTCAGGCGCATCGTGGCAAATATCAGGCGCTTGCCATCATTCGACACATCGAGTTCTGCATCGTCGCCCTCGCCCGCCGTAACCTGCCGCAGCCCGCTTCCATCAGCACCGATCTTCCAAATGTTCAGCGTGCCCCCTCGGCTGGAAGAAAAGTAAATGGTGCGGCTGTCAGGAGACCACGCCGGCGAGAGCGCGAGAGCGGAATCGTGGGTGAGGAGTTTCATCGTCCCGGTGCTGACATCCGCGGTGGCGAGTTCCCCGTAGGGCGACCCACCCGCCCGAGTGGCAAATGCCACCGACTTGCCGTCAGGGGAGACCCGAGGTTCAGCCCCCATGTACTGTGGAAGCGTGTGCACGAGGACGCGCGGATCTTCCCCTCCCGCTCCCGATGTCCAAATCTGCCCGTCCGCGATGTTCAGGTAAATGAGGGCGCGTCCATCCGGCGTCCACGTGGGATCAACCGCATTCAATACAACCTTCCGCGGCGCGCCGCCAAGAGCCGACACCTCCCAGATGTCGAGCGTTCCGAAATCGTTGAGCTGCGCGTAGGCGAGGGTACTACCGTCGGGAGACCAACTGGGACGGACTTTCAGGGCAGAGTCGTGCGTGATCTGCACCAGTTCGCCACCGCGTACCAAACCGACATAGACGTTGTAGTGTCCGTCGCGATTGGAGATGAATGCCACGGAGCGTCCGTCCGGGGAAAGCGCGGGTTGCGCCTGAACGCCTGCAAAACTGGTCACGGCGCTGAAATGCATCATGGCGGGTTGGCTGGAGCGCGTGATCCACCACGCGAGAGCCGCGACGATCGCTGCACCCGCGGCAAATCCCCCAATCCAACCTGCTCCAATCCAGCCTGCGAGCGATTGGGCGCGCTTGTGCGGCGCGGGTTGCGCGACCGCCTGCTCATCACCAGCCGCTTTCCCTGCCAACACTTCTTCGATCACTATCCGCGCTTCCCCGATCGCCTGCAGGCGCTGCTTCGAGTCCTTCTTCAGGCATCGCTGCAAGAGTGTGCGAATTGGTTTCGGTGTGTTTGCGGGAAGCAACATCCAGTTGGGCTCCGTCTTGATGATCTCGGCTAGCGTGTCGGTTACGGTCTCCCCGCTGAACACCATCTTGCCCGTGAGCATTTCGAACAGGACGCTGCCGAAGGCCCATATATCGGAGCGCCGGTCGATCAGCCGGCCCTTGGCCTGCTCGGGGGACATGTAGGCCGCGGTGCCCACAATCATTCCCGCCTGAGTGCCCAAGTGGGAGAACGTCGGCGAACTCGAAATATCGGTATTCACGCCCACGCTCTCGAGTGCCTTCGCCAATCCGAAATCAAGCAGCTTCACCGTGCCGTCGGCGGAAACCTTGATGTTCGCCGGCTTTACATCCCGATGGACGATGCCATGCTCGTGCGCGTACTCCAGCGCGTCACAGACTTGCTTCGCGACCGGCAAGGCTTCGTCGAGAGGAAGCGGGCCAGCGAGAAGGCGATCCGCGAGAGTAGGCCCTTCGACGAGCTCCATAACCAGCCCGGGCTTGTCGGAATCTTCGAATCCGTAGATGGAGGCGATATTGGGATGATTCAGCGATGCGAGGAGTTTCGCTTCGCGCCGCAAGCGCTCCAGCTTTTCGGGATCTCTGGCGACGTCAGAAGGCAGGACCTTGATTGCAACCGAGCGGCCAAGCTTGGAGTCGCGCGCGCGGTAGACCTCGCCCATTCCGCCCGCCCCGAGCGGTGAGACGATCTCATACGGACCCAACCGAGTTCCGGCCGAAAGCCCCAAACCACGCTCCTGAGAGGAGTTGCTGAATTGTAGCAGTGTATTACGACAACTGTAGTGATGGTTGTGCACCGCGCCCACATACCGTTTCTGGCCGGTTCAGGAGCAATTCGGAAGTCAATTGCGGTTACCACATTCAATGAGGGTTGACCCAGTTGGCGGAGTTCTACACAACTTCTTTGGAGAGAAGAATTGCGCCGGAGCCTAGTAAGCTCCAGCGCAAGCTAGAGTTTCGTTGCAGTTATGCCGTCATGATGCGACGTTGGGTCTTAGCCTCGCGAATCGAGGAAACACCTCGGCGAATGTTCAGCCAGTTATTCTCCTGGCAGAGGCGAAACAGGTCATAGGAGAAGGGGATTTCGCCCGTGATGATTTCTTCTCTGCCCTGATCGTCAGTCACAGAAAAAGCTAGTTGGACCGGCTCATCGGGAGAGTTCTGCTTAGTAAAGTGAACGAGTTTTACGTTGAGAGTTTCTTGCTCTTGAGACTGTACTGGCATTGTTTTCTCTCCTTTAATTTTTAATCATGAACGATTCTAGAAGAGCCGCGAGTTGATGCAAGCGATCTAAGAAAGATATCTGTGAATCGCGACATTCACGCGCAGAATTTTCCTACAGGATTCGCCGGGTGCGAGCGATTTTCGAGAAGAAGGGCTCGTTAAGGCGCGAGGGCGCAGGTACTTCTGAATGTCATCTCAAGGTGCTCATTGGGTGACGCGAAGAAAGGGCGCACTCATGGGAACTTGCGGATATTGCGGAAAAGAAAGAAGGGAACGATGGGCCGCATGGCCGATATACACTCTTCCATTGGCAAGTTTGCGGGCCTAAGGAGCGGTTCCCATGTCAGGATCAAGTCAATCGCAAGGACGCCATCATTCCCGTCGCGGCTTTTTCCGATGGGTCAGTTCGGTAGCGGCTGCGATCAGCGCAGCGCCTCTGCTTTCCTCTGCCGAGGTTCTATCATCGGCGGCCACGCCGGAAGGCGAGGACTATTACGCGAAGCTTGGGGTCTCGCCGATTATCAACGCCGCGGGTACCTATACCACGCTGACAGCGGCCTGCATGCCTCCCGAGGTGCTGGCGGCGGTGCAGAAGGCCGCGCTTCACCCGGTGCGATTGCACGAACTGCAGCAGAAGGCAGGGGAGTACATTGCGCGCCGCCTCAAGTGCGAGGGAGCGGTCGTCACTTCAGGGGCTTCGGGGGCGATCACCCTTGCGACAGCCGCCTGTATGCAGAATGCCAACAACATCAAGATTACGGACATGCCACAGGCCATTGACGGCATGAAGAACCAGGTCATCGTGCAGCGGGCGCATCGCTATGAGTACGACCGAGCCATCTATCTCAGCGGGGCGCGCGTGACCGAGGTGGTCACGCTCGACGACTACAAGCGCGCGTGCGGCGCAGGCAATGCCGTGATGACGAATTTTTTCAATGCGGCGGAGGACGAGGATGGCATCGCGGCGAGTGCCCAGATTGGCCGCGAGGAGTGGCTACGGGTGGCGCACGAGTACAACATTCCGTGCCACCTGGATGCGGCGGCAGACATGCCACCAATCTCAAATCTGTGGAAGTACACCGGTATGGGCTTCGACCTTGTTGCTTTTTCCGGGGGGAAGGGAATACGCGGTCCGCAAAACGCCGGGCTTTTATTAGGGCGAAAGGTCCTGACCGACTTGGCCCATGCGAACAATAATCCGGGAGACGGGATCGGCCGCGGCATGAAGGTCGCGAAGGAACAAATTGTGGGTATGGTTGCGGCGGTCGACTGGGTTCTCTCGCACACGGAAGAGTCGATGCAGGGCGACTATCAGAAGCGGGCCGATCTGATCGCCAGCGCGGTGAGCGGAATTCCGTCGGTTCGAACGGAAACGGTGGTTCCAAAAATCGCCAACCATGTTCCGCATCTGCTGATCCGCTTTGACCCGGCAGTCACCGGCGTCACGACTGCCCAGGTGGTCGATGCTTTGCGTACGGGGACGCCCTCGATTGAACTGAACCCGAACACCGGGCAAAAGCCTAACCAGGGCATTCCGGCGGACGCGAACACGCTTGTGGTTGGAGTGTGGATGTTACAGCCCGGGGAAGACGCGATTGTGGGACGGCGAATTCGTGCGGCGCTCACGAAAAAAGGCTGACGCCAGAGCCCAGAAGCGCGTTAGTGGGGATGCGGGGTGCTGAGGGTCCCCCGTGCTTGCGTTGTTTTGCAAGGGCGGGTAACACGGGCCCAATCAGATGTTGAAATCAATCGCGGATTCATTCCCTGTGAGAATCGCCTCGATCCCACCGTTGAAGCGATCGTGCGATGTTTTGCTGCTCACTTTTATTCCGAAGGCATAGAATGGCGTCCAGCAGGAGCCTTCTCCATGAAAGCAAGAGCTTTGGAGCAGTGCGCCGTCCCGCTTCAATGTCTTCGCGCCGCGATCCCTCTTTTTTTGTGCATCGTTCTAGCCGGCTGCATCGGAGCGACTCCGCTCCCCAAGCGCACCCGGACCGCCCAGGGCACCGAGATCAAGAATGTCGATATGACATTCATTCATCCGGGGCAGACGACGCGCGCCGAAGTGGAGGAGAAGCTGAAGGTCATCGACACGGGCTATCAAGGCGACCGGTTTTTCCTGGGGAGGTGGTCGTCTTCGACGTGGGGTGGCTGGGTTGTTCTCGCGGGCATGTGCTGCGAGGCCGTGGGGGGCGGAGGCAGAGTCT
>Ga0070730_10001432_pt1 | contig 23086 bp, 18 predicted proteins | sample Coa_R1_3_FD_66447 | JGI IMG/M metagenome (GOLD analysis project Ga0070730, IMG submission 66447) | Surface soil microbial communities from Centralia Pennsylvania, which are recovering from an underground coalmine fire - Coalmine... | ecosystem: Environmental > Terrestrial > Soil > Unclassified ... | reverse complement strand
CTATATCTGCTGCACGGCTACGATGCCGACTACACCGATTGGGCGCGCGGCACCAACCTCACCGCCTATGCGGCCGAGCATCATCTGATCATCGTTACCCCCGAGGCTTCCCGGGGCTGGTACGTCAATAGCGTTTCGGATCCAAAAGCCCGCTTCGATGACTTTATTGCCAAGGATGTTATCAGTTATGTAGATGCGCATTTTCGCACCATTCCTGAACGCTTTGCACGCGCGATTGCCGGCGTATCCATGGGCGGATATGGCGCTACCTTCCTCGGACTGGAACACTACGATACCTTTGCCGCTATTGGCAGTTTCAGCGGCGCTCTTGGAATCGTGCATATGGAGCCGCCTAAAGCTCCCCCTGATGAGCCGGAAGAGCGGCGAAAATTCAGGCAGGATATGGAGTCCCGTTTTGGGACATACGGATCGAAAGAACAGAAGGACCGCGATCCATTTGAATTAGCCGCCAAGATACCTGTTGAACAGGCGCCAATGCTTTTTATCGTCTGCGGCGGCGAGGATGGACTCGCGGAAATCAATCACCAGTTCATCTCGCTGCTTGCCAAACGCAGGATCCCCTATGAGTACCGCGAATTATCGCCCCGCGAGCATGACTGGAGCATATGGAATGAAGAGATTCCAGTTTTCCTCGACAAACTCGACCATCTGGAAGGCTTCGGATCTGCGCTTGAAGAGCATGGCGCCCGCAGGCTCAACACGCAACAACAGAGAAAAGACCGCTAGAGGCTTCGACAGTATCGGTTTGCAAGCCAAGGCTGCAGATCATCCTGAAGCTGGACAAAAACACGCCCGCTTTTGCAAGCGGGCGTGGATGCGGCAAGAGGCTGCCGCTGAACGTTTACCGTTCGTTTAGGGGGATATATCGAGCGGGGTGTTGCGGTCCTACGTAGTCAGCGCGGGGGCGGATGAGGCGGTTGTCATCATGTTGTTCGATGACATGTGCTGTCCAGCCGCTGATACGTGAGACCGCGAAGATCGGTGTAAACAGGTCAAGATCAATGCCGAGGGTGGTATAGGTGGAAGCTGAGTAAAAATCAACGTTGGCGTTCAGTTTCTTCTCGCGCTTGATGTACTCCTCGATCTTTTGCGACATATCAAACCATTTTGTAGTGCCGCTGGAGAGGCTGAGATCGTGCGACATCTTGCGCAGATGCGTCGCCCGCGGATCTTCAGTGTGATAAACACGATGGCCCATACCGGGCACTTTTTTCTTTTGTGCCAGCATGGCCTTTACGTGATCCACAGGGTCTTCGCCCGCCTTATCAATGGCAAAGAGCATCCTCATCACTTCTTCGTTGGCGCCGCCGTGGAGCGGGCCCTTCAGCGCCCCGATGGCGCTGGTGATAGCTGAGTGCATGTCTGAGAGGGTGGCCGCGGTCACGCGCGCGGCGAACGTCGAGGCATTGAGTTCATGGTCGGCGTGCAAAATAAGGGCGATATCGAGGGCGCGTTCGGCGGTCGGAGAAGGTTTTTGGCCATTCAGCAGAAGAAGAAAATTGGCGGCGTGAGATAGCGTGGGATCGGGCGTCACCACATCTTTGCCCTTGCGGATGCGGTCATAAGCGGCCACAATCATGGCAATTTGCGAAGTCAGGCGGCGCGATTTGCGCACGTTGGCGTCGTGATCGTTGTTCTTGTCATCTGGATCGTAGAAGGAGAGAGCGGAAACGGTGGTACGCAGCACTTCCATGGGAGACGCTCCCTTGGGGAACTGCCGCATCATTGTGATAATGCCGGCATCAAGCTTGCGCTCGGCGGCCAGATCTTTGCGGCATTGCTCCAGCTCCTGCCGGTTGGGCAGGCGGCCATTCCAGAGCAGATAGCAGGTTTCTTCAAAGGTTGAGGACTGCGCCAGGTCGTGAATATCAATGCCGCGGTAGGCCAGAATGCCGCGCTCACCGTCTATGTAGCAGATGCTGGATGTTGCCGCGACAACGCCTTCCAGGCCTTTCGCGGGAGTGGTTGTGGTTGACATGTTTTTCGCTCGCCTTTGGGTAACATTCTTTTATATCAAAAGTCGCGGCCTTCACAAACCGCTGGTATGATTTCTGTTTACATTGTGAGACAACTCCAAACCAGCAGAAACATGAGATTCAAAATTCTACCGCTGTTGTGCATCCTTGGATTTCTGGCAGGCAGCGCCGCTGCCGACGAGGGCATGTGGCTTTTCAACTCCGTTCCCAAAGCCAAAATCAAAGCCAAGTACGGATTCGAACCCACAGACGCCTGGCTTAATCATCTGCAACTTTCATCCATTCGTTTTGACAATGGTGGATCAGGGGCCTTTGTCTCTGCCGATGGGCTGGCGCTCACCAACCATCATGTGGCCTCCGAGTGCCTGCACAATCTCTCCACAGCCAGGCAGGATTATCTGAAGACCGGTTTTTACGCCCGGAGCCAGGAACAAGAGCCTCGCTGCCCAGACCTGGAACTGAACGTGGTGCAGCAGATCACCGATGTTACGGCCCGAGTGAATACCGGGGTAAAGCTCGGCATGCCTGATGCCGACGCCAGTAAGTTGCAGCGCGCCTCCGTGGCAGCCATTGAGAAAGAGTGCACCATCGCTGCCGACATCCGCTGCGATGTGGTGACGCTTTATTCAGGAGCCTTGTTTCACTTATACAAGTACAAGAAATATACGGATGTGCGCCTGGTATTCGCGCCTGAAGGCGACATCGCATTCTTTGGAGGCGACCCGGACAACTTCGAGTTTCCGCGCTACGACCTTGATATCGCTTTTTTTCGCGTGTATGAAAATGGCAAGCCCGCGCATCTGACCGACTATCTGCAAATATCGAAATTGGGCGTGCAGGAAGGAGACCTGGTTTTTGCCTCCGGCAACCCAGGCAGTTCGGAGAGGCAAGATACGGTCAATCAGTTCTTTCTTTTGAAGACCACATTCTATCCGTTCATACTGAAGGATTATGAGCGGCGCATCCGTTTGTTACAGGATTTCGCGGGGCAATCAGCGGAAAATGCGCGGATTGCGCAAGAAGATATCTTCAGGTTGCAAAATGCCCTCAAAGCGGTCACCGGCTTCAATGCCGCATTCAGCGACCAGAACCTCGTACATCAGAAAGTCATGGATGAGCGCATTCACCTTGTCCGTACCCAAAATTCGATCGTGGGCAGGCGCGAGTTCCTGGCTTACATGCAGATTGACAAGGCCTTGCAGGTGTACCATGAAATTTTTCTGCCCTTTCGCTTCCTTGAGCTGCAGTCTGGCTTTCGCGGAACCTTGGCCGACTTTGCGCGGATTCTGGTCCGTGTAGCGGAGGAAAAGAGCAAACCGAACGGCGAGCGCCTGCGCGAATACCGCGATTCGGCCTTGCCTTCGGTGGAGGCCGAGCTTTTTTCTTCCGCTCCGATTTACAAGTCTCTCGAAACCGTCATGCTTGCTGACTCGCTGAAGGAGATGCAGGAGCAGTTAGGCGCCGATAACCCAGCGGTGCTGAAGGTGCTGCAAGGCAAGAGCCCGGAAGAGGTGGCCCGGAATGCGATTACCAACAGCAAGCTGGACGACATCGCCTTCCGCAAGCAACTCTATGAAGGCGGAGCCGCGGCAATCGCGAATAGCGGCGATCCGATGATTGTGATGATGCGCGAAGTTGATCCTGACGCCCGCGCGCTACGCAAGCGCTACGACAGCGAAGTGGATTCCGTAGTCGAGGGAAATAGGGCGGCGATCGCCAAGTCGCGCTTCATTCAGACGGGTCTGTACTTCCCGCCGGATGCAACCTTTACTCTGCGATTGAGTTATGGACTGGTGAAAGGCTATACCGAAGACGGTCGAGGTTACCTGCCCAAGGGGACCAAGGCCGCAGCATTTACCGATATAAGAGGCGCTTTTGACCATGCCAGTGAACATGGCGGCAAATCACCCTACGCACTGCCCGATAGCTGGCTTTCGAAACGAAAAAAAATCCAACTCAAGACCCCGCTCAACTTCGTTTCTACGGTAGACATCCTGGGTGGAAGCTCGGGCAGCCCAGTCGTGAATAAAGATGGCGAATTGGTGGGAGTGATCTTCGACGGCAATATTCAGTCCCTGACCTGGCACTTCATGTATGAAGACGCTGTCGGCCGCGGCGTGAGCGTAGATTCGCGCGGGATTCTCGAAGCCCTGCGGAAGATCTACAAAGCCGATGGGCTGGTGAAGGAGCTTACGAGGAAGCCGGAAAGAAAAAAATAATCCCAGAAAACGCAGAGAAGAACAATCAGAGGCGCTTGGTCCCGCACGTTTTTGATGCCGGCACAGTTCCCTTCCAAATCATAGAACCGGCTGCGCAGGCCAGAGGCTCAACGCTGTTTTCCCTAATATCTGCTCCCGCATCTCTTTACTGAGAGGCAGAGCGCGAAAGTCTTCGAGATTCTGTTTCATGTCAGTCACGCCCGGGCCGGGCCAGTCTGTGCCGAATAGAGTTTTGGAAGCGATCTCAGGGAGCCGCGGAAAGTAGCGCAGCAGGGCTTTCGGCGGGATTCCACTGATATCCAGATATACATTGGTATGACGGCGCAGCAGGAAGAAGGCGTGCTCCATCCAGAGCGGCCTGCCACCGTGGGCCAGCAGAATTTTTAACTTGGGAAAATCCACGGCCACGTCGTCCACATACATGGGGTCGCCATACTTGTTGCGCGCACCGGGAAAGACGGAAGTCCCGGTGTGTACCATAATGGGAATACCGTTGGCTTCGGCGGCGCGGTAGATGATCTCCAGTTCTTTAACACCGTTAAGATAGTCGTTGGGATAAACCAACTGGTGCGGGGGATGGATCTTGATCATACGGATGCCCAGCCGGACAATCTGCTCCATGTCCGCCAAAACATTGGTAGTGTGCCGGGGATGAACACTGCCGCAAGGGATCAGGCGGCTGGGGTCCTCTTTGACGTAGTTGGCCACGAAGTTATTCACTTCCGGCGTGAATCCCATGACCTCAGGAGCGACATAGTTGATAAGCACTGCGCGGTCGATGCCGATGGAATCGAGATATTTAAGAAAAGCCTTCGACGAGCGGCAGAACTCAATCACCTGGTCAAAATTAGGTTTCTTCTTCTTGAAAGCTTCGAGCGCCCCCGGTTTGAGCATCTCGAGAGGCTGAATGTGGACATGGCAGTCGGTAATCAAAAGAAGTTCTCAGTTCCCGGTTCTCAGTTCTCAGTTTGCGGAACCGTTTTGATTCTTTGCTGCTTCCAGTACTGCACGCCTGGCAAACACCTTGATCATCTCACGGCGATACTCGGGCGTCAGCGCGGAAGTGGTTAACGGTTTGGCTACATGCGCTGCCAGTTCGCCGATGACGGTGGCGTGGTATTCGTCCACAATTTTACCAATGAGCGCATGCGGGGCCTCCGGAACCAGACAAGGGGCAGGATTTACCGCGGTAAGCGCCACGCGGGCGTCCTCAACCCTGTTGCCCGGCTTCTTTAAGGCGACGGCAACGCCCGCCAAAGGATAATCAATCGAGCCACGAATGCGCAGTTTCTTATACGCGCCAAGCCAGCCGGCATACGATTCCGGCAGGAAAACCCGCACCAGCAATTCCGTGGGCCCCAGTTTCATACGCGCCTCGCCAAGGCCGGTGTAGAAATGTTGCAGGGGGATTCTGCGAAAGCCCTGGGAGCCGGCGATTTCAAGTTCTGCGTTCAGGCACAGCAGCGCGGCGGGGGTATCGCCGGAAAAGGCCGCCCAGCAGCGCGTGCCTCCGGGAGCCACGTGGCAAAGATCGCCGTCTTTCTTGATGCAGAAGCCGCAGGATTTGCGCCAGGTGAGCGACTGGTTATACCAGACGCAGCGCGTATCCAGGCAGATATTGCCGCCCAGCGTGCCCATGTTGCGCAGAAGAGGCGAAGCCACGGTCTTGACCGCTTCGTGCAGCACCGGATAGCTGCGACGCACGAATTCCGAATCTTCGAGCTTTGAGAGCGTGGTCAAGGCGCCGATCTCCATGCCCAAACCGGGCACGACGCGGATTTTGTGCAGCTCCTCGATGCCACCGATATCGAGAACAAACTGCGGCTCGAAGAGGCGTTGCTTCATGGAAGGAATGAGGTCCGTGCCACCGGCGAGGATCTGTACCTTCCCGGAGTGGGAACCGAGCTGCTCGACAGCTTCAGCAATCGTGCGCGGGCGCAGCAGCTTGAAAGATGGCAGACTCAATCATCGCCTCCGGATTCCGCCTGTGTTTCTGCCAGGCTCGCGCGTCGTGCGGGATCGTGGGGATGGCGTTCGGGGCCACGGCCTTTGTGGCAAAGTGCGCCTCCGTGTTCGCGGAAGTGTGCCGGAGCGGTGGGATCAATGTGGCTGGTCAAATCGATCTTCTTGCTGCCTGCCTGTTTTGCCCGCAGCGCAGCCAGGACACGCTCGGGTGTGAACGGAGCTTCGCGCAGCCGGATTCCCACCGCATCGTAGATGGCATTAGCGATGGCGGGGATCACGGCAGCCAGCGATCCTTCGCTGGCCTCTTTGGCGCCGAATGGCCCTTCCGGGTCAATGCTCTCCACAATAATAGCTTCCACCTCCGGCGACTCAGCCGACGAGGGTGAGCGGTACTCCAGAAGCCCGGGATTGATGAGCAGGCCATCTTTCCAGACCATCTCTTCCTGCAAGGCTTGTCCCAGGCCCATCCAGACGGAGCCGATAATTTGCCCCTCGACCGAAACCGGATTCAGGGCGCGGCCGCAATCGTGTGCCGCCCAAACTTTGTGGACTGTGACCTGGCCGGTTTCCTCGTCTACGCTCACATCAGCAACTTGAGCCGAATAAGAGTATGCCGGGGATGGGCCCACACCCGCGCCTTTGAACTTTCCGCCTTTTGCTTCTTGCGGAGGCGCGTAGGACCCGGTTCCGGTAAGTGTTCCGTGGAAGTTAATGGCCTCGACGACAGCTTCTTCGAAGCTCATGCTGTCGCGCGGAGTGTCGTTTTTGCGCTCCTGCTGCACTGAGCCGCGTAGGATTTGTCCTTCGACGCGGCCAGAAGTAGTGGATGAATTGGCGAATTCAATCGGCGATGGCGCTACGCCGTTGCTGCCGCGTTTGGTGACCTGGTCATCGCGAATGATTACCTCTTCCAGAGCACAATTCATTTGCCTGGCGGCAGCCGTAGTAAGTTTTTGCCGAACCTCTTTTGCCGCCTGCAACGCAGCGTTGCCGTTCATGAAAGTCACGCGGCTGGAGTAAGAGCCGATGTCTACTGGCGTGAGATCGGTATCGGCGGCGATTATTTTTACCCGCTGCAGCGTGCAGCCTAGAGCTTCGGCGACAACCTGGGCCACCATGGTGTCAGAACCCTGGCCAATCTCAGAGGCTCCGGTATAGACCACGACTCCGCCATCGCGGTCTACTTTGATGTTGACGGTCGAGTGCGGCATGTCAGAACGAATAATGGAATTGGCGGCGCCCGAGACATAATGGCTGCACGCAATCCCCAACCCGCGAGAGCGGCTTAGTTTCACCTTGCGCGCCCGCCATCCGGAGCGGTCCATCACCTTCTCCAGGCACTCCGGCAGGCCGTAGCTCTGCACCCGCAGACCGTTAACCGTAGTGCAGGGCGCGCGCAGCAGGTTGATGCGGCGCACCTCGGCAGGGTCTTTGCCCAGCTTGGCGCACAATTCATCGAGTTGCGACTCGAAGGCAAAGCGGACGTTGACCGTCCCGTGTCCGCGCATGGCGCCGCACGCCGGCTTGTTGGTCAGGACGCGGTAACCGTCGAAGCGCACATTGGGAATGTCATAAATCGCATTCAGCAGCGCACCGGAATAGAGGATAGTCACGACACCATAGGAACAGTAGGCGCCGCCATCCTGGATGACCTTGGCGGCAACGGCGATAATGCGTCCGTCTTTTCTCATTCCCGTTTTGAGATCGACAATGGTGCGCGGGCGTCCGCGATGCGCCCAGAAGACCTCTTCACGGGTGTAGGTAATCTTGACTGGAGCTTTGGCTTTGCGTGCTGCCACGGCCGCAATGATTTCCAGCGGAATGACTTCGCTCTTGCCACCAAAACCGCCGCCCACCAGCGGCTTGATCACGCGAATTTGCGACATGGACAGATCCAAAACGATAGAGAGCTTATGCTGAAGGTAATACGGAACCTGGGTGGAAGACCACACGGTCAGGCGTCCGGGCTGGCCGGTCTGCGAGTCATATTCAAAGCTGGCCAGGGTGGAGTGCGGTTCCATGGCGGCATGCGTCACCTCATTGGCGATGTAGCGCGCCTCGATAACATGGTCAGCCTGGGCAAGAGTGCGGTCGGGCTCGCCGAAGACGTGGTGATACTCTTTTTCAATATTTTTTGGCTTGTGCTCGTGGATAAGATCGCTCTCGGCCTGCATGGCCTCTTCCGGATCGAACCAGGCCGGCAGCACTTCATAGTCAACGTCAATCAACTCCAACGCCTTTTCCGCAATAGCCTCGGAGACGGCGCACACGCAAGCCACGTTGTCGCCGACGTAGCGGACTTTATCCACGGCGAGAGCGGTCTCGTCATGCCCCACGGGAAGAATGCCGTATTGGTTGGGAGCGTCTTCCCCGGTAACCACCGCGACTACACCTTCAAGCGCCAGCGCACGCGAGGAATCAATCTTCTTGATTCGAGCATGAGGATAGGGCGAATGCAGGATCTTTCCGATCAGCATTCCGGGCAGCGAGAGGTCGTCCGTATATTTGCCCTGGCCGGTGGTTTTGCCGGCGGCGTCAATGAGAGCGATGCGCTTGCCGATAACCGAGAATTCAGACATTCGGTACACCAAATTGAACCACGGAGACACGGAGGCACGGAGTAAAACCAATTGATTTCTCCGTGTCTCCGTGCCTCCGTGGTGAGTAAATCATTTGGCCGCGAGCCCTTTCTGTTCAGCCTCGATTGCCGACCTGATCGCCTGGAACATCTGGGTGTATCCGGTGCAGCGGCACAGGTTCCCGCTCAGGGCGTGGCGAATCTCCTCATCACTGGGCTCAGGATTGTGAGCCAGCAGGGCCTTCACCGTCATGATGAACCCGGGAGTGCAGAAGCCGCACTGCGCGCCTCCCCACTCGCCATAAGCCTTCTGGATGGCCGCCAGGCATCCGTGCTCGGCCACGCCTTCGATGGTGGTGATCTCGCGCTCCTGGCAGCTTGCCGCCAGCATAGTGCAGGCCAGCATGGGCACGCCGTCGATTTGCACAGTGCAGGCGCCGCAGGAGGAATCATCACAGCCGCGCTTGGAACCGGTAAGCTGCAACTCCTGGCGCAGGCAGTCGAGCAGCAGCTCGCTGGGTTCAACCGCAATTTCATGCGTGCGGCTGTTGACGCGAAGCTGGATAAGTTGTTTGGACATGAGTAAAGAAGCTCTTAGCCTTTAGCTCTTAGCTTCTAGCTGTGGCGACTGAATCATCGCCTTTGAATTCAATTGTACTGCTGTAATCGCTAGCTCACTCGAAGCAGTCGTTCAATACACTAATACTCAGTACACCGGTACTTTGGGATCAATGGTGCGTGACCAATGGTCAATGCCACCCTGCAAAGATTGCGCCTTCTCAAATCCTTGCTGCCGCAGCCAGTGGGCGACGTTTAACGAACGCACTCCGTGATGGCAGATCACAACGATGTGTTCCTCCGAATCAAGTTCTTGATGGGAGCGCGCAGGGACCTCGCCCATGGGCATGTGCTTGCTGCCATCTATATGAGCGGCCGCATACTCCCATGGTTCGCGGACATCGAGAATGACGAGCGGCTCTTTGGCATCGAGCTTGACTTTGAGTTCGGTGGCTGGGATTTCGTAATCCATGTGCTCCTAGCTTTCCGTGTTGACCCGGTCGCCGTGCGACGGCGGCTGCGATATCACAAGAAACAGCAAATCGTTTGCAGATCTATTGAATATCCGATGCGCTTGCCCCGGCGAAACATGAACCCCATCGTGCCTGTTGAGCGTCAATTCCTTACCTTCCACTTCCAAAATTGCAGCACCTTCCAGAACAAAAAAGAACTGCTGCGCCTGCTTGTGATAATGCCGCGCCTCCGAGGTTCCCGGCGGCATGCGTTCATAGATCACACTCAGCTTGCCATCTTTGACCAGATGCCATCCGTCGCAGTTGGCGCCCCAGTTGTAGTGTTCGGAGTTGTGAGAGTTCTTGATCACTCGACGGATTGCTCCTGTTCAATTGATGAACGTTTTCTTACCTCTTGAAATGTAAACCAAACCAATGCCAAAAAGATTCTTTCCAAGGTTGCCAGTAAATCGTGAAAACCATAAGAACGACAATCACACCCAGAGCCGATAAAAGCAACCTCAATAAATCCAGCGGATTCCTGTCTTGCACCCTGAGCGACGTTGTGTTCAAAGCATTGCCCGCCAGAATTGTAAGGTAATGATCTTCCTTCTTTAATTCCCGCAAGGCGTTTATGTAATCCACATGTTCGGATTTGTCGTGTTGGAACGCATGTCGGAGCAGCAAGGCTATTTTCTCTTCATAACCTGAATCTTCATCCGGGAACTGATCGGCTACTTCGTCAGCAACACTCGGCTTCTCTACCGAGTAATGCATCATTTTTCGTTCAGTATCGGAAAGCGGAACGTTCTCACGCTGGGCTTGAGCTATGACCTTCGCAATAAGAAACTCTTTAGCTTCGTCTACCCTGCTGAAGGTCTTTGCCATTACTCACCTTTCCAAACCGCGGCACGCTTTTCCAGCCAGGCCTTAATTCCCTCTTGCGCGTCTTCGGTCTTCATCAGTTCTTCCAAATAAATATGCTCGGCGCGCGCGAGGCCTTTTTCAAAATGCATCGCGTCCCAACAGTACACCGCTTTTTTAGTTACCGCCAGGGATGCGGGACTCAGTTTAGAAAGGCGCTCAACCATCTCATTCACCACCCCCGCTAGCTCATCACTATCAACAGCGGCGTTGGCCAGCCCTATGGCCAGGGCTTCGGCGCCGGAGATCTGGCGGCCAGTCAGGATCAGCTCTGCGGCCCGCTTCTGGCCAACCAAAGCAGCCAAGCCAACTGAAGCAACCGGCGGGAAGCATCCTAACTTGATTTCAGGAAAGGCCCAATGTGCATCGCGGGCGGTAAAAACCATATCGCAGACCATGGCCAGCTCGGCCCCACCGCCCAGGCAGTTCCCCCGCACCATCGCTATTGTTACTTTCTTTGAGCTCACAATGGCGCGGATGATGGCATGAAATTTGGTCAGCATCTCGCGGACTTTGTCTGGCGTATGCGCCGCCACATCCACGCCGGCGGAAAAATGCTGTCCGTTGCCGCAGAAGATGATGGTGGAAATTGCTGTCTGGGTCTCAATCTGGCTGAGGGCCTCGGCCAATTCTTCCATCATGGGGATATCAATGACGTTCTGTGGAGGGTGGACGAGGGTGACAGTGACCGTAGGCGGAGCAAGGCTTACCAGAATGGATGTTCTCGACATCTACAGCTATTGAACCACAGAGACACAAGAAAATTGAATCATTGGGTCACTGATTCATTGAGTCATTTTATCCTCCGTACAAATTACAACGGAGGGTAATATCAACAATCAGGCAATGACTCAATGATCCGATGACTCAATGGCACAATTACTCAATTAATAATCGGCGTTGTCATGGCCGATTTACGCGGCTCACCGATGGTCTCCAGCGGATCGCGCACGCCGTCGCGTGGGCTGATCCATTTTTTCTCCGCCCCGAGAATATCGAGCAGCAGTTTGCGGTCCTTGGGGCCGGGCATGAATTCTTCCAGATGCTCCTGGTATGAGCGGTCATCCATGGGCTCACCGGTTCGCGAATGGAACTTCTGGCCGGCGTAGCGCCCGATGTTGCGGTTGAACTTGATGTCAGGAGTGTAGAGCTCGGGCTGTCCCTTTTCCTGGCCTGCGCTGATGCGTGCAATCAGAGTGGCGACTTCATCGCGATACAACTGGCGGTTGTAGTCGTTCAGATCATCGAGCTCGGCTTGCATCTGGTTCTTGGGTTCGTCGTAGCGTCCTTTCAGGCCCCACACATAAGCCCAATGTGCAGAAGAAGAGTGGTCAGTGCCGAACAGGTCGTAGGCGCTTGAGATCCATTTGTTCAGGTATTTCTGCATGAGCCAGCCCGGCACCACGCCAGCTTCAGCGATGCGCTGCAGGCCGGTGTTGCCCGTGCCCATGTGGAAAGCCTCTTCTCGCAGCATGTAGGACATGGAGCGGCCCAGAGGCGCAAAGGCGGAATACTTGAGCATCTGGAGCTGGAACTTGCCGTCGCGGTCTACGAAATCGGTGTAGCAGAAGAAATCAAGCCAGTTGTCCACATCTTCATTAAAAGAGCCGAGCAGGCGCTTGTTCTCGAAGGCGCGGCGCTCCAGCATCTTTTGCGCTTCGACCTTGCCCGAGTGCCCAAAGTGCTCGATGAGCAGCGCGCACATCTGCCAGCCGTGGCGCATCTCTTCAATCATGACGCGGGTAAGGGCGCGGCGGTCGTATTCGCTGGGCGCGGAGTTGAACAGGAAGCGCTGCTGCTCGACGCTGGCAAATTCGGTGTCGCCCTGGTAAACGATCAGGTTCATGAGCGCATCGCGCATGTTTTGCGTGGGGACCTTGCGCAGGTTCTCCCACTTGCGCTGGCCCTTGTAGTGGCCAAATTGGATTTCAACGGTCTCGATGGCGCCATAGAGGGTCTCAAACTTGAATTCGGAGACTTCTTTGGGATTCACCCCGATCTCTCTGCGCCAATCTTCAAACAAACCAACCCAATCACCAAAGGTGCCGATCTTTAACATAGAAGCCATGAGAAGTCTCCCTTACACTCTTACACAGTGGCTATTTTGTCACCGGTATGTCTCTGGTTCAACACACCGCAAAAACTTAACCATCCGGCCGGTAGCATTATTTTGCTTTGAAGGTTGCCGGACGCTTCTCCACATAGGCATTCAAACCTTCTTTGGCGTCTTCACTCTGGAAAAGTATTTGCTGGTTCTCGCGCTCGAGCGCCAACGCCGATTCCATCGGAATTTCCCAGCCTGACTGCACCGCGCGCTTGATCCGTCCTACAGCCTTGGAGGCTTTATTGGGTGGGCAGAACTGGCGGGCGTAGTCCATGATGTTTTCCATGAAGTTTTCTTTCTCGAAGATGTCATTGATGATGCCCATCTCCTTGGCTTCTTCGAAAGAAAAGGTATTGCCCGTAACCATCAATTCGATGGCCTTGGATTTCCCAACCAGGCGCGACAGGCGCTGGGTGCCGCCGGTCCCAGGCAGCACGCCCAGGTTCACCTCAGGCAGGCCAATCTTGCCTGCCTCCTTGCGGGCAATGCGGATATCTGCCGCCATGGCTATCTCAAGTCCTCCGCCCACGCAGTGGCCGTTAAGTGCGGCAATCACCAGTTTGGGCGTGTGCTCCAGGCGCAGCAGGGTTTCATTGGCATGCAGGCAGAAGTAGTATTTAAAAGTCGGGTCTACGCTGGCCAGCATGCGGATGTTGGCGCCGGCAGAGAAGAATTTTTCGCCCGCCCCGGTGAGCACGATGACGTGGGCATTGTTATCCATGCGGGCCTGCAGTATGGCGTCATCGAGCTGCCGGTTCATCTCATAGGTATAGGTATTGGCCGGCGGGTCGTTCATCTCGATAACGGCCACGCCTTCGTCCAATTTGTAATTGATAAGCGGTTTAATCTCGGTCGCTGTTGCCATGGAAGAACTCCTGGAATGGATCAGAGTCTGGCTGTAGATCGTTCGTCTTCATTATCGCACTTTGGCGCCAGCCGCGCATCGGACAGCAAAAGCATTCGCGGGGCATCTGCCGGTGCGCAGCCGTTATCTAACTAAGACCGGAACTTTGACCAGGAGAGTTGCCCATGCCCCATTTCGTACAAGACGTTGAGCACATCCGCCAGCGCGCCGCGAACAAACTAGCCGAAGGCCCTGTCACCGAGGGCTACAAAGGCGACGTGCACAAGACCATTGATATTCTGAACGAGGCGCTGGCCACAGAGATCGTCTGCGTGCTGCGCTACATGCACCACTACTTCATGGCGACAGGAGTCCACGGCAAATCTGTGGCCAATGAATTCAAGGAGCACGCTGACAGCGAACGCGAGCATGCCGACATGATTGCCGAGCGCATCCAGCAGCTTGGCGGCAAGCCCGATTTCAACCCCCGTTCCCTGCTGGAGCGTTCGGTCTCACAGTACATTGAGGGTGAGACATTGGGCCAGATGATTCGCGAAGACCTTATCGCCGAGCGTATTGTGATCGAGGTTTACCAGGAGATGATCCGCTACTTTGGCGATAACGACCCCACAACGCGCGTCATTGTGGAACATATCCTCAAGGATGAAGAAGGGCACGCCAACGACCTGGCAGACCTGCTGTACATCACAGACCCGCAGACCGGACAAGTGGAAGGTAAGGACCCGGGCACAGATCCGCTGCACCTGGAGCGCCAGAAAGAGGCACAACCTCAACCTGGCAGGAAAAAACCGGCAGCATAGAGCGGTCAGCATTCAGCCCCTGCAACAGTAACAAGAAAGCTGATTTAATCCTGTTACTTAATCATTGATAAATGAAAAAGGCAGCCTTTGCGGGCTGCCTTGATTAATTCAACCTTAATTTTTATTTTTTAGTGCGGCGCCTGGGGGCAGTGTGGTGAGCAGGAGTCGCCGTTCCCTTGGCAACAGCCAGTTTGCCGTGATCCAGGTGCATCATGTAAGGATCCTTATCATAAGTTTCAGGAGTCGCCACGACGGCGATCTGCGTCCCTACTTTGGGCATCTTGGCGGCTGGAATCGGCGAGACCATTACGACTTCCGTATCGGCCTTCTGGTCCTGAATGCCGTCATACGTTGCCGCCATAATAATCCGATCTTTTTCCGCCTGAATGACCAGCGCCTGAAATGCCAGCGGTGTGCCTTTAATGGCATTCCACACACGGTCGGTCGTTGCCGGGTCTCCGTAGGTAAAGATCAGCTTCCAATCGTCAAAGCTCATCTGCTTGGGATCTTTGGAATCGGCGATCTTCTTGACCTGTTCTGCCGGGGTCGGAGCAGGAGTTACTGTGAACCCCGGTGGCGGATTGGGCTGGGCGGCAACCTGCTGCAAGAGCTGGTCCCAACCGGTGTCGTCACCGTGATAGTAAGTGTAGCAATGCTTCACATACGTACTGATAGGACCGTTGACCGCAGGATTGCTCTTGGTCAAACTTATGGCCCTGGCGCCATACCACAACCCCTGAGGATTCACCGGCTTGGTGCTGCAAAAAGCCGTTGCCAGCGGGTAGGCATTCAACCACGCGTCCGGATCGCTGGGATTGGCGTTGACTTCCATCTCATACGCTGTTTGAAGATATTTTTGTGCGGTTGGGTAATCCTTGGCATTGAGAGATCCAATGCCTACCGCGCCGTTGAACACCAGGGCGGCAATGGTCTTGAGTTTCTGGAAATCCGCATCCGATACACCATCAGGCTTGGTGTAGGTATTGAGGGCCTGCAGGCCCTGCTGTCCGTATTGAAGAGCCAGGGGCGCATCCGCGGCATTACCTGATTGCGCGGAAAGACGCTTGCTGTAGGCCAGCACCAGTAGGGCGCGCACGTTGTTAGGATTCACCTGCAAGACACGCGTAGCGGCATCCTGGGCCTTGGCTAGGTTGCCCGCCTGCTGGTAGGCCCCCATTAGCTGTTCCAGGGCATCATCCTTAACGACGCTGTTGGGATATTGCGTGATGAACTGTTCCAGGGCATTTGCCTTGGTAGCCGGCTCGGTAATGCCCATGGCATTGACGTAGGCATTGTATTCAGCAGGATCTTTGATCTCTTTCTTCTGCTGCGGTTGCGCCGCAGGCGGCTGGGTCGTCGTGGTCGTCTGACCAGGTTGAGCGCCCGGAGCGGGCTGTTGCGAGGTGGTTGGTGAGGTGGATGGTTGCTGTGCCACACCCGCGACTGCGGCCGCGAGTACCCAAATGGCAAGCTGGTTCAGCTTCTTCATATAGCTCCTTCAATCAGAACAATGGATCGCGAAATTCCCTGGCAAAACGGTTTAACTGCGCTAGCCTCGAACCCTCGCCGGCTTGCAAGCAGGGGTGTGACGAATTCCACCCGAAGCTTGGCATTATAGAAATGCAGCCCGGCAATAGCAAGTTTAGACAAACGTTACCCCTTGTAGCGCAAGCTTCGCGCTCCGCGAGCCAATATTGCCCTGTGTTCTATTAAGATGCAAATTAGATGCTGCTTGGTTGGAAGTTTCACGCCGGCAGCCTCGAAGATAAGGAGAAAGACGAAAGCCTATGGAAGGTACACTCAGCGGAAAGATCGCCCTGGTGACCGGCGGCGGCCGCGGCATAGGGGCTGCCATTGCTCGAAAGCTCGCTTCTATGGGGGCCAACACCATCATTTGCGGGCGCACGCCCGAATCATTGCAGCAGACCGCGCGCTCTATCACCGCCGGCGGCGGGCAATGTGAATCCCTGACCTGTGACATAACCGACCTGCGCTCGGTAGAGGCGCTTGCCGCCCGCGTGGACAAAACCTTTCAGCACACTGACATCCTGGTGAACAACGCCGGAGTAGGTGGTTTTGGGGCTCCTCTGCACCAGTTGCCACCTGAGGAATGGGAGAAGGTACTGAACACCAACCTGCGGGGCGTCTATTACTGCATCCGCGCCTTCGCGCCGATGATGATCCGGGCCAAGAGCGGCGATATTATCAATATCTCTTCCATCGCCGGAAAAAATGCCCTGGCCAACGGGGCAGCTTATGCCGCGTCCAAGTGGGGATTGAACGGATTGACCTATTCGGTGGCCGAGGAATTGCGAAGTCATAACATCCGGGTTGCGGTGGTTTGCCCGGGTTCGGTGGATACCGAACTTTCTCCTCATACCGGCAGAGATAAGAGCAGGATGCTGCATCCAGAAGATGTTGCCCACGTAGTTGCCATGCTGGTGACCCAGACGCCGCAATCTTTCGCCAGCGAAATCGTGCTCCGGCCCACGCAGAAGCCATAGGTAGCGCAGGGCGTCTCGCCAGTTGTCGCGTGAGCCTGCCCCGGCGTGCCGGGGGCATCTTGCCCGCCACTCTGTTGGACTTACCTAAAATGGTTTGTGTCCAAGCAGTACCACTACAAGCTGTAGAATGGATGTTAGCAAAGCCACGGTTTGTGTTACCATCAGCACCTTTGCTACTTTGTTACGGGAGGAGAACATATATGTCAGATCGCGATGGCAACAACGCCATTATGTGGTTCTTAGCTGGCTTGGGGTTGGGCGCCCTGGTGGGCGTGCTGTATGCTCCGCGCTCAGGACGTGAGACGCGACAGGCCATCCTGGACGCCGCCGAAGATAGCCGCGAGTACCTGGTCACCAAGGGTCAGGCCGCCCGCGAACAGGTAACCGAATGGGCCGCCAAAAGCAAAGATGCGGTCAAGCAGCAGAAGGATCAGTTTAAAGCTGCTTACGAGGCTGGCCGCCAGGCGTACCGGGAGACCGCCACTCCAGAAAAGTCCTAGAACTGATTTTCGTAATTAGGAACATTTGAGTGCTGCTCACAATGTACGCGGAGCACTCTGAAGCTTATGGATACATTGCTGAAAATTTTTATTGTCATCACGGGATGCGCCGTGGTGATCCAGGCAGGAATCCTGCTGGCGCTCTACTTCGAGTTCAAAAAGAGCAGCGCGCGTATGGAGGCCATGACCGGTGAAATCCATAAGCGCGCGATCCCGGTGCTCGATGCCGCCGGCGCTATCCTGACAGACTCGCGCGAGAAGCTGCATACCATCACTGAAAACCTGACGGCAACTTCCACTTCACTTCGCTCCCAGGTGGAGCGCATGGATCACACCATCAGCGATGTCATTGACCGCACCCGCTTGCAGGTAATCCGCGCGGATGACATGATCAGCCGCGCCATGGACCGGGTGGAAGAAACCACAGAGCTGGTGCAGCACTCCGTTATCTCACCCGTACGCCAGATCGCCGGGATTGTCAGCGGCTTGACCGTCGGTCTCCAGGCCTTCTTCAAACGCGGAGGCCATAAGCAGGAAGGCATGCCGCAGGACGAAGAGTTGTTTATTTGAGAGCAGCTTTTAGCTCCTGGCATTTAGCGTATGCTGCAAAATGACTCACGCAGATCTTACTTTTGACCAAATTCCACTTCCGTTTCTCCACGGTCGTACCACACAAAATCCCATCTCCCACTTCACCTATTGAAATCGACTTGACAACCGGCGCCTTATAGTCAGATTATTCCTCCCGGAAAATTCTGCGGTCCGCACTCTATGGCACTCAACAGGCAGAGCCAGTCATAGAAAAACCGCCAGTGGAGAAAATCTAATGAAAAGTCTTCTTGCCTGTGTCGTAGTCCTTGTTTTGCTCTGTTCCCTGAATATCAACCTCGCCTTAGCACAAACAACCAGCGGTCAGATTAGCGGACGGGTCGTCGACCCCGACGGCCAATCCATTGTTAACGCTGAGGTCACCCTCACCAATCAGCTCACGTCGGAGCAACGTGTTGAAAAGACCGATACCTCTGGCGATTTTGTCTTCGCCTCCGTACAGCCGGGTACATTCGCGGTAGCCATAACCGCGCCGGGATTTAAGACATTTACGAAAAAGGACCTGGCCCTCACCGCGTCAGAGCGGCTGTCGGCCGGCATACTGCGAATGGAAACCGGCGCTGTCAGCCAGTCCATTGACGTCAGCGCCGATGCAACCCCGGTGCAGACGGAAAGCGGTGAACGATCGGCCCTGCTCGACGAGCATCAGATGGCGACCCTGTTAGACCCCGCCCGTAACTTCCTGAACTTGACCAGGGTGCTTCCCGGAGTCGTGGCAACCAACAACGTGGGCCAGGACCAGTTGGGCATTTATGGCATAGATACAGTCAACGGAGTGCGCAGCGAGTACGGCACTGTGAGCGTTGATGGAGTTGACGCCAACACGAACGCCCGCGGAATTGACCGCGTCGAAACCCCCTTGAACATGGACGCGATTGCCGAGGTGAAAATCCTGCAGAACAACTTCCAGGCCGAATATGGCGGAAGCTCCGGCTCGGTGGTGAATACGGTGACCAAGTCAGGAACACGTGACTTTCACGGGACCGTCTACTACTACAAGCGGCACGAGGAATTTAACGCGAACCAGTTTTTTAACAGCAAAGGCTGGAACCAAGACGCCAACGGCAACCCGGTTGAGCTGGCAAAACCGCTCAATCGCTTTAACACCATCGGATATAACATCGGCGGGCCAATCTGGATTCCCAAAGTGGACTTCAACCAGAAGAAAGACAAGCTCTTCTTCTTCTTTTCCCAGGAAATCTGGCCAACGGTTCATCCCGGCGACGGCACTCCCCTTAAGCTCAGGGTGCCTACCGCTCTAGAGCTCCAGGGCGACTTCTCGCAAACTATTGTTAATAACAAAGTGGTCGCACTCAAAGACCCGAAGGATTGTGGCCCGGCAGCAAACCAGAACTGTCTCTTGAATCCCACCCACATCAATCCTGCCTTCATCAACCCCGACATGCTGAAGCTGCTCAATATACTTCCAGCGCCTAATGCTGTTGATACAACCGGTGCCAACTTTGTGCAGCCCCTGACCGAGAAGAATCCGGTGAATCAAAAGATACTGCGGGTTGACTACAATATTTCCGATAAATGGCGCGCCTATTTCCGGGGTGTAGACATGTCGGTGAAGTCGCAGGGGAACGCGGCCGCCTTCATCCCCATGGAATTCCTTACCAGCTTCCCTGTGGATTATGTCAATCGCAGCCCGAATCTGGCTGTGGATGTGACTTATCTCGCCAGCCCAACGCTGGTAAATGAGCTCAATATCGGTTGGGCTTCATGGTCGGAGGACCAGGTCTTTCCCAATGGACAGAGCGAGCTTGCCGCCGTCCAGAAAAGCGCCCTGGGAATCACTCTGGGACAGTTCCGCCCGCAAGATAATCCACGCGGCCTGATTCCGGTTCTCACTTTTGGTGGTGGAGGTCTGAACAAGCTTCCGACGATTGGGTTTTCCGGTTCCAACGGCGCCAGGTTCCCAATCAGTTCTAAGTCCAGTTCCTACGGTCTGACCGATGGATTAAGCAAGGTATGGCAAGGGCACATCTCTAAGGCGGGCATATACGTACATACTGATCGCTATGTGCAGCTTCATGTGGCCGGTAATTTCGCCGGAAACTACAACTTTGGTGTGAGCAACCAGAATCCCCTGGACAGCGGCAATACTTATGCCAATGCCCTGCTGGGCAACTTCCAGCAGTATTCGGAAAGCACCGGCGCTCCCGACTCCGATCCTTTCACCCACATCTTCGATTGGTATGTGCAGGACAACTGGAAGATCGTGAAGAACTTTACCCTCGACTATGGGCTGCGTTTTACCTGGGATATTCCACAGTCGCTGCATACCGGAGCGAATTTTGTGCCCGCGCTCTATGACCCCACGCAGACGCCGGTACTCTACAGGCCCGCAAAGGTGGGAGGTAAGAACGTGGTCATAGACCCCAGAAACGGAACCGTCGTAGCCTCGCAATTGTCTGGCGCCGTGGTTCCCGGATCGGGAAATCCTTTCGATGGCCTTGTGCCCATCGCAAGCACGAATGTCATACGAAGTCAGAACCTCCTGGTAGCCCCGCGCATTGGATTCGCGTGGGATATCTTCGGTGACGGCAAGACCGCTATGCGTGGTGGCTTCGGGGTCTTCTATAATTCTCGTCCGCCCTCTTCTCAGGCGGGGGATCTGACCACGAACCCGCCAATTCAAGCCAATCCAGTCCACCCCTTTGGCAACATTGGCCAGCTTTTCACCAATGCGGATACCAGCGTGATCTTCCCGTCCAATTTGAACCGGGTATTGCCACAGAATGCGCAAAGACCCGTAGTCTACAACTACAGTCTGGGAATTCAGCATAATATCGGCTTCCAGACCGTGCTCGACATCGCTTATGTCGGTAACCTGGGGCGGCACCTCGGTGAAACCGTTGACCTGAACGCCCTGCCGCCGGGAACACGATTCCTTAGTGCCAACCAGGACCCCACGACCGGTAAGGTTCTGCCAGATAACTTCCTGCGTCGCTACATCGGCTTGGGAAGCATCCCATTTACCGTGTTTGGAGGTACGTCGAACTACAATGCACTTCAGGTGCAGGTCACGCACCGATTTACCCGTGGTCTGTCGTTCGGCGCCAACTACACTTGGTCGAAGGCACTGGATTTCAGTGACGCCACCACCGGCACCGTCGCAAACTTCGCCCCCCTTCATGCATACAACTACGGTTTGGCTAGTTTTGACCGCGATCACGCCTTCAAGATTAACTGGCTCTGGAACGTACCAAAGGCCAGCCGCTTGTGGGACAACCCCGTTATGCGCGCAGCCTTTGATAACTGGCAGCTTTCGGGCATCGCTTCTTTTATTCGCGGCGCGCCGCAAGGTATCACCCTCAATACCGGAGGTGTCGATCTTACCGGCGGCACAGATGGGCCTCGTGTGCTGCTTACAGGCAGTCCAGTCCTCAGTCCTGGTGACCGCACAGTGCTCCGGTATCTCAACACCAGTGTAGTCATGGAACCGGCAGTGAATACAATCGGCAGCAATGGCCAATATTCAAATTTCGTCGGCAATGCCGGCAAAGCCGTATTCCGCGGACCGGGAATTAATAATTGGGACGTGGCTCTGTTTAAGAACATTCCCATTAAGGAAAGAGTAACGCTGCAATTGAGAAGTGAATTCTATAACGTATTCAACCACCACTCGTTCACAGGCGTGGATAATACGATACGTTTTGACCTCACCGGTAAGCTGATCCAGAATCAAACCTTTGGTCAACTGAATGCCGAGCGCGGGCCCCGACAGATCCAATTTGCCGCTCGTGTCAGCTTCTGAGGCCAGATTTGGATTGCAATTGAAGCTATAGAAGTAACTCCTCCCACCCCAGGGCCGTCGCATATCGCGGCGGCCCATTTTTTTATCGCAGATAGTGACAGCGGAACGGGTGCTAATCAACGAAAAAGTAGCAATCGTCCTTTCTTAATTTTCTTTGGCGCCTTAAGTCTTGCTGTATTTCGTTTCTGCAAGACCCAGCGCCGGAGGCGTGGAATGAGTTAGCCCAGCGCGGAAGCGCTGGGTAAGTAGGAAAAAAGTAAGGAGCCCTGGAGGGGCGGCACTAACTGCGTGATGCCGTAGCCCTTAGAATGGAGCCTGCCCCGGCTTTGCCGTGGGGGCTGACTGCTAAACGATCCAACCGCCGCCCACCACGTTCTCCCCGTCGTACAACACAACTGCCTGTCCCGGAGTGATGGCTCTTTGGGCTTGGTCGAAAGTCAGGGTGATTTCGTCGTCTCCGGTCTGCTGCGCGGTAGCAGCGGCGGCCTCGTGGCGATGACGTATCTTCGCCGTGACCCGCATAGGATGCTCGAGATTGGCGACAGAAATCAGGTTGATGCGCCGCGCCCGCAGCGTAGTGGATTGCAACTCATCGCCCGGGCCGACGACAACTTCCCTCTTGTCTCCGCGAATTCCCAGAACATACAGAGGCGAGCCCGTGGCCACGCCCAGGCCCTTGCGCTGGCCTACGGTGAACTGATGTATGCCTTTGTGCTCGCCCACCACTTGACCGCTGGGGGTCACCAACTCGCCTGAAGTATCGGGCAAAGCCTCGCCCTGCTCGGCAAGATACGCATCAATGAACTTCTTGTAGTCGCCGCCGGGGACAAAGCATATCTCCTGCGAATCGGGCTTCTCCGAGGTCGCTGGGGCCAATCCTAGGGCACGTGCCCTCTCCCGCACTTGTGGCTTGATCATGTTTCCCAATGGAAAGATCGTGCGGCTGAGCTGCTCCTGCGTCAGGCCAAAAAGAAAGTAGCTTTGGTCGCGGGAGCGGTCCACGCCACGCAGCAGGTTCCAGCGCCCGCTGGCCGCATTGAACTCAATCCGGGCGTAGTGGCCGGTAGCCAGGGTGTCAGCCCCAATCTGTTGCGCTGTAATGAGTAACTGATCAAACTTCAAGTGATTGTTGCAGAGACTGCAAGGGATCGGCGTCCGGCCAGAAAGATATTCTTCTACGAACGGACGGACAACATCTTGTTCAAAGCGCTCTTCGTTGTTGACCACGTAGTAAGGAATCTCGAGGAT
>Ga0070730_10001431_pt1 | contig 23090 bp, 20 predicted proteins | sample Coa_R1_3_FD_66447 | JGI IMG/M metagenome (GOLD analysis project Ga0070730, IMG submission 66447) | Surface soil microbial communities from Centralia Pennsylvania, which are recovering from an underground coalmine fire - Coalmine... | ecosystem: Environmental > Terrestrial > Soil > Unclassified ... | reverse complement strand
AAGCGGCCCGACGCCACCTGCTTGATGACGGAGTTGGCGTTGTCGCCATTCTCGTAAGGGAGGTAGCGCGCCTTGTCCTCGCCGCCCTCGCCCGACACGGCCTTGGCGCCGATCCGGTTCATCGCGATCGCCAGCGTCTCGTGCGCTTCCGGGGAGAGCGCGCCCAGCGACATGCCCGGCGTCACGAAGCGCTTGCGGATCTCGGTGATCGCCTCGACCTCGTCGATGTTGATCGTCTCGCGCGCCCAGTTGAACTCCAAGAGATCGCGCAGATAGACCGGCGGCAGATCGCGCACCCCGCGCGAGAATTGCAGATAGGTCGAATAACTGTCGGTCGACACCGACGTCTGCAGCAGGTGCATCAGCGTTGCGGAATAGGCGTGCGTCTCGCCGCCCGCGCGCTGGCGGTAGAATCCGCCGATCGGCAGCGTCGCGACCGCCGAATCCCACGCCTTCTCGTGGCGCATCAGTGCATTGAGCTGGAGCGAGGCATAGCCCTCGCCCGAGATCTTGGCCGGCATTCCCGGGAACAGATCGTTGACCAGCGCGCGCGACAGGCCCACCGCCTCGAAATTATAGCCGCCGCGATAGGAGGAGATCACCGCGATCCCCATCTTCGCGATGATCTTGAGCAGCCCGTCGTCAATCGCCTTGCGGTAGCGCTTGAGGCACTCCTCCAGCGAGCGATCGCCGAACAGGCCGCGCGCCTGTCGGTCGGCGATCGCGGCTTCGGTGAGATAGGCGTTCACCGTGGTCGCGCCGACACCGACCAGCACCGCGAAATAATGCGTGTCGAGGCATTCGGCCGAGCGCACGTTGATTGAGGCGTAGGAGCGCAGGCCCCGCCGCACGAGATGCGTGTGCACCGCCGCCGCCGCCAGCACCATCTGGATACCGCAGCGATCGGCGCCGCCATGCTCGTCGGTGAGGAACAGCTCGGAGCGCCCCTCGCGCACCGCCTGCTCGGCCTGGCGGCGGATCTCGGCGATGGCGCCGCGCAGCGCGTCGGGGCCGCCCTCGGGATCGAAGGTGCAGTCGATCTCGGCCGCGCTCGCGCCGAAATGCGCCTTGAGCGTCGCCCAATCGGTCGAGGTGAGGACGGGGGAGGGCAGCACCAGCACATTCGCCAGCGCCGGCCCGGTATCGAGGATGTTGGCCAGATTGCCGAAGCGGGTGGCAAGGCTCATCACCCGCGTCTCGCGCAAGCTGTCGATCGGCGGGTTGGTGACTTGGCTAAAATTCTGGCGGAAGAACTGGCTGATCAGCCGCGGCTTGTCTGAGATGACGGCGAGCGGCGTGTCGTCGCCCATCGATCCGATCGCCTCTTTGGCGTCGGCCACCATGGGCGCGAGGATCAGCTCCATGTCCTCCATGGTCTGCCCGGCGGCGACCTGGCGGCGGATCAGCTCGGACCGTTCGAAGCGTGCGCCATGCTCGCCCTCCGGCACGGGCAGGTCGGTGAGCTCGCGGAAATCCTTCACATAATCGCCGAACGGATGCTCGGCGGCGAGCCGGTCCTTGAGCTCGCTGTCGGAGAAGAGGCGCCCTTCGTCGAGATCGACCGCGATCATCTGCCCTGGGCCGATCCGGCCCTTGGCGATGATCGTGCTCTCCGGGACCACGACCATGCCGGTCTCGGACCCGACGATCAGCAGATTGTCGGCGGTGAGCGTGGTGCGCAGCGGGCGGAGCGCGTTGCGGTCGACACCCGCGACGACCCAGCGGCCGTCGGTCATGGCGAGCGCGGCCGGGCCGTCCCACGGCTCCATCACCGAGGCGTAATAAGCGTACATGTCACGGTGCGCCTGCGGCATGTCGGCGGCGCCCTGCCATGCCTCGGGCACCAGCATCAGCTTGGCGGTGGGCGCGTCGCGGCCGGCGCGGCAGATCGCCTCGAACACGGCGTCGAGCGCGGCGGTGTCGGAGGCGCCGGCCGGGATCAGCGGCTTGATGTCCTCCGAATGCTCGCCGAACGCGATCGCGGCCATCTTGATCTCATGGCTCTTCATCCAGTTCGTGTTGCCGCGAACCGTGTTGATCTCGCCATTGTGCGCCAGCGTACGGAAGGGCTGGGCCAGCCACCATTGCGGGAAGGTGTTGGTCGAATAGCGCTGGTGGAAGATCGCGAAGCGGCTGACGAAGCGCTCGTCGAGCAGATCGGGATAGAAGGCGCTGAGCTCCTCGGCGAGGAACAGTCCCTTGTAGATGATCGACCGGCACGACAGCGAGCAGATGTAGAAGCCCTGGATCTGCGCCTCGATCACCTTGCGCTCGATCCGCCGGCGGATGAGGTAGAGATTCTTCTCGAACTCGGCGGCGTCGGCGCTGTCCGGGCGCGGGCCCTGGATCATGATCTGCTCGATCTCGGGGCGCGTCTGCATCGCCTTGTCACCGATCACCGAGACATCGACCGGCACCTGCCGCCAGCCGTAGATGGTGTAGCCGAAATCGATGATCTCGCTCTCGACGATGGTGCGGCAGGTCTCCTGCGCGGCAAGATCGGTGCGCGGCAGGAACACCATGCCGACGCCCAGCCGCCCGCTACCGGGCTTGTGCCCGCCATTCTCGATCGCGTCGTCGAAGAAGCGGACGGGCAGCTCGACATGGATGCCGGCGCCGTCGCCGGTCTTGCCGTCGGCGTCGACCGCGCCGCGGTGCCACACCGCCTTCAGCGCATCGATTGCCGCCGCCACGACGCGGCGCGACGGCTGCCCGTCGGTCGCCGCGACGAGGCCGACACCACAAGCGTCGCCCTCATATTCGGGGCGGTACATGCCATGTTCGGCAAGGCGGGCATGTTCGGGGGTGGGGAAGTGGGCCATCGCCTCGCTCCGCTGTTCGTCGAAAGGGGTCATTATGCGGCCACCGTCTGGGGCTGCGCCTTGGCGGCCTCCGCCTTGTCCTTGAGCCAGGCATGGATCCGCTCGGAGACGTCGCGGCCGTCGCGCACCGCCCACACCACCAGGCTCGCGCCGCGCACGATGTCGCCGGCGGCAAACACGCCGGGCAGCGAGGTCTGCATGGTCTTGTGATCGATGCGCAGCGTGCCCCAGCGTGTCACCGAAAGCTCCGGCGCGCCGAACATCTGCGGCAGATCCTCGGGATCGAAGCCCAGCGCCTGGATGACGAGATTCGCCTCCAGCCGGAACTCGCTGCCGGGCTCGGGCTCGGGCGCGCGGCGGCCGGAGGCGTCCGGCGCGCCGAGCCGCATCTTCGAGGCATGCACCGCCTTGATGCTCTGGTCCGCGTCGAACGCCTCGGGCGCGGAGAGCCAGACGAACTCGACGCCTTCCTCCTCGGCATTGCCGACCTCGCGCTGCGAGCCCGGCATGTTGGCGCGGTCGCGGCGGTAGAGGCACTTCACCGACTTGGCGCCCTGGCGGACGGCCGTGCGCACGCAGTCCATCGCGGTGTCGCCGCCGCCGACCACGACGACATGCTTGCCGTGCGCGTTGAGCACGCCGGTTTCGAAATCCGGCACGGTGTCGCCGAAGCTCTTGCGGTTGGACGCGATCAGATAGTCGAGCGCCTTGACGATGCCCGGCGATCCGACGCCCGGCGCCTTGATCGCGCGCGCCTTGTAGACGCCGGTGGCGACGAGGATCGCGTCATGGCGTTCGCGCAGCTGCGCCAGCGTGGCGTCGCGGCCGACCTCGAAGCTTTCGTGGAAATGGATGCCCGACGCGCGCAGCCGTTCGATGCGGCGGGTGACGACCTCCTTCTCCAGCTTGAAGCCGGGGATGCCGTACACGAGCAGCCCGCCGGCGCGGTCATGCCGGTCATAGACATGCACGTCGTAGCCCGCTCCACGCAGATATTCGGCGGCGGTCAATCCTGCTGGCCCCGCGCCGATGATGCCGACCGACTGGTCCGACCGATCGCGCACGGGAACGATGGGTTCGACCCAGCCTTCCTGCCAGGCGGTGTCGGTGATGAACTTCTCGATCGATCCGATGGTGACCGCGCCGTGGCCAGCGAACTCGATCACGCAATTGCCTTCGCACAGCCGATCCTGCGGGCAGATGCGGCCGCAGATCTCGGGCATGGTCGAGGTCGAGGCGGCGAGATCATAGGCCTCGCGCAGCCGGCCCTCGGCGGTGAGGCGCAGCCAGTCGGGGATGTGGTTGTGCAGCGGGCAGTGCGTCGAGCAATAGGGCACGCCGCATTGCGAGCAGCGGCCCGCCTGCTCCTCGGCCTTCTCCACCAGATAGGCGCGCGTGATCTCCGCGAAGTCCTCGGCGCGAATCTCGGGCGCGCGCTTCTCGGGATAGGCCTGTCCCACCCCGACGAACTTCTGCATCGCGTCATGAGCCATCGCGTACCCTCCTGCTAGGGACGCAAAAGCATAGATTTAGGGGTGAGTCACGAAATGAAATGGCGTTAGGTCAGTATGTATAACCATTTCATTTTGTTTTTCGACGCTCCCAGAGAACGTTCGATCGTTCGATCGATTTATTAAGTCCGGATCGGCCCTATTTATTCATCAGCCAGATTAAAGCGCCGGTGCCAGCGATGATCCGATAGATCGCGAAGGGCGTGAAGCCGTGGCGCGAGACGATCGACACGAACGCCTTCACCACCACCAGTGCGACGAGGAAGGCGGTGACGAAGCCGATCGCGATCTCCGGCCAGCCGACCGCGCCGGGGGCCGCGAGTGCCGCGGGGTTCTTGCCGAGCTCGACCACAGTTGCACCCAGCATGGTGGGGATGGCGAGAAAGAAGCTGAACTCGGCTGCGGTACGCCGCTCGACACCCAGCCACAGCGCGCCGAGGATCGTCGCGCCCGAGCGGCTGACGCCGGGGATCATGGCAAGGCACTGGATGAAGCCGACGCCCAGCGTGGTCGGCGCCGGCACGCTGGCGACGCCGACGATGCGGTGGCGTTTGACGAGCTTCTCGATCAGCAGGATGGCGAAACCGCCGGCGATCAGCGCGTAGCAGACGATGTCCGGCCGCAGCAGCAGTGCTTCGATCCGCTTGTGGAAGGCGAGGCCGATTGCCGCGGCGGGCAGGAAGGCGATCAGGATGTTGCGCACGAATCGCCACGACTGCGGGCGGCCACGTGCCATCCCGTGCAGGACCGCCCAAAAGGTCCGCCAGTAGAGCACGACGATCGCCATGATCGCGCCGAGCTGGATGACGATGTTGAACACCTGCCACTTGGCGTCGTCATAGCCGAGCAGCGCACCCGCGAGAATCAGGTGGCCGGTGGAGGAGACGGGCAGAAATTCGGTCAGCCCCTCGACGATGCCGAGGAGGATGGGTTGCAGGATCATCATGAACACGACACTCGGCTGCGAGGGCAGGAAAAGAAAAGGGCCGGCGCATCGGCCGGCCCTAGAAAAGGATCAGGACGCCTTGCGGACAGCGCCGAAACGGCCTGCACGCCGGTATCGCACCAGCCAGGAGGGCGCGACCGCGCCGATCGGCGTGGGCTGCACGCCCATATCGGCGAGGCCATCGGTGCCCGCCGCCGCGACATTGTCCCGCTGCAGCATCTTCCACTGGTCCATGGTGATCGGCGCACCGGGCAGGAATCCGAAGCGGGCGATCAGCGCGGACAGGCTGTCGGGCAGCTCGAGGAAAGTCGGCTCGGCGCCGATCATCCGGGCGGTGCGGCGAATCAGCTCGCCCATCGACAGGATTTCGGGTCCGCCCAGCTCGAACATGCGGCCGGCATAGGCCTCGGGATCGAGTGCCGCGTTGGCAATTGCCTTGGCGACGTCGGCGACGAACACCGGCTGGAAGCGCGTGACCGGACGGATGATCGGCACCACCGGCGCCGACTGGATCATGCCGGCGAAGCGATTCACGAACGAATCCTCGGCGCCGAACACGATCGAGGGGCGCACGATCGTCGCGTGGGGGAAGGCCGCGCGCACGGCGGCTTCGCCCTCGCCCTTGGTGCGGGCATAGTCGATCGACGATGTCGCGTCGGCGCCGATCGCCGAAACATGCACCAGCGCCCTGGCGCCCGCTGCGGCGGCGGCTTCGGCAACGTTGCGCGCGCCCTCAACATGGACGAGGTGCATCTTGCCGGAGAGGATGCCGACCAGATTGACCACGGCGTGGCTGCCGGCGACGGCGCGCCGGACAGTGTCGGCCTTGGTGATGTCGGCCGCAACGAACTGGGTCTGGCCGAGCCCGCCCAGCGGCTTCACGAAAAAGGCGCGCTTGGGGTCGCGCTCGGCGATCCGCACCCGCACGCCGCGCTGCAGCAGCGCCTGCGCGACATAGCGCCCCAGGAACCCGCCACCGCCGAACAGCGTCACCAGCTCTGTCATCGCCAGACCATCCTTGTATCGAAAAGCCAATCTGCGGTCGCCTTGCCTCCGCCTCGGCAGGAAAACAAGACCGAGCGAAAGATTGCCGTTGACAGCCCCGCTAACCCGCCGCTATCCGCCGCGGCCTACCCCGTGCCCAGATGGCGGAATTGGTAGACGCACCAGCTTCAGGTGCTGGCGATCGCAAGGTCGTGGAGGTTCGAGTCCTCTTCTGGGCACCACTCTCTTTATCGTCCGATCTCAGTGACTTAGCCTTCGGGCTCCTGCCGGAATGTCCCCGCATTCTCGGGGCTTTGCGAAGGTGAAATAAGGGACGCGGAGCCGAGAGACGCTCGGCTGCCGGCGTTAGCCCGCAAAAAGGGCTCCAGTCTCCCGGAGCCGTTTTCCAAACTCCACATTATGCCCGGCGGGATCAGGAGATCCCGAGTGCTTGCTTTTGCGCATCCCAGCACATCGGCAAGTCCGTGGCGAGCAGCTATGCAGGGGTGAGGCGTGGCGGATGCCGCCCCTCGCTGATCGCCTCGACAATCTCCGGGGCGAGCCAGGCTATGCGCATCTGTCGGGTCGCGCGCGTGCGCCATTCCCCCATCTGAACCGCGATAGCTTTCATCGACAGATCAGGGGCTGCAAGGGCGGCATCGCGAACATCGCGCGCTTCGCCTAGCAGCGCGACCAGCGTGGGGTCGCGCTCGGTGGCATCGCCATCATGATTGGCCAACACCAGTTTCACATCCTTGCCCCGCCGGATACGCACGGCGGGCGTTGTGATGGTCAGGATCGCGGCCTCCGATTGAGTTTGAAGCCCGAGGACCCTCCGAAGCGCGTTGCAATCAATATCGATGGCGATCTGCTCATCCTCGACGCGCACCTGATGCGCCAGCTTGCCGACGAGCGTCCTTCCCCCATGGTGCGTCTCCAACTGAGCCGCTATCGACGATGCGCGCTGGAGAAGAGATGCGAGCGCAGATGCGTCGGTCTCGATCAACCCGCTCACCAGCCGGCGATCGAGCAGCAGAGACTTCACCCACAAGATGATTGCAGCCTCCAGATCATGTGCGGGCATGCGCTAAGCCGGTGGCTCGCCCTCGCGTAGTTCGGATGGGTGGGTAATATAATATAATAGCGGTAGCGTTTGCCCGACTTCACCGCATGGCTCGGTGACATACGCCTGTCAGGCGACATGCAATTCTGGTCCCGGTCGTCCGCTGAACCCTGCGCTTGGTGCAGCCGACGGCGCTTGAATGGACCACGCAACGCGTGTGGGCAGCTTGCCAAGCGCCTTCTCCTGCAGATGATAGGCGAGCCACGTGTTTGCGCGATGGTCCGGCCGCCTAGCGTCGAGGATGAAGATCGGCGTCGCATCTGCCGCGAACGCAAGGTTCTGACCAGCGAGCGTATCCGGCATGAAAACCGGATCGAAGCATGGGACCGGCCTTACGAGCTGATCGATCTCCACGAGAAGGTGGCGTCGTGAAGGGCCAAGCCCTGATCGCGCTGTGGGCGTTTCTGCACGGGTTTCACGGTGGGCTGCGATTTGAGAGGGAAGGCTGGCGTTTCGCCCGATCGCAATGAAAAGACGTGTCGACCACGATCTGCGAGTGAAACGAGCGGCTGAGTGGCGGCAGTGAGAGTGGGAGATAACTTGGTCGAATTGGCATTGCAGGTTGTGAATGAACCGGCACGGCGGCACGTCGTTCCACTTCGCGAACGCGACCCGCTGTCCCTCTCAAAGAGGATCGAAAAGGTCCTCGAATATCGCTTTCTGGCTGAGTGTGCGTCGTCAACCCAGAGCCGAGTCCCTGGTGCACAAGATGGGTTAGTCAATAATTATTGACCAATGTAATCTGTGCTATTTGTTTAAGTGTATTTGGAAATATTGGGCTATATCGCTTGAACTATGGAGGTGTGTCATTGGTGTGTGCCATACCTGCGTTACCTTGCGGAAGGCTGCGTTAAGACATGGTTGTGATAATATAGGTCATATTATTTTGCAGAAATCTCTGAATTAACCTTATATGAGGTTTGCGCGAAAGGCAAAAGCCTCTCGGTGAATAGGAGATTGTACTATTCTGCAATATCATGAGATATATAGTGAACTATACGACGGTTGGCGTCAGAAAGGACGCCATACCAGTTCACGTCCAGTTGGAGATGGAGTAGACATGATTCGCGTTTCGCCGTTGCTGTCCGATCATCGCCTGCTCAGCGTGCCGTGTTTTGGCGCCACTTATGCGAATGTATTCGTATATAAGAATTATATTTATTAATAAACTAAATAAAATATGTGGATCATTACGATTTTGTAAATTAGTTCAGACCGATTTCGTCATGTGACATTTCGTCATTTCATTTATGTATTCAATTGAATATAACGTGATGAATGATTCAATTGATGTTCTCTATGTTGGAAAGACAACTCTCTCCATGGTAGTAAGAAATCATGAGCTGGATTGACTTTTTCCCTGGGCTCGCTGAAAATGGATTTTCAATTAAAAATAAAGTGTTCGATGAGCATTGCTGCTCGCGAGTCGCAGACGATGTAAACTCCGAATATGAGCGGCTAGTCGCATCCGGCTGGCGTTTCTGCGCGGGCGGACGTTACACTGGGCATCTGAACTTTCATCCGGGCCAATATGGGCAGGAAATGTTCGCCATCCTAAAGGAACGGGGTTACATCGCCGCTGCAGAAGAATTTATGGGTTGCCCGCTCAATGTTTCTTACATTGCCGGCAACATAAATCTAAGCGGAAGTCTTGCCCAAGAGATACACCAGGACTTCACCCCGCCGGAAGAGGCCTTCATATTCAACATAGCACTTGTTACGACCCGTTCTAACAACGGGGCGACCGCAATCGTCCCGCAATCTCACGGCACGCGTTACACATATCGCACTCTCCATTTCACTGGAACAAGCCGCTCTGCCCAGCAGATTGATGGTGATCCCGGTGATTTATTGGTACGGGTCGGCTCACTGTGGCATCGTGGCATGCCCAACCGCACTCCGCATCACAGGCCGATGCTTTGTATTTGCATGGTGCCTGCCGACAAGCCCAAACCAATAGACCAGGTTGACGAAAGAATCGCGTTCTCCGCAAACCGCTTCTACGGAAAGCATGCAAGGATGCGAGAACTGGCCGAAATATACTTAGCTAAGGCCTTCCATTACTATCGCATCATCAAATCGTAATCACTCCACTTGGAGCCTGATCCGAAATTAACCCGTCTTATGCGCCGAGGGGCCGATTTTGGGTTGGCGATCGTATCGTAACTATCTGATTCGGTTTAGAGAAGGGTTTCTCGCACCAATCCTCCAGACCGGACAGAAAGTACCACGACCGCCATGGCAGATAGCGGGCTACCTTTTACATTCCCGGAGATTCATCGTCGGAAAGTGACCGCCGCGTTCGATGGCGGAAGACCGACGTCGGATGGTGGCGTTTTACTGCTTGCTCAAGCGGAGCGGCAGCTGGGAATTGCCAGCCGCCTGGCCGGTTGCATCGCTGATCCGCGCGATTAGAGTCGGGCAGTCCATTCTCCCGCCGACATTCTGCGTGCCCGCATACTGGCGATTTCCTGCGGCTATGAGGATGCCAACGATCTCGACATGCTGCGCCACGATCCCGGGTTCAAGCTGGCGCTCGGCAAGCTGCCGGATGGACCGGTCGGCCTTGCCAGCCAACCGACCATGTCGCGCTGGGAGAATGCACCGACCACGCGCGAGTTGTTTCGCCTGACCGGCACGTTGTAGAGATTGCACATCGTTCGATTGTGCCACCGTCGATCGCCGTCGATCACCGTCGATGAAGCCCCATCTTGCAGGGCAGCAGGCCATCATTATCGTAGCCCCACATGGCAGAGCCGCGGATCCAAGGGGCGCAACATCAGCATTACGTGCCGCAGCATCTGCTCCGCGGCTTCTGAGCGTGGATCCTGCGGCGGCGGTGAAAGAACGCGTGCGGGTCTTCGATCTGCAGACCGGCAACCAGTTCGTCACCGGCATCTCCGACATCATGGGAGGGCGGCGCTACAACGATTGGTGGATCGACGAGCGGACATTGGCCACCATCAAGCCGGCCGCCTGTCGGATCGAAGACGAAGTCGTCCCCATCGTCGGTGTTAATCGGCGCGGAAATTAGGCTCTGACGCAGTTTTGATGATCCTGGGTGTCATGGGGAGCCGATCAGCCTGGCTTCGAGAAGGTCGAGTTTGCCGCGGCCGTACATCTGGCGTTTGACGAGCTTGAGCTTGGTGATCTGCCCCTCGGTTTGCCCGTTGGACCAGGACGTAGCGATGGCGGCGCGAACCGCGTTGCTGTCGCGGGCGACACCGTTGGCAAAGGACGCGACAAGACTGGTGCGTCCACGTTCTATCCATGGGGCGAGATCGGCCTCCGCCTTGTGACGGATCATCGCGTGGAAGCTTTCGATGATCGCGCGAGCTTCAACCAGTAGTGGCACGCCTGCCTCCACTGCAGCGACGGTCAACCCCTTCTTCAGCGCATCAAGCAGACCGCCCTGCTCAAATGCCGCGCTGGTAGACCCACGGCTTCCCGAATCCTGGCATCGCTGCACGTTTTGATCCGTCGGTAGATCGCAATCCAGCTCCCATGTCTGGGCGTCACGTCGACCAATTCGTCCACGCCGCCTGATAGGCGCGATTCTCCACCGCTCCCGCGAATGTTCGCCGTCATCTTTTGGCGAAAAATTCTTTAAATTCATAACTATAACAAACAAATTCAAATAATAGTTTCGTTCAAGCAGTAAATATAATCGCAATATTTTTCGTACAATGAAAGTATTGAATGTATCAAATTGAGACAATATTGTCGTTTACCATGATTGTCGTGATTGTTCCATTAGCAGAATGCCATGATACCCAATCAATCGGGGGATCAATTCGGTATACCGGATCGATTCTTGTCAGGGATCAAGAGGTGCCTGATGAGACTGGGGCGTTCTTTGGCGATGGTCTGTGGGGCGGCTGTGGCGCTGATAAGCGCGCCCCGCGCTCATGCGGACTCGATCAGCATCGTTGCCAAGGGAACGATCAACGGCGCCTGCTCGATCACGGTCGGCCAGAATTTCCAGAGCGTCAATATGACCAGCGCTACCAGCGCCTCGGCAACAGCGGTGGTCAACTGCAACACCGGATTCGTGACCAGGGCGACATCCGCCAACGGCGCGCTGGTGAGCGCCGGCGCTACCTCCGCCAATTTCACCAACCGGCTAGACTACACGCTGAAGCTGGCGGTGCCGCTGGATGGCGGCAGCACAGTCAGCGCGAGCTGCGGGGCGGCAACGCTGAAGGCAGGGCAGAGCAGCTGCGTGCTTTCCCCGGCCGGCGGAGGCCTATCTTCAGCCGGGGGCATCGCCACCAACCAGACCGCGACGCTGACGGCCAGCTGGACGCTGCCGACCAGCCCGCGCCCCACGGCGGGAAGCTATTTCGACACGATCACCCTTTCGATCACGGCGATGCCCTGATGCGCGGCCGCGATCACACGCCACAGTCTCTGCCGGGGTTTGGGCAGACTGTTCCGGGCCATCAGCCGGATTTTAACGGTTAAATGCGAATGAAACAGGAAAGGACTGAAAATGAGGAAATGGATGATGGCCGCCCTGGCGGCTTCGACCGTGGCGGCGACGCCTGCTCTTGCCGGTACCACTGCCACCTACACCGTGAACGGCAGCGTTGATGCGGCCTGCTCGATCAGCGCGAGCGGCACGCTCGATTTCGGCAAGCTCACCGACGCTACTGGGGCATTCAGCAACACCGCCGCGCCGTCGAGCGCTGACGGCAACGCCTATTGCAACCAGGCGGCGACGACCGTGACGGTTGCCCACACCGACCTGACCACCAGCGGCACGCCGACGACCGGGTTCACCAACGATGTGACCTATACCCCAGTGCTGATCACGTCGGACCGGACGCTCACCGGCAACCAGACTAACGCCACGATCGGCGCCTTCTCGAGCCTGACTGTCAAGGCGCAGAACGCCGCTGCTTCGGCAAAGCTGGTCGCTGGCAGCTATTCGGGGACGATCAGCATCACGCTGACGCCGGCCACCTGAAAATCTGGGCGGACAGGACGGGGTGCGACTCGTGAAATTCAATGGGACCATCGTTTCCGTCGTTCTGGCATTGCTGGTCGGCGTGGGATCTTCTCCTGCGTCGGCCGGTACGACCAAATCGGTAAGCGTAACTGGTTCGGTCGACCATGCTTGCAGTCTCAGCGCAACCAGTGTCGGCCTTCAGGTGACCCGGTCGGGCGGCACCATCACGACAAGCTTCAGCCCAACGACGGTTTTGGCATCGTGCAACTCTTCCGCCGGTGGAAGGCTCGGGGTCAGTTCCACCCGGCTGCAACTATCGACCAATCCGAATACGAAGGTTGATTATACGCTCTCCGTTTCCGGCTGGGGTACCCCTGCCATCACCTACGCGACGTCAGCCACACTGCCGCCGCCAGCGACCAGATCGAATGCAGCGGCGGGCAACGTTTCGCTTTCATTTTCCTGTTCGGTGGGCTGTACTAATAACAATATTAGTAATAATTCGACATATAATGCCACTATAATGCTGAGCATGAGCGCGAATCCCTGAGAGGAATTATGAAATCGCTCGGAACCGTGGATAGGATTTGGCTCGCCAGTGCGCTGGCTTTCGCCACAGCAAGTACTGCCCACGCCACCACCGTCTCGCCAATGGTCATCGACCTGCAGACGACGGGGCGAGGGGTCACCGCCAATATCTCGGTGCACAACACCGGCGATAAGCCGATGACCATGGAGGTCAAGCCACGCGCGCTCGATGTCACCGATACCGGGCTGATCCCGGGCAATGGCGATACCGACGATCTGCTCGTTATGCCGCCGAGCGCCCTGATCACGCCTGGGTCGACGCTAAGCTTTCGCGTGCAGTGGATCGGTGATCCAGCCGCCACCGCCAGCCACCATTATTTTGTCGGCATCGACCAGCTGCCGGTCAAGCTGCCCGAGGGGCAGTCAGCCGTGCAGATCGTCTATAATTTCGATGTGCTCGTCAACGTCGGCCCGACAAACGGCAAGGCAGCGCTGGCGATCAAGTCGACGAGGATCGTCGACAAGGACGGCAAACCCGCACCGGCGATCACTGTTAGCAACACTGGCACCACCTACGGCTACATGAGCCAGCACAAGCTTCGCCTTGTTGAGAGCGACGCCAGCGGCAAGTCGATGTTCGACAAGACCTACAGCGGCAATGATTTCGAGCAGCTGGTAGGCTATGGCATCGTCGCGACCGGACAGACGCGCACCATGGTGCTGCCCGTCGAACTGCCGTCGCGCGGTGGGACGCTGAGCGCGACGCTGCTCGACGAGCATGCGCAGTGAACTAGCCCTCCTTGGCCAGCCGATGGCGGTGTGGTTAGCTCCCGACGCCCACGGGGCAATCTCCGCGCTGTTCGCCGCGCCGGGCCAGATGGCAGGCGAGGTGTCGTCGGGCCAGCGGCCTGAGACCGCGTTCGCCAAGCCCGAGCGGATCAATCCCACCAAGCGCGAGTTGCGCTTCATCGTGCCGCTGACTGATGGCGAAACCTATCTCGGCGACCTCGAACTGGCCGTCTCGCCGCAGGACATGCTGTCGGTGGATTCGGTGCGACTGCTCGATCTGATGAAGCCGGTGCTGCAGCCGGCAATCCGCTTGCGGCTGGGCCAGCTTGCCGGGACGAGCGGCCGGATCGACGAACCGATGCTGGCGAAGGCGGACATCCGCCTTGTCTACAACGCGCAGAACCTGTCGCTCGACATCCTCATCCCGGTGAAGGATCGGCAGACGCGAGCGATGAGCTTTCGCGGCGAACGCGAAGCCCAGGCCGACACGTTTCAGCCGGCACCGTTCAGCGCCTATCTCAATGTCTATTCGGCGATGGATCTGGTCGAGGCAGGCGCCTCGCGTGGGGTGGTGCCGCCGACTGCCGCGTTCGATGCCGCGATCCGTGCCCGCGGGGTTGTCGTCGAGAACGAGGCCTACGTCTCAGGGCGCAGCCAGGAACCGGCATTCCGGCGCACGGGCAGCCGCGTCGTCTATGAGGACGTGCGCTGGCAGATGCGCTGGACGCTCGGGGATATCCAGCTCTATGCGCGCCAGTTTCAGGACAGCCCAACCGTGTTTGGTCTGGGCGTGTCGCGTATCTACAGCCAGATCGATCCACAGCGCGAAATCCGTACCAGCGGGGCCCAGTCGTTCGGTGTAATCAGCCCCAGCGTGATCGAAACCTTCGTCAACGGCCGCAGCGTTGAGCGCAGAACCTTCCAGCCGGGCAATTACACCTTGCAGGATTTCCCGCTGGCACAGGGGGCGAACGCGGTCCAACTGCGTATCGAGGATTCGAGCGGAAAGATCCGCACGATCGACTTTTCAGTTTATGCCAACCAATCATTGCTGGCCAAGGGTGTAACGGAATTCTCGCTGTTCGGCGGGGTCTATTCGACGGCCACGTTAACCGGATTCCACTATTCCCGCGATTGGATCGCCAATGGGTTCATCTACAAGGGGTTGGCCGAGCAACTGACCGCGGGTCTCAATTTTCAGGCGAATGATCGCCACCGGCAGGCGGGCACGGAGATTCTGTGGGGCAGCCCGATCGGGCTTGCCGGGTTAAATCTTGCTGCAAACAGCTCGCAAGCGGGAGACGGTCTGGCCGTCGCCATGACCTACGAGCGTTTGTTAAGTCAGAACGGCGGCGCCCACAGCCAATCGATCCGTGCCGCGATCGAATGGCGAAGCAGCCGCTTCGATCTTGCCGAGCTGACATCCGACCCCACTCGCCCTCGGCTGCGCGCCAGCGCTGGCTATGTCATCACCCTCGGCCGCAACAGCTTCGTCGCGGCCGACCTTCAATATGCCCGCGATTACCGTGCGGCTCAAAGCAACTATGGCGGGCGGTTGAGCGGCGGCTTCGATCTTGGCGAGAGAATCGCTGCGACGGCCGAGTTCGGGATCAACCGCGGCGAGCCCAACAGGGACACCTACGTCCGCGTGGGCCTGCGCATGCGCTTTGGTGGGCGGGGGCTGGTCCAGATCGATGCCGACAGCAAAGGGCGCACGCGCGCGAACTTCTCCGCCTCTCATGGCGGCGGTGTTGGCGCCTGGCAGGGATCTGCGAATCTCGAGCAGGATGCCAACGCGGTGTCATTCACTGCCAATGGCACCCTGTCGGCCAATCGGGCGGAACTGGGCGTTCAGGAGAGCGTCAACTGGGACAAGCGGTCCGGGCAATTTTCCGATGCTCGCACGACGTTGCGTGCGGCCTTCGCCATCGCCTACGCCGACGGCAGCGTGGCCCTCGGCAGGCCGATCACCGAGGCATTCATGATTGCCGCGCCGCATCGCTCGCTCAACGGCAAGGCGGTTTATGTCGATCCCAATGAACAGAGCGAGGCAGCCCGCTCGGGTCAACTCGGTCCGGCGCTCGATGGCCAGTTGGGCGCACACAGTTTCCGTACGCTGGTCTACCAAGTACCTGACGCTCCGTCAGGCTATGATCTCGGCGCAGGAAACGTCTCGATTTCGCCGCCCTATCGCGCCGGTTACCGGCTGGTCATCGGTTCGGACTATCACTTGCTTGTCATTGGCCGACTGCTCGACGGGGGCGGTGAGCCGATAAAGCTGCTCGCGGGCAGAGCCGTCGATCTTGGCAATCCGAAGCACCCGGCTGTCACCTTGTTTACATCACGCGACGGCAAGTTCGGTGCCCAAGGGCTGCGGCCGGGACGTTGGCGGATTGATATGCCGACCGATCCGCCGACATCCTACGAATTCGATGTAACCGAAACGTCTGACGGTATCGTTCGCGTCGGAGATCTGCATCCCGTATCGTCGAAAAAAGGGGGACGGTGATGAACCGGAGATTGATGGCCGTCTGTGCGTGCATAGGTGCCGCCCTGGGCTCTGGAGGAGCCGCCTGCGCAGCCAATTGCGGCACCATTGCCGTTTCGCCATCGGCGCCCAATTTCTCCTCGTGGAATCCCCTCAATCCGGCCAATCAGCAGGTCCCGTTCGTGGTCACCTTCGCCCGGGCCTCCGCCTCGACGAAGAGCGTCCGGCTGATATTCCTCGACGCCAACAGCAATGCCATTCCGACGCGGATCGGCACGACTACCGGCCCCCGCTATCAGATCGTCAATACCGACAGCGGCGCGATCGTCTCTTTTCCCTCCGGCACATCCGTGACCAGCCAAACCGTTGCGGTAACACAGACCAGCAATGGCTCGGCAAACAGCTTCACGATCAACATGAGTGCCGTAGCTCTCGCCAACAGCAGCCCGACCGAAGATTTCATCGGCGGCGCGGCCTATACCGAGACGCTGAACTACGCGATGCAATGCTTCAAGGCCAACGGGCAGGACAACGGCGTCGATTCTGGCGTGGTTTCCGGTCTTACCCTTAATCTGACGATCCCCAAGATCCTGAGCATTGTCACCGCCAGTCCAGTTGCGATCGATTTTGCAAATTTTACCTCGACATCGCAGCAGGCGCGAATTTCGGTGAAAAGCACCAGTACTTTGAACGTGGCGGTATCGACGAGCTATGGTAGCCGGCTTGTCCGCAACGGAGCCGTTCCACCTTTTCCGACCAATTCAATCATTCCCTATGGCATGAAATTCAACGGTGTCGCGGTTGCGCCAAGTCAGCCCTTGGTCAATCAGGCACGCGCCGGCGTTACTGGCAGCAGCTATCCGCTGCAGTTGACGTTGACGGATGGCATTCCATCCGGGAAGCTGGCCGGCTCATATTCCGACACGATCACATTGACACTTACACCCGGGCAGTAGCCCAGCAATTCGCTGTCTGCTTTCGGGAATTTATCCAGGGGTTTTGAGGGGCCGCCATGGGTCGTTTCCGTCTGCCGGCGCCGAGGTCGATGAATGGCGGCTATCCGCTATCGCGCGCGCCAAAGCCGACGGGCCCTAACGGCCAAATCGCCGTCACTCCTCAGCAAAGCAGCCGCGCTCGAAACCATATGCTGTAATCGCTCCCAATCACAGCGCATCCAACGTCCGAGGTCTGGCGTGGCTGCTGCCGATTTGATCGTTTTCTGGAATAGGTCATATCCAGATCAGCGCCTTCTTTGTACGTGACGGAATAGATAGCTCAGCCTTCGCGAAACGCCGCCAACCATCCGGCGGACCAACGAAGGATCGCAGAATGAGCAATCAAGTTGTCCTGATCACCGGCGCCCTGACTGGCATCGGGCGTGCGGCTGCCATCGCGTTTGCCAAGAAGGGCGCCAAGGTCGTCGTTTCGGGCCGTCGCGATGAGGTGGGCCAGGCGCTTGCCAAGGAGTTGCAGGCTCTCGGATCGGAGGCCGAATTCATCAACGCCGACGTCCGCAAGGAGGATGACGTCCGCGCCCTGGTCGACAAGGCCGTCGCGCGGTTCGGCCGCCTTGATGTCGCGGTGAACAACGCGGGCACCGAAGGTGACCGCGGCATGGTCACCGACCAGACGGCGGAAAGCTATGCCAAGACATTCGACACCAACGTCCTCGGCGTGATCCTCAGCATGAAGCATCAGGTGCGCGCCATGCAGGCCCAGGGGAGCGGCAGCATTATCAACATCTCGTCGACCTATGGGCATGAAGGCGCGGCGGGGGCCTCCGTATATGTCGCCAGCAAGCACGCCGTCGAAGGCCTCACCAAATCGGTGGCGCTGGAACTCGCAAAATCGGGGATCCGGGTGAACGCGGTGGCGCCTGGTGCGACGGACACCGGCATGCTGACACGCTTCACTGAGACACCGGAGAACAAGGCAGCCCTGGTGACGACCGTGCCGATGGATCGCCTCGGCCACACCGAGGAAATCGCCGAGGGCATTGTCTTCATCGGCTCGGACGAAGCTTCGTACATTACCGGCCACGTCCTCAACATCGACGGTGGCAAATCCCACTGATCCTGTCTGGTGTGAAGGTCCTCTAGTCCGCTCCGCGCGATCTCCCTGGGGCTCCTTCACGGCTCCGGGGGATCGCCTGCATTCGACCGCTTCGCGTGCCCCATCGAGTGGGGCCGCCGACTTGGCCCGGTTCCTGGACGCCGAGGCGCGATTCCCCATCCTGAAGGAGGCTTACCATGTCTGATCGGCCGATGAAGGTATCGGGGCCCGACCACCCCATCGAAATCCGACCCAGCCCGTCGCGCGTCGTGGTTACCATCGGCGGGCAGATCATCGCCGACACCCGTGAGGCGCTGACGCTTAGCGAGGCGGACTATCCGTCCGTCCAATATGTTCCTCGGCGGGACGTGGACATGGCGGCGCTCATGCGCAGCGATCACGCCAGTTGGTGCCCCTACAAGGGCGAGGCATCCTATTACAGCATCCCGGCTGGTGGAGAGCGTTCGCACAATGCAGTGTGGACCTACGAGACGCCGTTCCCGGCGATGGTGGCGATCAAAGACTACATTGCCTTCTACCCGGATCGTGTCGACGAAATCGCTGAACGTCCTGGCGACGCGGCGACGCTCGGGGCGCATGGAAAATGACCAACGCAAATCCGATGCCTGTCCCGGTGAAAGTGGCCGTCGTCTACCACAGCGGATACGGCCACACGGTCAAGGTCGCCGAGGCCGTTGCCCGCGGCGCGGCCGGTGTCGAAGGCGCCGAGGTTGAGTTGATCGAGGCGGGCGTGGCGCCCCAGCGGTGGCAAACGCTGGACGATGCCGACGCGATCATCATGGGCGCGCCGACCTACATGGGCAGCCTGTCGGCGCCCTTCAAAGCCTTCATGGACGACAGCTCGCACCTGCAATACGCCGAGAAGCGCTGGGCCAACAAAATCGCCGCGGGCTTCACCAACGGCGCGTCGCGTGGCGGCGACAAGCAGAACTCGCTCATCCAGCTCATGACGTTTGCGGCCCAGCACCAGATGCACTGGGTGAACCTCGGGCTGAACTACGGCAACAACCGGTCCGTCACCAACGAGGAGATCCTCAATCGCGACGCCTATACGCTGGGAATGGCGGCCCAGGCCGACATGGACCAGGGGGGCGATGTCGCTCCACCGGCATCGGACCTCCGGACGGCGGAGCATCTGGGGCGCCGCGTCGCCGAGGTCGCCCAGGAGCTTGTCGCCGGGCGGGCCGCGTTGGGTCGAGCCGTACGTCCGGGCATCCCCGGAGGATCCGAGAACCAAGACCCGAAGCGGCGGGGGATCGTCGAGGCGGGCGACGTGATCGCCGCTTGAGCCGGCTCCACCTATTCCATTGTTCTAGAAAAGATGCAGACGGAGGTGTTATATATTCCATAGGAGCGCTGAATGGACAGACTCGCGGCCCTGGAGCTCTTCGTGCGCGTCGTCGACACCGGTTCGTTCTCGGCGGTGGCGCGCGATCAGGGGATCGGTCAGCCGGCGGTCTCCAAGGCCGTCGTCCAGCTGGAGGCCTGGCTGGGCGTCGGCCTGTTGTTGCGGTCGACGCGCAGTGTGGTCCCAACCGAGGCGGGTCGCATCTTCTATGAACGCGCCAGGCGGATGATAGAGGAGGCGGAGGAAGCGGTGCTGGCGGCGCGCGGGAGCGGGTGCGGCCTTTCGGGAAAGCTTCGCGTGTCGACCTCGGTATGCTTCGGGCGGCTGCATGTAATTCCCCACCTGCCGGCTTTCTTGGCCGAACACCCGGACCTCCAGGTCGAGCTCGTCCTCGATGACCGGCAAGTGGACCTCGTGAACGAAGGCATCGACGTGGCGCTGCGCATGGGGCCGATGCCGGATTCGAGCATGGTCGCGCGCCGGATTGCAGACGGCCGCCGTGTCGTCGTGGCGACGCCGGCCTATCTCGAGCGCCATGGCACGCCCATGTCCCCCGTCGAGCTCGCGAGCCATCAGGCGATCCTTTACTCAGGGCGCGCCGGCTGGACATCCTGGACCTTCCGGAAGGCAGAGCAGGCGGTTTCGGTCGAGCTCCAGGGGCGGTTGAAGATGACTGCGGCGGAGGGCCTGCGCGAGGCCGTGAACTGCGACTTGGGGTTCACGATCGCCTCGGAGTGGAACTTCTGGCCCGAGCTCAAGTCCGGAAAAGTCGTGACGTTGCTGGAGGAGTGGGACTTGCCATCGACTCACCTGTCGGCCGTCTATCCGACGGGGCGCCTCGCCAGCACCAAGGCGCGCGCCTTCGCATCGTTCGTCGAGCGATTCCTCTCGAGTTGACTTCGGTTTCGTCACACCCCAACGCGCGAATATCCGGCATGCGGACGAAGGCAAAGATTAGCTCCTGGCGCAGTTCTGATGCTTAGAAGCAGGACTGTCGGCGTCCGCTTTGCGTCAAGAGCAGTCGACTCACAGGTGCAGGTCGCTCGCGTAGCCTGTCAATTCGAGATAGCCGCGCCCGCCAGAAGTGGTGACAGCGCCTTCCCAATAGATGGGGCTGCCTGCCGCACGCGCCTCCAACTCCTGATCGGGAAAAAGCGGGCGGAGCGGCAGTGTGCGGATACCGTCGGGCAGACGGATACGGAGGACAGGATCGATCGGATAGCGCGCGCCGGTGCGCGGCGAGCGCCAGCGCTGGCGGAGTTCGAATGCGACATCGTACGGGCCGAGGACAGTCAGATCGCCATCCGCCGCCCGCCGTGTCCCGCCTGCCCACAAAGTGGAGCCGTCCGCGCGGCGGATGCGAAACGCCATCAGCGCTCCGCCATCGGTGAAGTTGAGCCCGGCCCAGTCCCATCCGGTCGCGCCCGGCGGCAGGTAGCTGGACGACCATTCGCGATCGAGCCACGCTGTCCCGGTTACAGGCTCCGCGCGGCCGCTACGCGTCACCGTGCCCGAGACGACAAGCTGTGGGAGGCTGTAATAGCGGCTCGCCGAGCGCGGGTCCGGTCCCTTCCGGCTATAGCCATGATCGCCCTCGGCCAGCACCGGCTGGGTTGGTTGGAAGACGAGATCAAGCGCAAAGCCGTCACCCGCGACATGGGCGACGAAGCGACCGTCGGGCAGGCGACGCAGCCGCCAGTCGTCGATCGCGACATCCGCATCGGCGCGCGACGCGGCGGCGATGCCCAGCCCCTCGCGCGCGATCCTTTCGCCGTGGAGCAGATGACCGATTGCGGGGTCGGAGAGCGCGGCATGGGCGAACAGGATCTGGCGCGGCGCAAAGGCGCTCCGGCTGTCCGCACCCAATCCAGTAGCGATGCGGAAGAAGGTGATCTGGAATCCTCTGTGCGTCTCGCCGGGGCCATCCAGCCAGCCGGTGAGATACCACCACTCGGTGCGATAGTCCGGATGCGCGCCGTGATCGCGCGGGAAGACCAGCGCGACGCCGGGTCTCACCTCGGCAAAGCGCGGGCCGGGCGGCGCGGCTCCGATGAGGGTGGTCATCGCCAACAGCACGAGCAGCTGGCGCATCACCAATCCTCCCGTACCGCGCGCACCACGTCGGCCGAAACGGCGCGCCGCCCGGCCAGCATTGCGGTGAGTGCCGACGCCACGATGAGCGCCAGCGCCACGCCTGAGAGGAGACCGACGGGCAAGTGCGTCTCCATCGTCCAGTTGAACGACTGCGGGTTGACGACGCGGATCAGCACCTGCGCAAGGCCGCAGCCCAGCGCGACGCCCGCGATCGCGCCGATCAGGCCGAGCAATGCTCCCTCCATTCCCAGCATGGCGATAATCTGCCGTCGGGTCACCCCGATGTGACGCAGCATGCCGAATTCACGGGTGCGGGCGATCGTCTGCGCCGAGGCGGTGGCGGCAACGCCGGCGAGCCCGACGAGGATCGCGACCAGCTCCAGCCCATAGGTGATCGCGAAGCTGCGATCGAAGATGGCGAGCGCGCGTGTTTTGAGCGCGCGCGTCGGGACGATCTGCACGCTGTCGGCCACCGCGGGGGGCAAGGCGCCGCGCAGCGCCGTCATGGTCGCGCCGGGATCGGCACCGGGCACCAGATCGATGGCGGCCTCGCCCCGCGCGGTGTCGCCGGTCAGCCGGACATAGCTGCGGCCGTCGATCGTAATTGCGCCCTCCTGTCGCGCATAGTCGCGATAAACGGCGGTAACGGTGGCGGGCAGGCGGTGGGCACCGAGCGGCAGCAGCATCACGGATCCGACCGATAGCCGGTAGAGCCGCGCCGCCGGCTCGGAGACGCGCACCGCAAGCGCGCCCGCCGGCGCCGCCACGGTGCGCCCGATCGCCGGTGCGGCATCGGCCGCACCGTCTCGCACGAGGAGCGTCACTGTCGGCCGGTTGGGCGTGAGCGCGAGCACATGCTGGGCGCCGAACATGATCCTTCCGACGCCTGGTACGGCGGCGAGGCGGGCCTGTGTCACCGAATCGAAAGGCGTGCCGCCGTTCGCGCTCAGATAGAGATCAGCCGACAGGAGCTGGTTCAACCATTGGTCGACCGATCCGCGGAAGCTCGCCACCATCACCGCCATCGCGATCATCAGGCCTACGCTGGCGACGATGCCCGACAGCGCCACCGCCGCCTGGCTCGGTGCTCCCCACAGTCGGCCGACCGCCAGCCCCGTCACGGGCGAGGCGAAGGAATGGCGGGCGAGCGGCGCAAGCAGCGTCCGCGTCAGCCACGGCATCGCCACGATTCCTGCTGCCAACAGCAGTCCGACCGCACCATAGCCGAACAAGGCGATGCCTCCTACGGCCGGCATCAACGCGAAGCCTATCCCGATGAAGGCCAGCAGCAACGCCGGCGCGATCCTTGGCCGGCGACGCGGATCGATCGCGTCGCCGAGATTCTTGAGCGCCACCATGGGCGCCATTCGCACCGCTTCATATGCCGGCAGCAGGCCACCGATCAGCGCGGCGGCGATGCCAAGCGCCGCGAA
>Ga0070730_10001430_pt1 | contig 23093 bp, 18 predicted proteins | sample Coa_R1_3_FD_66447 | JGI IMG/M metagenome (GOLD analysis project Ga0070730, IMG submission 66447) | Surface soil microbial communities from Centralia Pennsylvania, which are recovering from an underground coalmine fire - Coalmine... | ecosystem: Environmental > Terrestrial > Soil > Unclassified ... | reverse complement strand
ATTCCTGGGTCGCAAACAGATTGTCGTAGAAGCTGGTGTGGTAATTCTCGACCGCCGACAAGGTCAGGTCGCCAGCGCCAAACTTGAACGTGTAGCTGATGTTCGCCGAGATCTTGTGTTCCGGCGAATAGGGCAACGGATTGCCCTTCAGGCTTTGCGGCTGGTTGCCGGCGATCACCGGACCGACGGGATGGACGCCGGTCAGCGTCTGGCCGTTCACGACGTTGGCGCCAAGCGGGTTGGCCGAATCGATGAAGCAGTTGGTTTCAACGAGGGTCGCGCCGGAGCCGGTGACGACGCACGACGTATCGTTGATCGCCTTCAAATAGCTGTAGTTGAACAGGACCAGCAGGTTGTCGATCGGCGCCCACTTGGTTTCCAGCTCGATCCCATACGCGTGGGACTCCTGGATGTTGACGAGTTCGTTGATGACGATCGGCGGCGACGAGTTCTGGATGGTCGCGTTGTTCGCCTGCAGGCCGTGGTAGAAATAGTAGAAGCCGGCCACGTCGAATTGCAGCGCGTGGCCAAAGCTCTGCTTCCAGCCGCCTTCGATGTCGTCGATGTATTCAGGGTTGACCTCGCCGCTGCCGGAGACGAGGGCGCCCAGGTTGAAGCCACCCGACTTGTAGCCACGGTTATAGCGGACGTAGACATTGGTGTCCGAGTTTGGCGTCCACTCGACCCCGGCCGTGCCCGTCGGGGCCTGCCAATGGTCCCTGATGCTGCGGTGCGCCGGGCAGGGCGTGGTGCTGTTATAGGGCTGGATGCCAAAGGTGCCCGCCGCCGAGCAACTCGTGCCGACGTAGTCCGTCACATAGGTGCCGCGCTGGGCGACCACCGGCCAGTTGGCCGGGTACATGGGAAAGCCGAACTGCGCCGCCTGAGCCTGGGTCGCGACCAGGGGAATCCAGTAGACGTCGATTTCTTGTTCGTAGCCCTGCCTCTGGTCCCACGAATAGCGAAAGCCGCCGGTGAAGTGCCATTGGTTGCTCGGCCTGTAGTCGAACTGGGCGAAAAGCGCTTCGGACTCGGTCCGCAGATAGGCGTCGGTGCAGTACAGGCAGCCCGAGCCGGACACCGCCTGGCGATGCGGGCCAACGGCGCTCACGGCTTGGTCCAGTGCGCCGCCCGGGTCGTTGTTTATGGTCGAGGGGAAGGCGCCGCTGAAGCCCGGATGCGACCCGAGCACCGAAACGGGGACGCCGAAAGCGCAGGCGCCGCCCGCGCCGGCGACGTTTCCGGCGAAAGGAAGGCAACCCTGGCCGGTGAACAAATAGTCAGTGACGTTGTCGTACTGCGGCGTATTGATTTCCTGGTAGCCGGTCTCTTCGTTGTTATGCTCGTTGTAGTAATAGCCGCCGAACACGTATTGCAGCGGGCCCTTCCCCGTCGAGGTGAAGTTCAGCTCGGTGCTCCATGCGCGGAACTGCTGCTGGAAGCCGTTGTTGAGCTGATTGGCGTCGACGACCGTGCTTAAGGGATCCTTCGGATTGATGGTCGGGAAGGGGTATGGCGCGGCGCCGTTCAAGGCGGCGAAGGTCGGCTCGTAGACGCCGGAGACCGGATCGGGAACGGCGGTGCCGTTCTGGATGAAGTCGTCGGTGTAATCCCAGTAGCCGCCGATGAACTTCACGTCGACGCCCGGGCCGTGCCAGGTGTCCTGGGTCACGAATTTCTTGCTGTCGTAGTAGTCCGTCGTCAGGTTGGGGCCGCCGACCTGGGCGCGCGGGTCGTAGAGGCCCGGCTGCTGGATGCCCTGGAAGCCGTAGAACACGCTGGGGACGGTGAGGGCGATCGGGTCCCACGGCGTGGTGATCCCCGCCTGGCCCGGCCGGCTGAACTGCCGCGTGACCCTGGCGTCGACCCAGCCGTCGAACGCCGTGCCGATGTTGAACGACGCCTGGAAGTCGCCGATGAGGCCGTTGCCGATGCCGCCTGTGCCCGGGTGGCCGTCGACCGTCGAGGCGCACGTCATCGGCTGGACGCTGGCGAAGTTGAGGCTCTGGCAGGTCGCGGCCGGGTAGGCCGGCGTGGCCGGGGCGGTCGAGCTGCCGGGCATGGCGGGGGCGGCCGGCACGGGGTGCGGCGGAGCCACGTGCATGAAGCTGTGCGCCTGGTCGTTCCCCTCGAAGTAGCCCGACAGTTTCAGCCAGTCGGTGACCGGGCCGGAAATGCGGGCCTCGATCGTCTCACCGAGGTAGTCGTTCGCCGTCGCGCGGATTTCGCCGGTGAACTCGTTGTCAGGCCGGCGCGAGATCTGGTTGACCGCGCCGCCGATCGAGTTGCGGCCGTACAGGGTGCCCTGCGGACCCCGCAGAACTTCGACCCGCTCGGTTTCCAGCGTCGTCGTGTTCAGATTGCTGGCCGAGCCCACATAGAAGCCGTCCGTATAGACGGCGACGCCGGGGTCGGTGCCGATATAGGTCGTCACCCGGCCGATGCCGCGAACGTCCAGGTGGTCCGACTGCGGGTCGTAGGTCACGCCGGGGGTGAAGTTCATCTGATCCTGCGCCGACACGATGCCCGCGCGGTCGCGCTCGCCCGCCGTGAAGGCGGTGATCGCGACGGGAACCGTCTGCAGGTTTTCCTCGCGTTTCTGCGCGGTGACGACGATCTCGCCGATCATCGTGCCGCTGCTGCTGCTCTCCTTCGACGTGTCCGCGGCGGCGGCGGCCGCGCGTACAGTCTGGGGCAGCGAGACCAGGCTCGTGATGAGCGCAAGCGTGCTGGCGGTCGCGCAAAGCGCCCGCGCCTTCTGTGAAGTGCGCATTTCCATCCCTCGTTTTATGTGCGCCCCATTTGGCTGGGGGCTTGGAATCGAAGTTTTGGTGACGGCTCTAAACTTGTCAAGAAATGATTATAACACGTCTCTAATTTTCTGCCCCGCTCCAACAAGTTGGCTCGCTCTCCAGCAAGTTCGCACGCTGGGAAGGACGCGCCCGCTTGCCAACGCGAGCGCTTGGCCGATGATCGCGCCGTCGCAGGGAGATCGATACCGATGAAGCTCGAGTGTTACCCGCTGGTCAGCCATCCGCCCGAGCTCGTGCCCGGGCGGCCGCTTCGCGACTGGATGGACAGCTTCGCCGGTCGCCACCCATATCGGTGCCTTCCCCTGTCCATGGCCAACACCTCGGGCTGGGAGCTCCTGTGCCCGATGGGGTTCACGGCGGTGTGGAACGGCGGCGCCCGTATTCAGGACATCACCTTCATTCCGGAGAAGCCGCATCCGGACTTCCACAACTTCGCCCTGTCGCACTTCTCCCACGGGGTGGTGACCTTCCCGACGGGCTACATGTTCCGCACGCCGCCCGGTTGGTCGATTCTGTGCGGCGGTCCGCCGAACCATCTCAAGAACGGCATCCAGCCCCTGGTGGGGCTGGTCGAGACCGATTGGCTGCCTTTCCCCTTCGCCATGAACTGGCGCTTCACCCAGCCCGGCCGCGTGCGCTTCGAGCAGGGCGAGCCGTTCTGCTTCTTCACCATGGTGGAGGACAAGAAGCTCGAGGATGTCGATGTCGTCTTCCGCTCTCTCGACGCCGATCCGGACCTCAAGGCCCAGTACGAGGCCTGGAAGAGCGCGCGCACCCAGTTCAACGCCCGGCTGTTTCGCGGTGACCCCAGCGCCATGAAGGAGTCGTGGCAGCGCTTCTACTTCCGCGGCGAAGTGCCGGACGTGGTCGACGCCAAGCCCACCGATCACGTGAACAAGCGCCGGCTCAAGGCCCCTCACCGATAGTGGGCGCGCGCCCTACGGCGCGGCGTCGAAGTCGGCGAGGATTTCGTCGAACCGTCGCCGGGCGGCGATCCGGCCGGGCTTGTGGCTGAAGATGTAGAGTCGGTTTGCGAGTACGCCGTCGCGCACGCAGGCGGCGACCTGCTCGGCGGTGCGCGTCTCCAGGAAGTTGAACTGCCCCGCGTTCTCGAACACGGCCCGTCCCGGTTCGGTGGTGGTCCGGGCGGTCTCGCCGATGCGGCTGGGCGTCGGGCCGGGGCAGAGCACCGAGACGCCGATCCCGTCCCGCTTGAGCTCATCCCGCAGCGTCTCGCTGATGCCGACGACCGCGTACTTCGAGGCCGTGTAGACGCCCAGGCCCGGCACGGCGAAGACGCCCGAGAGGGAGGCGGTGTTGACGATGTGCCGCAGCAGGCCCTCGCCCTGAGCCCGCATGCGGGGAACGAAGGTGCGCGCGACGTTGACGACGCCCCACAGGTTCACCCGGAAGAGCCAGTCCCAGTCGGCCTGAGGCGCGAGGGCGACCGGCCCGAACTGCACGACGCCGGCGTTGTTGCAGACCACGTTGACGGCCCCGAAAGCGCGGTAGGCCGCCTCCGCGAGCGCTTCGACGGCGTCGGCGTCGCTGACGTCGCAGGCAATCGGCAAGGCGCGCACGCCCTTGGCCTCGACCTCCCGCGCCGTCTCTTCGGCCCGGCTCGCAACGACGTCGGCCACCGCCACGTTCATGCCCGCTTCGGCCCAGGTCAGGCACATGGCCCGACCGATTCCGCTGCCGCCGCCGGTCACAAGGGCGGTCAGCCCCGCGAGTTTCGAGGCCTCGGTCATGCGGCGACGGCTTCGGCCACGCCCAGGATCTCCGTCGTCTTGCGCCGGGTGAAGGCGTGCAACTGGCGCATGTGCTCCAGCCGCAGGTAGTCACGGCCGGTGGGCGTCATCTTCTGCAGACCGTCGTCCTCGCCCAGCATCTCGCCCATCCTGGGCGGATTGCGCGCGAGGAACTGCACGTCCGCCCGAAGCGGCTCCAGCCCCCGCAGGATGCCGCGGTTGAAGTGCGGGTGCAGCGTGACCCGTTCACCGGGGTCGGTCCGATGGCCCTGCCAGTGCCAGACGCCCTGAGTGAAGTAGACCACCGACCCCTTCGGCATCTCGATCGGCGCCCCCCCGCTCATCGCCTCGCCCCGCCGTGGCCCCCGGCGCAGACGGTGGCTCCCCGGCACGATCCAGGTGGGGCCGGCCGCCTCGGTCCAGTCCTCGAACGCCCAGACGGCGACGCCGGTCATGGCGTACTCGGGATAGGGCTCGGGCACATCGAGGTAGTCGGTATGGGCGTCGATCTGGCCGGGGCCTGGACCGCGAATGACCGCCGCCATGCTGGCCAGTTGCGCGCCTCGCCCGAGGGACGCGTCGATCAGGGTCATGGCGAGCGGATTGAGCGCGAGGCGCTCGAACGGCCGGCCCTGATAGAGCATCCAGAACATCGAGGCCCCCTGCTCGGGGACGACCGATCGTATGACCGCGGCGCGAACCTCGTCGGCGAAGTCGTCGCTGATCGCCCGCTCGATGACCGTAAATCCCTGCTCGTCCATCTCGCGGATCTTGCCCGTCAAGCCGAGGCGCCGCGCGCGGTGCTCCAGGTCGGGGTTTTCCACCGTTCGGCGGGCCATGTGATCGTGGAACAGCCCCAGGAGGCGGCCCGCCCGCTCGTCCGTCAATCCGCCGCGGACGCGAACGGCGTCGTCGCCGAACAGGCGCCGCGCCTCGCGCCACATTTCCTCCGCGCCTCCGTGGGCGACGATGCCGACGAACTGGGCGAGGTAGAGCCCTGCCTGGTAGTCTCCCTCCACGGTCACGTCGGCGTCGGCGTCGAAGTCGCGCGAGATCGTCGCGTTTTCGCCGTCGAGGCGGAGCGACCAGCAGGCGACGTCCCCCGGGAACTTCAGGTGCGGCGGGGCGTCGGTAAAGCGTTCGCTGACCGTGAGGGAGAGGCCGGCGTAGCGTCCCCTGCTCACCACCGGGACCGTCTCGCGAAAGTAGCGCCTGGCCTCCTCGAGCCAGCGGTCGGACAGGAACTCGACGTGATGGGGCAAGGTGAGCAGGTCAGCAACGCTGGGATCGGCCATGTCTTCCTCCTCAGCTCAGGCGGTGGCGGCGATGGCGGCGGCCTTGGAGCGTCTCACACGCTTCGGCCTGGCGGGGACGCGAATGTGGTAGGGCTCGTGCATGTCGAAGACGTCGAGGGCGGTCTTGCCGAGGATCTTCTGCGCATCCTCGACGCTCGCCACGCTGTCGAACACCGCCTGGATCGCGCTTCGGGTGTAGCCGAAGGTGCTTTCCTGGTGCGGATAGTCGGAAGACCACATGGCCGTCTCCGGGCCGATGCGGTCGATCAGGGCGAGCCCGGCTGGGTCGGTCATGAAGGTGGCGTAGCAATGGTTGCGCCAATACCAGCTGGGCGCATGCGCCAGCTCGGGCCTGATGAAGTTCGGGAACGAGTTGTAGCCCATGTCCGCGTCGTGCAGCATCGAGGCGACCCAGGAGAGGCCGGCCTCGACGAACACCACCTTCAGGCGCGGGAAACGGTCGAAGACGCCGCCGAAGGTGAGCATGCCCCACTGGTGGCGGAAGCCCTGCATCTGCACGATTAGGGCGGTGCCGGCTGCGCCGTGCTGCGCCTGCGGCACCGCCTCGCCGATGTGGAAGCAGATCGGCAGGCCGGATTCCTCGATCGCCGCCCAGAGCGGGTCCTGCGCCGGATCGTTGTAGAAGATCGGTTTGCCGGCGGCGTCCTTGCCGGGCTTGTTCGGCAGCATCACCGTCCGTCCCCCCAGCTCCTTGATCCGCGCCAACGAGGCCCGGGTCTTGGAAAGGTCCCAGAAGTTGGGGATCATCACCGGATAGAGCCTGCCTTCCCCCTCCGCGCAGCGCACGGCGATGTCCTCGTTGAAGATCGAGAAGATCTCCCCGCGCATCTCCTCGTGGCCCATGATGTAGAGGCCGAAGAGCCGTTGCGGAAAGATCAGCTCCTTCTCCACGCCTTCAATGTCGAGATCGCTCAGGCGGGCCTGGACATTGGACATGCCCGGATTGCACTCCATCGCCTGGCAGAGCGAGGCGGCGAGCTCGACCGGGATCATCGGCGCGCCGCCGAGCGAGAAGTGGTAGCCGCCCTCCTTGAATTCGATGCGCGGCGCCTTCGACCTCAGGCGGCGAGGGAAGCGCTCGTACCAGCAGTCGCGCTCGATCATGTGGCTGTCGGCGGAGACGATGACCGTGCCTTCGGGCCAGGGCCGCGAGGCGGCCTGGGCCTGCCGCTTGGCCGCCAGCGGAATGCCCACCATCTCGGGAATCTCGAGGACGAACCCGTCCGCCATGTCGTTCCTCCACGGGCTCGAAACGGCCCCGTCACGGCGCAATGTCCGCACCGCCCTCTGAACTCAGAGTCTACTCTAAGTTCATGTGCGCCTCAAGCGTTCGCTTGACAGCCATATGGCGCGCGCTGAAAATCGAATTGACGTCGACAAGCGGCTCGACTCCTGGAGGACAAGTCTGCACATGGCCAATCTCCTGGAAGGGCGGGTCGCCGTCATCACCGGCGCGGGCCGCGGGCAAGGTCTGGCGGCCGCGAAGCTGTTCGTGAGCGAAGGCGCCCGGGTCGTCATCAACGATCTCGACCAGGCCTCGGTGGACGCGGCGGTCGGGTCGATCAACGAGGCGGGCGGCCAGGCGCTCGGCGCGCGCGGCGACGCCTCCGACAGCGAACAGGTGCGGGACGTCCTGGCGCGGGCCAGCGACGTCTTCGGCGGCGTCGACATCCTCTACAACAACGCCGGCATCGGCTTTTCCGCCAAGGAGCGGATGGGCATCCTGATGGACGATATCGTCAATTGCACCGAGGCCGACTGGCGGCGCATCCTCGACATCAATCTCACCGGCGTCTTCCTGTTCTGTAAGTACGGCGTTCCGATGCTGATCGAACGCGGCGGCGGGGTGGTGATCAACACCGCCTCGATCGGCGGCCTGCGCGGCGGCCCGAGCGCCCACGCCTACGGCGCCAGCAAGGCCGGCGTCATCCAGCTGACGAAGTCGGTCGCGATCACCTACGGCCACAAGGGCGTGCGGGCCAACTGCATCTGCCCGGGGGTCATCGACACGGAGATGATCCAGAGCCACATGCTCAACGCTGACGGCGCCCGCCAGGCGATCAGCCATCGGACACCGGTGGGGAGGATCGGCACGGTCGACGACATCGCCCAGCTCGCCCTCTACCTCGCCAGCGACGCATCGGGCTTCATGACCGGCCAGGCCATCGCGATCGACGGCGGCTTCACGGCCTGAACGCTGCCGCCTACGCCCTAGCCTCCGCCGGGTGGACGATAAGTTCGACGGCGACCGGCAGGTCGGGCCGCAGCATGTCGTGCACCAGGCAGGCAGCCTTGGCGGGGGCGAGCAGGCTTCGCACCTCGGCCTCGGGCGCCGGGCTCCAGACCTCGATCCGCAGCGCCGCCTCCTTGACCTTGCCCTGCGGATTCGCCGCAACGTGCGCCCGCACCTCGCCAAGGTCGATCCGGCGCCGGCGCGCGGCCAGCTTCAGCGCGATGACCATGCACGAGGCCAGGGCGCCCAGTACAAGGTTCACGGGATCGGGGCCGGTGTCGGTCCCGCCGGCGATCGACGGCTCGTCGACGCTCCAGGCGTGGCGGGCGTCGCGCACCCGGACCTCGAGGCCGCCGGCCGGCGACATCGCCTCCAGCTCGCGCGCGCCCAGGCGCGGCGGCGCGATGTCGGCGGCGCCGCCGAGCAACTCGGCCGCGGTCTCCAGCCGCTTCTTCAGCGCCTGGGAGAAGCGGGCGGCCTGCAGGCCGTCGACCACGCGGTGGTCATAGGCGATGCTGAGCATCACGCGACGCCCAACCACGATCCGCCCCGCCTGCACGACCGGACGCTCCTCGAGCGCGCCGACGAAGACGAGGATCGGCTCGTCGAGGTTCAGGACGGGCGTGCCGAACGCGATTCCGTAGGCGCCCAGATTGGAGATCGTGAGGCTCGCGCCGCCCAGCTGGCCCGCCCTCAGGCGCCCGGCGCGCGCCGCGGCGATGAGCGTCCGCGTTTCCTCGCCGATCTGCGCCACGCTGAGGCGATCGGCGCCGCGCACCACCGGGACCGTCAGGCCCGTCTCGGCGGCGACGGCCAGGCCCACGCCCACCTCGGGAAGAGGGATCAGGTGGTCGCCACCGAATCGGGCGTTCAGCCGGGGGAACTGCGCCAGGCAGTCGGCGGCCGCCTTGATCAGCAGGTCGTTGAGTGTGCCGGCCGCACGGCCGTCGCGCAGGGCGGCCGCGGCCGTGGCCAGCTGTTCGGCGTCGACTTCCACCATCTGGACGATGTGCGGCGCCTGGCGCCAGGACCGGGCCAGCCGCTCGGCCGCCGTTCTCTGGGTCGGGGTCAGCGGCGTGTCGCCGGTCGCCGGAGCGCCGTCGGCCCCGCTCACCCGGCGCGCCGAGGCGGCCGCCTCGACGTCCGCGGCGACGATCAGCCTGTCCTTACGATGGGCCGAGACCGCGCCGATGTCGACATTCAGCGATTGGGCGAGGGCCTTGGCGCGGGGCGAGGCCAGCGGGCGCGCGCCGGCGTCGGAAAACGATCGCGCGGGCCGCCGATCGGCCCATCCCGGGGTCGGCGAGGGAGCGCGGGTTTCAAGCCCCGATGGGACGGCTGCCGCCTGGCCGACCCCGGAGGAGATCGTGGCGATCGGCTCTCCGACCGGTATCTCGGCGCCCTCGGGGGCGAGGCGCCGGATCACGCCGGCCTGCGTCGCCTCGATCTCGTAGGTCGCCTTGTCCGACTCCACCGAGACGACCGGCTGGCCGATCTGAACCGCCGCGCCGTCCTCCGTCAGCCACTCGGCGACGGTCCCGAATTCCATCGTCTGCCCGAGCTTGGGCATGATCAGCGGATGCTCGCTCATCCGGCCATCTCGCGCACGGCGGCGACGATCTGCTCCTCCGACGGCAGGATGCGGCTGACCAGCGCGGGGGCGGATCCGATCGGCACGTCGGGGATCGCCAGCCGGCGGAACGGGCGGTCGAGGTAGGGCAAGGCCTCCTCGAAGAGCCGCGCGCCGATCTCGGCGCCGACACCCAGGCGGCGATAGCCTTCCTCCACGACGAGGCAGGCGCCCGTCTTCTTCACCGAGGCGAGGATGGTCTCGAAGTCGAACGGCGCCAGGGTGCGCGGATCGATGACTTCGACGTCGAGGCCCTCGGCGGCGAGGATCTCGGCGGCCTTGAGGGCGCGGTTCAGCATCATCTGCCAGGCGACGATCGTCACGTGTCGCCCCTCGCGGCGCACGGCCGCCTTGCCGAACGGGGCCACGGGCGCCGCGTCGTCGATCGGGCCGCGGGTCTGGTAGAGCCGGCGATGCTCGAAGAACATGACCGGATCGTCCGATCGGATCGCGAGCTTCAGGAGACCCTTGGCGTCCGCCGGCGTCGATGGCACGCAGCACAGCAGTCCCGGCGAGTGCATGACGTACGCTTCCGGGCAGGTCGAATGCTCCGGGCCCGCTCCGGTCGCCCCGGACGGCAGGCGCACGACCAGGGGAACCGTGAACGCGCCCCCGTGCATGAACCGCCACATGCCGGCCTTGAAGAACACCTCGTCGCCGGCGGTGAGGAGGAAGTCGGCGAACTGCAGCTCCACCACCGGCCGAAGCCCCCCGACCGCGGCGCCCACGCCGGCGCCCACCAGCACGTTCTCCGAAATGGGGGAATCGAAGACGCGGTCAGCCCCGTATTTCGCCTGCAGCCCGGTGGTGATGTTGAAGATGCCGCCCCAGCGTCCGACATCGCAGCCGTAGACGATGACGTCCTCGTCCTCGGCGAGCGACTCGTCGAGCGCCTCGTTGAGCGCCTTCGAATAGGTGATCTCCCGCACGTTCAGGCCCCCTGGACAAGCAGATCTTCGAAGGCCGCTTCAGCCGAGAGCAGCGGCTGGGCCTGCATGGCCACGACCGCCTCCTCGACCTCGGCCTCGCAGGCCGCCTTGAGGCTGGCGACCTCGGCCTCGCTCATCAGGCCTGAGCTGATGATCCTGGCGCGCAGGGCCTCGAGTGGATCCTTGCCGGCCATCTCGGCCGCGTCCGGCCGGTAGTCCTGGGGATCGGTGGCATAGTGGCCGCGCAGGCGTATGGCCTTGATCTCGATGAGGCTGGGACCCTCGCCGCGGCGGGCGCGCTCGGCGGCCGTCCGCACCACGTCCAGCACGGCGTCCGGATCGGCCCCGTCCACGACGACCCCGGGAATGCCGTAGCCGTGAGCGCGATCGGCGATGTTCTCCACCGCCGTGCTCTCGCTGACAGGAACCGAGACCGCCCAGCCATTGTTCTCGCAGACGTAGATGCACGGCAGCTTCTGCACGGCGGCCCAGTTCAGGGCCTCGTGAAACGTCCCGCGGTTGGACCCTCCGTCCCCGAAGAAGTGTGTGACGACCTGGCCGGGCCGCTTTCGTTTCGCGGCCATCCCCATGCCCACGGAGATGACGAAGCCGCCGCCCAGCGTCCCGCTTTCGCCGAAGATCCCCTTGGCGGTGTCGACGACGTGCATGATGCCGCCCTTGCCGTTGTTGGTGCCGCCGGCGCGTCCGGCGCAGTCGGCGAGCATGGCGCTGAGGCTGACGCCGCGGGCGACCATGTAGCCGGTTCCGCGATGGGCGTAGAGCACCGGATCGTCGTCCTCGAGGGCCGCGATCGCCGCGATCTGCGCCACTTCCTGTCCGGCCCCCGGATGCAGCAGGGGCGGAACGACCCCTTCCATGGCGAGGCGGACGAACCGGTCCTCGAAGACGCGTGTGAGCAGGCCCTTACGGAAGATCTCCGCCAGCAGATCGTTTCGCACGCGATTCCTCCGTGGTCAGACCGTCCTTCGTTCAGGCCGTCGCGGTCGTGAACGTCGGCTCGAAGGCGCGGCTGGCGAATTTCCAGCCCTTGTCGGTGCGCCGATACCGGTCGCGATAGACGCCAACGATCATCGGGGCGATCTGCTGGGCGGCGGGCGGCGCGCCGTCCTTCCTTTGACCCGCGAAGACGATGACGTAGGCCGCGCCCTCGGCCTCGTCCGCGCTCCGCACGTCGATGCGGTGATTGGTGATCGCGTGCGCGGTGACCGCGCCGGGGTCGCCGCCCGCGCTGACAGCGGCGCGGATGGCGGCGGGACCCTTGTGGACCTGGCCGAACAGATGCATCTCGCCGTCCTCGGCGAACAGCTGGCTCCATTCGTCCATGCGCGCAGAGTCGGCGAGGAAGGAGTAGTCGAGCGCCAGCCTCGCGCAGCCCTGTTCGACCTCCAGGCGCTGGAGGGCGGAGAGGCCAGGGGCGGCGCCAGTCGAAGCTTCCACCGGACGAGGCAGTTCCAGGAGCTCCACCACATAGCCGTCGGGATCCTCAGCCAGGCCGATCATCATGTTGTGGAACTCGGGCATGACCTCGGCCTCGCGCTGGATCGGCAGCCCGTCGGCGCGGATCCGCGCGATCAACGCCTTGGGATCGGGCACGAAGAACACCAGCTTGACCGCATTGGCCTTGTAGTTGCGCTCGGAGCCGTCGAGCCAGTGCATCAGTACGACCGAGGTGCGGCCCTCATAACCGACCACGACCTCCTGCAGATGCGGCAGGTCAATCCGCTGCTGCACGCTCATGCCGAGCACACGGGTGTAGAAGTCCTCGGATCTGGCCATGTCGCTGACCCCGATCCCCACCGCGCCCAGGTTCTCGGCCGCTCTCGCCATAGGTTTCTCCCTTGACCAATGATCCGCGCCACAAGCGGCGCGGCGATGATTTCACCAGCCGCCCGGCGTGATCCCGGTGAGGCTCGGCATGCCCGAGTGGGCGTAGAGCCCGCCGTCGGCGACGAAGGCCGCGCCAGTCACGAACGACGCCTCGTCGGAGGCCAGGAACAGGACGACGTTGGCGATCTCCTGCGGCTCGCCCAGGCGGCCCATGGGAATGGCCTGCTTGATCGGATCGATCACCTGCGGCGCCCGCGTCTCCATGGCCCGGAGCGGCGGGGTGCCGATCGGGCCGGGGCAGACGGCGTTGCAGCGGATGTTCTTGCGCGCATATTCGATGGCGAAGACACGGGACATGTTCACCACGGCAGCCTTGGCGGCGTTGTAGGTTCCCAGGCCGAAGTCGCCGGCGAGCCCCGAGACCGACGCCGTGTTGACGATCGCCCCGCCGCCCTGTTCCAGCATGTGCTTCACCGCCAGCTTCGAGGCGTACCAGTAGGACGTCAGGCCCCCGTCGATGCCGCGCTTCCACGCCTCCAGCTCCAGCTCGCCGATCCGGCCGGCCGAGGTGACCTGGGCGTTGTTGTGCAGCACGTCCAGCCGGCCGTAGGTCTCGATGGCGAACGCGATCATCTGCTCGATGCTGGCCGTATCGAGTACGTCCGCGCGCACGAAGGCGGCGTCGCCGTTGGAAAGGCGGATCGCTTCGGCGACCCGCTCTCCCGCTTCGGCGTTGATGTCGGCGAGGACGACCTTGGCGCCCTCGCGAGCGAATGTGCGGGCGGTGGCCTCGCCGATGCCGGACGCCGCGCCGCTGATCAGCGCGACCTTGTTTGCAAGTCTCACGAAGGAACTCCTACGCCGCAGCGGGTCAGGGATCTCGGCTCAGGCGGCCGCGGCCGCGGGCTCACTCAGGATTTCCTTCATCTGCCGCCGCGTGAAGGCGTGCAGCTGGCGGGTGTGCTCCAGCCGCAGATAGTCGCGGCCTCCCGCCGGCGTCAGCTTGTCGAAGCCGTCGTCCGCACCCAGCATCTCCCCGAGCCGGGGCGGATTGCGCGCCAGGAGCGAAACGTCCGGACGCTTGATGTCGATCGAGCGGAGGATGTTGCGGTTGAAATGGGGATGCAGCGTCACCCGCTCGCCCGGGTCGGTGCGCTGACCCTGCCAGTGCCAGGTTCCCTGGGTGAAGAACACCACCGATCCCTTGGGCATCTCGATGGGAACGCCGGCGTCCAGCCCCTCGCCGGCGCGCGGCGCCCGGCGGAAGCGGTGACTCCCCGGCACGATCCAGGTGGGACCGGCCGACACCGTCCAGTCCTCGAGCGCCCAGACCGCGACCCCGCTCATGGCGTACTCAGGATAGGGCTCGGGGACATCCACGTAGTCGGTGTGGATGTCGATCCCTCCTGGGCCCGGGCCCCGCAGCAGCGCGCCCAATGTAGCGATCTGCGCGCAGCGCCCGAGCGAGGCGTCGATCAGCGTCATGAGCAGGGGATTGAGAATGACCCGCTCGAACGGGCGGCCGAGATAAAGCCACGAATCCAGCAGGCCCTGATCCGGCGGCAGCGCCGCCTTCGTCGCCGCGCGCAACTGATCGGCGAACTCGTCCGTAATCGCCCGTTCGATGACGGCGAAACCCTGCGCCTCCATCTCGCGGATCTTGCCGTCGAGGCCAAGCCGGCGCGCGCGGTGGGCGAGATCGGGGTTCTCCACCGTGCGGTGCGCCAAGTGATCGTGGAGCAGGCCTAGGAGGCGGCCGGCCGCTTCGTCCGCCAGGCGCCCGCGCACACGGAACGCGTCCGCGCCGGACATGTGCCGCGCCTCGCGCCACATTTCCTCGGCCCCGCCCTCGGCCCGTACGCCCACGAACTGCGCCAGGTGCAGCGCCGCCTGGTAGTCGGCTTCGACGGTCACGTCCGAACCGGCGTCGAACTCCCGGGAGATCGCCGTCCTCTCGCCGTCGAAGCGCAGCGACCAGCACGCCACGTTCCCCGGCAGCTTCAGGTGCGGCGGGGCGTCGGTGAACCGCTCGCTCACCGAGAACGGACGGCCGCCCAGCTGCGCCTTTCTGGGCGGCAGGGCTTCGCCCAGGAAGCGCTCGGCCTCCTCCAGCCAGCGGTCCGACAGGAACTCCACGTGGTGGGGCAGGGTGATCTTGTCCATGCCCTCCTGGCCGTCGCGGACCGACATCGTCAGTCTCCTCCTCTTGAAGGGCCGTTTTCGATCCGCCGGCGCCCTGAGATCCTACGCGGCCGTTCCCTGGATGTCACTCCAAACCTGGACAGCGGTCAAGGCAGTCGATGATCGATTCCCGGGGAATCGGGACAGGGACCTAGCGATGGGCGGCCGCAGCCGGCGCCTGCAGCTGCTGAGTCGGCGGGAGGGCCGCCTCGGCCGCCGCGATCCTGGCCCGCAGCCTGGCGCGGGCCGCCGGACGGGCCACGCCCAAAAGCAGGCGGGCAAGGCCGTAGCAGGTCTGAGCCTCCATCTCATCGACGGTGATGAGCTCCGCGCACCAGGCGGCGAAGGCGCCGCCCACCAGCTGCTGCATGGCCATGTTGAGGAGGTCCAACCTTGCGCCGGCGACCAAGTCTCCCTCGCGGACGGCGCGAGCCAGCAAATCCAACGAGAGGTCCCGACGGGGTCCCTGCACCGACACCACCAACTCGGGCTCGGCGCGCGGGTTTCCGATCGACATCCCACGATAGAAGCTCGGATCGCTCCGGTAGAGGTCGGCGGCGATCTCCATGCCGACGAAGATGGCGTCGAGCGCGCTGGGCGATCCGGCGGCCGCCAGCTTCCGGGCGAAGCCTTCGAAATCCCTGTCGTAGACCTTCTGCAACACCGCGCCCTTGGCGCCGAAGAGATTGTAGACGGTCGCCGCGCTGACATCGGCGCGATCGGCGATCATCTTCACGGACAGATCGTCGACCCCCACCTCCCTCAGAAGGGCATAGGCCGCGTCGATGATCTGGGCTCGCCTCTGGTCCTTGTGACGCTCGCGCCGCGAAGCCAGCCTGACTTCCTTATCCATCCATATCGACCCTCAATGCCGCTGCTTGATTCGCTCCAGCACCGCCATCGTATCATTCGTAGTGCAACTCGACCCCCTGAAGGTCGCCTTGCTCCCGCCATTCCGCCAGCAGCGCGTTGAACTTGTTGATGCCGGGCGTATAGATCTGACCCGTGAGGCCGCCCGACCGCACGCCGCCCTCGTTGTTGTAGTAGCCGGGCGTGCAGGCGTTCTGGAAGTCCCGGTTCAGGATGGCGACCGAGCGGATGACGTCGACCCAGGCGTCCTCCCCCTCCTGGGTCGGCTCGACCGCGATCGCGCCGCGCACCTTCGCCTCCTTGATGATGTAGGCGATGTGCCGGGCCTGGTCATCGAACATGGCGGTCATGTTCACCGACAGCCCGTTCTGGCCGACGCCTATGTAGAACCAGTTCGGGAAGTTGCGGCTGGAGTGGCCGTGCAGGGTGCGGAAACCATCCTTGTAGTAGTCATAGATGGAAAGGCCGTTCCTGCCGAATATCTCGAAGCCGATCCGGCGTTTGAACGCCGTCGAGATCTCGAAGCCGGAGGCGTAGATGATGCAGTCGACGGGATATTCGACGCCGTTGGCGACCACGCCGGTGCGGGTGATCCGCTCGACGCCCCTGGCCTCGCTGACGTCCACCAGGGTGACGTTCGGCCGGTTGAACGTCGGCAGGAATTCGTCGTTGAAGGTCGGGCGCTTGCAGAACTGCCGGTACCAGGGCTTCAAGGCCTCGGCCGCGACCGGGTCCTGAACCATGTCGTCGACCCGCTTGCGGACCTTATTCATCTTGACGAAGTCGGCCAGCTCGGCCATCCGCGCCGCGTCCGCGCCGCTCAGCTTACCGGCGCCGAGCGAAAATCCCGCCGCAAGGCTGCGGAAGATGTCTGTCCAACCGTCGTTGACCAGGTCGACCTCGAAGGGGCGTCCCTCGACGATGTCGGCGAAGTTCTTGCGCCGCGCGCGCTGCCAGCCCGGCTCCAGGGTCTTGGCCCATTCATAGTCGGTGGGCTTGTTCCCGCGCAGGTCGACGCTCGAGGGCGTGCGCTGGAAGACGTAGAGATGCTCGGCGTGCATGCCCACGTAGGGGACGCACTGGATCGCTGACGCGCCTGTCCCGATCACCGCGACGCGCTTGTCGCCGAGCCTGTGCAGGTTCCCGGTCGTATCGCCGCCGGTGTAGTCGTAGTCCCACCGGCTGGTGTGGAAGCTGTGACCCTCGAAGTCTTCGATGCCCGGGATCCCGGGCAGCTTGGCGCGGCTGGCTGTGCCCAGCGCCATGATGACGAACCGCGCCTTGATGTCGTCGCCGCGACTGGTGCGGATGCGCCAGCGCTTCAGGGCCTCGTCCCAGCGCAGCTCGCTCACCCGGGTCTGGAAGCAGGCCCGCTCATAGAGCTTGTATTCGCGGCCGATGCGCTGCGAATGCTCGAAGATCTCGTTGACGTAGGAATATTTCTCCTTGGGGGTATAGCCCAGCTCTTCCAGCAGCGGCAGGTAGCAGTAGCTCTCGATGTCGCATTGGGCTCCGGGATAGCGGTTCCAGTACCAGGTCCCGCCGAAGTCGCCGCCGGCCTCGATGATGCGGAAGTCGTCCAGGCCCGCTTCCCGAAGGCGGGCGCCGGCGAGCAGGCCGCTGAAGCCGCCGCCGATGACGGCGACCTCGATCTCGTCGGTGAGGGGCGCGCGGGTGAAGCCAGGATCTGCGTAGGGGTCGTCCTCGGCGTAGCGCGCGAAAGCGCCGGACAGCTCAAGATACTGCGCCTCGCCATCCGGCCTCAGCCGCTTCTCGCGCTCCTGGCGGTACTTTTCACGGAGCGCGTCCGGGTCGAAGTCGATGACCAACTCACCCGCCGGTGCGCCGTCGTCCATATCCTATTCTCCCTGTGATCTGACGGACCACCGTCCGCGGCGCCCCTCCTGGTCGCCGACTAAAGTTGGATCACACACCAAGTTTGAAGTCAATTCGGGGGCCCGCCGCCTATGCCCGGAGGTCTCTCACCCGCTCATCGCTGAGCGCGCCGTGTTCCCACTCCAAATACTCGGGGGTCTGGAGCAGGCGCTCCGCGTAGGCCGCCGCCGTTCCGTCGTCGCCGAGGTCGGCGAGGGGGACGACGTGGCTGCGGAAGCGGGTGGCCACCGGAGTGTAGAAGGCGTCGGCGATCGACCACGCGCCGCCGAGCAGGAAGGGGCCGCCGAAGCGCGTCAGCAGATCGCGCCACAGGGCCACGATGCGCCGCACGTTCTCCTGCGCGGCGGCGCTCAGGGATGTCTGTTGGCGCCAGGTCAGGTCCATCGGGCACTCCTCGCGCAGGGCGGCGAAACCGGAATGCATCTCCGCCGCCGCCGACCGTCCCCGCGCCCGGGCGGCAGGGTCGGCGGGCCAGAGGCCGGCGGCGGGGAATCGCTCGGCGAGATATTCGCTGATCGCCAGGCTGTCCCATACGGTGACGTCGCCGTCCTTCAGCACCGGCACCAGGCCGCTCGGGGAGCCGGCGGCGGTCGCCGCACGGCGGACCTCGTCGCTGTTCTCCCGTCGCAGGCGGATCAGGGTCTCGGTGAACGGCGCGCCGGTATGCTTGAGGGCCAGCCACGGCCGCATCGACCACGTCGACCAGACCTTGTCGCCGATCAGCAATTCCATGATGGTCCATCCTCGATTTTGATTCAGCGTGACGGTGCGTGCGGTGGGAGGCGACACAGACAATGATTGACACGGCCCAGGCGGCCTCCCCGCCCGCCGCCAGAAAGCCGGTCTTCAGCCAAGGCTACAAGAGCTTGGTGCTGGTCTTCCTGGTGCTCGCCTACACCTTCAATTTCATCGACCGCACGATCATCGCCACCATCGGCCAGGCCATCAAGGTGGACCTGAAGCTCACCGACACCCAGCTCGGACTGCTCGGCGGCCTCTCGTTCGCCGTGCTCTACACCCTGCTCGGCATCCCCATCGCCCGTCTGGCCGAGCGCTGGAACCGGGTCTCGATCATCTCGCTGGCCCTGGTGGTGTGGTCCGGGTTCACCGTCGCCTGCGGCTTCGCCGGCAACTTCGTTTCCCTGCTGGCTATGCGGGTGGGGGTGGGCGTGGGCGAGGCCGGCTGTTCGCCGCCCTCCCACTCGCTGATCTCCGACTATTTCGAACCCAGGCGCCGCGCCAGCGCCCTCTCCATCTACGCCTTCGGCATTCCGCTGGGTTCGATGATCGGGGCCGTGGCCGGCGGCTGGCTGGCCAAGACCTACGGCTGGCGGATCGCCTTCATGGTGGTGGGGGCGCCGGGCGTCATCCTGGCCCTGCTGGTCAAGCTGCTGGTGAAGGAGCCGCCGCGTGGCCACTCCGACCCCGTCGAGCGGCCGGCCCTACCGGAGGACGTCGTCGCCGAGGCTGCGCCGACGGCGGGCGGCGCCTGGTTTTGGACGGAGATCAGGGAACTGAGCGCGGTCACCCGCGATCTCTTCAGCCATTGGCCGGTGCTGAACATGGTGCTGGGCGTCACCCTCACCTCGGTGGCCGGCTATGGGGTCGGGCAGTTCTCCTCGCCCTACTTCATCCGCACCTTCGCCCTCGACTACGCCACCGTCGGCCTGGTGTTCGGCCTCGTCGGCGGCTTCTCCGCGGGCCTGGGCACCCTGGCCGGCGGCTTCGTCAGCGACTGGGCCAGCCGCCGCGACGCGCGCTGGTACGCCCTCACCCCCGCCATCGGCCTGGCGATCGCCACGCCGATCTATGTCCTCGCCTACCGCCAGCCGGACTGGAAGGTGGCGGCCCTGATCCTGCTCATCCCCGGCATCTTCCACTACACCTACCTGGGCCCGACGTTCGGGGTGGTGCAGAACGTCGTCGAGACCCGCCGCCGCGCCACCGCCACCGCCGTCCTGTTCCTCTTCCTCAATATCATCGCCCTGGGCGGCGGACCGCTGATGACCGGCTGGATTATCGACACCCTGGCGCAGTTCGATTTCACCCACGCGGGCGAGCGCCATCTCCTGCCGGCGTTGCGCGGCGCGTTCGGCGGTGGTCCCGCGACGGAGCATTTCGCCACCCTCTGCCCCGGCGGCGCGGCTCCCAAAGGCGCGCCTGCAGCCCTGGGCGCGCGCTGCCACGAGGCCCTCGTCGCCGGCACCCGCCAGGGGATCCTGCTCACCATCTGCTTCTACGCCTGGGGCGGCTTCCACTATCTGGTCGCCTCCTTCGGCATCGCCCGGCGGCTCGAAACGGTGGCGGCCGAGCGCAGGGCGCGGGAAGCCTGACGCTTCCCCGCCGGGCCGGCTCGGGTTAAGGCACGCCCATGATCCCCCGCTACGCACGCCCGGAAGCGGCCGCCATCTGGTCGCCGCAGACCCGCTTCCGCATCATGTTCGAAATCGAGGCCCACGCCGCCGACGCCATGGCCGATCTGGGCGTGATCCCGGCCCAGGCCGCCAAGGCGATCTGGGAGCGGGGTGGAAACGCGATCTTCGACACCGACCGCATCGACGAAATCGAGCGCGAGACCAAACACGACGTCATCGCCTTTTTGACCCATGTCACCGAGATCATCGGGCCGGAGGCGCGCTTCCTGCACCAGGGGATGACCTCCTCGGACGTCAACGACACGGCACTGGCGGTGCAGCTGACCCGTGCGACCGATCTGTTGCTGGAGGACGTCGAACTGGTGTTGGCGGCGCTGAAGCGCCGGGCCTTGGAGTATCGGCTGACGCCGTGCGTGGGGCGCAGCCACGGCATCCACGCCGAGCCCACGACCTTCGGCCTCAAGCTGGCCGGGCACTACGCCGAGTTCAACCGCGCCCGCGACCGCCTGGCCCTGGCGCGTTTCGAGATCGCCACCTGCGCCATCTCCGGGCCGGTGGGCACCTTCGCCAGCGTCGATCCGCGCGTGGAGGCCCACGTGGCGGAGAAGCTGGGCCTGCGGCCGGAGCCGATCTCCTCGCAGGTCATCCCCCGCGACCGGCACGCGGCCTATTTCGCCACCCTGGCGGTCGTCGCCTCGTCGATCGAGCGCCTGGCGGTGGAGATCCGCCACCTTCAGCGCACGGAGGTTCTCGAGGCGGAAGAGCCCTTCGACGCCGGCCAGAAGGGGTCCTCGTCCATGCCGCACAAGCGCAACCCCATCCTCAGCGAGAACCTCACCGGCCTCGCCCGCCTGGTCCGCTCGGCGGTGACGCCGGCCCTGGAGAACGTGGCGCTCTGGCACGAGCGCGACATCAGCCACTCGTCCGTCGAGCGCGGGATCGCCCCCGACGCCACCGTCCACCTGGATTTCGCCCTGCGCCGCCTGGCCGGTCTGGTCGAGCGGCTGGTCGTCTATCCCGAGACCATGATGAGGAACCTCGAGCGGCTGGGCGGCCTGGTGCACTCGCAACAGGCGCTCCTGGCCCTGACCCAGAAGGGCTTGAGCCGCGAAGGCGCCTACGCCGCGGTCCAGCGTAACGCCATGGAGGCGTGGAGCGGAGAGGCCCGGTTCCTCGACCTGCTGCGCGCCGATCCGGAGGTGCGCGCCCATCTGTCGTACGACGAGGTGACGGCCCTCTTCGATCCGGCCTGGCACTTCAAGCACGTGGACACGATCTTCGCCCGGGTGTTCGGCGAGGGCGCGGTCTAGTCCCTCTCGGGGGTTATTTCCCCGCTTCGATCTGGCCGCGGGCGATGGCCAGGAACTCGTCCATCTTGGCGCGAATCTCGCTGAGCGGCACCGACAGCCCCGAACCGGCCAAGTCCTGGCTGACCTTGCGCAGGACGTCCTCGTCACCCGGCTGGTCGATATCAGACTTTACCACGGCCCGGGCGTAGTCATCGACGTTTTCCAGCCCCATTCGGCGAGCGGCCCACTCGCCGAGCATGCGATTGCGACGGGCGGCGGCGCGAAATTCCCGCTCCTGATCGTGCGCGAACTTGCCCTCGAACCCCCGCTCACGATCGTTGAAACTGCTCATACGCAACCCTAATCCCAAACCGGCGCGGGTCATACCCCGCCCGGACCATGGCGGCAATCATTCCGGGGGGCGGTGGCGTTTCACACAATGTCATGAAAACGTCGAAAATCGATCGCCCGCGCTCCGTCCGGCAGGTTGGTGAAGATATCGGCGAGCTTGCGGCCCCAGACGATCTCATGCGGCGCGTAGGACGCCCGCGTGTGGATTGTCGATGCGAATGTCTCGTCGAGCCCCTTCATCACCACAAGGACTTCCGCCTTGCTCGCCAGCAGGCTCTCGGTGGTCTCGCCGAACAGCGGACTCGCCTCGTCGATCGGGTGCATCACCTGCCAGGTGAGGTAGAACAGCGGCGTCTTCGAACGCAGCACGCGCAGTTCGTCGAAGCGGCGCAGCTCCTGGCCCTCCTGGCTCGTGACATTCTGGATCAGCGTGACGCTGACCTCGGCCTCGACCACCAGGTTTCGCCTCTGGTTGGCGGCGCGAAACATCAGCGTCGGAACCCCGTTGAAGTCCGTCACCACAGCCCGGCGCGAGAACATGATTCTGGACGTCGGCTTGGAGATGCGGGCGAACAGCAGGCCGGTGGCGGCGCCCAGGTTGAACAGGCCCACGAAGATCTCCAGCGTCGCCACGCCGTTGGCCCAGGCGCTCCTGGGCCACATGGCGCCGTAGCCCACCGAGCCGAGGGTCTGGGCCGAGAAGAAGAAGGCGTCCAGGAAGTCGCCCGGACGCGCGTTGACCACGCCGCCGGGGTCCATGAGGTAAAGGCCCGCGAAGATCACGTTCACCACGACGAAAGCCAGGGCCAGCGCGCCGAGAAAGGCGCCGTTCGGCATGATCAGCAGCCAGTGGTAGGCGTCTCGCCACGGGCCGCGGGACAGCCCGACGTAGACCGTCCGCTGGGCCCCCAGGCGGGGATAGGCGTCCAACAGCGCGGGATCCGGGGTCTCTGAGCTCATCAATCCTCCTGGACTCCACTGGGGTCCGAAACAGGGGCGAAACGTCGCGGCGGAGCCCGAAAGGGCAAGGCCGCGTTTGCGCGGTGGCCCGCCATCGGTTAGGCTCCAATCGGCCCTGACGATGTCAGACGCGATCCAGGACAGATGCGCGCGCGGCGCCGACGCCCGCGCGCGTTTTGCATTTGGCGACCGCCCCTGGCCAGAGGAAGGCTTAACGATCATGACCCGCCGCAAAAAGATCTACGAGGGAAAGGCCAAGATTCTCTATGAGGGGCCTGAGCCCGGCACCCTGATCCAGTACTTCAAGGACGACGCCACCGCCTTCGATGGCACGAAGAAGGCCGTCCTGGAAGGCAAGGGCGTCATCAACAATCGAATCAGCGAATATGTGATGACGCGATTGAACTCGATCGGCGTGCAGAATCACTTCATCCGGCGGCTGAACCTTCGCGAGCAACTGATCAAGGAGGTGGAGATCATCCCGCTCGAGGTCGTTTGCCGCAATATCGCCGCCGGCTCGCTGTCGCGGCGGTTCGGCCTGCCCGAGGGCCAAGCCCTGCCCCGCTCGATCATCGAATTCTATCTCAAGGACGACAAGCTCGGCGACCCGATGGTGGCCGAGGAGCACATCACCGCCTTCAACTGGGCCGC
>Ga0070730_10001429_pt1 | contig 23110 bp, 18 predicted proteins | sample Coa_R1_3_FD_66447 | JGI IMG/M metagenome (GOLD analysis project Ga0070730, IMG submission 66447) | Surface soil microbial communities from Centralia Pennsylvania, which are recovering from an underground coalmine fire - Coalmine... | ecosystem: Environmental > Terrestrial > Soil > Unclassified ... | reverse complement strand
CGGACGGAAAACTGGGCGGGGCCCCCGGCAATGTGACGATGATCTTCCCTTTCACATCCACGCCTTTGTAGCTGTCGTAATCCCGGCCGGGGTTGACGACGCCGAAGCCGACGAAGACGAGAGGCGCTTCCACCGAAATGTCCGTCTGCAGCGCATTTCCACCACTCAGGAACCCTTCTCCCCATTTGAGACGCGTGGTCTTGCCGTTGCGCGTGATGGAAGCCTCGCATCCCGCGGGATCTATCTTGACCTCGCGAAAGGGGACCGGTTGAAAGTAACTGCTGTTGGTAGCGCCTGGCTCCAGACCAAAAGCTTCGAACTGGGCAGCAACGTAATGAGCAGCGATCTCCTGGCCGCGCGTTCCCGTACCGCGCCCTTCCAGCAGGTCGTCGGCGAGGAATCGCATGTTGGCCCGCAACGCCGCCTTGTTGAAATGGTCCATGGCGCTTTGGACGTCAGCCGGGACGCCAGGCTGCTGGGCGCTGGCAATTGCCAGAAACAGGCTCGTGAATAACATTGCACTCCAAGTCGAAGTCTTCATCTCATCCTCCCGTTCATCTACATCAGTGCGCGGTGAAATGATAAATAGACTCTTCTCACACGGCTCTCGTTAGCGGCTGCATTGCAACGGCCCTGTAGATTATTTTGATAATTTGAACATCGCTTAGAAGCGAAACTGCCGTCGAAGGCAAGAATGGTTTTGGCAGGGCGAACAAAGGTTGAAATCATCGAGAGCAACAAGGCAGCGTTCGAAAAGGGCGAACTACCGCCGCTCGAACCCGGCGCGATGAGTTACATGATGTCGAAGAAAGCCTATCTCACCGATAACGAGGATCACAACTTGGCCCACTTGATGTTTTATGCGCCTCCGCTGGACGGCAAGGCTTGGGGTGCCGATCTGCCGAAATCACCGGTCATGCTGATCCCAAAATTCAAAGGCGCTCAACCAGTCGACGTGTTTATCGTCCCCGTGGGCAGGTGGTCAGACGGGTCGGCTGCCCCGGTTATGTAGGACCATTTCATTTAGAAGCCGATCTGATCTTTATCCTTAAAAATGGGCACGCGGGCTGTCGATTCAGAGCTCCCTCATTCGACTAACCAGTAGCGGAAAAAGGGAGGTCATTTGCGGGGGAAGCACTGGAGTTCAATCATGAGCGACCCCGAGATTCAGGACCAGAAGGTCATAGCACGGGAGATGCCTGTTCAACAAGCTGCTAACGCCAATGTGGACGTTTCGGCCAGCCCACGACGGGGAGCTACGATTTGTTCCACCAAGAGTAAACGGGATTACACTCTTGAATCGACGGCAGAAGATGGGCCCTACGAACCTGTAGATACATCATTGTTTCCAGTAACCCGAGTTGATGCAGCAAACCTTATCCGGGCCCTGCGGCAGTTGGAGGTTATAGCAAAACGACAGGCGCCACGAATCGCGTTCAAGGCAAAGGGTAGCACCCTGTTCTTGGATTTAGCTGAAATCGTGGCGGTGCAAGCCGAGGGTAATTACGTTTCGTTGCAACACCGGCCTAATCCTTATTTGGTGCACGAGTCCCTCTCGTCCATGGCGGAGAAGCTCAACCCCTATGGTTTTATTCGCATCCACCGCTCGGTCGTCGTGAATATTTCGGCCGTGGAGGAGATCCAACCTTTGGCGACGGGAGAGTACAGGCTGCGTGTAAAAGGTGGGAAGGAATACTTGGTAACGCGTACATACAAACACAACCTCAGAGATCTGGCTCAATTGTGGGTAGGTTCAGAGCGCCCTCCCGGCTAACAGGCAACCAGAGCATTTACCTCGTTATTCCATCATGCATTCGCGATCGTCACTCACGAGAAGTCAGTCCCCAAAACGCGCACCAGAATCAGAAAATAACAGTGCATGCGGGGATTGGAGGACGATTTCAGAACTTTTCTAAGTGATATCCAGCAGCTTCAAATCCATTTTTTCAGGAAAATTCATTCGTCGAATGTTTTCCCGCAAAGAAAGAGCCATCCACAATGTTCGCGAATGGCTCGTAAGCCTCGATTGTCTTCTTTTTATATCCGGCTGCATCGGGTGGCGTATCGCCAACGAGTTCACAGATCATTGCAGTGAACATCATCTATTTGGCGGTTGCCGCACAAAGTTCCGATGCAGGCATTGCTTGCTCCGAAAACCGCGTTCATTTCTTCACTGGTAAGTTCGCGAGCGCCACGACGACTCAGTACTCGATTCGACATAATTGACTCCTTAAACAGTAGATTTCCCTTATCCTTACCGGACAATCAAGGATACACCTTTCGGCTGGGCGGGAGTCATGATCGGATAACTGGCTGAAGAATCGACTTGCCCATTTTTATTGGCGGATTCTCCTGCATTTTCGAACTCCCTCCTAAAAATCAGGAAACAAAGAACTTAAGCTTCATCGCACGGAAAGCAGAAAAGGCTAGGTTGCTAATCCATATAAGACATGCCCGAGTAGAGCAAGCTAGTCACTTTCCCTGAGGCGTGCATCTTGGGTCAGCGATCTCAACCCGCCGGTTCTTCATGCGGCCTTCATCAGTATTGTTATCGGCGATGGGCCTCGTCTTGCCATAGCCTTTCGCGGTCATCCGGGCGGCGGCGACGCCATGTTGGGTCAGCCATGTCATGACCGAGTTGGACCGCGCATCAGAGAGCTTTTGGTTGTAATCATCCCCGCCGACGTTGTCGGTGTGGCCCTGGACTTCGATCTTCAGCGACGGGTTGGCCGCCATCAGTGCGGACACCTGCCCCAGCGGGCCATCCGACGCCGGCTGCAACGTCGCTTTGTTGAAGTCGAACAGCACTCCGTATACCGCCACATGACATTGCGTCGTAAGGCTGGTCTTCATTAGATCGGGCGCGGCTTCCTTGCCGACGCGAAAGATGTACTCCGCGCCGTGATCGAGCAAATAGGCCCAGATGTTGCGCCCGTTCTTGCTGTAGTGAGCTACGATGACTTCGTGGTTGCCCGTTTCGGCCTCGATGGACCAGCCCGCCTTCAACAAGGCATCGTGATACACCCTGGCAAACAGCACTTGCGAGAGACCTGGCAACGAGTAGCCCCGGTCCATCGAGCCATTGGCGACGATTTCATCCTGGTTTGCGCCTTTGGGCGTCAACCGGAACGGCGTCTCAGATTCGCTGCCACCTTTGGCCACCGACCCGGGAAGCGGCGACAGGTACGGGAAATCGTCTTTTCGCGGATTCACCTTCTCGGGGATGGACGCCGGCTCCTTCAAGGTCAGCGAGATGGGTGGCGGCACAACCTCGATGATCTCCATCTCAAGTCTGTTTGCGGGATTATCCGTGCCCGCGTTGGCCCACGCATCAACTCCGTTCTGGTTGTAGTGCAGGACGATCAGCATACCGCCGTTGGGATTCTCCGAAACAACCGTCCATCCGGCTTTCAACGCGTACGGCTTCACCGAAGCCCATAGCCCGGGGCGATTACCACCAAATCCCGGGATGTCTACCGTAAGCCACCAGCGGTGGCCGTACCTTTGAACCTGGTTAGCACCATACCTGGGAATTGTCACCACATTCCAGATTTCGGGCGGGTCATGATTAATCTTTCCCCAATGAGTCATGAATGCGGCCTCGGCAGGATAATCGGGCAATTGGCCCAGGCAAGGGATCGAGAGGAGAACAGTAGAGAGAACGATCCAAATGCGAGCTATTGAAATCGACATGCGGGCATTTTACGCGGGTTCCGAAAAATTCACAGCAGAAGCCACCTCGTATGGCATGTTTAGTTTCGAACTGTTCCAAAACTGAGGAAGCAACGAACTTCAGCCTGATCCTGCAGAAAAACGCAAGAGTGTATTGCTAACTGAGTGAATTCAAAAAGACGAAAGATTCTGGCGGAGAGAGGGATTCGACCTACCAGCATTTTTGCAAACCCCTGATTATGCAGCAAGATAGCTCCAAATAAGCATTAATACTGGGGATTCTTTGATTTTCTGCCCTTTCTGCTGTTTCCGCCCTGTCTGCATAGTAGAACCGATTTCTGCATTTTATGGACAGGATGGACAGGAAACCTTTGCCCGTGCATTAAGGTTATGTATAGCGGTTATATTCTGTCGGGCCGCTTCTTACGAATTTCTTCTTTTGGCTCGGCTGATACACAAAGCACCAACAGGTTTCATGCAGCCCGTCGTTAGCAGAATCGGGGTAGAAGGTGTCGCGGTAAACGACATTCCCGTAGTAGACCAAAAACTCCCTACTCTGTTCTACGAGATCGGTTTTGCCTTGGCGTTCAATAAGCGATTGTGCATTAAGGCCAGGGCTAATCGGAAAGCTGTCTTTACGAACTATGAGATGCAGATCGGGCAGAATGCCGGGAGAGGAATAGTCAGGTGGTGTTGCCATCCTGTCAAGATTTTCGACAAACATGGCTTTTGCGGAAAGGGAAATAACCTTCGCCGGAGTGCTTCCGGTGTTTCGACAGCCGAATCGAAACAGCCCGGCTACTTCGTCGTCCGATCTCCAGGTGACAACAAGCCAAGGTCGTTCGGAGTTAATCACAGCCTTCGCATTTAGCAGGGCAGCTTCGGCTAAGTCCTGAAGATGTACTGAGTGTTTATTTATCGTGAACAGCGTTTTTAATGCAATAGGAACACCGATGATACCGGCGAGTGCCAGAATGATCGTACAAGCGATCATGATGTAATCAAGACGATCTCTGATCGGCTCGACAGGTATTTTCTCGGGAACAGAAACGAGATTCACGCCACTATTTTGGTTCGGGTCGCCGCTTTTGGTGGTGGGGTTGGAACTGACAGAAGCTGGAATTGGCGCATGACGGGTGTGTCGGTCAGACCTGTTCTTTGCACCCTCGTTTGGCTGCCCCAAAGAAAAGGAACAAGTAAGCAAAACAACCGCAATAATCATTCTTGCCGATCTCATCGGAAAGAGTCTAAATATCGCCAATGTAGCTTGCAAGAAACAGGAGGGTCTCTGATGATTGGCTGATGGTGGATTAACCAAAATCACGATGCCGTTTCAGGTACACTGGTTTCAGAGCACGATATGTTGTGGATGATGATGCCTCTTGAGGAGCACTATGACGATGGCTTCGGGGCCGTTGGGGACGCTTTTCGTCGGGCCGCCGAAACTCTAAGTAAGAACAATATTGATGGGCCGATGTTCTGGAATCACCTGCCTGAGACGTACCTTCTACGTCACGCTGTTGAGTTGTTCCTGAAATCGGGCATTATCATTATGCACCGCAAGCTAAGGCTTCCCTACGATTCAGAACCATACTCCAGCGCGACACCGATGCTGATGACATCCTCCGGGAAGTGGCGCTCTCTTTTCAAGACCCATGACATCCCTGAGCTTTATGCCTATTGGAAGAAGATGATTGTTGAGCACAGAGAGAGGCTTGAGGCGTTCGGCAAACACGGGCCGGATATGAGTGTGCCAGTTGAGCTAGACGGTTGGATAGCGACGCTCGGCAAAGCCGACCCAAACAGTGATTATTTTCGTTACCCTGTGAGCAAAAACACCCAAGCTGATGGTGAGAAATCTGCCTTTCGGGAAGTTTCTCCAGAAGCCTTGTTCCCTGAGAACAGGAACGAGAACGAGTACGTAAGGGCACTCGTAATAGAGAATTCCCAAGGCAAACTGGTGCAGGCTTTCAAGCTCGATAACGCGACACAAAAGGATATTGCAGAGGCAGCCAAGAATGCCGCAGAGATGCTCAGCAATTTTCACGCTATGATGCGCGTTGAATTGGCCGGGATGAAGTAAGAACGTTGCAAGACAGCTATGACGTGGACAATCGAAGAGATTGAACAGACCTTTCTAAACGGTAAGATCAGCGCATTTGGGTTGTAACCTGAATTAGTCGTTGCCTGTTTTGAGCATTGGAGCGACAACCATCCTCTTGGGAAATTATCCAACAGGCGTGTGGAATCGATCAGACGGGGTCTCCGATGGAAGTGGGTAAGATTATATTCGTCCTCGCAACTCCCGATATTCTGGATGCAATTCCTGAGGCTCAATTTACCAAGGAGTTACGAGGGCGCGGTTTGCTTGAAAAGTTCTCAGCCGCATCTCTGTTCCAACAGTTGAGACCGATGCCGCCAAGAGCGACCGCAAAAAGACTTCTTCAACAGACGATAGACAGGAATACTTGTAAGTACAAGAAATAATAGTACATGGCGGAGAGAGGGGGATTCGAACCCCCGATAGAGCTTTTGACCCTATAACGGTTTAGCAAACCGCCGCCTTCAGCCACTCGGCCATCTCTCCGGAGATCACTTGCGGCACGTTCATTGTATCAGTGTGCGGACTTTTTTGGGGTAACCTCTCTTTTGGACAGGAGCTGAACTGATTTCCCCGCAACCGGGGGCGGTTGCGCTCCACAGCTCGAAAAATAGTTCGAGATTCGAAAGCGGCCCTAGGTTCAGGCTACCGAGCGATCATTTGCCGAACCGGCGGCCGTGCCTTTGCCCATCGGGTTGGGAGTTGCCTGTCCGGAGGACTGCAGCAGATCGTCTTCCTGGTTTTGGCGAAGAACATTTTGTTCGAAAACGGCAAAGGGGAGAAAGACGGTGAAACAGGTTCCATGATTTGCGCCCTGAACCATGCTGCGGACGCGCAAGGTGCCGCCGTGTTTCTGGATGATGCCCTGGCTTACCCACAGACCCAGCCCGGTGCCTTTGGAGTCTTTGGTGGTAAAGAAGGGCTCGAAGATCCGGGACAGGTTTTCCAGCGCGATTCCAGGGCCATCATCGGCTACTGTGATCCGGATTCCGGGCTGCAGTTTCGACGCGCGGTCGCGACGGATGCGAACGGCGACTGTGCCTGCTGACGGCACAGCTTCAAGCGCGTTGAGCACCAGATTGGAAAAGACCTGGCGCAGTTCGCCGGGGAAGGCCCGCAGCTCTTCTACATTGCCGTAGCGCCTGAGTATCGTTACATGCTTTTCTTCAATGTTGCGGCCATATACGCTCAAAACTTCATCCAGCAGGCTGGGAACGGAGGTCAAGACCGGGGTTGAGACTTCCCGATAGAAGGCCAAGGTCTGCTTGGTGATGTGGGCGACCCGCGCCAGTTCCTGCTCTGCTGTTCGGACAAAGTCCAGGGCAGTCTTGGGCATGTCCTTTCTGGTGCGCAGGATGTAGAGCACGTTGGTGACGGCGGCCAGGGGATTGTTGATTTCATGGGCAATGCTGGCTGCCAACCGGCCTGTGGCGGCAAGCTTCTCGGAGCGGCGCAGGGCCTCCTCGGCTTGCTTGCCTGACGTAATGTCCATGGCTACACCCAGCATGCGGAGCGGCGTGTTGCCGATCAATATCGTCTGACCTCGGGCTTCGAGCCAGTGAACGTCTTTATCGGGAAAGAGCACCCGATATTGGACTTCATAATCTCCGCTCTGCGCCATCGCCTGGGTAATGGAGCGATGCACCTGCTGGCGGTCTTCCGGGTGAACGCTCTCCATCCAGCTCTCGTACTTGCCATCGAAGCTTTCCGGAGCAATGCCATGCAGGCGGCAGATTTCGTCGGACCACACCAGCCCTCCACTTTGCAGGTCCCATTCCCAAATGCCAATGCCTACGGAGCGTTGGGCCAACTGCATATTCTCTTTACTGCGTTGCAGCGCCTCTTGCGCCCGCCCGGTCTCTGCGATTTGCTCCTGGGCCTCGCGGTAGAGGCGCACATTGTCAATAGCGACCGAGGCCATGTGGGTCAACTGCACGAGAATGGATTCGTCATCTTCGGAAAACTCACCGCTTATTTTCCGGGAGAGTTGAATCAACCCCAGATTTCTGCCATCGCGGGTCAGCAGCGGCGCAGCCAAGCCTCCACCCTTTGCCTTGTACCGCCATAATTGATTCCCGCCTAGCCCCTCGGCAAGCCGCACCGGCTTATTGAGACTGCAGGCAAGCATGAACATCTCGGAAGCCTCGGGCAGCAAGGGCATACCGGTCTGCCCTTCCGATAAAGAGGTGCAAGTGATGCTCTGGTTCCACGCTCCCTTGGGCAACAAGGTGGTGAATGCCTGATGGGCGCCAATGATGGTCCTTGCCTGGTCGGTGATGACCTGAAGCAGCGAGTCGAGCGACAACGCGGAGTTGATCTGCAACGAGGCTTCCGCGAGGGAGCGCAGGACAGCAGTGCGGCGCTGTTCGGCGGCCAGAGTTTCAAGCGAGTCACGATAGAGCCTGGCGTTATCGAGCGCGTTGGCTGCCTGGCGGACATAGAGCTCCACCAACTTGGATTGCCGCTCCGAGGGAGAATGCGGAGTCCTGAAGAAAGTTGCGACAACCCCCAGCGGTTCTCCTTTGCTGTTGTTGATGGGCATGCTGAAGAGGGCGCGAAATCCCACTTCGAGGGCGGCATCCACAAAAGGGAAATAGGTTGCCGGGCGTTCGATGTCATCGATGGTCATACTGCTCTGCGTGGGGAAAAAAGAGGCAGGGATATCGCCAAAAAGCCTGATCTGCTCCGACGTGAAACCCGCGTAGGTTTCCACCCGCAAGCTCTTGCTTGCGGCATTGGGCAGCAACAACAGCATGGCCAGATCGGTTTTCTGGAGCGCGGCAATCGAGGTGAGCACATCATTCAGCAGGCGTTGCAATTCCAGGCTGCTGGAAAGGCGGACGCTCACTTCGTGGAAACGCTTCAAGTCGGCACGCTGGGAATCCAGTTCATCACGAAGATGAGCAAGATCTGTGCTCAACAGGCCGGCTTGCATTTCCGCAACCGACCATTTCTCGCGCGCATACCCTACTATCAGCGTGACCGTAACCAGCAGGACGGACCACAACCCATCGGTTAAACCCGGGATGGCAGGCCGATTCAGGAAGGCAAAATAATTCAGGGCGGCAGTGTTCAATATTGCTGCGAGAACAGCCGGCGCCATTCCACCCACGGCCGCAGAGATGAAGGCTGCGGCAGTAAAAAAGACGCCTACGCGTTGGTGAAAAATCGGCCACGTCGCAGCCGTGAGCGCCCAGGCGGCGACGGACAAAAGGACAGTGAGCGCCCAAGAAGCAATTCTCAGGCGAGTTGACGGCGAGGGGTGCATAGGTCGTCTCCTGCTCCTACCTTCAGGACCAACAAGACGAAGTGGCAACGGCAGAATATCACGGTTCCAGAAAATGTTTTTGGGTTGAAAAAATCGTAGGAGCTGATTAAAAAGTATGCAACCAGAGTTGTACAGGGGGCATCTCAACTGAGCTTCTGCTTTTTTCAAGATCACCTCTCCTTCATTCATTGCCAAAATTGCCATAATTTAAGATCGTGCTACTGCTGTAAAAATTACCCATCAAACCTATTGAGTTAGCTGCCATCGTCGCCAAGTAGTTGGCTTTTTATGGGCTTGCTTTTGGCAGGAGACGTGCCTTGAACATGGAAGGCCCTATCAGAGGAGGTTTGCAAATGAACCAAAGTGGAACTCGCACATTTCATTCTGCGCTCGGAATAGTGGATCCTCATGTTTCATGCGATGAACCTTGTACACACAATTCTGGGGAGACCGCCCTCATCTCAGGAATCTACCGTGCCGAACATTCGGCACCTAACGGCAAACATGCCGGAGAAGCGGTGATCATCAAAGGCAATCGATTCCCAAGTTGCTCCCGCTGCGGAGAGTTGCTGGAATTTTCCCTGCTACAGGCGGCCATCCACATAAGCGAAGATGAAGATTTCATTGCCGGGACAGCGTCCGTTTGAATACTCAAGATCAATTTGATTTGCGAAGGATTCAGCTATTTCATTGAAGATGGGGCAAAAATGTAAGCTTCTGCTGGCTGATTGCGCTCATCTCGCCATTCAAAATAGCCGTGAGCATATTCACCCTGCTGGGAGTGTTTTTTTAAGCGAACAAAAGGATAGAGCGTCTTTCCGGCCAGATCAGGGCGATCTTGGGGCCAGATTGGAATCCAGGAACCGGTGTTCAAGTAAAGAACTTCAGGGCCGTCCGCTTTGGACAGATTTTGAATATCCTGTTCATGGGTATGACCCATCACCGCATAAATCGTAGTTGCCCCCGGGAAGCGCAGGGTTTGCAGGGTTTCGTAAACGCCTTGAGCGAGTTCATCTTCGCCCAGGGGGTCCGGCTGTTTTCGCAGCCGTCTCATGAACTTCCTGATGTTTGCGGTAATATTCAACCATCTGAAGAACTCACGCAAAGCTGCCGCAATAAAAGGCGCAACGAACCCCAATATCGTAGAAGTTAAAGGGTGGGTTACGATGACATTGACGATCCAGGAAATTACCGGAAGCTTGCGGAGAAAATTCACAGCCGATTGGTAACAGGAAGGACAGACAACAACCAATGCAATCAGCAACCCGGTCACCAGTGGCAGGGCAACCGAAAGAAAATAGACCATGAACCAGAAGGTGTTGTGAAGTTTGGAGATCTTTGCAGCGCGGCGCAAGAAGCGCAGAGATCGCCCCAGGATGGCAATAGAGGCGAGAGGGTGCTTGCCCAACATAAGCCAAGGAACGCGTTCGATTGGCCTAACCGAACCCAGGAAGGGTTCCAGTTTTTCCAATTGGTTGATCAGGTATCGAGCTACAAACGTGGCCAGCGGTAGATTCAATTGAGAAGGATCTTCTGCCATTGTTGGACATTTGTCTTTCACCTGTTGCTGAGGATCGTACAGATGCCCATGTTCAAGATAGACGTTATGGATGCAGATCGAGTTATCGCAGTAAAACACCCGCTCGATAGCTTCTTGTCTTATTTTTTCGTTTGCAATTTCTCTTGCCAAAAAGAAACAGAGGGCCTTTCGCACCAGCGGCCAGTATAGATCGAGATCATGGTTGCCCTTCACCATGAGGAGAGATCCACCATGCTCAACCCAATACGCCAGGGCCTGAAAAAACTCGCGATGTCCATCGGCAATTTGCGACAGCTTCCAGGCACTTTTGTAGTCATCGGTCTGAAGGCCATACCGCTTTTCTTTCCGGGAAATCGCTGCCCGCAACTGTTCGCGGGACTTAACTACACCTAAGGCGACAAGCAGGGTTTTCCACTGGTCAAACTCGTCGTGGGAGCTTGGGAAATTGCAGATACGGATGAAATCGAAGGTATCGCCGTTTAAAACAAGGAGCTTGTTGGGGGCTGGTTGATGAGCCTGGATAAAGCGCTTAAATGCCTGATCCGATACGAAGTTTTCGGTGCGGACAAAGCGTGTAGTATAGGGTTCCCGTCCGCGCCCGAGATGAAGATCGCTCACCACCAGAATCTCATCCGGAGGGCTTTTCTCGATCAGTAGTTTCAGCCGCGCATTTTCCTCTTCGACCGATCCCCAAGGGCCAGGCGATATATGTTCTTCAGCCATGATGAATACTGAAAGAGATCACGGGCGTTCAATTGACCTTTTGCCCATGCTCCTTGCACCGGAAGAGCAATTTCAAATAGCTCACATGCTCGGAAAAGAAGAGGGAGTCGGAAAACTCTTCATAATAGCGCTGGATCCGCCGGAGTTGGCCAAGCTCCTTGCGAAACAGGAGCCCGGCGATCGCCAACTTCCAGCGCTTTCCATTGCCAGCCGCAGAGACCAGCGGGGTTATGTATTCCTCCTTGGCCATGCGGACGATGTCGAGGGTTGGGGTTACATTGGGCGTAATATCAATGCGCTCTATGAGCTCAAACCCGTGCTGCTGCGCCTTGCGCAGGTACTCTTCTTCCACGTTGCGGACCTGATCGAATTCACGGGTGTTCTTTTTACGAAACATGCCGCAAATCAGCAGAAAACCGCCAGGGGTGAGCAACCGACGCGTCTGCGCCAGCCCGGTATCGGCATCGAAATAATTCTGGGACTCGCTCATGAGCACCAGGTCATAGCGTTCATCGGAAGAAAAGTTTTCATATTTCGACTGGCAAAACCGAAGCGGTTCCGGAGCGTTCTGAAAAAACTTCCCGTGATTCCCGTCGGGAGAGATGGAGGTCACTTTATAGCCTTTTTCAGTCAAAGCGCGGGCATTGCAGCCGACCCCGCAACCCACGTCAAGGATGGTACGAACCCCAGGAGGCACGGTGCTGACGAGAAGCTTGGTGTATCGAGCCTGGGCCTGGCGGATGATTCTGAAGTCGAGCTTTACAGGTTCGCCATTTCCCCAATATCCATAGTGCAAAGAGCGAAGGCGTAGCAGATCGGTCGCTACCCAAAGTTGAAGATCGAACTCGCGAACGGTGATCTCGGTTGTGATGTCTGTGGCCACGCAACTCCTCTGAACTCTTCTGTCGTAAGATACTGAGCAAGCATTGTAAAGGGGCAGCCGTGGGATTTCCAACGCTGCGATCTTACGGTAGTGGGTTATTTTAAATTTCCACAATGTCACATCCAAAGGCACAGGGCACAGGGCTAAAAGCCCAAATATTTTCAATGCTTTCGGCACGAGTGAACTCGTGCCCTGTTACATGTCTTCAGGCAAAATGACCCACTACCGATCTTACTTGTGTCCAAAGAACTTCATAAACCAGAACTTGATCATGGTCCCCAAGAAAAACCAGGCAAAGCGGAAAAAGTTGGAAATCAATTGAGGGCCGCGGATCCTTAGAGTCAGGACATCCCAACGGAAGAAATCCCACTTATAGAGAAATAAAACACCGGCGGCGACAGGTTGGGTTGTGTCTTCTTGTTCCGCAGTGATGTGTCCGGGGAATACCCGCGTCCACAGCCAGCCGCAATCAAACCATATTCCGGTTGAAGGGTTGTCACCCAGCGTTTTGAATCCGCTTATGGTGATTGGTCCTTGGGGGCCGGCGGTAAAGAGGCGATAGATCATGCGCCTTAGATATGGATTGTGCTCTTCGACAAAGAGGTGAAACTCGCCCTCGGAAACAGGCAGATCACCGCCCAACGACGGACACCGAAAGGTCCCAGTCGCGCGAGTAGTGTGATCAGGTTGCTGGACGAACTTTTGCAAGTCGTCAGTTGAGAGAGTTAGGATCGCTTGCGCTGACAGTCCGGCAAGGAAACCCTTGCGATACCCGGAGAATGGATCTGTCTCGCCCGGAGTGATATAGCCTTTGAGAAGTTCTTTTACGGTCAAAGATGCCATTTTGTGCTCTGCTCTTTTCTATGCCTGTGAACGTTAGACAGGCATCAGGTCTGCAATTCGTTCCGCCAGCGCTCCGATGGTGCGCGAGGGATTAAATCCAACGGACGTCGGCACAATAGAACCGTCGGCTATATAGAGGTTTTTATAACCAAAGACCTCTCCTCTATCATTCACCACTCCTTTTGAAGCGTCGGCTCCCATGTGGCAACCACCCAAAGGATGAGCCGTAACCAGGGTCATGAAATCAACCCAGGCAAAAGGAGGGATCGGATTGCCACCCGTGGCCAAAACCATATTCTTCTGGATTTCGTACTCCGTGTTGGCCAAGGGTTTGGCAGTCTCGGGGTTCCAGTCGAGTTTGAGAATGCGACGCCAGGGCCACCACCACCTGCGTCCCAAATAAAAACGCCCGTTGGCTGCGTCCATGCCTACGGCGAACCAGAGAGCGACGTGGGCAAATTCGTCGTTGGGTCCGGAAAGCTTCTTCAAAACATCGATGATTTCTTTAGGCAGGTGGGCCTTTTCAGCGTCATAGAGCCACCGTTTCAACATGTTTCGCAGCCAATTGGGAGAGCCACCATCTTCGATGAAGAAACGCTGGCCATTCACGCTTCCATCAAAAAAATCCAGGGCGGCTGTGATGGTAGGGCCTACGGTCGGGTCTACGACCTGCGGCTGCTCGAAAGAAGCTGAGATGAAATCGCCGTTCGCACTGAACCCATCGCCCAGCGTCCGGCTTATATTGGGCAGCGTCTTGTATTGATCGCGACAGCGGAGCATAAGTTCATTGGTGTTCAAGGTGCCACCCGCCACAATCACGATTCGGGCAGTCTCGCTGCCAGGGATGCGCTGCTCGTCTTTCAACCGGTCGAAATGCACACGGTAGCCCTGCTCATAAGGTTCGATCCGGGTAGCGATATGCAGGTGCCTGACCTCAGCACCATTCTGCTCCGCCAGGGGAATGTAGTTGAGATCCAGGGTATTCTTCGCATGCACCTGGCACCCAACATCACAGTTGCCGCACTGCACGCAAGTTCCCTGTATCACTCCTTGAGCATTTTTGAACGGCACCGTGTATTTGTCATTGGTGGGGTCGGGCCGGTCATAGCTGTAATTGGGATCAAAGCTGATGGCCAGCGGCGGCTTGAAGAAACGCTTTTCATATCCCGCTGCAGTAGCCGCTTCCTTGAAGAACTTGAAGTGCGGCGAAAGCTGATTATCGGGCAGCGGATTCACCTGCAACATCTGCCCCACTGTGTCATAGTAAGGCTTGAGCGTATTCAGATTAATTTCAGGAGGCCACCCGGAATCAAAAACAGATGCCGGCGGCGCCTTGGAAATATTGGCATAGATGAGAGACCCGCCGCCCACGCCGGCGCCCTGGGCCACCATCATGTTTTTCAGAAAACGGAAATCAAGCCAGCCGTTCAAGAGTTGCGGCTGGTAGGCATCGTAAATCCAGGGGCCATCAATGGTGCGGGGAAAATCCGTGGGCTTCCATCGGCGTCCTCGCTCCAGGATCAATACTTTCTGGTTCTTTTGGGCGAGCCTGCAACCCGTAATGGCTCCGCCGAAACCGCTCCCTATAACGATCACATCAAACGAATAACTCATCCCTATCCTCCCCGCGTTCTTTTTTCCCTGCCGGTGTGGAGCTTATCGAGGTCCTTGATTCAATTCATTGCCTGCCCGAACAGACTTCCGGGAATGATTGCCGTTCCTGATGACCTTTGCTGAATAAGATTAGGCATGATCAAACCCCTGCAATATTTTTGTCAAGGACAATATTGCCTCTCTCAAATACGACACGCGCACTCATTTCCCCTTTCATGCGGCATTTAATTCCAAAATGGGAGATTTCCAATGTTAAGAATTTGCCAATTCACTTGCAGATATGCACCGCAACCAAAACCCGTTCACCGCAAAAGGCCGCGAAGGACGCAAAGGAAAACCCAACACCACCACAGTACAGCATAGCCTCAACCAAAACCAACATCAAAGCAGCCACCGAGGTCACGAAGGGAACACGAAGGAACGCACAGTCAAAAAGCCGATCGCAGAGTCGCGGAGAAAAGCAGAGGCTCACAGAGCAAACCTTTATGGGGCTAAAAACAACATGAAAAATTTGCGAGAAAAACAATAATTTTGAGTCAGTTTTTTGGTGACGCTATGTTCGGAAGGGCACTTGCGCGATTGTATATCTTTGGCGAGAGCACGATTACAAGAACGGCGAGCAGCGCTCCGGCAAGAACGTCAATCATGTAATGGTAACGAAGATAGATGGTGGAGAGGGCGATCAAGGCGGCAAAGATGCAAAACGTCCAGAAGATTGGCGGTGAGAGCTTACGCGCGGCATAGGCACAGACAATCATTACGCCTACATGCCCGCTGGGGAAACAATCGTATTGTACTCCCTCAAGGGAATCGAGGGCTCCCTGAAAAAAGCGGAAGAACCACAGCCCCTGCAGCGCCGGATGCTGTGCAGCATAGGGCATAAAACGGGGCCCGCGGGCAGGAAGCACGACGTATCCGAGGTAGGAGATCAGGAAAGTCGCCACCACCAAAAAGGTGCAATAGCGAAACTCCTGACTGGTTCTCTGGTACCAGTACAGCACGCCCAAAATGATCACCGACGGGATGAACATGAAGTAGACCAGTTGCAGGCATTCTGTAAAAAACGGGTTTTGCAGAGCGTCGGGCCAAAAGACCGGGTCGGTCTTCCACATGGCAAGGTCCCAGCGCGCCAAAGTGAAATCAACGCTGGAGAGCCCCAACCTGGAAACTATATGCGGTACTTCCTTGTAACAAAATGGCAGATAGACCAGAGCGTACCAGTGGCGAGCCACGAGGGCCATGCGGGAGGAGTAGCGCCTGAGGGCCAGGATGATGCCGATGGCCGCAACATGTCCTGCCAAAAACAACAATGATGAGGGATGACGGCCGACCGTCAGGACCAGCAGGAATCCAGTGACAGCAATATAGGTTATAAAAAGCTTATCGATAGGCCAGAGCCCTTGCGGTGCGATCAGGGGCGCGTAGGCGGCCGCTGGCGGATGAGGCTCGGGGATTGTGCCATCCGTTTCCAAGATGCGCTCTTGGTTTTGCTTCTTTACGCCGTTTCCAACAAGAGACGACTGCATGGCTAGGCAAGCTTGTAATGCTTCATGAAGAGCAGTTCGTAGAGACGATAAGGGAGCAGGCTCTTCAGCTTCGGGCCCAGCCGTTCTTCGAAAGGACCTACGGTGTAGCGCAGCCGAGGAGAAGGCGTGGCGATGATGCGCTCGACCAAACGCGCTACCGGATAAGGCACTTTCCCTTTTTCCTCTTCTTCTTTCATGACTCCTACACAGCGTTCCAAGGATTCCCGATATACATCACTTTGTTTTGAATCTGCGCTGTTTTTCCGATTGGCAGGGAAATCAGTCTTGAAGTCGCCAGGCTCAATGAGAACCACGCGGATGCCAAAGGGACGAACCTCCATGCGAAGAGCCTCAGTCATGCCCTCCATGGCAAATTTACTGGCGCTATAAAATGCCTGGAAGGGAACCGCCAGAAGACCGGCCAGAGAGCTGACGTTGATGATGATGCCGGACCGTTGCTGCCTCATGATCGGAAGCACCGCGCGGCAGACACGATGCGTACCGAAGAAATTCGTATCAAACTGGGCCATGGCCTCTTCCGGGCTGGTTTCTTCCACGGCCCCGGCCACGCCGTATCCGGCGCAATTGATTACCACATCCAAACGGCCCTGCTGTTGCTGTATATGCTGCACGCATTGGAACACGGAGTGATCGTTGGTCACATCCATTTGCAATGCAGAAAAGGCGGCCCCGTTACCGGGTTGCAGGCTTCGGCTGGCTCCATAGACGGTCATGCCTTTGCCGGCGAGGTACTCCCCGCAAATCTTGCCAATCCCAGAGGAGGCTCCGGCGATCAATACGACCTGTTGATTGTTGGATGGAGACATAATGGCTAAAGGCTAAGAGCTAATGACTAGATTCCTGGTTCGAGACATTCACATAGTTCTTGCATAGATGCTGGGCGAGCAATTCGACGGTGGGATAGTCCCAGACTACTGTGGGAGATATCTCTGTGCTCAGCCAGTTCTCGAGATCGCCTGAAAGGGAGACCGCCTGCAACGAATCCAAGCCGTAGTTATCAAACGTCTGATGAACATCGATTTTGCCTGGGTCGATATTGACCACACTTGCAATATTTGTAACCAACCATGTACGAATGGCTTCTTCGGTCGGGGGTTCAGTAAGTGGGGTAACCTTTTTCTTCTTCGCCATTGATCTTTTTGTCCAACTTCCCTTTTGTCCAACTCCCTATGCCGGCTTCTCTTGAAATTCCGCCTGTTGCTTCTTCTTCGCAATTTTAACAGCAGAAACTAAACCAACCTTCTCAAGCAGTCGAATCGTGGAACCGGTAATATCCACCTGCCACCATTCCAACCCGTGTACAGCGGAGCTGGGAAAGGCATGATGGTTGTTGTGCCATGATTCTCCAAAAGTTGGAATAGCGAGGATAGCATTGTTGGTGCTGCGGTCCTTCAATTGGTATGGCCGGCTGCCAAATACATGGCAAATCGAGTTGATGCTCCAGGTGGAGTGGTGCACAATCAGCACGCGGATCAAGCCTCCCCAGAGAAAGCCGCGCCCAACGCCCAACCAGCTTCGGGTGATGGCGCCTTCAGCGGCAGCGGGCAGAACCAATCCCAAGCCTATCCAGACAAAATAGAGCCTGTTCAGCTTGAAGATCTTCCGGTCCTGCAAAAGATCGCGGACATAGGTTCCCCAATCGGTCAGTTCGTGATTGAAAAGCCATCCCATATGGGAATGCCAGAGGCCGCGCAGAACTGCGCCAACCCCGGAGCCGTAAAGATGGGGAGAGTGGGGATCGCCCTCGCGGTCGCTATAGGAGTGATGACGGCGGTGAATCGCCGTCCAAAAGATCACCGGACCCTGGGCGGCCATAGAACCCATAACGATCAGCGTCGTCTTAAGAAAAGGCACTGCCTGATAAGAACGGTGGGCGATAAGGCGATGGAATCCCATTCCGATGCCGAGCACGGTCACTGCATACATGACCGCGAATACCGCCAGATCGAGCAAGTTGACGCCGCGATTCCAGAACAGAAGGATTCCCCCGGCAAGGCCCACATAAGGGATAAGCACGGTGATCAAGGTCACACGACGTTCTATCCGGCGGGCGCGCTCATTCAGAGGGCGAACTCCACGAGATGGAGCATGGCCTGAAGACTCGATTACTTCAGGTTCTTTCGCAAGCTGCTGCATCTTTCCTCCAAAATGAGCTTTCGGGAGCCGGGTGAAGATGGACGGTTTCAAGCGAGTGCGACATGAGCGCGCTCTTGCAAAGCGCCCGTCGAATCTTGCCGCTGGAAGTCTTTGGCACCTGCCCTGGTTTCAACAGGACAATTGCATAAGCCTGCACATCGAAATCACGCACCACAGCTTGCCGGATGGCAGCGACCATTTGCTGAGGGTCGGTACGCAAGGCTTCTCGCTGGACCTCCTGAGCTATCACCAGCCGCTCCTGTCCATCATATTCTACCGAGAATATGGCGCCAGAACCGGGTTGTAGTCCCGGATGGCTGGCTTGGGCGGTTACCTCCAGATCGTGGGGATAGAGATTCCGTCCATTGATGATGACGATATCTTTAAGGCGTCCAGTGACAAACAGCTCGCCTTGATGAAGAAATCCCAAATCACCCGTGCGCAGGAATGGTCCTTCGCCGGTATCCGCGCGGTAGGCCCCAAAGGTGTTGAATGTTTCATCGGGACGATTCCAATAACCGGATGATACGCTCGGACCTGAGACCCAGATTTCCCCGACACACTTTTCGGGACACGCGCACCGGCTTTCCGGATCCACAATCACAACCTTCTGGTCCGGAGCAGTTTCTCCGCATCCGATGACCGCTTTCGCATCTTTGGAATCTTTGGAACCTTTCTTCACCGGGACGGCGGTATGCTCCTCCAAGGCTTTTCGGTCAAGATGCAGGACCTTGGAGCCGGCCAGTGCATGACCGCCGGTCACAAATAATGTGGCCTCGGCCAGTCCATAGCAGGGATAGAAAGCCCTGCTGTTGAACCCACAAGAGGCGAACGTTTTTGAGAAGCGATTTATGGTGTCCGGGTGAATCGGCTCCGCGCCGTTGAAGGCGATTTTCCAACTGCTCAAGTCAATCGTAGACCGCTGTTCGGGCGTGACTTTTCGCATGCAGAGTTCGTAAGCAAAATTGGGGCCTCCGGTTATGGTGGCGCGGATTCTGGAAATTGTTTGTAACCAGCAAAACGGCTGTTGAAGAAATGCAAACGGGGGAATGATCGCCACCGGGAAACCCGCAAAGACAGGCTGCAATATCCCTCCAATCAATCCCATGTCGTGGTAAGGAGGAAGCCATGAAATGCCTACGCTGGAGGGCCCGGAGTCGAACCCGCGCTGAATCAGACTCAAGTTGTGCAAGAGATTTCCATGGGTGATCATCACGCCGCGCGGCCGGTTGGTTGATCCGGAGGTATATTGCAGCAGGGCCATTGTCTCCCGATGAATGGCCAACGAGCGCCAGGTGTCCGCACTGGTGGGAGAAATATCATCCGTGGCAATCACGTGAGGCGGATTCCCCCCCATCACCTCTTCCCAGGCTGTTTTGAACACCGGAGCGGCATCGGCGCTGGTCAAGATAAACTTGCACTCTGCATCTTTGAGCAGCTCTACAATCTTGGGCAGACCCTGCTTCAATCTCCCGCGATGGCCAAGATAAGTCGTTACGGCCACCGCACCTGCATAGAGGCAGCCGAAAAAGGCGGTAACGAAATCAGCGCCTGGCTGATGCAACAACAGGACCTTTTGCCCAGCGGTAGCCCCAGCGGCCTGAAGTGTGGCGGCAATGGTCCGGGCCTGTTGATCCAGCGACACGTATGAAATGCGATTGAAGTTATCGTCTTCCGCCGACCTCTCCTTCAAGAACAGATAGGCGACCTGCTCGGGCTGGGCTGTTGCCCTATACCGGAGAAGTTCGACAAGGCTGCGCCAATCTGCCTGGTTGTGGGCCCGGGCCGCAACCCCAAACGACTCTTGCAGTCGTTCAGGCATGGGCCACCTTCATCTCTTTCAGTTCGTCGGCTGAAGGGCCGGAGAGTTCGAGCTTTCCCAGGGCGAAGCCATGCTTTTGTGCTGCTTGAAGCGCCCAGTTGACGCCCTCGGGCTTGATGGACCCGAAGGAAACGGAGTTGATCGTTCCTTCCAGCCCCATGAGCAGTGTTTCGGCCATGCAGGCAAACACGTATCCAGGTTCAAGATCGAGGCCGGCGATAAGAAAATCTTCGTTGCGGGGCAGCTTGACCAATCCGCCACGCATGACTGTGACCAACGGACGCTGCAACGGAATTTCCGGAGAAACATCGGCGGGTACAGCGACGTCGCAAACCACAACCGGCTCGGACGACAAATGCTCCGGGTGAATGAGCGGCTCAGGATTGTTGGAAGCTGCGGCGATCAGATTGCAATGGCACAGCTCGCGCAGATCATCGGTAACTTCGAGGTTGCGGGCCACCTGCCCAATCTCTTCGACCATGCTCTTGACCCGGGGAGAATGGGCATCCCGCACCACCAGTAAAACGGATTCAACCTGGGGAGCCATCATCAAAGCCAGGGTAGCACCGATATTGCCGGTGGCGCCGAGCACAGCCAGCTTTGATCTCCTGATATCGATGCCCGACATGTGCGCGGCGTGCTTCATGCCCTCAATGGCCATGCCCACGGTCAGCGAATTGCCGGAGGTGAGGGTGATACCTTGCGTAGTGATGCGCTTGCAATTTCCCGACAGGATCGAGGTATAAGCTCCCAGGCCTACAGCCTGGCATCCATAGTCACGCGCCTGCATCACTGCGTCTTCGATCTTGTCCATCATCCATTGCGTGTCGCGGGCGTAAATCCCTTCCATGATCTGCTTAGGGGTAAGATCAAGGCCGATATAACTCAGATGGACCTCTTCACCAGTAATGGACTGGACATTGAGCTGGTCAAAGATGGTGCCCATCAGGATACGGGAAGGCTTCTCCATAAATTCAAGCAGGTTGTGTTTAAGGGAGATGAGCGAGGCGTCCCACAAAAGCGCATGATCAGGGTGAAGCAGATGACCGATAAAAGCCACGCGCTTGGGTGTGCGTGGGGTCTCGCGCCGGCTCAGGCGGGAGCCGCTGAAATCTACGATTGGGCCAGGATGACGGCCTACCTGATAACTGGTGAGATACGCAACATCTGCGGCCCGCAAGGCTTCACAAAACAGCTGCAAGGCATCCACGAAGCGGTCGACTTCAACGCGCGGAATATAAGCTGAGGGCTGAACTCGCAGGGTAAAGCGTTCGCTCAAAGTTGGTCCCACGCGGATGCAGTGAACGTTCAGCAAATAAGCTGCGGCCAGATAGCCCAGGTACTCTTGCTGCGAGAGCATTCGCAAGGCATTGGAAGGAGAATCGGAGATATCCTGCAGCTCGATGCCCAACATCAGTCCCCGGCCACGAATATCTTTAATCAGGTCGGGAAAGCGGTCGCGAAGCTCCTGCAACTTGCCGAAGAGATAGCCACCCGTCTCCAGGGCACGCTGGCCCAGTTGTTCACGCTCGACGATCTCGATGGCCTTGAGCGCCAGAAAACATCCGCGGTCATCTTCGGCAAAGGTGGAGCTGTGTTTGAACGAGAATTCATCTACGAAACGCTCGCGCTTGATCAGTAGCGCGCCAATCTTTGCCAAGCCGCCGCCCAATACCTTGGAAAGACAGATGTAATCAGGCTCCAGACCCAGATCCTGACAGGCGAGGAAGCAGCCCGTGCGATAGAAGCCAGTCTGGATTTCATCGGCAACAATTGGAATGTCGGTCTCGCTTTGAATCTTCTTGATCCATTCCACAAATGGCGCCGGCAGAGGCTTGACCCCACCTTCTCCTAAGATTGGCTCAATGAAAATAGCGCCAATCTCCTCAAGTTGCGTTTCCAACGCCGCCCAGTCTGCAGGATCGTGCATGTCAATGAACCGCACCTCCGGGCCCATGTGAGCATACGGCTCGCGATAAGAATAAGTGAGTTGGACAGCTCCGGTAGTTTTGCCATGGAACGCGCCACGAACGGCGCAGATCAAACGTTTTTCCGGTCTTTCTAGCGCCAGATGCTTCAGGGCAGCTTCCACCGTTTCAGTTCCGGTGTTGGTGAAAATCGTGATGTAATCACCGGTCCGCTCACAGAGCGCCTTGGCCAGTTGCGTGGCTCCCCGGCGGCACGAGCCCTGAGCCATGAGGGGAACGCGCTCTTGTACCAGGCGAATATCTTCAGCCACCAGTTCGGGATGATAGTGCCCCAGCAGATTGACCCCGAAGCCGCCTACCAGATCCAGGACTTTGACCAGATGCTCTCCGCGCCGCTGCCACATATAGTCGCCCTCGGCGCGCTCATAGACGGCGTCGAGGCTGAGCGATTGCAACATGCGCGCCATCTCGGGGCGGCAATAGTGGCCATAGTCGGAAACGATCTCCGGAGCCGTGCCCAGCGGAACTGTTCCTGAATCCTTATTATTAGACTGCATCCAGCCCTTCTCCTCACCGAGTTGAGGTTTTCAAGAAACCCTTGCTTCCAAGCGCATTGCTGCTTGGTTCTTATACCTGGTGGACCACAGCACCGTAACAGCCGAAAGCACCACCAGGCCTGCTGCGGTTACCAGCACTTCCAGCGTCCTGCCTTTTATTCCAAAAAGCGCCAGGATTCCGACAATCGGCAGCACGATCATCAACGCCCAGTTGAGCCAAGCCGGCAACGGACTGCGGAATGTCCGGCGCGCATTCGGCTGCGTCTTGCGCAAGCGCAGGACGGCCCACAAGAAGGCGGCATAGACGCAACATACGATCGACGATCCGACTACGGCCGCAATCTCTTCCAGCTCATATTTAACAATGACGACAGAGGCAATCGAGGCCAATGTTCCCAGCACCAGCACGCCTCCAATGGGCGCTCCTGTGTTGAGCGACATCTTGGCCCAGGATTTTGGCAGGCTTCCCTCACGGG
>Ga0070730_10001428_pt1 | contig 23115 bp, 19 predicted proteins | sample Coa_R1_3_FD_66447 | JGI IMG/M metagenome (GOLD analysis project Ga0070730, IMG submission 66447) | Surface soil microbial communities from Centralia Pennsylvania, which are recovering from an underground coalmine fire - Coalmine... | ecosystem: Environmental > Terrestrial > Soil > Unclassified ... | reverse complement strand
TGTTCGGCCAGTCGGAAAAAGGCGCGGCGGCCGCGCGCATGATGCGCATGGGCTTGCGCAAAGCCGGCCTGGCCCCGGAAGAGGTCGATTATATCGTCGCTCACGGGACCGGCACCCCGCTCAACGATAAGGTCGAAACCCTGGCCATCAAAGATGTGTTCGGCGCCCACGCCTACCGGCTGGTTATTTCCTCCTTTAAGTCGATGACGGGCCATCTGATGGGCGCCTCGGGTGCGCTCGGGGCGATTAATGCCGCCTACGCGATCCGCGATAACCTGATGCCGCCGACGATCAATTACACGACTCCGGACCCCGATTGCGACCTGGATTATAATACCAGGGGCCTGCGGGCTCAGACGGTCAACGTCGCGATCAGCAATGCGATCGGACTCGGCGGGCACAATGCCTGTGTGGTGCTCCGCAAATGCCAGGGTCTGTGAGAGCCTGGTAGAAAGGGCGCGGTATGTACACCGATGGACGCCGGGTGGTCGCCACCGGGCTCGGGGCCATCACCCCGATCGGCCTGAGTGCGGCCGAATACTGGCGCAACCTCTGCGCCGGCGTGTCGGGCGCCGGCCTGATCACCCGCTTCGACGTCAGCAACTACCCGGTCAAAGTCGCCTGCGAAGTCAAGGACTTTGACCCGGTCCACTACATGGATGCGCGCGATGTGCGCCGGACGAGCCGCTTCGTGCATTTCGCGGTGGCCGCGGCCGCCCAGGCCCTGGCCGACGCCGAGTTCACGATCACCGACGCGAACGCCGAGATGGTGGGCGTGGCTTTCAACACCGGCGGCGGCGGCCTGGTCGACATGGCCACCGAAGTGATGGTCATGGAAAAGAAGGGCATGAGCCGGGTCAGCCCCTTCTTCGTGCCGTCGATGATCCTCAACATGGCCTCGGGCCAGGTCTCGCTCCAATTCGGCGCGAAGGGCCCGGCGATCACGTCGGTGGCCGCCTGCGCCAGCAGCATCTATTCCTTTATCGACGGCTACCACCTCATCGGCCGCGGTGAGGCGGACGTCATCATCGCCGGCGGGACGGAGGCCGGCCTGACGCCGATCGCCGTGGCCGGGCTGGGCAACATGCAGGCCCTGTCGCGAAACACGGCCCGCCCGCCCGCGGCGGTCAGCCGGCCGTTCGACGCCAAGCGGGATGGCTTTGTCTTTGGCGAAGGCGGCGGCGCCGTCATCCTGGAGTCGCTGGACCATGCCCGGGCGCGGGGCGCCCGCATCTACGCGGAGGTGCTGGGCGGGGCCCAGACCGCCGATGCCTACCATATTACGGCGCCCGCGCCGGGCGGGGCCGGGGCGGCCAATGCCATGGCCCGCGCCATCCGCTATGCCGGCCTGGCGGTGACCGATGTCGACTATATCGTGGCCCATGGCACCAGCACCCCGCTCAACGACGCGGCCGAAACCGCGGCCATCCATCGCGCCTTTGGCGACCATGCCCGCCGGCTGGCGATCAGCTCCAACAAGTCGATGGTCGGCCATTTGCTCGGCGGGGCGGGGGTCATGTCGGCCATCGCGGCGATTATGGCCATCCAGGACCAGGTGGCCCCGCCGACCATCAACTATGAATATCCCGACCCGGACTGTGATCTCGACTATGTGCCGAATACAGCGCGCCCCATGCCGATCGATGTCGCGATCATCAACGGCTTCGGTTTCGGCGGCCAAAATGGGGTCGCCGTCTTCAAGCGTTTCGCCGGCTGATCATGGACGCCCCTGCTGCCCCGGACTTCCCCGGCCCGGCCGGCCCCCCAAGCGGCGAGCGGATTTTGATCGCCACGGGCGATCCCCAGGTGATCGCCGCGGCGTCGCCGCTGCTGACGGCGACCGGGTATGAGCTCGTCGTGCTCGACAATGGGCCCGACGTGTTGCTTTACGCCGACGAGCACGCCGCCGATCTCTACCTCCTGGATCACAACCTGGCGCAGCTCGACGGGTTGCGCGTGGCCCGCCACCTGCACCAGAGCTACAACGTGCCCCGCGAGCGCGTGATCATCCTCTACCCGGCCGATGTCGCGCCCAGTTACCAGGCCGAGATCCAGGCCGGCGAGATCCTGGTCTGCCCCTTCACCGGCGTGGAGTTGATCCTCTGCGTCATGCGCCATTTGCACCCCGCGAGTCCGGAAGGCTAAAGACGCCGACCCCATCCCCGCCGCCGCTGGTCGCCTCCGGGGGCCGGTGGCCGGCACCAGAAACAGAATAGGAATACGCTATGCCCAATGCAGTGCATACCTCGACTCAATGGCAGCCCCTGGCGCCCCCGGCGCCCGGCGCCGAGCCCACCGCGGCCTGGTGGCTCCAGATCCTGGAACGCGCGCTGATCTCCCGCGCCATGGATGATCTCGAAGTCACGAAAGAGTACCGTCCCAACCCGGACCGGCCCCAGGAAGGGAAGCTCAGATTCCAATTTTCGGCCAAGGGCCACGAGATCCCACAGCTGGTGGCCGCCGCGCTGCTCAGCCATCCGCACGACGGCGCCAGCGTGTACTATCGTTCGCGCCCGTTGATGCTCGGGGTCGGCCTTTCCCCGTTTACGGCCTTTGCCAGCGTGATGCATAAGCTGGAGGGCGTCTCCGGGGGCCGCGATATCGGCGTGGTCTTCAACCACCGCCAGCCCGGCGGCGTGACCGTCCTGCCGGCCTCCGGCGATGTGGGCGCCCAGTTTACCCCGGCGGTCGGCTGGGCGCAGGCCGTCCACTACCGGGCGACGCTGATGGAGCAGCCCGCGTATGCCGGGGCCATCGCCCTGGCGCACGCGGGTGACGGCGCGACGTCGACTAACGGCTTCTGGAGCGCGCTGAACATCGCCGCGCCGCTGCGCCTGCCCTATGTCTTCCTGATCGAGGACAACCGCTATGCCCTCTCGGTGCCCTGGCGCTATCAGTCCGGGGCCGCGGCGATCGTCGACAACATCCGCAACTTCCATAACCTGGCCATCGAGTCCGTGGAGGGCGGGGACATCCCGGCGCTCTATGCCGCGCTGGCCGGTGCGATCGGGCGCGCCCGGCATGGCGGCGCGCAGCTTGTGCATGTCCGGGTGCCGCGGCTCACCGGGCACAACTGGCAGGATCCCGCGGCCTACAAGACGGCGGAAGAGAAGGAAGAAGACGCGCGGCGCGACCCGTTGCCCCGCCTGATCGCCTACCTGCAAGACCAGCACGGCGTGACCCCCGCCCATATCGACGGTCTGCGCGAGGACGCGGCCGCTTTCGTGCGCGCGCAGGCTGAGGCGGCCTGGAACGAAGGCCATGATCCCGCCCCGGCAGATGCGACTACCCACCTGTTCGCCCCTGCGCGGCCGGTCCCGGAGACCCCTCCGCTGACCACCGGGCAGCGGCTGACCATGCAGCAGGCCATCCGGCAGACTCTGGAGGACGAGCTGGCGCACGACCCCGCGATCCTGGTCTTCGGCGAAGACGTGGCCGCCTTTGGGGGCGTCCATCGCGCGACCGATGGCCTGCAGACCCGCTTCGGCGAGGGGCGCGTGTTCGATACCAGCCTCAACGAGGAAGGCATCGTCGGCCGCGCGGTCGGCATGGCGGTCAACGGCCTGCGCCCGGTGCCCGAGATCCAGTTCCGCAAGTATGCCGACCCAGCCCATGAGCAGATCACCGACGCGGGCAGCCTGCATTGGCGCACGCACGGCCGGTTCAGCGCGCCGCTGGTCCTGCGCATCCCCGTCGGCTACCAGCTGATGGGCGGGGACCCCTGGCACGCCGTCTGCGGCGAGGCCGTCTTCGCCCACCTGCCGGGCTGGCAGATCGCCTACCCGTCGACGGTGCCGGACGCCGTCGGTTTGCTGCGCACGGCGCTGCGCGGCGACAACCCGGTGGTCTTCCTGGAGCAGCGGCTGCTCTACCGCTTGCGCGAGGCGAACGCGCCCTACCCGGGCCCCGACTACCAGGTACCCTTTGGCCGCGCCCGCCGCGTGCGCGAGGGTCGCCATGTCCTGATCGTGACCTGGGGCGAGACGGTCTACCGCGCCCTGGAGGCGGCCACGGCCCTGGCCGGGCAGGGGGTGGAGACGGAGATCCTCGATCTGCGCACGATCATCCCCTGGGACCAGGAGATGGTCTTCGCCGCGGTGCGGCGCATCGGCAAGGTGCTGATCGCGCATGAGGACACGCTGACTTGTGGCTTCGGGGCCGAACTCGCCGCCCAGATCGCCGAGCACGCCTTCTCCTCCCTGGATGCGCCGATCATGCGCGTGGCCACGGCCGATGTGCCCTCGCCCTGCCACCCCACCCTCTTCGGCGCGATTATGCCGACCACCCCGAAGGTGCAGGCGGCCCTGACCGAGCTGGCGCGCTGGTAGCGATCAGCGAACAGCAATCAGCGAACAGCAATCAGCGATGTGCTACGCACCGCTTCGCGAACAGCAGTCAGCAGGTTGCTGACTGCTGATTGCTGACAGGCGCGGCGCGGGTCGCGGCCGGTCTATAGCGCCGCCAGCCGATCGAAGAGGCGGCCCCAGTAGCGGAGAGAGGTCCGGTAGTCGGCCAGGCGGATCGACTCGTTCGGCGAGTGGATCTGCGAGCCGGCAAAGCCCGGGCCGCAGACCATGGCCGTCGGGATGCCCAGGTCGCCGGCGATCAGCGAGAAGGGGCCGCTGCCGCCGGTCATCGGCTGGATCAGGGCGCCGCCCGGCACGAGGTCTTGCCAGACGGCCGCCGCCGCCTGCACGAAGGGGCTGTCGACCGGCGTTTTGCCGACCTCCAGGCCCCCCAGCTGCACCACCTCGACGTCGGCGAAGCCCCGCCGGTCCAGGTGGGCGCGCAACAGCGCCAGCATCGTGGCCGGCGTCTGGTTGGGCACCAGGCGGAAATCCATCTTGACCACCGCCTGGCTCGGCACGATCGTCTTGGCGCCGGGCCCGCCGTAGCCGCTGGTAAAGCCGGCGATGTTGGCGGTCGGCTCGAACATGCGCGTGTAGAGCACGGCGCGGCCCTGGAGGCCGCGTTGCCAGTGGTCCAGCCCGTAGAGCCGGGCCAGACCGGCCTCGTCAAACGGCATCGCGTCGGCCGCTGCGCGGTCGGCGGCGCTCGGCGGGACCACCAGCTCGGCCAGGCCGTCGAGGGTGAGGTTGTCCTGGGCGTCGCGGATCGTGGCCAGGGCCTGCACCAGACGCCAGGCGGGGTTGGGTACGATGCCGCCGTTGCCCGAGTGGACATCATGGCTGGGACCGCGGGCGTGCAGCTCGACATACAGCATGCCCTTCATGCCGCAGACGACGGTCGGCTGGTCGCGTTCGTCGCGGCCGCCCCCCTCCCAGGCGCAAAAATCGGCCTGCAGGGCGCCGGCATGTGCGTGAACCACCGGGCCGAGATGCGGGCTGCCGATCTCTTCCTCGCCCTCGATCAGCCAGCGCAGGCGCAGGGGCAGGGGTCCGACGGTGGCCTGGTAGGCACGGATGGCCTGTACCCGGGCCAGCAGGTCCCCTTTGTCGTCGGCCACGCCCCGGGCGTAAAACTGGCCGTCGCGGATCGCCCCGGCGTAGGGGGGGCTGTCCCAGAGCTCCAGCGGCTCGGGCGGCTGGACGTCGTAATGGTTGTAGAGCAGCAAGGTGCGCACGCCGGACCCGAGGTCGCCCAGGATGACCGGCGACCCGTCGGCGATCGGCACGAGATCGACATGGCCGCCCAGCGCCTCGATCTTCTCCCGCACCAGCGCCCCGCTTTCGGCCAGGCCGATCTTTTGCCCGGCCAGGGCCGGTTGGGCGCAGAAGGCCCGCAATTCCTCGACGAACTGGTCAAAGTGCTGCTCAATATAGGCATCATAGGCCTGAAAATCGCTGGTCATTGGTCTCCCTTTCATCATAGTAACCTCATAGTAACCTCATAGTAACCTTATAGGCGATCCAGCATCGCTTTCACCGGGCCGAGCGCCGCGATGTGGTCGGCCGGGGCCGCGAACCCGCCGCCCATGGTGTTGACCCCGATATGGGTGGCGCCCAGGGCCTGCCAGGCGCGGGCGGTGGCGGCCAGGTCGTCGAGGTTCTGCCCGTTGTAGCTGATCCGCGCTTCGATCCCGATGGTTGCCGGATCGCGGCCCGCCGCCTGCGCCGCCGCGTGCAGCTTCTCCACGGCCGCGCGGCCCTCGGGCTCGGGGCGCATCTGCGGGAACCAGCCGTCCCCCAGCGCAGCCACCCGCGCCAGCAGCTTATCGGCGGCCGGGCCGGTGGCGCTGGTCCCGATCCAGATCGGGATCGCCCGCCGGACCGGGAGGGGATTCAGCCCGGCCGCTTGGACCTGGTGCCAGCGGCCGGCGAAGGTCACGAGCGGCTGGCCGAAGAGCTGACGCAAGAGCGCGATCTGCTCCTCGATCCGCTGGCCCCGGGTGTGAAAGTCCTGGCCCAGCGCCTCGTATTCGACCGCGTTCCAGCCCACGCCGACGCCCAGGCGGAGGCGGCCGCCGCTCAAGATGTCCACCTCGGCGGCTTGTTTGGCCACCAGGGCGGTCTGGCGCTGCGGCAAGACGATGACCCCGGGCGTGAACTCGATCCGCTGGGTCAGCCCGGCCAGATACCCGAAGAGCACCAACGGCTCGTGGAACGAGTCCTGGTCGGTGTACCCGCGCCAGCCCGGCCGGGCGGCCGGACTGGCCCCCAGGACATGATCATAGGCCAGGATATGGTTATAGCCCAGGCCCTCGGCCGCTTGCGCATAGTCGCGGATGGCGATCGGGTCGGTGCCGATTTCGAGCTGGGGAAAAATGGCGCCTGCTAACATACGAACACTCCTTTTCCAGTGCCGGGTCCCGTGCCTATTCCTTGTCTGGTAGGCCCCTTATTATAACACTCTCCTCGCAAGAGCCGGGCCAGGGAGCGCCGGGGCTGGCACACAGTATGCGACGTTGCCGGGCGGCCGGGCCCTATGCTATAATGCCGCCATGGGTTTTCTTGACCGCGTGAAGGCGAGTTTTAGCCAGGCGATGGGCGGCACCGCGGCCCTGACCCTGGAGGTGACCCCGCAGACCGTGCATCCAGGGGACTGCGTCGACTACCGGGTGTTGCTGGTGACCACCGGCCCCCTGAAAGCGGCCGCGATCACCGTGGGCCTTTATGGGCGTGAGCGGGTCCGGGTTTGGACCAGTGGACCCCCCGGGGCGGCGGGGCCGGGCGCGGAGGAGAGCAGCGCGGGGACCCCCAGCCCCGCCGCGCTGCTCTCCGGCCCGGCGCGCGAGACGGTGACCTTCCAGCAGGTCGAAACCCTGGCCCCCGGCGAGTTGGTCCTGCCGGCCGGCCAGACCCGCGAGTTCCAGGGCCAGATTCAGGTGCCCGCCGAGATCCAACCGACCTATCGGGGGATCGACGCCTTGCATAGCTGGCGTATCCGGGCGACCATCGTGATCCCGCTGGGCGTCGATCTGGTGGAGGATGCAGATATCGTCATCCGTTAGCCAGCCCCTGGCACGCTGGAGGATGATCCGGCGCGTCCGCGACCTCACCTGCGCGGTAGGGTTGAGTCTCAGCCTGGGCGCCTGCGGGGGCGCCGCGCCGCGTGCGACCCCCACGCCGCCCCCCACCCCCCTCCCGACCGTCGCGATCGTCGTCATCCCCCGCCCCGGTCCGCTGCGCCCGGTCCGCCCGCCGACGCCCCCCACGCTGGAGCCGGACGCGGTCGCGACCGACCTGGCGGTGGTGCAGGTGACGCGTACCGCGGCCGCCGCCGCCCGCGCCACCGCGATAGCCGGGGGGGGAGCCGCGGCCCCGACCGAGGCGCCGGGGCCCAGCCGTGTGCCGAATCCTGCGACCCCGGAGCCCAGTCCGCCGGGCCCCCCGGCCGGCGCGGGAGGGGGACTCGGCCTGGCGCAGGCCGCCTGGGAGCAACAGCACGGCGCCCCCGGGCCCGGGAGCACCGCCACCCTGGCCCTCTATGAGCAGGGCCTCTATCTCGTCAGCTTCTGGTCGGCGGGCGACACGCCCGTACAAAGCATTGTCCGCCAGGCCCCGCCCGGCCTGCAGCTCCCGCTGGCGACCGCCGAGCGCGAAGGCGCGTCCCTGCTGCCGCCCGATGCCCAGCGCCAACAAACCCGCACGGACCCCGATCCCAGCGGCGGGCCGGCCAATACCGTCGTGCTGTATCACAGCCTCTGGCTGTCCCGGCGCTACCTGCCGGATGCCGCGGGTCCCTTTCCCTGGGGGCCGCGCGGCCCGGGCACCCTGGCGCTGACCTACTACGGCGATGGCCGGTCCTGGAGCCTGAGCGCCGGATATCCGGCGCCCTGAGGCGGGAGCCCCCGCGGGCCGGCCGATCTCTGCATGAATTTTAATCTAATTCTGAGCGGGGCTTGAGGTCGGGCCGCTATACTGAGATCAGGCGCCTCCCGGCCGCTGGTCACCTATTGTGGTGGATCGCGGGTCCGGAGGGCGGGACAAGTAATCAGCGAGAGGCCTGCGCGCGTGGCGGCGAGTTCAACAACCAAACCGGCACAATCTGTGATCCCCCCCGATCGCCTGGCGGCGCACCTGGTGCTGGCGGTCGGCACCCTCGTCGGCTGCGGGATCGCGTGTATTTATGACCCCTCGGCGATCCTCGCCGAGCCCCTCGCGTTGGGGCTGGGCTACGTCGCCCTCGTCTACCTGGTCGTGAGCCTGCTGATCGGCCCCCTCTACCTGGCCCGCCGGCGGCGCAACCCGGTTAATCTCTACCTGCGGCGCGATATCGGCATCTGGGCGGGAATCACATCCCTGCTGCATGTCTTCTTCGCCTTGCAGCTCTATGCCCAGGGGCAAATCCTGCTCTATTTCTTCCGCCAGGTCGCGGATCGCTACCTGCTCCAGTTGAACCTCTTCGGGCTCAGTAATGATGTCGGCCTGCTGGCCACTGTGATTATGGTGGTCCTGCTGGTGCTCTCCAACGATCGCGCGCTGCGCTGGCTGAAAGGCCCGCGCTGGAAGCGCATCCAGCAATGGGCCTACCCGCTCCTCGTCCTGACCATCCTCCATACCTGGGGCTACCAGCTCTATAACACGCGGGATGGCTGGCTCCTCGGCACCCTCGGCGGGCTGACGCTGCTCGTGGGCGTGGTCCAGCTGGGCGGCGTCCTGGTCCACCGGCAGCGCCGCCGCCAGCGGGCGGTCCGCCAGGCGCACCGGCCCCCGGCCCTGCCGAGTCCCGCGCCCTATCTCACGCCGGCCGACGCCCCGGGCGGCCTATCCCGCCGGAGCTTCCTCCAGCTGGGGGGCGCCACCCTCCTGGCCGGAGTCGCCGGGCTGGTCAGCTTCAACGCGACCCGGGCGCTGTTGTCGCCCCCGGCTGGCGCGCCGCCGGCGCCGGGGCCGGCCGCGCCCGCGACGGCGGCGGATGCGCCCCCGACCGCGCCCCTGCCGCCGGCCGATAGCGCAACCGCCCCGCCGCCGGCCGCGACTCCCGCCGATAGCGCTACCGCCCCGCCGGCCGCGACTCCCGCCGATAGCGCTACCGCCCCGCCGCCGGCCACCGCCCCCGACGCTAACCCCACGGTGGCGGACCCCACAGCGACAGACCCCGCCGCTCCTGCGGGCGCCGCGCCGCCCAGTGGAGTCGTCCTGGCCACCCTGGCCTCCTGCCCGGTGAACAGTGCCCTGACTTTCACGGCCCCCGACACCGGTGAGACGGGCATCTTAGTGCATGAAGCCGATGGCAGCGTCAAAGCCTTCAGCAATATCTGTACGCACCGGCCCTATCCGGTCGAGTACGATGGCAACTCCCAATTGCTGATCTGTCCCTTGCATTATGCCTGCTTCAATGCCCAGACCGGGGACGTCACGCGCGGCCCCGCGGATAGCCCACTGCCCCCGATGCCGGTCCATGTCGATCCCCAGGGCAACATCATCTACGGCTGATGGGCCGTCAACCGCCCGGCGCCTCTGGCAGATCAGTCAGGATCTCCCCCCGCATAGCACGCCGGTGTAGCAGCATGTCGTGGATGGGATCGTGCTATATGCTAGCCTAGCATTCATCATCAGGAGCGATCCTTACTGCGACGATAAGGAGGTCGACCAATGGGGCGGATTGCATCCCTGCGGAAACCGAACGGGCGCCGGCGGCGGCTGGGGCGCTGGGCGGCACTGGCGATCGCCGGCGGCGCCGCATATTTGCTGATCGCGCGCCGCTGGCGGCGGGCCCCGGGGCGCCCGGCGAGCACGCCTGACAAAACCACCCCCCCGGGCCCCCGCTTTTCTCCGCCCGTCCGGGCGTTGATCGGCGCGTTTAACCGCGTCACGCTCACTTTCGCCGGGCGTCGCTACAGCCCCTATGCGATGGTCTCCCATGTGGGGCGCCGCTCGGGCCAGGCGTATGCGACGCCCGTGGTGGCCCGCCCGGTGGGCGCCGGCTTTGTGATCCCGTTGCCCTATGGGGCCACAGTGGACTGGGTGCGCAATCTCCAGGCGGCCGGTCAGGGCACGGTGCAATGGCAGGGGCAGCGCTATGCGGTGGGGGTGCCGCAAGTCGTGGGCGCGGCGGAGGGGCTCCCGGCGTTCTCGCCGGTCCAGCAATGGGTCTGCCGGCGCCTGGGCTTCACGCAGTTTTTGCGCCTGCCGGAGCGGGAGACGCGCCGGCCCTAACCCCTGGCCCGGGTCTTTTCTTGCCGCCCGCCTAGAGAAATCCCCGGGGCGCACTGGGCGCCGAAGGGGGATAATCAATAGGTACCGGTACCGGTACAGGTAGCGGTATAGGTAGTGGTAAAGGAGAGCACCCATGACGACCCCGAATCCATTGGATACCCATTTTAGCGGCAGCCGGGATATGCTGGGCTACACGCCCGGGGCCACGCCCTCGGCCGATGCCTGGCTCGCGACCTTCACCCGGGACTTCCTCGCGCATGCCGAGGGCACCCATGGCGCGCACGCGCTCATGTCCGGCCTGCGCTTCTACACCGCCGCCTTCGTCGCCGAGATCGCCGCCCTCCCGCCGGTGGCCTTGCGCTTGCCGCCGATCGCCGGCAGCGTCGCCCAGGCGATCTATACGGCCACGCAGGCTATTATCCTCGACGTCTATGAGACGCAGATCCGGCGGCAAGCCGAGCACGCGGACATCCTCGCCGCGTTTACGCAGGCGATGCCCGCGCTGGTGGCCCAGTACCACAACACCCCCGCGACCGATACGGGGATCGGCTACCGGCCTTAAGTGGACAGCGCGCCGCGTGGCCCCATTCGCGTCCTCATCGCGGATGGCGACCCTTTGGTTTGCCGCGCCCTGGTCCGCTTGCTCCAGGATGCCGGCGATCTGGAAGTGGTCGCCACCGCGAGCACGGCGGAGACGGTGCTGGCCCTGGCCACCCAACTGCAGCCGGCGGTCGTGGTCGTCGACGCCCAGACGGCCCGGCTGGATGGCCTGGCGGTCACGCGGCGCCTGGGCCAGCAGGTGCCGGCGACCCGCGTCGTCGTCGTCAGCGTCTACGCCACGCTCTGTGATGCGGCTCTCGCCGCCGGCGCCTGCCAATGTCTGCTGAAGGATGGCTCGCGCGCGGAGTTGGTGGCGGCCATCCGGCTGGCGGCGCAGGGGCACTGCCAGGCGGCCGGCGCGGCCGGGTTAGGCCTGGCGGGTTAAGCCGGGCGGGTTAGGGTAAGGAGGCAGAAGGTGAATAACTTGCAGCAACGCATCGCAGTCGTCCTGTTACGCTGGCCCTGGGAGCCGGGGAAGGTGCCCCACGCGTGGGACATCCAGGGGCAGCTGCGCCGGCAGGGCGGGGAGGTCGCGCTGGGGCCGATCGTCACGGCGCTGGAGGCGCTGGCGACGCAACAGGCGATCCGGGTCAGCCCGAAGACCGCGGTGGGCAACATGCTGATCCTGGAAGCCTTCCCGGTCCGCCTCCAGGCGATCGTGTCCTAGCCCCCCGCCAACGCACTACTACCGTCTCGCGCAGGTTCCCGTTTTCCACAGGGGGAACGAGCGCGGAGAGGCCACGAAAGGAGGCACGTCCCATGGGGGACAGCGCACAATATTTTCAGGTCGGCTTTCTTGTGATTTCGATCGCCAATCTCAGCGTGATCGGGCTGCTGGTGCTGGTCTTCGCGCTGGCGGTACTGCTGCGCATACCGGGGAAGCATCCGGTCTCGACGATCGATCTGCCCGAGGCGCTAGTCGCGGGCGATCCGACGTACAACAGGAAAGACCCGCTATGAACCTCACGACGGCGATCCGGGAGCGGGTGCGCCGGTGGATGCCCCTCGAGGACCTGCTCCCCGACCGGCTACCGGCGTTTGTCCGCTCTCCCGCCTACTTCTTCGGCGTGCTCACGCTCTCCAGCCTGGTGATGCTCATCATCACGGGCCTCCTGCTGTCGGCTTTCGGTCCCCAGTGGTGGCACGATTCCGGCGTGGGCCGCTTCGTCAACGGCATCCACTTCTGGTGCGCCCAGACCTTCTTCTTTGCCCTCACCCTCCATTTGTGGACGGAGTTCTTCAAGGGGGCCTGGCGGCACGGCCGGCGCTGGACCTGGGTGACCGGGGCGCTCCTCTTTGTGGGGGGGATCGGGACCGCTTTCACCGGGTACCTATCGCAGACCAACTTTGACGCCCAGTGGATCGCAGCCTCGGCCAAGGACGCCCTCAACGGCGTGCTGGTTGGCGCCTTCTTCAATGTCATGAACTTCGGCCAGATGTACGGCTTCCACGTGGTCATTCTGCCGCTGTTCCTGGGGCTGCTGGTGGCGGTCCACCTGGTGCAGGTGCGCATCCGGGGCGTGGTGCGCCCCTATGCCCTGGACGTACCGACGGAGCGCGCCCGGGAAGCGCACTGGAGCGGGAAGCTCGTCCTCCCCTCCGACCAGGTGCGTTACTATGCGGGGCTGCGCCTCATGCCGTACGACCTGATCCGCGAAGGGCTGATCGCCCTGGCGTTCGTGGCCGTCGTGGGCATCGTCCTGGCGGGCACGCTATCGTCCCCCGACGACCCGCCGCTCACGATCCAGCAGTACGCGCAGGAGAAGCCCGGGGACTTTGTGACCACCGCCACGGCCGAAATCAGCGGCACGAGCATCCTCGCGCAGTACGGGCCCCCCTACAACACCGGCACCGGGTCCGTGCAGTACCTCGGCCCTGTCTCGTTGCAGCAGCTGGGCGGGGTTACCCACCCCATCGATACCGGGCAGACCTACGTGCTGGAGCCGCTGACGATCGCCGCGCAGAGCGACCCCGCCCTGGCCACCGCCCTGCAGACCTTCGCCGCGGCCAGCGCCGACCAGCAGACCAAATGGGAGGACGCCTACGCGACCGCGCTGGGCACGGCGACCACCGATAAGGGCCAACTGACCGTGCCCGCGGGGGATTATGGCCCGTATGGCACGCTGATGAACCGGCTGCTGGGCATGGCCACGAGCGGCGCGCTCGACGGCATCCTCCTGCGCAGCAAAGGTTTCTATCAGAACGACTTCACCAAGCCGCTTCTCTTCCTGGCGGAGGGGGCGCTGCCCGACAAAGCCAAGGCCGCCAATCTGCTCGGCTCGCAGTGGGGCATGATGAACGAGACGCACAACTACCCGGGGCAGAGCTGGCTGTGGCTCTATACCTTGTGGTACCAGCTACCGCCGTTCAGCACCACGGCGGCCGCAAACGCCGATGCCCTGATCTGGCTGCTGATGGCGGTGCTCACGCTCCTGCTGGTGATCTTCCCCTTCATTCCGTTCCTGAACCGCCTGCCCTATCACCTGGGAGTGCATCGCCTCATCTGGCGCGAGTATTACCGGGACGCCCGCGGCGCCCCAGGAAAAGAGGCCTTGCCCGTGGCCCCGCCCAGTGCCCCGCCCCTGGTGCCGCTTTCCGCCGTAGAACAGACTCAGGAGCGACTCGGCTAGAGCCACGCAACCGTTACGCAGAAAGGGATCTTGATGATGGCTACTCCACTAATACGTTCCGGCCCCCGTTCCCGGCTGGCCCATGGCCTGCTGATCGGCGGGCTGCTCGGCCTGGCCCTGAGCGGGCTCCTGCTGCCCCGGCGGGCGCAGGCCCAGCCCTCGCCGACGCGGCTCTGGGGCTACGTCACCGACTATGACGGCGCGTTCGTCGCCGGCGCGACCGTGACGCTCTATACTCTGCCGGCCCATGTGGCGGCCGGTCCCGTGGCGACCAGCGACGCGCAGGGCGCCTGGAGCATGGACAGCGGCGCCGGGGCCTTTGCCGCGCGGGCCACGGCGCCCGGATATGATTCCGCCGAGCAAACCATCTATGCTACCTCCATCCGCACCGGTGTGACCTTCATCCTGCGGCCGTTAGGCGCGATCTCGGCGGCGCCGCTGGTGGCCACGATGAGCGGCCGGGTGACCAGCCTGGACGGGGCGCCGCTGGGCGGGATGAATATCGTCGCCAACGGTCTGGCGGACGGGGGGGTGCAGCAAGTGCGGCCACCGCCGACGCTCAGCGCCGCCGCCACCAACGCCGACGGGATGTACACGTTGCGGGTGCCGGCGGGCCAGGTGTTCCTGACCGTGCGGGCCGGGGCCTTCGGCGGCTACCACCGCAAGGCGGTGCAGATCGCGCCGGGCGACAACATCACGGGGGCTGATTTCGTGGTGGGGGTGCGGGTCCTGGATCGGACCGCCGCCCCCCCGGCGTCGCCCGTCCCGGTGGTCGTGCCGCCCGCGCCCCCGATCGGGCAGGCGCACCCGCTCCTGGGCGGCGCTACGCCCGGCATGCCGAGCACCGGCCGGGGGGCGGATGGCGGCCTCTGGCTGGCGCTGGTCGTCCTGGGCCTGCTGGCGGTCGTCGCCGGGACGTGGCTGGCCCGCCCGGCTGTGTTATAGCGATCGGGGGTGGTGGCCCCGTTCCTGCTTTAGCGATCTCATACCCGTGGGGGGTAGCGGCCCTCACTCAATGAAGATGAGACCTAATGCCTGACGACTCTGCCCGCGACGATCTGTCCTTCGCCGATCCGCCCGCTTTCCATAGCGACACGCTGCTGTTGGCCGGCGTGGCCGCGCGCCAACCGGCCGCGCTGCAGGAACTCTACGACCGTTACTCGCCTATCGCCTATGCCCTGGCCCTGCGCATGTTGCGCGATCCCCTGGCGGCGGAAGCGTGTGTCCAGACGGTGTTTCTGGGCCTCTGGCAGCACCCGCCCGGCGCGGATCCCGGCCGCCGGGAGTGGAGCGCCGAGTTGCTCCGGGCCGTGCAGCTGCAGGCCCGCACGCAACAACGCAGCCGCCGCCCCGGCCGCCGCCCGCCCGCTCCTGTCGTCCCGCCGCCGCCCGCGGGCGCCCTCCCGCCTAGCGGGCCGGGGCGGTTCGCCGCCCGCCACCGCTTGGCCGAGCAACAGCAGGCCGCGCGGACCGCGCTCGCCCGGCTCCCGCCGATCCAGCGGGCGGTCCTGGAGCTAGCGTATTTCGACGGGCTGACCGCGTCGGAGATCGCCGCAGCCTTGCAGGAGTCCCGCGCCACGATCGACGGGCATCTCCAGGCCGGCCTGTGGCAGTTGCGCGCCGCGCGCCGGCCACCGGCCGGCGCGCGGCCGGAGCGGGACCCCCTGACCCTGGTGTCCCCGTCGGTGGGCCCGCCCGCGGGCCCACCGCCCGCGCCGGGGCCGCTTACCGCCGCTCTGGCCCTCATGCAAGCCGCCCAGCAGCACGCGGCGGATGTGCGCTATCACGCCCGCATCTTACAGCAGCAGGCCCACACCACCCAACAGCACGCCGCCACGGTCCAGCAGCGGGCGGACACCAGCCTCCGCCAGTTACAGGTGCTGCAAGAGCTGTATGCGTATTTGGCGCTGCAGCTCCAGGACGGCGCGGTGCGCTGCGCGGAGGACTTCACCCAGACCGAGGCCTATTTTGCCCAGCATGCGCAGCAGATCGACGTGCGTCAGGTCGCGGCGGTGTTGGCGGTCCTGAACGCCCGCTGCGATTGCGATGTGTATCGGCTGCTGCCCACCTTGATCAGTTAGGCGCGTCTTCGGGGACGATAGGCAGTTGGATGGTAAAGGTGGTGCCGGCCCCCACGGTCGATTGGACCCCGATCGTGCCGCCATGCGTGGTCACGATCTGTTGGGCGATGTACAACCCCAGCCCCAGACCGGCCTGGCCCTCCGGCCCGCTCGCCACCTGATAGAACCGCCCAAAGACGTGCGGCAGAGCTTCCGGCGCGATCCCCGACCCCTGATCCGCCACCGTAATCTCCGCGTGTGCGCCCACCCGTCGCAGCCCGACCACAATCGGCGCAGGGCCGGCGGCATAGGTGAGGGCGTTCGTCACCAGGTTGAGCACCACTTGCTGCAGCCGGCCGGCGTCCCCCGCGACGAGCACCGGCCCCGGCTCGCTCTCCAGGATCAGCGTCTGCTGCGTGGACAGGCGCTGCCCGACCTCCACGGTCTCCGCCAGCAGGGTATCCAGGCGCAGGGGCACTAAGTGCACCCGGAATTTCCCGGTTTGCAGCCGGGAGACATCCAGCAAGTCGTCGATCAGCCGCGTGAGCCGCACCACCTGCGTGAGGGCGAGCGCAATCTGGCGCCGCGGCCGTTCGCTCTCCGGCCGCGGCGCGTGCCAGCGGGCGAGCTGCTGGAACGTGGCGCTGATGACCGTCAGCGGCGTGCGCAGTTCGTGGCTGGCCAGGGCCAGGAATTCGTCCTGCAGGTGCCGCAAGCTGCGGTCCGTGATGTCGCGGATCACCACGATGCCCCCGGGCAGCAGATTCGCGTCGCCGGCCGGCCGGCCGAGCGCCTCGCACCAGCGCCGCTCGCCATTCGCCCGCGTTAGGGTAAAGGTCAGGGCAAAGGTCTCCCCGCGCCGCGCCCGCGCCTGGGGCGTCGCGTCCGGCGGGATGGGCTGGCCACGATCATCCGCCAGGCGGACGGCCCCGCCGTCGAATAACGCCGCGTAGGCCGCGTTGGTCACCAGCGGCGTGCCGTCGGCCGTCACCACCAGCACCGCATCGGCCAGGCTGGCCAGGATGGTCGCCAGCTGCGCCCGCGCATGTTCACTCTGCTCCCGCCCGCGGTCCTGTGCGAGCGCCAACTGCTGGAGCTCGTCGCCCCGCGCCCCGAGATCGCTATTGGCGGTGTGCAGCTCTTCGATCGTGGCCTGCAGCTCCTCGTTGAGGGTCTCCAACTCTTCGTTGGTCGCCTGCATCTCCTCGTTGAGGGTCTCGGCCTCCTCGATCGCCGCCTGGGCCTCCTCGGTGGTTAGCAGATAGGTGTCGCGGGCCGCCCGCAGCTCCACGTTGGCCAGGGTCAGGGTTTCGTTGGCCGCCAACAACGCGCGATTGGTCGCCACGAGGTGCTCCATTTGCCGCACGTGCCCCGCCACGACCCGCTCGCCTTCCTGGAGCGCCGCCTTCTGGGTCGCCGCCACCTGCTCCAGCTCCGCGACCCGCCGCGCGAGCTGCTGGTTGGCCGCTTGCTGCTCTGCCAGCGCCAGCGCCTGGGCCGATTCCCGGCTCTGTTGCGCGGCGTGGGCCTGCGTGTCGGCCCGCCGCGCTTCCGCCGCCGTTGTCACATCGGTCACCAGGATTAGCACTGCATCGACGCGGCCCCCCCCGCTCTCGCCGCCTTGCGGATAACAGGTGATCTGGAGATAGGTCGCCGCCCCGGTCAGCACATGGGGCACCATCACCTCGGCGAGTGGGGTCGGGGTGGCGGTCAGGAAGGTGGCGTCGATGGCGCCGCGCAAGGCCGGGGAGGACAGATGGCCGGCCAGATGCACGAAGTCCTCGCCGATCGCGGCGCTATGGATCGACAGCAGGCGCCGCGCCGCGCTATTGATCTCCTGGATATCATAGTGGCGGTCCACCACGATGACGCCGATCGGCAGCTGCAGCAGCAGAGTATCGCGCCCGACCCGCGCCTGCTGCATCTCTTGCTGCAGTTGGAACAGCTCGTGCCCCAGACCCAGCGCGCGCCCGTCGAGCGGCAGCCGGGGGGGCACGCGCTGCGCCATGGGGACCGCCGGCACCGGCCGCCGCCCGCCCAGGCGCTGGTACACTTTGGGCGCGCCGGGCACCGGCACGAAGAACTCCGCCACCAGATGCACCGTTTCAGTGCGCCCCAATACCAGGTAGCCTCCCTCGCGCAAGGCAAAGGCGAACAACTGGAGCGCGCGCTGCTGCAGGTCGGCGCTGAAGTAGATCAAGACGTTGCGGCACAAGACCAGGTCGATGCGCGGGAAGGGGGCGCGCTGGCCGAGGTCATGTTCGCCGAAGACCACCAGGCTGCGCACCGCTTTGTTGATGATGTAGCCGTCGGGGCCGGCGGTAAAGTAGCGGGCGAGGAGATCGGCCGGCACGCCTTTGATACTGGCCGCCGGGTAGACCCCGTGCCGGGCGAAGGCGATGGCCTCCGCGTCCAGATCGGTGGCAAAGATGCGCACATCGAAGCGTGGCAGCTCCTCGCCCAGCAGCTCACAGAGCAGGATGGCGAGCGAATAGGCTTCCTCTCCCGTGGCACACCCGGCCGACCAGAGGCGCAGCTCGTGATCCCGCGCCGCGCTGGCCGCCGTCAGCCGCGGCAGAATCTCGGCGCGCAGCCGGGCGAAGAGCTCCGGGTCGCGCAGAAACTCGGTGACTTTAATCAGGCAGGTGCGCACCAGCTGGGCATATTCGGCGGGGTGGGTATCCAGATAGGCCTGGTAGCCGGCCAGATCGCCGGTGGCCGTGTCCGCAATGCGGCGCTGCAGGCGGCGTAAGATCGTGGCCGGTTTGTAGGCCGCAAAATCGACCCCGGTCTGCGCCTGGACGCCGGTCAGCAGGGCGGCCAGCGCGGGCGCAGCCTCCGGGCGCGGCGGCACCGGGCGGCCGGCCAGCAGGTCGCCCAGGAGTGGCCCGATCTGCGACAGGTCGGCGACGATATCGATCGCGGCCGGGGCCACGGACGCCGGCATGCTGGCGAAGGCGGCCGTCTGGGGATTCTGGATCATGACCGTGCCGCCCGCCGCATGCACGGCGTCCGCCCCGGCGGTCCCGTCGGAGCCGGTGCCCGTCAGGATCACCGCGATCAGCTGGGGGCCATAGACGGCGGCCGCGCTGGTGAGCAGGAGATCGATCGAGGGTTTGGGGCGGCCGGGCCCGTCCGGCAGCACGGTCATATCGTGCGCGGTGATGGCGACATGCCGGTTGGCGGGCACGACATAGACCGTGCCCGGCCGCAGCGGGGCGTGATCGGCCACCGTGACCACCGGCAAGGGCGCGTGCCGGGCGAGGATTTCGCCCAGATGGCTGGGGCGCGTGGGGTCGAGATGCTGGGCGAGGACCAGCGGCGCCGGGAAGTCCGCGGGCAACGACGCGACCAGCGTGGCGAGGGCTTCAATGCCGCCCGCCGAGGAGCCGACCACGATGAGCTGGTAGGATGGGTCCTCATCCACGAGCGGCGCGAGATCGCCGGCGGGCGGAGACGAAGTATCTAAGCGCGGCATAGACGCTGGCCCACTTTCTCACTGGCTGCCCGCCTGGGCGATATGGGTGACACTAACGGGGCGCCGCTGCGCTACCCGCACGGGGAGTAAGTATGGGAATCTGTTGAGCTTGCTTTATTATAGCATAGTACTCCCACCGCGGTATCCAGGGAACATACCGGCGGCGGCCCTCCACGCCCTGTATGATTGCTATTTTCCCCGCGCCTACACGCTCGCCGTGCGGAGGCTGCGGCAGCCGGAGGCCGCCGCAGCCTGTGTGCAGGCGGTGTTTCTGGGACTCTGGCGGGACCCGCCGGCGAGTCCGATCCCGGAGTTCCTCCCCTGGTTACTGCAGACCGTGCATGCCCAGGCGCGGCAACAGCGGCGCGCCGCGCCGCCCGCCCTGCGGCCGCCTGCCCGCCTGGCCGCGGCCGTCCCTGCCGTGCCGCCCGCGCGGGCAGATGGCGCGGGGGCCGGCACGGCGCGGGGCCGCGGGCTCGCGGACCTGACCGCGCAGGAGCGCCAGGTCCTGGAGCTCGCCTATTTTGATTGCCTCACCCGCAGCGAGATTGCGCGCCATTTGGGGCAGGCCCCGGCCGGCATCGCGGCCGCCATCCAGCGCGGGATGGCCAAGCTGGGCGCGGCCGCCCTGGCCGGCCCCGCCTTAGGCCTCGCGCATGGCATCCAAAATCTTGCGATAGCCGGTGCAGCGACAGAGGTTGCCGCTAATCGCGACCTGGGCCGCGGCGAGGTCGGGGTGGGGGTGCTCGGCGAGGAGCTTGGCGCCGGCCATGATCATGCCGGGGATGCAGAAGCCGCACTGGACCGCGCCGTGGTCGATGAAGGCCTGCTGGAGGGGGTGGAGGCCCGCGGGGCCGGCGAGCCCCTCGATCGTGGTGATAGTGGCCTGGTGGGCCTGGGGGGCCGGGACCAGGCAGGCCATGACCGCCTGGCCGTTCAGCCAGACGGTGCAGGCGCCGCATTCCCCCTCGGCACAGCCTTCCTTGGTGCCGGTCAGCCCGGCATCTTCGCGTAGGGCGTTGAGCAGCGTTTTCCCGGCGGCGTGGGGGAGCTGGTAGGGCCGGCCGTTGATCGTGGTCGTGATCGTGCCGGCGAAATCCGCCGGGCCGGGTGGCGGGCCGCCCGTGTCGAGCAGGACCGGCGCGGCGGGAAAGCCCGCGGCCTGCTGGCCGGCCGCGATCCGCGCCAGCCCCTGGGCCACCAGGGCGGCCAGCGTGGTCCGCCGGTAGGCCGCCGAGCCCCGCAGGTCGTCGATTGGGCGCACGTCGGCCCAGGCGTGCCGGCCGGCCTCGGCACAGACGGCCGGCGTGAGCGGTTGCCCGGCCAGGAAGGCTTCCGCCTGGCGGGCGCGGACGACCGTCGGCGCCAGGCAGCCCAGCGCGATGCGGGCCGTCTGCACGCGGTCGCCGTCGAAGGTCAGCACGAACGCGAGGTGGATCACGGAGATCGCCTGGGCGCGGCGCAGGCCCAGCTTGAGAAAGAGGCCCCGCCCGGCCGGCCCGATCGCCGGGAAGCGGATCTCGCGCAGGAGCTCGTCCGGGGCGATCACGGTGCGCCGCACGCCGGTATAGAACGAATCGAGCGGCACGACGCGCTCGCCGTCCAGGCGGGTCAGGACCACAGCGGCGCCGAGGGCCAGCAGCGGGCTGATCGTGTCGTTGGCGGGCGAGCCGGTGATCACATTGCCGGCCACCGTGCCCCGCGTGCGGATCTGGGGCGCGCCGACCTCCAGGCAGGCCTGCGCCAGCGGCAGGGCGCCGGCCACGCAGGCCGGCGCGGCGAGCACGTCGTTATGGGTGGCCAACGCGCCCAGCCGGATCTGGCCGGCGTCCGCCCGCACATACTTGAGGTCGGCGAGACGGCTGATATCGATAAGGGTCGCGGCCGGCCGGATGCCGCGCTCCAGCTCGACGACGAGGTCGGTGCCGCCGGCGACGACGCGCGCCTGCCCGGCATGGGCGCGCAAGAGCTGCAGGGCATCCTGCATGGTCGCGGGTTGCAAGTAGGTTTGCCACATCGCTCGATCCCCCCGGCGGCGTTGCCGTGTGCAGTAATTGGGCTCGCGCCTGGATGTTAACCGAAATCCCAGGCGGTGGCAAGGGGGGGGCGACGAAACGCGGCTATTGCGGGGGCGGCTTCGCCGGCTGATAGCGTCCCGGCACATCGCGGAAACTAATGCCGAAACGGTTCCAGGCGTTGATCGTCGCGATCGCCAGGGTCAGATTGGCCAGTTCTTCGTCGGTAAACTGCGCGCGCACCTGCTCATACACCGCGTCGGGCACATGATCCAGCGCAATCAAGGTGAGCTTCTCCGTCCATAGGAGGGCGGCGCGCTCCCGCTCGCTAAAGAACGGCGTCTCCTGCCAGACGGGTAGCGCGTAGAGGCGCTGCTCTGTTTCGCCGCCGGCGCGCGCATCCAGACTATGCATATCCACACAATAGGCGCAGCCGTTGATTTGCGAGGCGCGTAACTTCACCAGGTCGGTTAATGCCGATTCCAGGCCGCAGGCCGCGAGATACGCCTCCAGCTTATTCATCGCCCGCATCGCCCCCGGCGCGGCTTTCGCGTAATCCATTCTAGCTTCCATATCTATGCCTCCTTTTATGACTTCTTTGCGGGTCCTTCAATCACCTTTTATGACATCCACCACCATTATAGCAGGATAATGGACTTGCTCAAAGAGCCATTTTTAGTTATACAGCATAGCCATTTAGGCAGGATTTCGACTCAAGGGATCGTGCGCTGGTGGACGCTGGTTTTGTTGGGCTGGATTTACACTCAATTTCAGCAAGGAGCGACCCCTGATTAGCTACAACAACTCTTGGCTACCGCGGCGTAGCCCCAACTGCAAATGTAGTGTATAATGCAGACTATGCAACGACCCCGGAATCCAAATCCAACCACCGCGCCTGACCAGCCAGTCGTATACCAGGCGGCTGTCGGGACGCTCATCCGCCTATTTGTGATTTTTGCTACCGTCCTAATCCTGATCTTCTTGGTCAGTTGTGGCCCGCAACTTGAATCACCGCCAACCGCTACTGTGCTTCCGGCGACTTCCACCGTCACCCCCCCGGCCATCACAACTACTACTGCTATGCCTACCGCGACGGCGATCTCGCCGGCAACGGACGTGCAGCCGACCTCTGTTGACGCCTGGCAACCCCCGACACCGGGCTACATCGCCACGCCACACAGCTATACTCCGGTTGCGCCGACCCCGACCCCAATCGTGTTCAGCTACGAGTTTAACAATGGTGTTGCCAATCAGCATACTCGACTAGAGATGCCACTGATGCTTAGCTTGGATTGGACCGGTCCAACCGGCGAAACTTCGGGCATAGTGGTCAATGACGGTAGTCTGCCCCATCTCGTCGCGTTAGCAGAAACTGCGGATTTCTTCCATCTGGCCGACCACTATGGAACAAGCACCGGCGCCGGAGATACCTACGAAACCATTACCTTCCGCCAGCAAGATCAAGTAAAGACGGTGGTGGTGGCCGGAAGGGGCGGCTACGCTGCGGCGCCACCCAGTCTGCGCGATCTCCTTGCCGCGCTCCACCGGGTGAACGCGAGTGCCGCCGCATGGGTGGCCGGATTCGATCCCTATCCGCCCACCCCGATTCCGGCACCCACTCCGCCCCCATCCATAGACCAGTCGCCAGCGCTCACGCTCACATTTGCCGATATGGTGAGTTCTCAGGTCATGCAGATACACGCCGAAGGCATTGCCTACCTCTATGACGCGTATATCGGCGTATTCACCGTCGGCAGCACCCTCCAGCTA
>Ga0070730_10001427_pt1 | contig 23124 bp, 23 predicted proteins | sample Coa_R1_3_FD_66447 | JGI IMG/M metagenome (GOLD analysis project Ga0070730, IMG submission 66447) | Surface soil microbial communities from Centralia Pennsylvania, which are recovering from an underground coalmine fire - Coalmine... | ecosystem: Environmental > Terrestrial > Soil > Unclassified ... | reverse complement strand
CCGCGGGTGTCGAGGCCGTCGCGGATGAAAATGACGTTCACGCCCATGTCGACCAGGTCGGCGATATCCTCGCGGGTATGACGGTTGCGGCCGAAACGCTCGTACTCGCAGCCGAGCAGAAAAGCTGGCGTGATCCGCGAAGGCGGCAGCACGAAGCTCGTGAACGCGTCGCGCGAGTATTCATGGCAAGTTGGCTCACGCTGTGTGCGCGGTTCCAAACCTGTGCTGTGACTTGATTGCTTGGCGGATCGCTTGGTCCTTCGTGTACCGATGGCTGCAAGTCTTTGCGTTCCACGTCTGTCAGCGACAGAAATGGTCGCGGTCAGAAACTCGCCGACATCTCGACACTGAAGTCGCCGACGGTGGGCTCACCCGGCTGTTGGTTCACACCTCCTCGCACCAGCAGGCTCACGCGCGACGTGAGTGCAATCCCCCCGAAACACAGGCCGGCTTCCCGAGCCTGATACACGCGGCTGCCTTTGGCGATCGCTTCCGGGCCGAACGTGTAGTGACCGAACACCCGCCACGCCAGCCGGTCACGTACGAAGTAGGCACCGTTGCCAAACTCGCCTTGGGCGAGGAATTGATTCTGTGCCATCGCACCGAGCTGGCTCGTGAGCTCGCCTTGCAGCGAGAAGCGCGCGCGCGTTCCGCGATCGACATTGCTCGGATCATCGGGACTCAGCTCCGTATGTGACACGCGCAGCCCGGCGTACAGGCCCGCGTGATTGCTGCCATCGCTCACCGGCCACTGATAGCCGATCGCGGGAGCATACCCGTAAGCTTCCGCGCGAATATCCGGCACGCTACCGTTGTAGCGGTAAGTCAGCCGGTCGAACCACTGGCGCATGACCCAACCGTCCCCCAACTTCCCCTGTCCTATCGGCACTAATGCACCCAGATAGCTGTAGCTACCAAGCGAGGACTGATCCGTGCCGGCCAGAAACAGGTCATCGGCCGCCTGAGCCGAGGCAGCGATGCCCAGCAGCAAAATCACGCTCGCCGGGAGCAGCTTCACGCGACGTCCTGATGCCGCTCGTCCACGAATTCTGAGTCGATGATGGACTGTGCGACGGCCGTCAAACGGTAGACGAACACCGTGGATCCGGCCTGCTGCAGCCCATCCGCCCGCTGCAACCGTACCATCTGCGGTGCCACGTCAGTACGTCGAAAACTGTCGAGCCGCAGAGTCTGATCTTCCGGCACTTGGGTAAAGCTCAACAGCCAACCGCTCTTCGTCCGGTCGGTCTTCGAGAAGGACTGCACCACCTGGAAGGTCTCGCCGTTCATGCCGGTCAACTCGCCGGCGTTCCAGTGTGTGTCGAGGAATGGCGGCCGCCGGGCTCGCGGCACATGGCCCGGTATCAGACGACTGAAAGGCGTGTCGACCTGATCGGAGTAGCCGTTGACCATCCATTGCAGGTCCGAGCCGAATAGGAAGTGGTCGATACGCTTCTGGTCGCCGGGCTTCGCATTGAACGTGCCGCCGAATGCTTTGAACGTGCCCGGATGCCCCTCGAGCGGGATCAGAGTGCGCACCTGACCGGTGAACGGGAGCGGACCATCGGGCAACGTCAGCCGCCCGGAAAACTCGCTGCCCGATTCGAGGAAGGGAGGCAAGCCGCCGTAGAACCGCATCCCGTGTTCACTGAGATTGTCGATCGTGCCGTGCACGCGTACGCCTGCAAAGTCGAGCTCGGCCGGCAGCGGCACCGGGAAGCGATACTGCGCACGCTGCCGCCGTTGCACCATCAGCGTATGTCGCAGGACCGCCGCCGCCAGTCCGCAGTTGATGCCGGCCCACAGCACGTTCGCTGCCACGCCGGCCAGCGGTAGCATATGCGTGTGACGGTATATGGCGATCCCGACGGGAACCGCGAGCACGTTGCTGCACACCACGAGCCACTGCGGCATCGTGAAGCGGAGCAAGCGCCGCGCGCGCGACCTCTTGCGGGTAACCTCGAATCGGCCGTTCGGGAAGAACCACGCCAGCGTTGCCCAGGCAAAAGCCGCGAAGCGCGCCATGTTGTATTGCTCGATGTAGAGCGTACGGCCGTAACCGCGCCCAACCTCCTCGAACACCCAGAACGTGAGGAGGTAATACGGCACGAAATGGAGCAGGAACGTCGGCATCGCGGCCACCAGCGGCACCGATCCGGTGAGCAGCACCGCGACGGGGGCGAAGTAGAACAAGCCCTTGGTCCAGCCGTCGAAGTAGGTGGCGACCGAGGCAAGGTAGTTGATTCGCTGCACCCAGCTCAAGCCCGGATTGGAGAGGATGCCCTCGGTGCGCCACACATGCATGGCGCCCTGACCCCAGCGCACGCGCTGCGTGACGAACGGCTCGATCGATTCGGGTGCCAACCCGAAGGCAAGCGGCTCGGCGTGATATACGGAGCGGAATCCGGCCGCGTGCAGGCGGATCGAGGTATGCAAATCCTCCGTGATGGTGCCCGTCGCGAAGCCCCCGATGCGTTCGAGTGAACTGCGGCGGACCACCGCGCAGCTGCCGCAAAAGAACGCCGAATTCCAGCAATCCTTGCCGCGTTGGATAACGCGAAAGAACAGCGCCTGCTCGGTCCAGATTTCATTCGAAGCATTGGATCCGCGATGTTGGTACGAGTCCAGGTTGTAGTAATCCTGGGGCGTCTGCACAAACGCAACGCGCGCATCGTCGAAATAGCCGAGCGTCTTCTCGAGAAAATCGTGCCGCGGCGCGTGATCGGCGTCGAACACCACGATCAACTCGCCCCTGCTGTGTGCGAGAGCGTGGTTAAGATTGCCGGCCTTCGCATCCGCGTTATCGGTACGTGCCAAATACTCGCATCCGAGCTCAGTCGCCAGAGCTCTCATCGCCTGCCGGCGCCCATCGTCGAGAATCCAGGTGCGATGTGGATAGTCCATCGCCATTGCCGCCAGCACCGTCTTGCGTACCAGGTCGATCGGCTCGCTGTAGGTGGGGATGTACACATCGACGCTGATGCCCGGGCGCGGCGGCGGCGCGTGGCGCTCCGACAGCCGCCAGCACATGAATATGTGCGCCAAGGCCGTGACGAAACCAAACAGCTCCGCGCCATAGATCAGCACCGAGAAGATCGGTGCGTGCTGGTTGAAAGTCCCGAGCCGCCAGCCCAGATACCATAGGCCGACAGCGACGAAGCAGTACGTGAGAATGCGACGCGGCGCCTCGAGTTTGCTCGAGACGACGGCGGGTGTCGGTATTGTCGGCGAAATAAGTGAACGCACGCACAGACGATAGTTGGCGAGCGACCTTGTCGATCAGGCGTGCGTCACAATTCGCCTAAGAATGCCGTCTATGTATCGCTATTCTGTGATACGAGTGGTATCTCAACAGGATCTCTGGCCAGACAACCCGTACTTGTTTGTGTCCGAGCGCGGTGGACCGATGACGGCGAGCAATGTGCGCAAGCTCGTGACCCGTATCAGCCTGGTGGCCAAGCTGCCGTTTCCGGTACACCCGCACATGTTGCGCCACGCGTGCGGCTTCAAGCTTGCCAATGAGGGCCATGACACTCGATCATTGCAGCACTACCTCGGCCACAAGAGCATCGCGCGCACCGTGCGATACACCGACTTGGCATCGGATAGATTCAAGGGATTTTGGGGGACTAAGGCCGCCTAGTGAGAGGACCGAGCGGTCGGGGTGGTTGGCGTCGCATGAGTTAGATAGACGGCCAGCGAGCGCGGAACTAGCACGCTCGCTGACCTGACCTCGATCGATCGTAGGAGGATCAGCCGTCGTGGCTAACTTAACAGGAATGCCTGCCCCTGCCTGTGTAGAGCACACAGCACCCGGCTAGAGCATGAGGATTGTGACAGCGACCGCGGAACTAGCGCGCCCGCTGACCTAACCTGGATCGGTCGTAGGAGGATCAACCGTGGCCAAGTTAACAGTGATGCCTGCCCGTGTCGAGCACATCGAGCTCATCACCCGGCTAGAGAATAAGGTTTGTACGACCCCACCGGCTGATAGTCCGCCTCGCCTAAAGAGAATCCCGACACTAATGCCTGCCCCTGCTCGTGTCGAGCACATCGAGCCCACCACCCGCCTAGAGAATGAGGATTGTGACGAGGGGGACACCCTTGCCGGCCCCCGCGGGATAGCGTTGGGGGCCGCGCTCGGCTCCGTGCTATGGGTTACCGTGATTTGGCTAGCCCGGACTTGGACGTAGATCGCCCCAGACGTTTCTGCGTCGCTTCTAGCCTTTATTCCAGCTGCCTTCGTGCGCAAGTCGCCAAACATGTGGCGCTCGATATCGAGGAGAGCGATTTCAAGTTCAGCCTGCGCGAGGATCAAATCGCCGCCGAAGCGGCGCTCGATGGCGTCTATGTCATCCGCACCAGTGTCGCCCAAGTAAAGATGAGCGCGCCCGATACGGTGAGCAGCTACAAAGCGTTGTGCGAAGTCGAACGGGCTTTCCGCTCGAAACTGATGGCGCACTTCGACGCGGTCCTTCCGGGACGCATACACCGAGTGTTCAACGAACGAGTGATTGAGGATACGGAGCGAGAAGTCCGGCGACTGCTCGAATGCTGCGGACTTCCATTCGAGGATCAGTGTCTGCGCTTCTACGAGAACAACCGCGCGGTGCGCACCGCGAGTTCGGAGCAGGTTCGGCAGCCCATATTTCACGAAGGTGTTGACCACTGGCGGCATTACGAGGCCTGGCTCGGTCCATTGAAGGAGGCGCTGGGCCCGGTGCTCGAGTGCTATCCGGCGGCTCCGCCTTTCACCTATCTGTAGAATTCGGCAACCGTCGATTAATCCAAAGCTCAATAGAACCCCTGGGAAGATTCATGTGGCCGTTGGCACTGAGCTGCGTTCGGGCCCGTTTGGATCTTGGGCTGTTCCGTGTTGCGAACAGAATTACCGCGCCCACCGCCCCGCAAAAGTCGGAAAACGACGGGCGTCAAGCTGAGCGCCAATCGAGTTAGTTTCGTGCACCCCGGGCACCGCGCCTCGGGTCCGAAGCAGCCCATGTTCGATGACTAGCTCTAAGGAGAACTCACAGCTGGGCACCAAATCATTTGGACGAGCGTGCCTTCTCCAAGTCCCCCGCCACAGCTTTCAGCACCCCAAGAAACCAAACGATTGCCGGATCGCGCTCCTGATATTTGTGCCACTGCACGGTCTCGACGATCGGTGGAAGTTCGATCGGACAAGGTAGTACGCGAATCGGCCACTGCTTTGCCATCATCATCGCCAAGCGCGTCTGTACGGTCGCAATGCGCTGAGTTCCGGCAACCAACTGCGGGGTCAGACTAAAACTTGGCGCGGTTATTTCGCACCGACGCTTGTATCCTGATTGTCCCAGTAATTTCTCGTCCAACGCCTCGAGACGCCCCCCGTCCCACTCGCTGATAACGTGACCAAGCTCTAAATACTGCTTGCGTGTAACGCGTTGCCCAATCAACGTGTTCCCAGTCCAAACAACACATGAAAATGTATCGCGAAATAAGATGTCGGCGGGATGCGCACTCGACGTCATCGCGTCAGGAATGATGAGCAAATCAATCTCACCGCTATCGAGATCCTCCAAAAACGCTGGACCCAATATGCGCAGGTCAAACCGCATCGCGGGTGCCATCGAATAGGCGCGCTCGAACACCCGTGCCATAAATACGGTGGAAAGATAATCGGAAGCCTCAATGGTGATCTTTCTGTCGGACTTGAGCGGTTCAAAGTTCGGTCGCCACGCACTAATGGCCTGCATCTGTAGCATGACATCGCGCACGGGTTTCTGCAGTGACTCGGCGAACGGTGTCAAGCGGTAGCTACGCCCAATCATTGCCAGCAGTTCATCACCAAAGTAGTCGCGGAGCCTGCGCAACGCAACGCTCATTGCCGGTTGACTCACGAAGATACGCGCCGCCGCGCGACTCACATTCCGCTCAGCGAGCAGTGCATCCAGGCACACAGTTAGCTTTGGGTCCAGTCGATTGAGGCGCATAGCGGACTCGAAGTAGCTAGGATTAGGTATATAAGAATCGGATAGTAAACATTAGAATAATTCATTTTGTTAATAAACGCTTCTTATTTACAGTCGCCCTATGGTTGACGAGGCGTCCGCAAGCGAAGACGGCGGGTTGATCGAAGGGGTCCCGTCGAGGACTTCCGCCCAGCGTCAGAGCCGAGTTCTAACAAATGGAATGGGGGGTGGGCTTTGAAGATCAAAAAATGGCCATGGGCTGCGCTGAGCCTTGCAGCGCTCGCCAACGCGGCCGCGGCGCAAACAGCCACCGACACGGTTGGCTCGACAGCGGCAACGAATCCGGTTCAAAGCGACAATCAGTTACAGGAGGTCGTTGTAACAGCACAGCGGCGCTCGGAGTCCGTGCAGAAAACCCCCCTAGCGGTAACCGCCATAAGCGGCGATAGTCTGCAGGAGAGCGGCACGACGAACCTAGAAGCCCTCAGTCAGGTGGCGCCTGGGCTCAATGTTTCTGAGCAGGTGGGTCAGGCGCGACTTACGCTGCGCGGCATAGGGCTGGATGACATCTCCACTGGCGCCGAGAGCAGCGTCGCCTTTAATCAGGACGGGGTGTTCTACTCTCGCTCTGCGGCGGCCCTTGCTTCGTTCTATGACGTTGACCGGGTTGAGATCCTGCGCGGACCCCAAGGCACACTCTACGGCCGCAATGCAACAGGCGGCTCCATCAACATCATCACAAACCGACCGACGGATACGCTTCATGGCGGAGTTGACGCTACGGTCGGCAATTATCAGACCGTTATCGGTGAGGGATTCATCAGTGGCCCTCTATCCAACACCGCATCGGGTCGGTTGTCGTTCCAGATTCAGCATCATGACGGCTACGGCAAGGATATTGTTACGGGCGACAATATCGACACCAAGGACTCGCAGGCGATTCGCGGCCAACTTCTATTCAAGCCCAACGATCGCTTGAAAGTTCTCCTCGCGGGCGACTACTACCATGAAAACGACCGGTCCAATGAATATCACTATCTGGGCCCGGCCGGAGAGACGGCGGCCGGCGCTCCAATAACCCCGACTGCTTTGCTTCTCGGCGGCATTGCTCCCCGCAATCCCCGGGATCTCGCCACACCGACAAATCCAAGTAATTACGCAGAGTTCTACGGCGGGCGTGTCGACATCAGCTATGCGATATCCGACAGCACCACCTTTCGCTCCCTGTCGGCCTATCGGCGAGCCCAATACGAGGTTGATACCTCCATCAGCCCGTTCTCGGTGGAGTTGTTCCCGCTGACGGTGCAGGAACAATCCAACCAATACACACAGGAGTTCCAAGTTAACGTCGACACCGAGCGCAACAAATTCGTCTCCGGCCTTTTCTACTTACATGAAGCAATCTTGGGTTCCGAGGCGGGTGCGTTGAACCTGTCGGCTGTAGGTGGTCCGGATTTCTTCGTCCAGGGCTTCTTTGGCGGGGGCCGGCTGAAGACCGATGCTGCGGCACTTTACGCCCAGGACACCTATAGCATCACGGATAGGCTCAGGTTCACGCTCGGCGGTCGTTTCAGCTGGGAACGCAAGGCGGTCAACGACCAATCGGACTTCGACTTCGCCACCCCCTACACCCCAGGGGCCTTGCCGCCCACGCCGCATCACATCGACAGCGCTGATTTCAGTAAGTTTACCCCAAAGGTGGGTGTTGATTACGATGTCGCCCCCCGGACGCTGGCCTATGTTTCCTACTCTCAGGGTTTCAAGTCGGGGACCTACAACCTCGGCGCTGCCGGACCGCCTATACAGCCGGAAACAGTGGACGCCTACGAGGCCGGTTTGAAAACCACCACCGAAGATGGACGATTTCGCTCAAACACTGCCGGGTTCTATTACAACTACAAGGATCTTCAGGTCGGCAAGGTCCAGGGTCAGTTGGTTGTACTCGAGAACGCCGCCGCCGCGCGAATTTACGGCATCGAGGAGGAGTTGACGGCGCGGCCCGTGAACAATCTGACGCTGAGTCTCAATGCCTCCTGGCTTCACGCGCGCTTTACACGGTACATCACAGCGGACCAGTCGCGCCCGGGTGGAGACGGAACGACAATCGATCCGTCAACGGGTCAGCCAGCCTTCAATCTGAAGGGTTCAGAATTGGCCCAATCCCCAAACTACACCGTCGATCTTGCCGCGGAGTATGCACTTCACTGGCGCGACAACACAGTAACATTTCGGGGCGAGAGCAACTGGTCGGATCGCGTCTTCTTCACAGCGTTCGACCGGGATGCGGTATCGCAGCCGGGGTACAGCTTACAGAATGCCTTCATCACCTTCGAACGTTCCGGCGGCCAATGGCGTGTCACCGCCTACGTCAAGGACATTGCCGACAAAACGGTCGAGGCCTCCGCGAATGTCGCTACCACTATTGTGGGGTCACCCTTGATCGGCTTCCTGCTACCGCCCCGCACCTTCGGCGCGACGATCGCGTATCAGTTTTAATATGGAGACCAACAGTGGCAATAATTGGCATTGAATCACTCGTCTATGGTGTCCCCAACATCCAAGAGTCCCGACGCTTCTTCGAGGATTTCGGGCTGTTACTTGAGCGGGCCGGCGAGTCGCAGGTGCACTTCATATTGCCGGAAGGCTCTTCGGTCATCTTGCGGCAACAGGACGCCCCCGAGTTGCCGACCTCGTCAATCCGGGGGCCCGGTGTACGCCAGGTGATATGGGGAGTGGACAATCAGAGTGCACTCGAGAAATTGGCGTCCAGCCTTTCCAGTGACTGCAATGTGCGCCGCGACCAGGACGGAACGGTGCACTTCCTGACCGACTTCGGCCTTGCCATGGGGCTGCGTGTATTCCAAAGAAGGCAGATTCTCTCCGCACCGGAGCACAGTAACGCGCCAGGGTGTACGGTACGACTCAATCAGCACAGGCGCTGGCGACAGCGTGCTCATCCCAAGGGGATCGCTCATGTGGTATTTGCAGTGCCGGAGTTTGAACGTGGCACAGCTTTCATGCGTCAGAGCCTCGGTTTCAAGCTGACCGATGAGCAAGTGGGATTTGGCAATTACCTGCGCGCGGACGGCAGCAATAATCACCACACCATTCTGCTCCTCAATGCCGCTGCACCCCTGCCTGGCATGGATGGCCAGCTTCGATTTCACCACGCTAACTTCGCGGTCGAAGACCTCGATGAAATCATGACTGGTGCCAACCACATGGAGCGCCGCGGTTGGGAACCCTCCCATTTTGGGCTTGGACGTCATCGAGTCGATTCGGCGCTCTTCTACTATCTACCTTGTCCCGCGGGCGGCGAGGCGGAATATGGCGCTGACTCCGACTGCGTCGACGATGCGTGGGTCCCGCGCCGATGGGCCGAGCCGCTATTTGCGTACGCCCACTGGGCGCACAATCTCCCGTCGTTCCTTCGCAAACCGCCGCGCTGGACGATCGAATATCTGACCGAAGAGATGGAAGTTCTACCGCCGCACGACGGAGGACACTGATGGCCGCAGTCAAGAAAGTGCTGGTCATCGGCGGCGGCATCGGCGGCTTGACCGCCGGCGTCGCCCTGCGGCAAGCGGGCGTGGACGTCGATCTGATTGAGATCAATCCGTCTTTTAGTGTCTATGGTGTCGGTATTATTCAGCCCAACAATACGCTTCGCGCACTCAACCGGATTGGCCTTGCGAGACCCTGTATCGTGCTTGGCGCGCCCTTCCCGGGCTGGCGCATCCACGACGCGCACGGGAATCACTTGATGGACGCCCCGAACGCGACGACGGCCGCGCCCGAATTTCCACCGAACAACGGCATCACCCGGCCCGACTTGCAGAAGATCCTCACTGAGGCGGCCTATGGGCACGGCGTCAGAGTTCGGTTGGGCACCAAGATAGAGAAGCTGGCCGACCGGGGTGATAGGGTCGAGGTGAGTTTGAGTGATGGCACCACGGACTCGTTCGATCTGGTGATCGGCTGCGACGGCCTCTACTCGGATACGCGTCGCCGCGTCTTCGGCAATGCCGTTACGCCTCAATTTACCGGGCAAGCGGTCTGGCGCTACAATTTGCCTCGGCCCAAGAGCCTGATCTGGGGCGAGATCCACGTCGGCCCGAACAGCAAGGTCGGACTGACGCCAATGCGCCCGGATCTCATGTACATGTTCGTGGTATCCGCAGAGCCCGGCAATCCACGGATGCCAACCGATCAGCTTGCCACGCTCATGCGAGCGAGATTGACGGGCTTTACAGGCATCATCGCGGAACTGGGAGAACAGATAACGGATCCGGTCGGCGTCGTGTACAAGCCGATGGAGAATCTGCTTCTTCCTGACCCTTGGTGTAAGGGTCGAATCGTCATCATCGGCGACGCCGCACATGCCACGACACCCCACCTGGCGCAGGGGGCCGCCATGGCGATCGAAGACGGGGTCCTTCTCGCCGAGCTTCTTTCTGGAAACAAACCGCTCGAGCAGTTGATGAGTGAGTTCATGTCCCGTCGCTTCAACCGGGCCAAGTACGTGGTGCAGAGCTCAAACCAGATTGCCGAATGGGAAATGGAGAGCTGGCGAGGTATCAAGAATCCCAATGCGCGGCCCGGTGAGCTCCTTCACGAGGCCACGCTCGCCCTCCTGGAGGATTACTGATGTCATTTCTACGCAATGCATGGTACTCCGCGGCGTGGAGCGATGAAGTCTCCGAGCGCGGCATGCTTCATCGCCGGCTGCTCGGGGAGGATGTACTGATTGTACGCGACGCCGAAGGCGCCCCGCGTGCGTTACGGAATATTTGCCCGCATCGCTTCGCCCCATTGCACCTGGGCGAGCGCCTCGGTGATGTAATTCAGTGCGCCTACCACGGCCTCCAGTTCAATCTGAGTGGCGCGTGCGTTGCCAACCCGCACGGCGACGAACGCATCCCAAAGACCGCACGCGTTCGCAGCTACCCCGTCTCGGAGCGTCATATGCTGATCTGGGCATGGATGGGGGATCCCGCCAAAGCGGACGTTGGGCGGATACCGGATCTGGTCGGCCTCGATCCCGCGCGGTTCGCCATCAACAAAGGATACATGCACACCCCCGTGAACTACGAGTTCATGACCGACAACATCATGGATTTAGGCCACATCGAGTTCCTGCACAAAGGACTTCTCGGCAGTGAAGCGGTCCGACGAGCTGAAATAGACGTCCGCCAGGACGGAGACATCGTTCACTCCAATCGGCTCACGCGCAACGAGATCCTGCCGGCTGCACTCGACGCCCTGTTCGAAACCCATGGGTTGCCCGTCGATCGCTGGCTAGACGTTACCTGGTTCCCACCGGGAAACATGCAACTGGTGGTCGGCGTAGCGCCGACCGGCGCACCGGAGCGCGTGGGGAAAGCGACCCCAGGGGTTCACCTGATGACTCCGGAAACCGAGAGCAGCACGCACTACTTCTGGTCCAACGGACGCGATTTCCGACGCGAGGACACCGCGCTTCACGCGGCGCTCGATGCGGGTTTCAAGATTGCCTTCGAAGAGCAGGACAAGCCCATGATGATTGCCCAGCGGGACGCGCTCGCGGGTGCTGACTTCTGGGATATGAAACCTCTGATCCTGGCGGGGGATGCGGGTGCGGTGAAGGCACGGCGCTTCCTTCGCAACTTGATCAAGGAAGAACAAGGCAGCGTGACCGCATGAGCAAGGTAATCATCACTTGCGCCGTCACGGGCGCCGTACATACTCCGACAATGTCCACAGCGTTGCCGATCACGCCGAAGGAGATCGCCGATCAGTCAATTGCCGCTTGCCGGGCGGGCGCCGCCATTGTGCACCTTCATGCGCGTGTTCCCGAAGACGGAAGACCCACGGGCGATCCGGAGGTCTTCGCCCGCTTCTTGCCGGAGATTCGAGAGCAGACCGACGGCATCATCAACATAACGACCGGTGGCAGCACCACCATGACCGTCAAGGAGCGGCTCGCTGCGGCCGTGAGATTCGAGCCTGAGCTGTGCTCGCTTAACATGGGGTCGATCAATTTCTCCTTCTTTCAGGCAGGCAAGCGGATCGAGAATTGGAAGCACGGTTGGGAGCGGGACTACGTGGCCAACTCCGATGATTACATATTTCGCAATACCTTTCGCGATATCACCCATATCCTTCAAACCATGTCTGGATTAGGAACGAAGTTCGAACACGAATGCTACGACGTTGGCCACCTCTACAATCTCGCTTATTTTGTCGATCAGGGACTGGTGAAGGCGCCTTTCTTCATTCAAATGATCTTCGGATTAATGGGAGGCATTGGTCCTGAGCTCGACAATCTCATGTTCATGAAGCAGACCGCGGATCGCCTCTTCGGCAAGGATAGCTATCAGTGGTCCGTGCTCGGGGTTGGCCGACATCAGATGACCATCGCCTTTCAGGCCGCCTTGATGGGTGGACACCTGCGCGTGGGTCTCGAGGACAGTCTCTTCATCGAGCCGCGCAAATTGGCGGTCTCGAACGTGCAGCAAGTGGAGAAGGCCGTGCGACTGCTCCGTGAGTTGGGTCACCAGCCCGCGACGCCTAAGGAGGCTCGCGAGCTGCTCGGCCTGAAGGGCGGCGACCGCGTGAAGTTCTAGCGATGCCACGCACCATCATTGATCTGTCGATCTATCTGGAGAACGACGTGATCTCCGACCCGGAGCCGTTTCGACCCAAGATTGAATACATCGACCACTCGATGTCGGTTGACGACCTCGCCGGCTTCTTTCCCGGCCTCAAGAAAGAGGATCTGCCCGACGGCGAAGCCTGGGCCATCGAAAGAATCGAGTTGATCACTCACAATGGGACGCACCTCGACGCGCCCTACCATTTCGCATCGACCATGAATCACGGTGAACGTGCAATCACGATCGATGAGGTGCCTCTCGACTGGTGCTTTCAGCCGGGCGTCAAGCTCGACTTTCGGCATTTCAAGGATGGTTACGTCGTAACCGCCGACGACGTCGCGGCCGAACTCGCGCGGATCGATCACAGGCTCTCGCCGCTTGAGATTGTCGTGGTCAACACGCGTGCCGGTATGCGCTATGGATGCGACGACTATGTGGCGGCCGGTTGTGGAATGGGACACGAGGCCACTATGTACCTGCTCGAGCGCGGAGTACGGCTCACCGGTACGGATGGGTGGAGCTGGGACGCGCCGTTTATACACACCAAGGCCAAGTATCTCGAATCGGGCGATGCGAGTCTCATCTGGGAAGGGCACAAGGCCGGACGAGAAATCGGCTACTGCCATCTTGAGAAGCTTCATAACCTCGAGGCACTCCCGCCATTGGGGTTCACGATTGTCTGCTTTCCGATGAAGATCAGACGTGCATCGGCGGGCTGGACGCGAGCCGTCGCGATCATTGAGGGTTAGGAGGGCAAGATGTTCCTTCAGCAAGTCTGGTATGCGGCGTGGTGGGCTGATGAACTGACGGCGGATAAGCTTTACGCGCGAATCATGTTCGATCGCAAACCCGTGCTACTCCCGACCGACTCCGCCTCAACCCGCGCTCGGCGCGTGTACTCCCGACTCCTCAAGGCAGAACATGCCGCCACTACCGCCGTTCAAGGATAAGCCGTGTACGAACCATTCCCCGGCAACTATGTCTGGAATCTGTCGGTCAATATCTGCCTGGCCATGGGTGGGGTGATGGGAGAGATAACCCAAGCGAACGAATCTGTTCGAGAGATTGCGCAGCGCGGCGAGGACGCAGGCACCGAAGCTTTCTTCGCATCCTGGGGCGCGATGGCTGATCGGCTGGTCCTGCTCGGCGAGGAAGCAGAGACCGGGGGACATAGGGCCAGTGCCGCAGAGAAATACTGCCGGGCAACCGCTTACTACATCACTGCCGAGCGTATGCAGAGCCGACACTACGAGCCGCGGCGTGCCATGTATCAGACCATGCTCGACACCATGCGCCGCGCCGTGGGGGCCGGTCGCTTGAATTGCGAACGGGTCGAGATATCGTATCAGGGCTCGAGTTTCCCCGGCCTGTTTGTCCGCGGCGAAGGGGCGGGTCCGCGTCCTTGCATGGTTTTCTGCAATGGGCTCGACAGCGTCAAGGAGATGATCTTTCTCGCGCTGCGAGACACGCTCACCACCCGTGGCATCTCCTGCCTCATGGTGGACCAGCCTGGTGTCGGCGAGGCGCTGCGCCTACGCAGCTTGACTGCCATTCCAGACAGCGAGCGTTGGGCAAGCGCTGCCGTCGACTACCTGGAAGGACGCTCGGATGTTGATCCCAAGCGGATCGGCATGATGGGTTGGTCGCTGGGGGGCTATTACGCACCGCGGGCGGCGGCCTACGAAAGCCGATTCGCGCTCTGTGTCGCCTGGGGCGGCAATCACAACTGGGGCGAAGTTCAACGCCGGCGCCTCGCCCGCGAGAGCGACCGGCCCGTGCCGTACTACTGGGAGCATGTCATGTGGGTCTGGGGACAGCCGGACATGGATAGCTTCATGGCATTAATGCCGCGAGTCACACTGACGGGGCATCTTGCGAATATCAGGGTCCCATTTCTCGTCACACATGGTGCGAATGACCGCCAAATCCCCTTGGAATTCGCGCATCAGAGCTACGACGAGGCAGTGAACTCTCCCGATCGCGAACTTAAAGTGTTCACCACCCGCGAGGGAGGAGTCGAGCACGTTAGCGCCGACAATATGGAGCCGGTGCGCAGTTACATCGCCGATTGGATTGCCGATCGTTTCGCCCGAATGCCTGCGACCGCATGAAGCCCATCCGGTCATCGCCCGGACCAAATCCGTTGTCCGGATTTCACGTCGACCGCGATCTTATTCGGTACGTCGGTACCGACCTACAGCGGCCTGAATGCATCCTGGCAGAGCGGGATGGGACACTCTGGTCGGCGGACGCTCGAGGGGGTGTGGTTCGGATTGCCCCCGACGGCACGCAGCGCCTGGTTACTCCAACCGCGGATCCGCACTTCGATTTGGCCTCGTCCGCCGCCGATAGCCTCCTATCCGGCACGCTACCCAATGGTCTCGCCTTCGCTGAGAACGGCGACATCTTGATCTCCAACTTCGGCACTGATCGGTTGGAGAGAATGACGAGATCAGGGGAGGTCCGAGTGGTTCTGGACAACATCGAAGGTCAGCCACTCGGCAAAGTCAATTTTGTTTTGCGAGACCGCCAAAACCGGACCTGGGTTTCTGTGTCAACCAAGATCAACCCTTGGAGTAAGGCGATCAGTTCCGCGATCGCAGACGGCTCAATCATACTGATTGATGACAAGGGCCCACGGATCGTTGCGGACGGCTTCCACTTCACGAACGAAATGCGCCTCGACGCGCGCGAGGAATGGCTCTACGTCGCGGAGACAACCGGGAAGCGCGTCACACGCCTCCGGGTGCAATCAAACGGCTCCTTGGTAGACCGCGAGATTTACGGCCCGGCGGACCTCGGACCCGGCGTCGTCGATGGTATCGCCTTCGATGCTTACGGCAATCTTTGGGCGACGATGATATTCGCTGATCGCCTAATCGCGATTACCCCAAAGGGAGACGTTCTGAGCCTTCTCGAGGATGGTGATCCCACCGCGACCGCTCAATTCGAGGCCGCCTTCGCCACCGGGAATCCCGTCGACTTCGACATCCTGATGGCTTGCGGAGGCACGATATGTACCTGGCTCGCGAGTGTCACCTTTGGTGGACCGGACCTCTCGACCGTCTATCTGGGCGGCCTGCGCGCCAGCTCCATACCCTCCTTCAGGAGTCCTGTTCCCGGACTGCCAATGGCGCACTGGTGAGATAAGACGAAATGGAGGCAATGTGACGCAAGAGCTCAAACTGTACTTCGCGCCAGACACCTGTGCCCGTGTGCCGTTGATTGCGCTGGAGGAAATTGGATGCCCGTACGCCTTAGAGGTTGTGGCGTTCATGAAAGGGCAGCATCGATCGCCGGAATTTCTTGCACTCAACCGTAGCGGCAAAGTCCCGACGCTCATCATCGATGGTCAACCGCTTGCTGAGAACGTCGCTATCCTCTCTTGGCTTGCCGACCGATTCCCCGAAGCGAACCTCCTCCCTCGAGCCAGCGGTCTCGATCGGTTCAAGCAGTTATCGGACCTGGCGTTTTGCGCCTCTGGGCTCCATCCGACGGTCACACGGCTGCGAATCCCGCACTTCTTTTGCGATCTTCCGGAGGCACGCCAACGCGTATTCGATATGGCGGAAGGCGCTATGAAACTGAACTTCGCCGCGATAAACGAGCGGCTGGAAGGATCTACCTGGTGGTACGGCGAACAATGGTCGATCGTCGACGCCTATATCAACTGGGTGTGGTTCAGGGTCACCGGAACCGCTTTTGACGCCGCACCATTCACGAGCTATGCACGCCACAATCAAGATATGAATAAGCGTCCAGCGGTCATCCGAATGCTCAAGCGAAATAGCGAAATTGCATCCGCGCTTGCCGCGCAAGGATTCGCGGTCTCATTCAGCGGCGCGGGGGCGGTGAAACCGGCGACCGCGTAGCAGACCTATATCGCCGGACCTACACCAAGGATGTAATTCGACATGATCACACTTTTTACCTTCGCGCCGGCCTTCGGATTACCAGGACCAGGGCCGTTCGCTCTCAAAACAGAGGTGCATCTAAGGATGCTAGGCCTCGAGTACAAAAAGCGATTCGACGGGCGGGCTAATGCGCCAAAAGGCAAGCTTCCATACATAGATGACGACGGTACGGTCATCGCTGACTCGACCTTCATCCGACGCCACCTGGAACATCAATACTCGCGCGACCTCGATGCCGGCTTGAACCCCATTCAGCGTGCGACGGCCTGGGCTGTAGAGCGGCTGGCGGAGGACAACCTCTATTGGGCTATGGTCCACTCGCGCTGGGCGCTCGATGAAAACTTCCACAAGGGGCCCGCTCATTTCTTCGATCATCTTCCGGAAGACATTCAAGAGGAAGCGCGGCAGAAGCAACGTGCCGCGGTCCTCGGCTATCTTCATGCACAGGGACTCGGCCGTCACAACACCGAAGAAATTGCATTCTTTGCGCGGCGAGGGTACGACGCGCTCGCTGAAATCCTGGGGGACAAACCTTACTTGATGGGGCAGAACCCGTGCGGAGCAGACGCCAGCGTCTTTGCCCAAATTGTGAGCGCGCTCTCACCTTGGTTCGAATCTCCGGTACGCGATGCCGCTGCTTCCCATACGAACCTCGTCGCCTACGGCAAGCGAATGATGTCCACTTACTTTCCTACTTTCGCGGAAGCCAACATACCCGGAATGGGATGCGCACCATGAACAGGGAGGCCCGCTAATGGCAAACGATCTGCTTCGGAGTAAAAGGATCCTGGTCACGGGTGCCGCTAGTGGCATTGGGCTAGGCGCGGCTGAGTTCTTTACTCGCTGTGGAGCCCAAGTTCTCGCCACCGACCGTGACATCAAGACACTCAGCGCCGTATGGCAGCATCAGCGGGAAGTCCAGACACGGGCGCTCGATGTTGTCGACGAGGCCCAATGCGAAGACACTGTCGCATTCACTGTGAAAACTCTTGGCGGGTTGGATGGCGTTTTCAACAGCGCGGGGATAAGTGACGTTGTTGCGCCCGCCATCGAAGTTGATATTGCCGACTGGCAGCGTGTAGTGGATGTCAACCTGCGCGGCACATTTCTGGTAGCGCGTGCAGCCGCGCGCTACATGCTGAGAGAACGTCAAGGTTCTATAGTCGTTATCTCGTCGGTCAACGGAATTCTCGGTATTCCTCGTCGCCACGCATACGGTCCAGCAAAGGCCGCCATCGCCCAGCTCGCTCGAACACTGGCATGCGAGTGGGGGACATCTAACATACGAGTAAATGCACTGGCACCAACGTATATCAACACGCCGATGATCGAGCGCCTTGCGACAGAAGGCAAAATCGACATTGACCGGCTACGGCGCCGCACACCACTCGGCCGCCTGGGAGAAGTGGACGACGTCGCCAGAGCCGCAGCATTTCTTCTCTCGGAGTGGAGTGAGTTCATCACAGGGGTCACGTTGCCGGTCGATGGCGGTTGGCTCGCGTATGGAGGACCGGGGGACGTCGCCACAGCGTAGGTGTCTTTAACACTGAGCGCAGGTGTCGATTTCAGTGGTCTTTGTCCAATCCGTCAGCAATGATGTCCAATTTGCCTTGTGGACTGCCAGTCGCGACCGTTTGCGCGGTACTCATAGCGGACGGCACTCCACGGTGACAGCCTGGCCGCGCGGCCATGGTCTTGCTCCACCGTGAAGCCAAGGCGGCCTGACTCACACTCGGGAGTCTCCGGAATAGCCGGGGCGGCTCAGATCAAGGGGTGTGTGTGTGTCTCAAGCCGAAGGCCATGGCGCGCGTCATCGGCAAGTTTGCGTCGTCGCCAAAACATGAAGGTATGGTTTGAAAGCGTTCGTCGGATGGCGATTCTGGCGCTTGGGTGTGCATTGCTGTTGGGGGCCTGTGGCGGCCATAAAAGCGGCGAGGCGGCCGACGCCGGCAGTGCCAAGGGTTTGAATTTATACATCTTTTCGGACGATCTCGCACAGGACACCCTCTCGGCCTTCGAGAAGGCGACCGGCATCAAGGTTCACGTCGCTTACTCCGACACCAACGAGACGGGTGCTACGCAACACAGATCCTTGTTAGCATATCTTCCGTCGCGGTGAAACTATAAACCCGTGGTGGTCGCCAGATTGCGCCGTCCCCACATCGTATCGTTTATAAGCTCGAACAATCGGTATTGCCATCTCATCCGTTGACGGAGGGTTCCCGAAATGAAGTCGTCCTATTTCCGCCGCGGCGCGCGACTCGCGTTCCTGACTTTTGCGTCAACCGCATCGATCGCTCCCATGTTGGCCGTGGGCGGCGCACAGGCTCCTGGCACCGAGATCAATGCCCCGCAAATGATCGACGCTTTCGAAGGCACCTTCGGCGTACATCCGGGGCAGCGTAGGAACCACATCAAAGGCACGTGCGCGGCAGGCGAATTTGTCGGGACTGCTGAGGCTGCCGCCCTCAGCCGCTCGATACTGTTTTCGGGAAAAACGATTCCCGTAATCGCTCGCTTCTCGCTCGGTGGAGGTAGTCCCGAAGTACCCGATGCGGCGCCCGCTCCGCGCGGCATGGCGCTTGAGTTCCGTCCTCCCGGCGGCGCCTTGCAGCACATCACCATGATCAACGTGCCGATCTTCGCTGCAGCGTCACCGGCCTCATTCCGCGATGCGATCCTCGCCGCGAAGCCAGATCCCAACACTGGAAAGCCCGACCCTGAGAAGCTAAAGGCCTATGCCGCTACCCACCCCGACGCGATGGCTCTGACAACGCTGGCGAGCCACCATACGCCAACTGCGAACTATTATCAGACTACATACTTCAGCATTCACACGTTCAAGTTCATCGATGCGAAGAGTACCGAGCACCTGGTGAAGTGGCGCTTCATCCCGCGCGACGGCACGAAAGAGATGACCGCCGCGGAAATGAAGGCGGCGCCCCATGATTTTCTCGAGAAGAATCTCATCGAGCGCACCCGTAAAGGGCCGGCGGTGTGGGACATGATCGTCTACGTCGGCGAGCCCGGCGATCCGCAGGACAATCCGACGTTGGCCTGGCCGGAGACGCGCAAGCATTTTACCGCCGGCACCCTCAGTATCACCCAGGCGACGACGCAACAGAAGGGCATGGCCTGTGAGCCGATAAACTTCGATCCGTTGGTGATGGCTGACGGTATTGGCCCTACCAACGATCCCATTTTGCTATTCCGCTCGCCGGCGTACGCTGTTTCGTTCGCGAAACGCCTGTCCGGTCAGTGAGGCGCCGAGGAACACGAGTCGCATCTCACGCCCAACCCAACAGAACTTCACTCGCTCGCAGATTTGCGTATATTTTTGGTTCCGCGTGCGACGTGACGATGGCGGCCGCAGCGGCAGAGGCGAAGGCGCAGTTCTCTGCGATCGTGCCGGGCGCTACGGGCTTCCTGGATCGATCCTGCGCAATGTGGCCCGCAGAGGGCGGTGAAATTCCCCGCGAAAGATGGCACCGTTTTACACCACGAGGCCTCCTCTCGCAGCTGATCCCGCCCGGGCAGCGGTTGGAGGGCGATACTCGCATTGACGCATCATGATATTGAGCGTATTAACCGCAATTCCGCTTTGATCATCTCAATCCAACTAACGAAGAGAGGTGGCCTAAACAAACAACACAAGCCCTTTGCTCCAGTTCAGCCGGATTCGATTACTTGAATAATTCTACTAATTCGTTCTGAAACAGGAGGGAATCATGTCAAGAGCATTACGAATTCTTGCGCCGTGCGCGCTTGCCGCGCTCGGTTACGCGAACATGAGTGCCGCCGCTGGCATCAATCCGCACGACTGCGACGAGGGAGGCGCCTTATGTACCGAGACTGTCGATCCTATCGGCTACAACGGCGCGTATACCGGGCACGACGAACCCTCCCTTCTCTTCTATTCGGATACGCAGGGTTCGGGCAATCACATGACCTATACGCTACGGCTGCCCGCGGATCCCCCAACGCCTCCCAACCAGCGCGGCACCGGCGGCACCTTTAACTTTCAACTCCATCCGGCGTTCTGGGTAGGGATGGTAATGTGCGACGATCAGTCAGCGCCCAACCCCGGCGGCTCCACGGTCGGCGGAGTGTCGCTCCCGAACGTTTTATGCAAAGCCGACAGCGATGCAAACATTTTTTTCAGCAGCATTGTAACGGACTCTGACTACATCGGCAGGCATCCGGGCACCGGTTTCATGGAAATGCAGTTCTATCCTCCGAGTTCTCCGTTCGGTTGCGGCAACCCCGATCATCCCAATCAATGGTGCGCAGCACTCAACATCGACAGTGCTTCCGAGAACCAGAATGCCGGAACGCTCAACAATGCCGACTGTCAGGCGCACTACGGCACCGAATACGTGAACTTTGCCTTCATTACCAAGAGCGGCAAACCCGAGGGCTCGAGTGCGCTCGTCGGAAGTGCCGGTTTCGCCGGCTTCATTCCAACCGACAACGATTCGCTCTTTTTAAATTCGGGCGACTTGCTGCGCATCGAACTCGAGGACACGGCACACGGATTGAAAATAACGATCCACGACCTCACGACCGGCGAACAGGGCTCGATGGTTGCAAGCGCCGCGAATGGGTTCATGCAGTTGCTCTTTCAGCCGAATGCGACCGTCTGCACGACCAAGGCGGTCGACTTTCATCCCACGTACGCCACATCCAGTGAAAAGACGGGAAACACCTGGACGGCTCACAGCTACAACATTGCGTTTTCCGACGAGATCGGACATTACGAGTACTGCAACCGGGTCAACCACCGCGGAGGCAAAGACCCATTCGGAGATGTGTATGGCAACTGTGTCAACGATGGCGTGCACGATCTGAACACCAATAACAAATTGATTGGCGATGACGACGTGAACTGTGCCGATACCAACAAAAACACCGTGGGTTTCGTTCCTAATATTGGTTGTTTCGGTACCGATACGGATTTTTCCGGTGTCCCATATCAATTGGATTGGCCGGGCACCAACAGCAACGCGGTCATCGATCGCGCTTTGCACCCGACGCCGATTTCGTTCAAGAGTCCTCTTTTTACTACGGCGGGCGGTGAACAGGGAAACTACGCGCGGGTCGCGTTCGAAGCCGATATGCCGAGGATCGAGGCCGCCGACTTCGGCGGCAACTGCAACCGGACGACCGGCGTGGGATGCACGAATCCGCCGCCAAACGCGAACTTCTACCCGATCTATTCCATCCGGGCTGAGGCAGGAAGCTGTCGATGGAGCCTCGGAGGACCGTTCATCCCAGGGACTATCGATTCGTTCGGCGGCAACTCCGTGACGGAATATGGGTCGTTATTTGCAAGTCTTTTTCCCGGAACGGCCGGTCCCCGGCACATCATAGAAAATTATCGCAGGATATTGTCCAATCCCTGCCCGTAGGCCGACGGTTGAGTCTTTTGCGGAGACCTCGTTCGAGCGTGCCTTCTTGCGGGCCGCTCGAACGGGGTCACGATCTGCGAGAACATTTCGATCACCGATGCTCTTCAGGTCAGACTCTTGCGCCGTCTCAATTCCGCTTCGGTCGGTGGCTCCATTTGGAAATTGCCCGTCCTGATCCGGCCATCGCGGACGTATTTGTTCACCGTCACACCGGAGCCGGATACCCGCGAGCCGACGAGCTTCAGTGCGCCGGGCGAGACGCCGTCCACGAACAACCTCTTTCCCGTCCCCAGTACGACCGGAAAGATCGAAAGATGGATCTCGTCGACCAGATCATGTCTGAACAGGGTATGCAGTAGTTGAGTGGATCCTTGGGTGAGCAGATCCGGTCCGTCCTCATTCTTCAGCCGTCTTACCGCATCTGCAACATCAGCACCGAGGTTCCGGCTGTTCTGCCAACCGAACTGCAGATTCGGATTGCGGGTCGCCACAAATTTCGTGACGCGATCGAACAGCGGGCCGATGGGATCGTCGGCCCCGACGTAAGGCCAGTGCGCCGCGAAAATATCGTAGGTTTTGCGGCCGAGGAGCAGATCGAACGGTTGGGCAAACATCTCACCCACCGCCTCTCCCAATACTGCGTCGAAATAGGGAGCGACCCAACCCCCGTGCCGGAAGTCACCGGTAGGGTCCTCATGAGGACCGCCAGGACCCTGCATGACTCCGTCGAGGCTCGTCATCGCTCCAACCATGATCTTTCTCATTTCCGATCTCCCGCCAGCCATCACGACCTGATTCGATCCCAAGGACGCACGGCAACGGCAAATGCCGACATCGTTCAGGAAGAATAATTTCTCATTGGCCGAGCCCCGTCTGCGGCTCAGCGGCGAGTGCTCTTTCACCTGAACGCCGAGGCGTTGCGTGGACCAGGGCTGAACTTGGTCTGAACTCTCTCTGAATCGTCAAAGCGGAACCGCTGTACGCTCGCGTGCGCGAGAAGTCAAGATTCCAATGGGCAAGCCCGCTCAGCCGGCCATTGATGGCGCCATCGGACCGTCAGCGCAGTTCCGCTCGGAGCTCGCGCACCCCTCGTCCCAATCGTCGGCGCAAGAGCGTACGTAGCGTCGCGCCGTCGACATAACCGACCTCGGTTGCGATGGCCTCGATGTCGAGGCCGCTGGATCGCAGCCACGGCGTTATCTTATGAAGCCACCCT